>Ga0207675_100006640_pt1 | contig 10942 bp, 7 predicted proteins | sample KBSSwiS42_FD_184305 | JGI IMG/M metagenome (GOLD analysis project Ga0207675, IMG submission 184305) | Switchgrass rhizosphere microbial communities from Kellogg Biological Station, Michigan, USA - KBS Switchgrass S4-2 (SPAdes) (version 2) | ecosystem: Host-associated > Plants > Roots >...
AACTGATCCCGGAGTTGGGGAACACCCTCATAAAAGGTGGACTCTCCATCGGTCTGGCATTCATGGGATATGGTGCCTGGTCACTTGTATATGGTCAATTGGCAGGCATGAGCATATCTGCCGTGCTCTTGTGGATCGTTGTTCCATGGAGACCTCGTCTGCTGATCAGGAGTCCCATCAGTGGCCAGCTATTCAGATATGGATTTTCGGTAATGATGGACAGGGCATTTACTGTATTCGCAGATAGCTTCGATTATCTGCTCATTGGCCGCTTTTTCAATACGGCCGCGCTTGGCATTTACACACTCGCCTATCGGCTGCCAGATTTGCTTATCCTCAATACCTTATCCGTGTTGGCGGCAGTTTTCTTTCCGGCCTTCTCGTCAATTCAAAATCAGCAGGATGTATTACGCAAAAGCTTTCTGTCAACAACCCGCTATGTACAACTGCTGGTAACACCCTTATGCCTGGGAATATTTGTGGCCGCAGACCCGATCATTCGGTTGATATTCGGCGAACAATGGTTGCAATCCATTCCTATTATGCAAGTGTTGAGCTTGTACACGCTCGCCCTCTCTGTTGGCTTTCATGTTGGAGATATCTACAAAGCTGTTGGGCGCCCCGATATACTTCTCAAAATATCACTTCCCATTTTCTTCATCAGGCTTATCGCGCTCTGGATCGGCTCACAGTACAGTCTGATCGGCATTGCAACCGGGCACCTCGTCGCGGCCTTGATCGAAGTGGTGATTCGTGCGGTTGTAACGATCAACGTTATAAAAGTAAGCCTCCGTGAAATACTTAATCAACTCACAGCATTTATTGGCGGCATTGTGTTGCTGATCTTTGCGGTACCAGTCCTCTATCTCACACAGGATCTGACACCCTGGTTGCGGTTGACATTTGTTGTCATCTCCGGGGCTGTGGGCTATCTTGGCGCGATCTGGTTCATAGACCGGGTTGCAATCCTTAAGGGGATTGGCATGCTTGGCATGCTAGCGAAGACACCTGCCAAAGCCAGCGAGCTTTAAGATGGACAAGAGACGACCCATCATCTGGATGATAGACAGCCTGGGTCCCGGTGGGGCTGAACAGTTGATGCCGTCCATCCTAAAAAATCTTAAGCAGGCCGGATTCAACGTACGGATCTGCGCCCTCCAGATTCGCGCGGGCAACCCGATCGCATCTGAACTGGAGCGCCTCGGGCTACCCGTCGATCTGGTTCCGATACTCAACCTTCGTCAGCCCTTCAACCTTTTTCACATACTGCGCTATCTCCGTCTCCACCGCCCGCAATTGCTCCACACACAACTGGAATTTGCGGACATATTGGGCACAGTTGCGGCAAAAATTCTCGGCATACCCAGCGTCTCCACTGTGCACACGCTGGACGCTTTTCCCGAAAAAAAGTCCGCGTGGGGGCGCATGAAACTGCGCTGGTTCCTGCTCGGAAAATATTGCAACTGCGTAATTGCTGTTTCTGAAAAAACCCGCCTTCATTATCTGCAATCTGGCAGGCTGCATCAGGATAAAGTCATCACCTTATACAACGGCGTGGACATCTCCCGCTTCAAAAATACGGATGCATCTCAAATCGCAAAGACAAAACAAGCGCTCCGACTGCCACTAAACAGCAAGGTCATTATTACGGTAGCCGTGTTGCGTGAGCCAAAAGGTATACAATTTATGATCGAGGCCCTGCCTGCAATTCTGGAACAGTTCCCCGATGTACATTACTTAATAGTGGGCGATGGAGAGTATGGCGCCGCTCTATCGGACCTCGCAACTGTTCTTGATATAAAAAAACACATTACCTTCGCCGGCCATCGGACAGATATTCCTGATCTGCTGGCCTGTTGCGACATTTTTGTCCTGCCAACTTTAAAAGATGCCCTACCGACCGTACTGATCGAAGCGCTGGCAGCAGAAAGGCCGATCGTTGCATCTGACGTTGGCGGTGTTCCAGAGATCATAGAAAATGGTGTCAACGGCCTACTAGTCGCGCCAGGTGACCCATCACAACTCGCAGATGCATGCCTGCAACTCCTGAAGGACAATGAACTAATCAGTCAGATCGTTATGGCAGGAAACAAAACAGTGCGGCAGCGCTTTAATATAGATTCCCAAATAGAGCAACTGAGCGGGATGTACGAGGAACTCACATCGCATGCAAAATGACATTAACAAAAGGCCTCTACACATCATGGTGGTAGAGCCGCGCGGTTCCGGAGGAATGATCCACTATGCTTATCAATTGTGCGGAGCGTTATCAAAAGCTGGCGCGCAAGTCACACTGGTCACGGCAGATAGATATGAAATGGAGAATTATCCGCACAACTTCACGGTCAGAAAGCAAATGAAACTTTGGTCATCCACTGATTCACCGGAAACAGGGATGGCAAATGGCTGGCTGGGAAGAGTGGCAGGAAAAATGCTTCGGGGGGGGCGTCGCACAATGCGCGAAATCAAGCTCATAGTCGAATGGATCCGCCTGACAAACTATCTCATCAGGACCAGGCCGGATATTATCCAATTTGGGAGCATTGAATTCCCTTTTGAGGCAATATTCCTGAACATTTTGAAGCGAAACAAGTTGATCTTAAGCCAGATTTGCCACGAATTTGAGTTGCGAGAGCAAAGTAATAATCCGCTGACAACTTTTTCCAATCAATTATCGCGCTGGGTGTACGATGCTTTTTCCATCATTTTTTTTCATGCCGAGAGCAACCAACGACGCTTTTTGGAATTGTTTAATATTCCAGAAGATAGGTTGCATATCATTCCGCATGGGAACGAGGGATTATTTCTTTCTGGCACGTCCAAAAAGATGACAAGATCACAAATGCAGGAAAAATATGGCATTGCTGAAGACATGCCGGTGATTCTTTTTTTCGGGAACCTTACGCCCAGCAAGGGCCTGCCTGATCTATTGAAAGCCTTCTCACAAGTTTATGCAAAAGAGAGTGGCGCCAGACTTATGGTGGTTGGGCGACCATCCAAATTTCTTGATATGGAGGAGGTGAGACAACTTGTCTCGGAGCTGGGGATCTCAGATGCAACGATCCTTGATGCACGATACCTTCTGATGGAAGAGGTGGCGCCACTGATGGAGATGGCGACTGTGGTGATATACCCCTATCTCAATAGTACACAAAGTGGCGCGCTGCAAGTTGCTTACACATTCGGAAGACCGGTGATCGCAACAAAGGTAGGCGGCTTGCCTGAAGCGGTCGAGCATGGGAAGAGTGGATTTTTGGTATCTGCTTCAGCGCCAGATGAATTGGCTCAGGCGATCCTAAAGTTGATCAAAAACCCCGACCTGGCCAGGCAAATGGGCGTGTACGGAAAGCATCTTTCTGACACAAAATTTTCATGGGATTCCATTGCCCTGAAAATACTTTCGGTTTATCGGGTCGCAACAGTGTAAACAAAGATATTTCCTTCGATTCCCAATCCTCCATTGCGCTTATCTATCTACCAGGAATTCTGTCCAAGCCAACCAATTTAGCAGCGAACCTGGGGAAGGAGTCTCTGTAGCTTAGGAAGATACGTCTGATAGCCAGCGGGCTCCTCATAACGGTGGCAAGTCGCGTTGGTCCAGGCAGAAGCGTGAATGCAATTTCAAATCCCGCTTGATGCACTCTATCCATTAGTTCGGCATTAAAATCCGCAGCTTGTCCATTTGGGTATGCAAAGCTGAGGACAGATTCACGAATTTCCTCTTCGACATGCCGCTTGGATCTTAACAATTCTGCGCTGGCTTCATCGAGGGAAATACACGTCAGAATAGGGTGACTTGCAGTGTGAGCAGCCATTTCGATACCATTTTCACTTAATTTTCTTGCATCTGACCACGACATCATTAAATTTTTAAACGCGTCATCTGGCAAGGCTACTCCCAGGATCGACGGTAATTGATCTGAAAATTTTTGTTTCTCGACGGTGGGAATTCGCTTAAGTGCTTCCATCAAGTTCTGCACCACAACGTCACGTGTTGATACATCGACCCAGCTTTGCGGGCCAAGATGAGGAAGGTGGACATGTTCTTTTTTGGTGTGAAAAAAACAGTAAGCGATCAGATCCCAGAAAAAGGGACTACACGTTCCTATAAAATCCGTCGCTAGAAAAATAATGGCCTGAAGATTCCGAGCTTTTAAGATGGGATAGGCGTTAGTGTAATTATCATAATAGCCATCATCAAAGGTAATGATGGCAGCCCGAGCGGGCAACGGGCGCCGGTCTTTTATGAAAGCTATCAGCTCTGTGCCCGATATAACATTATATTTTTGGGAGACATAATCCATTTGTGTGGCAAAATCTGAAGGCGTGGCGCTAACGTTTGGACGAAAGGTATCAAAGCCATCATGAAACGGATCGTCAATGCGATGGTAATTCAAAACTGTAAGCAGGTTTGGAGTTAGCTTGCGCGCCAGATCAAAAAATCCAGATCTGTGAAAAAGCATCAATGTATCTTCTGATCTTTTGGGGCCGCGGCTTTGCAGGTTCGTCATTTCAGAAACTTACTCTTCAAACATTGCCGCGGCGAACACGTTCCCATATATTGGTCTGCTTCCCGCTGATAAATCCATAAAAACCGCGTAATATCGCAATATTCGAATTGACAAGATAGGTAGGCAAATAAAGCAACCTGCCTGGCAGCCCCTGAAACTTCACCAAATTTCCCAAGGCAGCCAACAGGTAAAAAAACAACTGCATGGATAGAAAAGCCCATGCATAAGGTGGTTGCATCCCCAACAAGGAGGTCGGAGTATTTCTCTGCAATAAGACGAGAAAAATATTCGTCACAAGCGCGCCAATAAAGCCAAATGGCAAGAAAGCACGGAAATATTTATGAGATATGATCTGCCAGAGCAGCATAGGCCGATTGAAGGGCAATAATCCAAAAGACAGGAAAATAGCCTGATATTTGCCTGTGTTCATTCGTGTGCGGCGCACCATTTCATCGCGGACGGTAGCCGAAATATATTCAAACGATCGAGCTTCTGGAACATAGAAAACTCGAAAGCCGCGTTTGATCAAATTGAGAACAATATAATAATCGTCATTGATAATGTTTTTGGGTGGAGGGCTGTACAGTTCACGCCGGATCGCTAGAATTTCGCCCACGGAACTTGTGCACGTGCCAAGAATTGTCTCATTTGTCTTGATCCACGATTCGTACTTCCAATAAATCCCTTCTGCTCCACTTAACTCGCTTCCATCCTGGATGATGAGCTTCGCACCTGTGGTAGCGCCAACGGTTGGATCGGAAAATGGAGCGATCAGTTTTCGAACCGCATCAGGGTCGTACATATTATTGGCATCCGAAAATACGACGATGTCGCCGTCAGCTTGAGCAATAGCCCGGTTGATGGCTGCTAATTTTCCGTCACGGAGGGATGTGTGGGTTAACTCCACGCCGCGCTCATGGAATTTTCCGACAATTTCGGGAGTGCGGTCTGAAGAGCCATCTGCCGCAACGATTATTTGCAATCTTTCGCGTGGATATTCAAGCCTTAGCGAATTCTCAATTTTTTTCTCGATCACGGCCTCCTCATTGTAGGCGGTAATGAGAAGAGTTACCGAAATATCTGAAATACCATCAGCTCTGCCGGGAAACGGTATCAATTTTGCGATCAGAGATATTAAAACCGGGTAGCCGATATAAGTGTAAATTATTAAAAATACGGATAGCCAGAACAGAATCGCCAGCATGAGCAGTAGAACAGCCAATTACGATTCCTTTCCAGATGTACTGGCGGCATCCTCTTCACGTGGCTTGGTTTCGCCACGCGTCATCCTGGTGCCTAATTCTTTTCTGAGCATCAATACAAGAAAACCTACAATTCCAATCGTCACGACACCAAATACAGGCAGTATCCAGGACGGCCGGGACTCGATTTTCACGCCTGCAGTTGGGGGTACAGTCAATTGGGGAATTGGAGTTACTGTTACAGCAACTGGTAATTGACCAACAATACTTTCCTTACTTATACCGAGCCGAGTATCAGTGGTTACAACCTGGTCAGCGTATAAAACAGCAAAGTTGCCAGCCAAACGCGCCACCAAATCGTCCTGCATCAAGGTGGTACCAGCCATGGGTATACCATCAAGATTATTACCCAGGACTGCCATAATTACGCGGTCAGAATTCCATGGTGATGGCAACAGTTGCAGATAACCCACACTGGTATCAGGCAACAAACTATAATTAACCTGCATGGAGGGTTGAACTGCCTCATCACTCCCGGGCTTGAAAGGCGCTGGCAGGAGATCATTTATTTTTGAAATAAAAGGTAGATTACTTGCCTGCCCAAATGTAAGCAAATTATATTTCTGCAATATTTCATCCGGGATGTTATCTGCATAGGTTGCATACAGATTCACGAGAGGAACGCCTCCCTTCGCGCCAATATAGTAGGCTACACGCGCGGCATAGTCCCAAGAAACCGGGTCATTGGGAGCCACGACGAAGGCCAGGTCACTTAAATTTCTGTTACCGAGAAACATATATGGAAAATCCCGCAGATTAACACTGTCGCCTATATTCAGTTTTTGGTCAGATATAGGCAAATGGATCGAGGATGTTTCACTAATAGTGACCCAGGTACTAGAAAGATCGGTCGAATAACAGGTGAAGTATGGGATAATATCCGAAATTATCTCTAGGCGATTGATACCTCGCCTGATAACGCCGGGAACCAATTTGATCTGCAGTGTAGCAGGAGTTTCCTTGGAAAGTTGCAGCCCGCCAACCACTTCATTATTCAATCTTACAGATAACCCGGTGCCATCATAATTTATCAGGTCAGAATGGCTTACAACCAGATCAATATAGGCGCCTTCGGAAGATGCCTGCTCAGGCGACGTGTAGAATGTATAAGAGAGATAGCTCTCTCCGAACAATCCCATGGTTTGTGATTCATAGCCCAGGTCTTTAAACGTTTTATCCTCTGAAATAACCGAATCTTGATTGGAGGGATTTACGGTAGCGATCAACGATACATCTGGTTTTTCAACGGCAATAATTTTCCCGGTACTGAATGCCTGGCTGGCTTTGATCACCCCATCCTCTGAATTACCTCCAACGAATAATATAACATTGGATTGACTCCAGGGCGACACGGCTATCTGCACGACTCCATCGGCGTCATGGTCTTGATCCAAAGCCAGTCCGTTGTCTGAAACTGCGATGGGTAAATTAGCAACTTGTAAACTGGGGAAATTCTTGGCCAGCCCGACAAATATCAAATGTTTGGATGCTACCATTTCCTCGTTCAACTGACTGGCGGTTACCATACCCACGAGCAGGTCGCCATTTGTAATGGATCCTAGACCTGCCATCGCGGTTAATGCAGCCTGCAACTCAAAAGCCTCAGGCGCATCTGGAATGACTACAAGCGCTGAATTAGGCACAATCGAATCAGGCTGATATATGGGGCGCGGCAGGAGCGCTAGATCTGCCACAGGAGCGACCTCTGCATATTGAAGGTTGAATTGGGAATTCTTGCTTACAAGCAGTGTGGTGTGAATATTATCATATCTACAATTAACATCGGCATTAAGAAAGAGTCTCAATCGATTACGACCATCTCGTTCTACTGTGTCCAGCGCCTTATCAGGGATAACAATCTCTTTTTCCGGAGGGCTATCGCTATTAAGAATAATTGTGTCTATCAATTCATCATTAAAATAGACCAGTAATGTCCCTCCCACTCCCGCGACGGATGTATTGTCCAATCCACCACTCCAGGCCAGACCATATTTCAGCAGTACCGAGCTTCCGTGGGCAAGTTTCATGTTGGCCGGGAGGCTGAAAAATAGAGTGGCGGCATCGAATGGGCCAATTAATAATTTTTCTGAATATCCAAGTTGTTCAAACGAAAATATATTCGCGAGTTGGATCTCCTGTGCGCTGATAGTTTTGCCGGGATTCTCATTTGCGTGTGCCGGAGTAACGCCAAACCCAGGCAACAGAAGCGCAAGTAGTGCGATCACAGGGATAAGTTTTCTCATTTTTATGAATACCTTTTACTGGAGAATCGTACCGTCCCAATCATATAATGACAGAATGGCAGCTTCTGATGGTTATGTGGTCTCAATTTTTTCATCAAAGATGAAAGGGGTGGAAAGAAAGACAACAGTTGGGGCTCCGAAAGAGGACGCCTGTTCAATGGCCGCTTTTGCACGGTTGATCATCGCAGCACTTGATTCAAATTGATCACGAGAGACCACCCCAATACAGGGATCTGGTCGAATCACCATGTCTCCGCTTTCACTGAGCTGGATCGGCTCCTCCAATAACTTCTGGATGCGCTTAAAGGTACTTTCAATGGCCGAACTGGGTGCGTATGGAAGCAATACAGAGAGCTGGGCCCGATCACACCTGCCCACAATATCACGGCCACGTAATTCGTTTTTCAAGGTTTGCGTGACGCGGTAGATTGCGCGGTCAATTGCACCTTGTGGGAATACATCAATACTCTCTTCAATTCCTCTGAAATTTATGAGACCCAAGGATAGACTCACATCGGGGTGTTGGGTGACCTCCTCGCGAAGCCTCCTCTCAAAATACGTCCGGTTATATGCGGAGGATACGGGATCTATCACCGAACGTTCTTTCAGTCGCTCAAATGAATATTGCAACTGCTCTCTGGAGAACGCCAAACCCGTGCCTAAAATCGCTCCCACTACAAGTGCAAGACCAGCGTTTTTCACCGGCTCCGGTCGAATAGGTGCCGTGGGTACTTCAGGCTGATCAAGAACGCTAAAGTTATAAACGGGATACAATTTGTTGATGTAATCAAGGGCCTCATGCCCAATCGCTTGAGCAATAAGGACAACTGTATTCGGATCAGGACCCTCAACATTAAGTTTGAGAATATTGGTATCAGGAACTACCACCGCCAGAATCTTATATTGAGTTGTCAATTCTGCAGGATTCATTTTCTGGATTTCAGGATTTGTTCCATAGACAGATGGGCTGGCAAGGAGTTCTTTGTAAGTATTAATGATTGACCGCCGGTCAAGCGTATCCAAACTGGAAACAATATCCCATGAATTTGAATAAACCGCAGCGTTGGGACTCACAACAAAACGCGATGAAGTTTCGTATACCGGCGGCGTCAAATAAGATATCAACAATGAGAAATTCATTGCCGCCAGCATTACCAGAACAATTATCCACCAGCCGCGTTGAAGCGCACGCAAGTAAATGTTAATTTCCATAACAGCCTCTTTCGATCAAACTACAAATGGGATACCTACCACAACGGAGAATAATGCAATAAAACAACAGGCTAGAAATATAGTGTTGTTCTCCACAATCTTCCGTTTCTGGACTTCCAGGCTCTATTATAAGACTGAATTGTTGCGCGGGCCTGTGCATTCAAAGTAAAATCCTGCAACACCCGGCGGTGGGCATTTTCGGCCAATCGTTCAGCCAAACCCTTATCCCTGATCAGCTTTCGAATGCCATTGACCAATTCGGGCAGGTCGGGCGACGGAACCAGCAGGCATTCCTCCCCATCTTTTAATAACTCAGGGATCCCGCCAACAGACGTGGCGAGAATGGGTTTTCTTAGGGCCGCTGCTTCAAGCAATGCAATTGGCGTACCTTCAGATCTGGATGGCATTACAAAAATATCGCCCGCTTCCATTAAAGACAAAACTTCCAATCGGGGTAAACGTCCAAGCAGAGTAATATGTTTTGTCAGGCCCACGCTTTCAATTTGTGTTTCAAGTTTTTGACGAAGCTCCCCTTCCCCGGCAATCAGGCAATAAACCCGCTGATCTTCCTCAACCACAAGCTTCAAAGCGCTAATCAGATCCTCGTAACCTTTTGCCCAGGTTAATCTGCCAGCCGCTACCAATACGATCGCATCAGGTGGCAAATCCAGTGCAGAGATTAAATCCCTGCCGCTCCCTGGACTTTGGCTGCTCTGTATTTCCACAGCATTGTGTATCAGATCAATCTTATCGGAATTGATCCCATGCCTGATAAGGGCCTCGTAAATGGATCTGGATACTACCACATAACGGTCCAAAGCAAAATTCGTGCCAAGCTCAAGCATCGTATAGAGGCGACCTTTCAAGCTTTTTTCGACATGCTCACTTCCATACCAGCTGTTGAGCGTGGAGACCAGCGCTGTTCCCGTTAACTTTGCAGCAATACTTCCCCAAAACTTTGCTTGCGGATTCTGCGCATCCAGAACCTGATATCCCCCCTGGCGAATCACTGACATGAGTCTTGTAATGATGTGCAGGCTGCTTTTATTTTTGCCGACGACAAAAACGCGCAAGCCAGCGCGTTTAGCTTCAATAGCAACTGGGCTGTTTTCCAGTGCCGCCAATGCAATGCGGTCGTGATCCATCTTCTGCATCAAGTTTAAGACACGTGTCGTTGCACCCCCAAAGTTTTTCGAAAGATCAATTATTAATGTATTACAGCAATCTTTATCCGCTCTCAAAGAAAGTTTATTGTGCGGTAGCGATGGCGGACGGAACACCGGCGTTGCTTCGCGTTGAGGGTGATAAAATTTCCGCCGTCAATCTTAAGGATGTCAGCTACTCATCAGTGATGCTCGCCAATGCTCCGGCAGAAGATGCAAAAGACCAGCGTGGACGACCATTGCGTGGAATGGCAATTTCAGATATGGGTTTTTATGATGGTAAAGTAATGGTGAGCGGACTTTCGAACCAGGAGTTCAGCTCAACCTTTCGTGTTATACCATTCCCATTTACAAAACAGCAGGATCAGGCATCATTGGAAATCTATCATGCTGCCCATGCGCAGTATGAGACCAACGCGCCCATCAGGACATTTACAGTTTCGGAGATCAATGGAAGGAAGTTTCTGATCGCAAGTTATACCTGCACGCCTCTGGTACTGTTTCCAATCGACGATCTGAAGCCGGGTACACATGTAAAAGGAAGAACGGTG
>Ga0207675_100006641_pt1 | contig 10941 bp, 8 predicted proteins | sample KBSSwiS42_FD_184305 | JGI IMG/M metagenome (GOLD analysis project Ga0207675, IMG submission 184305) | Switchgrass rhizosphere microbial communities from Kellogg Biological Station, Michigan, USA - KBS Switchgrass S4-2 (SPAdes) (version 2) | ecosystem: Host-associated > Plants > Roots >...
GTCTCGAAGCAGTTGCTGCCGATGCTGCTGCCGAACGGGCAGACATAGGCGCCCGGCTCGACGAAGCCGTTGTTCACGGAGCTGACGCCGTTGGAGCCACCGACCTGCCCGCCCGACCAGTTGCTGGCCTGCTGCTGGGCCGGAGCGGCCCGCGCCGGCGCGGCCGCCCGTTCTCGCTTCGGCTTCGCCGGAGCTTCGTCCGCCTTGGCGGCTTCGAAAACCGCAAGCGCGGAAAGCAATGCAAGGCTAGAAACTAGGACTTTGTTCATGACACGCCCCCCGGCTCTCATGTCCAAGACGATTCCGTAAACGAACCCTAATCTCACCGACCGGCAACGGCAATTCATAACTAAGAGATGATAGCGGATCACGCCGCTTTCTGGCGAAGTGTTGCACGCCCGCTACATCCTGGGCGGGAAGGGATACGAACGTCGGGACCGGAACACTAAAGCGGTCCCGTTGAGTTGGATGCAGGACAGTTGCGACACGCACGGTGTGCTCCCCTCCCCAACCAACCCGGCTTGCCGGGGTTGGTCACTTTAATATTGCCGGAAGCGGGCAAGCCCGCAGCCGGCTGGGGAGGAGTTGGGGGTGGGGGTAGCAGTTGGCGGATGCAGCTTGCGCCATAACTACGACCCCCCTCCCCAGCCCTCCCCCAACGCAAGTCGGGCTTGCCCGACTTGCGCAAGAGGAAGTCGCGACCCGGGCAAGCCCGGGGCGCGTGGGGGAGGGAGCAGACCGCCGTTGCCGCTCGTGCTGATTCCATTTCAACGGCATCCGCTTTAGTGCGCGCGCAGCGGGGCGGAATCGACTTGATGCAATAGCGTCTTCGCCGCGAGTTGCAGCATTCCGCTATCGACGGCTTTCAGATGGGCCAGTGCCTTACCATACAATTTCTGGTCAAGCGCGTTGCGAGCTGCCCGGAAGTCAGCAAGCCCGGGGTCGTCTGTGGGCACCAACGTAAAGATCGGCCGCAGGCCATCGAACCCCTTGAGCTCCACGTCGTCGATCCGCACCAAAACGTTGCTCTCGAGAATTCCAATCGATTGCATAGACGAGTTCGAGGCCTGGATCATTTCGCTCGCCGAGCCCGCAACCAGCAATGAAAGACCGTAAATATCCGGCACTTTTTCAAGGCGAAAAGTCTCGTTGACGGCCGGACCTATGATCGTGAAGTTGCTTCTCTGCTTGGCGCCAAGATCGCCGACATAGACTTTCCCCGAGCAGACGATGGCTCTGGCAGCGAGGAGATTGTCCTCTGATTCTTTTGCGTGACCAATTGCGCTGATAATTTCCGAGGCGGCCGCAAGCGCCTTCAATGCATGGTCCGGCTCATCGGAAAGGCCGTTCCAGAAAGCCAGTACCGCGTCGCCGAGAAACTTGTCGCTGCAACCGCCGTGACGGTCGATGATCCCCTGCATCAGCGTGAAATATCGGTTCGCCATTCGAACGATATCGGAGGCGCTCAGATCCGGTCGGTTGGAGAAAGAGGTAAATCCAGCCAGATCCACCAATAGAATCGAAACGTCCCGCTCGTGGCCGTCGAGTGGATCGGCGAAGCCGCTACGAGCCAGCGTCACGAGCCGTGCTGGGGGCAAATAGCGGCCAGCTGTTCGGTACAGGCTTCTGAACAGAGCTCGATGGCGGACCGATCGAAGGCCAACGATGGCGGCAAATGCCGAAATTGTAACGAGTATGGGATAACCCATCGGAAGCCAAATGTCGGCGAATATGAACGCGATGACGCTGATCAAGCAGCCGAAAAGAATTGGGCCCACCAGTCCGAATGCGACAGATCGGGCCAGTTGCACGAAGAGAACCGAGGCTGGCGAGACGTCGCGCTCGCCGAGTGCCAGCGCGCTTTCGTCCCGAAAAGCCATGAGGGCAAAAAGGAGGGTGAGACCAGCCCCGGCTATGAGGCGCAACCACTTTGGCGCCAACGATACGGGCCGCTCGCTTGCCGCTGACTGGATCGCCGCTATCTGCATGAGCGCCCCTGGCGCGTTGTCGATATCCGGCCGTTTGAACAGTCCGATGTGCGGCGCGCACCGGTCCGTGGCCGGAGCGAGACGTCCGCCACCCAGGAAACGGGTCGGCCCGCGGTGCTCGTCTTCGCCAAGCACCGCCGTGCCCACAACCACGATTCGGCCCTCGATGTATCGTCGAACCTGTTCCAGCCCTTCCTGCGATGACAGGCAATCGAGCAGGGTCGCCAGACTGTATGTCGGCGTATCCGTCATCGGCGCATATGGAGCGATCAGAATGCGCTGGGCTGCAGATGCCTGGCGAACACTTAAGCCGGCCGCCAGGGTGGCGAAGCCCAACGCGATACGGCCGTCAGCGAGGCGGATCAGTGGCGCGGTGCTTCGCACCCTTCCATCTGATTCAAGCTGAAGGTCGAGAACTCCGACTCGTGACGCCCCGACCGCCCTCAGGAAAGGAGGCGCCGGAGGAACGCTGGGAAATCGCCCGAGGACGATGCGATCTCGGGCCCGGCCGAGACTGTCGACAAGGCTCCGGTCGTAGTCTGGCAGAACAAAGGAGCCGACTTGGAAATCGGCACCCGCATAGGCAAACACCACATCGAACGCGATCCGACGCGCCCTGGCCTCCAGCAGCCCATCGATCAGGCGAGCCCACACCGGCTGAAACAACGCCCTCGGAAGAGCCGCAAGTTCTGGAGTCGAAAGTGACGCGTCATCAATGGCGACGAACACCGCCGGCACGGTGGGGATGTTGCGGCGCCATGGCTGCGCTACTTTGAGCGTCAAATCATAGAGCAGTCCGTTGGGACCGCCCAGCGCCGGGAAATAGCTCCGGTAGTCAGTGATCGAACCTGCCAGCCCGCCTGACACGACGAGCAGGGCGCTGGTCAGACCCGCGAGTGTCCGCCAGTTGCGGATGCTCCAGTCACCGAGATCCACAATGTCGATCCTACCCAACCATGACGTCAGCGGGCTGTTAGCAAACCGGTCTCTTCCTCAGATCAGCGTATGCCGTAACTAGCAAACTCGTCGGCAATGTCGGGCTGGATGAGTTTCGCCGCTGCGACGTCGCCATCACCACCAACGGTGTTGCCGGTTCGCATCTTGGCTATTCCTCGCCCGTACAGCGCCGAGGGGTGCTTCGGATTGATCCGCAACGCCGCATCGTAGTCGGCGATCGCGTTTTTCGGCTGGCCCAGCTTGAGGTTGACAAAGCCACGGCTGTCGAGCGCGTCGAGGTAGCGGGGACGAAGCTCCAATGCTGCGTCGCAATCCTTCAGGGCCGGCTGCAACTCGCCGATCATGGCACGCGCCCAGCAGCGATTGTTCAAACCCTCGACATCTTTGGGGTTGAGCCGAATAACTTCGTCGAAATCCTTCACTGCACGAGAAAAATCGCCGTGTTGCGCATAGAGCTGCCCGCGCTTGTAGTAAGCGGCAGCATCACTTCGATTGAGCGCGATTTTCTTATCAAGCTCCTTGATTGCAGGGTCGTCCACCGGAGTGGCTGGATTGGAAGCGGGAGCCAAAGCTGCAAGTTTCTGACGCGCCAGCTCGGCGTAGCGACCGGACGGATACTTCTGGACGAAATCCTCCCAGGCCTTCTTCGTTCCCGCGCTCTCCGCCGATTGGTAGGCGAGCCGCACGGCGGCATCAGGATCGGGCCGCGGAGCGGGAAGGTTTTTCTCCGCTTCGACTGGCGCAGGGGCGGGATCGGGTGTCGTCCGCCCGGCGGTCGCGAACGAAAAGTCCTCGACCAGAGACGAGGAGAACCACGGGATCTGCTCTCCCTGTGTTGCCCGCGATACCCCGACCATCGCACGGTTGAACGCCTCCTCGATCTTCCCCGGAGCGCGAATCGCCTTGAGCAATTCGTCCACGAAGACGGGTCGGTCGCCATCTCTTGCCACCGCGCCCGGTGCGGCGGCGTACATCACGACGGTGCTCTTCGGCACACTGGCTGGGGCAAGGCCGCCGGCGACGGCGCGGAAGCGGCGCTCGAAGGGGTTTCTTCGCGAAGCGTCGAGAATTGCGATCTTGACGGCAGCGCCCTTCTTGTTCATCTCGCCCAGGAGCAGATCGAGACTGTAGCCGTCGCGCCGCACGTCGGCCTCGGTCCAGATCTGCGCATTGACCGGAATGACAAAGGTCTGCCGGTCGGACTGGATGCCATAGCCGCTGAAGAAAAACAGCGCCGTCGAGCCGGGCTTTATCTTGCCATTGAAGCGATCGAAGGCCGCGCGCATGGCCTCTTTGGTGAGGTTCTCCCCAACATCGACCTCGAAACCGCTTCGCCGGAGTTCATCGGTCAGCGCGCGCGCGTTATTGACCGGATCCCGCAAGGGTGCCTCGGCGTCGGGATAAGACGCATTACCGATGACCAGCGCTATTCTGCTTTCACTCTGCTGCGCAGTAGCTCGATGAGCGCCTATCGCCACGCTGAGCATCAAAAGCAGAGCAACGATGTGGCGGGGACTGACGCTGGCCATTTGCATGTATCCTCATCATCCGCGAGCTTGGCCTGCTCTCGAGCCGATGAGCAGCAGTCGCGCCGGCGAAAGCTGTGACAAGGGACCTTCTATACAAGGCATTCCTGCAGCGGTGACGCAATGATAGGGGCTGGATCGAGGGCAGGCAAATTTTGCGTTCCGGGATAGCGCGACCGGTTCTACAACGATGCGGGCCATCATTCCGGTCAACGAGAAAATTCTGGGCGAGTCAGATGAGCGCAATCCTGGCCGTCGGCTTATTCGGCCCTCAGCAACAGGGGTGCAGCCCGCTCCGAAGAACGATCCTGTTCTCCAACGGCATGCTCATTGTCTGGATGCTACGCCCCGCGATACAAGGCCGCCCTGATGCTGCGACACGACGGGTTCACCGCACGTCGCCGTGGAAGCCGCGATCGCCTGGCCGTTTTCAGCGGCGACACCGTCTGCCGAGATCAAAGCCCGTGCGGGCCCTTTGAGAGTCAGCAGCCGGTGCGTTCGCAGATGGCAGATACGCACCTCGCTGTTGATCTGAAGGTCGAGCCGAGTTCGCTCGCTGAGCGTATCAAGAGCTTCCAACAGGACCGGCTTCCCTCGGGAGAGGGCAACCACTCGTCCATTCACGGCTTCAATATATGCGACCTCGGTGGTGGCTTCCTGCGCTGCCGACGGTGAAATGCCGGTCGCCCCACCCAACGCGAAAGTCGACACGACGACCGCCGCCAAAATGGTGCCGGCACCACGCAAGGCTCGCTTTCGTTGCGGCCGCATTGTCTGGGGTAATTTCTGTCGCATGCTGATCTCCTCGAACAGTGCCAATCGGATGGACGGGCTCTGAGGATGCGGCCGAAGGCGCTTGCCAACGATCCGCCGCGCTGCGGTGCCTTACTTGTCGCTCGTGTTGACGATCTGTACGCGGCGGTTTTCCCCCGCCAAGGGACTCTCCGAATTCTTCAGCTTGGTTGCGCCATACCCGACCGTCAGCAGACGGTTGGTTTCGATTCCATATTTCTCCGCCAGGAAACGCTTCACCGCGTCGGATCGCCGCTCCGACAGCCCTTGATTGTAGGTTTCACTGCCTTTGGCATCCGTGTGCCCCGCGACGATAAAGGTGTGCCCCTTCAAATCGGGACTCGTGAGTGCCTCGCCTAGTGCGGTGACCTGCGGAAGCGCTTTTGCCGCGATGGTGGCGGAGTTAAATTCGAAGTTGATTTCGAGATCGATTTTCGGTTTCGAATTGGCAATGGATGCAATTTTCTCGCGCTCTTCCGTTGTCAGCGAGCGGGTGGTTCGATTTCGCAACGTGTCCACGAACTTCGAGTCCTCCGCGGCACGCGCGGCGCCGGCGGGCGACGTCGTCAGTCCGCGCGTCATTCGTGGAGCCTTCAGCGCATCGATGATGTCTTGCGCCGAAGGCTGCTCCGCCGCGGGCGCGGGCCCGACGCCAATAGGCAAGGCAAGAATGGCCACCGCGAGCGCCAAGCCAAGACTGGGACGGTTGCGGCTTGCTGTCATTTCTGTCTCCCAATTGACCAGATGGCCGAACGCAATGTTGAAAGATTACACGCAAGCGCATCAGCGACCTGTGACGGCCATCACAAAAAAATCGCCCAGAACAAACCGAATACAATGGGAAGGCCCGGGCGGCCTTACGACCCCCAGCCATTTGCTCAAGCCCCTGAACCCGCAACAACTCTCCACTTCCCCTTTCCAACAAGCCACATCAACGATACCCAAAGAACAACAAGTCGGTCAGCGCCAATCGGGAGGACCAAATGCCACTGTCTCTCAAGTGTGCCGCGCTATGCGCCGTAGGGGCGTGTCTGTTGTCCCCGCTCTCCGGCCTGGTGCTCTCCGACTTGGCCCTCGCGCAGGCCGTGCTCACGGAACGGCAGATATCGTTCGACGCCGCGCGCGCCATGGCCACGGCCGCGCTCGAGACCTGCCGCAAGAACGGCTATCGGGTCTCGGTCACCGTGGTCGACAATGCCGGCGCGGTGCGCGCCGCCTTCCGCGATGACGGCACGCCGCCGCACACCTACGATGCCAGCTTCCGCAAGGCCTACACCGCCCGCACCTATCGCATCTCCACGGTCGAATTCGCCAAGCGCATCGCCACCGAAAGCGACCGCCCGGGACTCGCCATGATCAAGGACGCGCTCGGGCTTCCCGGCGGCCTGCCCATCAAGGTCGGCAACGAGACCATCGGCGGCGTCGGCGTTGCCGGCGCGCCCGGCGGCAACGGCGATGTCGCCTGCGCCGAAGCGGCGATCGAGGCGGTCAGGGATCAGCTGAAATAGGTGGTTGCGACGCTTGCGTCAGGGCGGGCCCGCGCGGCAGCGATCACCCGCGCAATGACGACGGATGGGTCCGACGCGCCCATACAAGAGAAAGCCCCGGGGGTTGCCCGGGGCTTTGCATCTGGGTTGGTTGTGCGTGGTCGCATTTTCTGCGGAAAACCGGGAGTCCACTTTTCCGGAAAATGCTTCCTTTGCGTGGTCGCATTTTCTGCGGAAAACCGGGAGTCCACTTTTCCGGAAAATGCTTCCAGCGATCAGAAGTCGCGGCCGTTGAAGTCGCGGTGCAGATCGAGGCGCACGTTCGGATCGGGATCGGCACCGAGATAGTGGTTGTTGTCGTAAACCGTGGTGCCCTGCGCCGCCGAACGCGGCTGAGCTTCCGCGCGACCGACCGTCTGGTCGAACTGCGAGGGATGCTCGGCGGCCTGGACGCGGCGCGTGCCTGTCTGTGCGAAGGCCGGCGAAGCGATCACGGCGGCGAGCGCCGCCATGGCAAGTAGCGTCTTCATGTTCTTGTTCTCCAGAGTTCTGCGTAATGGTCCCCAATCGCCCCCGCGCATCTGGCGGAGAAGCGGCGGCACGTGCAACGCACAATGTTTTGAGCGCCGCGTGACTTGGCGGACATGAAAAAGACTTTAGTCTTCTTATAGTTATCCGCGTTGTTCGGGCTTTATGCAGTATTAATGCAACGCAAAATTTATACTCCAATTGCGCCCGCATTCAGTTACGTTTGCGCGTAAACTGCCCAAATACATTAACGGGAATCAGGCCGCGTTGTCCGCCGGCAGCGGCGTTCGCTTGCGGATAATGTCTGACGCCTTCTCCGCAATCATCAAAACGCAAGCGTTGATATGCGCTGAGACGAGATCAGGCATGACCGAGGCGTCGACCACGCGCAGGTGCTCGACGCCGCGCACCCGCAGCTCCGGATCGGTGACGGTGTCCGGCGTCGTGCCCATGGCGCAGGTGCCGCAGGGGTGATGCGCGGTGATCGCGGTCCTGCGAATGAAGGCATCGATCTCGGCGTCGGTCTTGACCGCGTCGCCGGGCGAGGTCTCGCGGCCACGATAAGCGTCCATCGGCGCTTGATAGGCGACCTCGCGCGCGCGCTTGAACCCCTCGCGCAAGCGCGGCAGATCGTTCGGCGCGGAAAAGAAATTATAGGCGATGCGCGGCGCCTCGCGCGGATCGCTGGAGCGCAGCAGGATCTCGCCGCGGCTGTCGGGATGCAGCAAGGTCGGACGAATGCCATAGCCGTCGACATACGCCGGACGGATGCCCGGAAACCACAGATGCGTGTCGGCCGGCGCGCCGCGAAACATGAACTCGATGTCGGGCACCGCGAGCTCGGGCCGCGTCTTGACGAAGGCATGCAGCCCGCCCGGCACCACCGTGCCGGGGCCGGTACCGAAGAAGTAGGCGCGGAGCATGCTGACCGCCATGCGATCGAAGCGCATGTCATGGCGGAATACGCTTTCGTTCAGGCGCTCGAAAAAGATGATCACCGCAAGGTGGTCCTGCAGGTTCTTGCCGACCGGCAGATCCACCACCGGTTTGATGCCGGTCGCGCGAAGATGGTCCGCCGGACCGATGCCCGACAGCATCAGCAGCGGCGGCGTATTGAACGCACCGCCCGAGAGGATCACCTCGCGATCGGCGTTGACCCGCACCGTCCCGCGGATGCCTTGGGCGTATTCCACGCCGGTCGCGCGCGTGCCCTGCATCAGCACCCGGGTCGCGAGCGCGCCGGTCACGACGTCGAGATTGGGCCGGCTCTTCGCCGGCCTGAGATAGGCGGTGGCGGCCGATGAGCGATAGCCGCCACGGATGGTGTATTGGCCGCGGCCGAAGCCTTCCTGCTGCCGGCCGTTATAGTCGTCGGTCACCGGGAAGCCCGCGGCCCTGGCGGCGTCGAGCCAGGCGTCGTAGACGGGATCGGTGGTCTTCGCGAACTCGGTGCCGACCGGCCCTGCTCCGCCGCGCCATGGATTTGCGCCGCCCTCCCAGGTCTCGCAGCGTTTGAAATAAGGGAGCACGTCGGCATACGACCAGCCGAGCGCACCCTTCTGCGCCCAGCGGTCGTAGTCGCCGCGATTGCCGCGGGTATAGGCCATCACGTTGATCGACGACGAGCCGCCGAGGACCTTGCCGCGCATCGCCTCGATCTCGCGGCCGTTCATGTTCGGCTCGGGCTCGGTGCGATAGCCCCAGTTGAACATGTCGCGCTCATGCATCTTGCCCATGCCGAGCGGGATATGGATGAACGGATGAAGGTCGCGCCCGCCCGCTTCGATCAGCAGCACACTCGCCGCGCCGTCCTCGCTCAGGCGATTGGCCAGGACGCAGCCGGCCGAACCGCCGCCGACGATGACGTAGTCGTATCCTGTTTTCACGCTCATCCTTGCTGATCCCCGACAGAGTCGATCAAGTGTCCTGCGAAACACGCCGTGTGAAAAGACGTAGTTCGGTCACGGAGCCACCGGTCCCCTCGTCCTTGCCACCGCGACGGCGCCGTCACGACATCCGCAATTCGCCAACCGCCCTCCTGCGCGCCACCCTACTTTGATCTGAAAAGGATGTTGGCGACCTGCCCATTTTCAGAGAGGAAACGCCGGTCTTCATTGAAGCGCTGCGCTATCAAATTGAGCTTCTTCTCGACGAGTTCCACGCTGGGTCGCGAGCGGTGCGTCGCGCAAAACACGGCAGGTGACTTGCAGGCCACGTTCTCGAAATAGTCGCAGGAAGGTGGTCCAATCCAACTCGCTGAGGCTATGCGCCCCAATCACCAAATCGACCCCTCGATACCCGATTCCTGATGAAGCTCTCCGCCGCGCATGACTCGAGCGGCTCTGAGCACCCCGACGTTCGTGGGCAGATCAACGAGGAGGAGGTCAGAATGCCATCCTCGACGCCGCCGCGCCTGTGAAGAAGGCAAAGGTATCGGCGACCAATTACAAGCAATGCTTGGCGCTCGAAGTGCCAGCGTTCGTTGCGTTTTACCGCTCGCGCGCAGATTTTGTGGGCGTCGATGTTTTGACCTTGGACGTGAGGTCTGCGGACGGCACGACGCAAGTGCAGCGGATCAGTGTTACGGTTGGAACCGGATCGCCCGGGCGGCGCATTTGAACGGTCGGATCAAGTGGTCCTGGTGCCCCCGCGTTGATAAGCCCATCGCTCGAAATCATGTGAGACGAATTCGTCACCGTGATCGTCCCCGGATCGCCTTCTGGAACCCAAGTTGCGTTTGAGGGTCTCGACAGCGTCGAGACAGTAGTAACCTCCCGATCGCGTCACCACCTTGCGCCGCTTCCAATCGCTCATCACCCGGCTGACGTTTTCGCGCGCGACCCCGGCCAAGGCCGCCAGGTCGCTCTGGCTGATCTTGTGGCAGATCACGACGCGCCCCGCGTCATCGGCTTCGCCGAGAAACTCCCCAAGCTCTAGCAGGGCCCGTGCCAAGCGCTCCTTGATCGTTAGAAAGCTTACAGCAGCCACCGCCTCGTCGGTCCCCCGCAAGCGTGCTGCCAGCACGTTCGCGAGGTACCGGTAGACCTCGGGATGCTGTTGCGTGCGATTCTCGAATTCCTCGCGGCTGATGAAGCTCAGTTCGCAATCTTTGACCGCGAATATCGACGACGACCGCGGCAGCCCATCGATCATAGCGAGCTCACCGACGATCGTGCCGGGACCGAGCATGGCCAAAATCCGCTCGTCGCCCTGCGGCGAGGTTATGACGACCTTGAGCAGGCCCTGCTCGAGCCGATAGCAACCATCACCGGGGTCTCCCGCGACGAACAGCGCTTCGCCGGCTTGACGGCGACGCGGCGCGGCGTTGCGAAAGAGTTGCGTCGGCAGGGCGTTCGGCAAGCGAGGCGCTAGGGTGGAGCTCTTGAAACTCGCCATCGGATCGGTGCCTCGTCTTCGCCGGTATGAGTGCCCCCCTATCAGCCGTACGCCTGACCCTTATCAGCAGTCGACAAACGGATGCAATGAGTAGTTTTCGAGATGGCCAAAGCGCGCGAGAGCTGGCGCGAAATCGCAAAAATTTGGCTGATTCGAGCAAGATTCCCAAGCGTCCGGCGGCCACCAGCGGTAACCCGATGATGAGCCCCGCGGTAACCCGATGATGAGCAAAGGGGCGACACTTGGGCTCAAAAAAACAATGCCTGG
>Ga0207675_100006642_pt1 | contig 10939 bp, 5 predicted proteins | sample KBSSwiS42_FD_184305 | JGI IMG/M metagenome (GOLD analysis project Ga0207675, IMG submission 184305) | Switchgrass rhizosphere microbial communities from Kellogg Biological Station, Michigan, USA - KBS Switchgrass S4-2 (SPAdes) (version 2) | ecosystem: Host-associated > Plants > Roots >...
CGCCCGGATGCGCACCACCGCCGGTCGTTTCACCAACGATGATTGCGCGCTTCAGGTTCTTCAGGTTGTAAGTGAATTCCTCAGCGCCTGAGAACGTGCGCTTGCTCGTTAACACGTAAACGTCTTTATTCAGATATCGCTTGCCGGCAAGTTCCTTCTTGGTCCAGAACTCATCCGTCCGATTTCCTTCACGCCAATAAAGATCGTTGAGGTGCACCGGTTCCGGTCCAAAGAGATAGGAGCAAACCAGCGCCACCATTTCGGGATTTCCACCGCCATTGTTACGCATGTCGATAATCAACGCTTGCGTACCATTGATGAAGTTCATTGCGGCTGCGACTGTATCCGCGCCAAGTTCGGCGTCCATGAAGTTGAAGAACTCGAGATAACCGATGTTGCCGCGCAGCCGCTCGACCTTTGAGAACCCGTGGTTCATCCACGTCAGGTCACGCTTCTCTTGTTCGCGCTCTGCCGCAGTCGGCTCGCGACGTGGACCACGTTCGGGAATAGGTTTGTTCGAGTAGCGCACACGCAGATGTTTATCGTGACTCACTTCCTGAAGATCGTTGGTGAGCTTCGTTGCAAACTCCTTCGCGCTCGTGATCTGCTCGTACTCCTTTTTACTCACCCGTTCCTGAATTGACTGTTCCATCTTCTTCGCGACTTCGGGGAAGACGTAAGAGTCGTTAAGGCGCTTGAGAATTCCATCGATGACCTGCGTGCGCGTGGCCGCGTCGATGGTGAGATCGGGTTGCTCAGGCTGCTGAGCCATAGCAACGACGGCAGCGAGCATGAAGGCGGCAAGAGCAATGGAGGCCTTCGTGATTAGTGACTTGAACATTGATAAATCTCCTTCTGTGTTCGGAAGTGGATGATTAATTGCGGCTGAGCAAACCGTGAAGCAGCAGGTCAGCGATCGCGCTCGTGCGACGCTCGACTTCTTCACGTTCACCGAGTTCGGTTGTACTCAAGCTGTAAGGCAACAGGCCATTGGTTGCTTGAAGTAGCGCATGCGCCGTCGCCAACTCGTTCTCGAACGCAAACTCTCCTGAGGCGCGTCCTTCGACGAGGACGGCGGCGAAGATTGCGGCCTCCTCGTCGAAGTACTTCGCTCGTCGCGCCAGCAAGCCCGGACGTAGCGCGGCGAGCAGATCGTTGAGACTTTGCGTGTAGTGTTGAATGCTGTCGAATCGAAACAGGACCCGCGCGAGCAGCATCTGGCGGATGCGTTCGGGAGCGGTGATTTCCGAGCGCGCAATCACCGCCAGATGCTGCTCTTTTAGGCGGTCCACAATACGGTCGACGTGCGACAGCACGACTTCTTCTTTGCTGCTGAAGTGCAGGTAGATAGTTCCCTTACCGATTCCCGCCTCGTTGGCGATGTCCTCGACGGTCATTTTCCGGTAACCAAAGCGCGCGAGAAGCCGGTCGGTAGCGTCCAGGATCGCATCCTTAACGCCTTCTTTCGGTGCAATTGCGGCCATTTTCTACATATTTTGACTGCTGACCAGATTCGAATTCCAGTCACATTAGACGTGTTCGGCGAGGAAAAGTTCCGAAAAAAATCCTGACCCTCGCTAGCGAGAGAACCAAGGGAAGGGATGAAGGCAGGATCAATTTCTAAACTCCTGGCTGACCATCAGACCGCGCATGCCGCCGTCCATGATCCCGATCCCGACCCGGCCGAACTGTGGGCGCAGGATGTTTTCGCGATGGCCCGGCGAGTTCATGAGACCCGTGTGCGCGACCTGGAGTGTGGGCGCGAGCGCGAGGTTTTCGCCGGCGGTGAGAAAACGAACGTTCGACTGGCGCATGCGATCAAACGGCGTCAGACCTTCCGGCGTATCGTGCGCGAAATAGCCGCGGGCAAACATGTCTGCCGAGTGTTTGCGCGCGACCTCAGTCAACTCAGGATCCGGCACGAGCGAACGAAGACCCGCCGCTGCCCTTTCCTGGTTCACGAGATCGAGCATTCGCTTTTCGAGATCAGGACGAGCGCGCGTCGTCTCAACTTTAAACGGCAGCGTGACGCGCTCGTTCGAGTCCGGACGAATTGTCAGCAGATTGAGTGTGCGTCCAATCGCCTCGGCGAACACCGGCCTGAGTTGACCTTCGAGACGCTCGGCGTAAACAGCAAGTCGACCGGCAAGCGCGCTGTCGCGCGTGCGTTCACTCAAACCTTCGCTAAGCGGCAACGCCAACAAGAGCGCTGAAAGGATCGCGGCAACGATCACACCGTTCGCAACACCGGGAAGCAGACCAAGTATCTGATTGACAGGTCGCTCCTGTATGTCCTTCGGCAAGCGTGTGAGCAACGCATGACCGATCAGGTGAACTGCAATCGAAACAAGCAGACCGATCAGTACGAACGCGATCGGCTGGTCCCAAACTTCAGACCACAGATCGATGTGCGCACCAAGCCAACGAGCGAGCGGATGGTAGTAACGAAGACCCGCGATCAAACTCAACACCCAACCGGCGAGATCCAACACACCGTGTACAAATCCACGGCGATATCCATTCATCAAGCTGAGAACGATGACGACTACCAGCAGCAGATCGATCGCGTTAATTGTCATGACTAAACTTTACCATCCAACTCGCTGAAGAATTAATACGAACTTTCGCAGTTCAAAATCAGCAAGTTACCGAGTTTTTGGACTCGATACTTGGATCACTACGCAGCCTCATTGATCCACGTTCGCAAATTACTTCGACATCATCGCGTTTTTGCAATTGGAACACTTTCTGCATCGCTCACATTCCGACCAAAACTGTCTCCCCTTGAATGTGTAGGTGAAAGAACCAGGGAGAAAATACTATGAGCCACACCAACACTATTCGAGTCGCATCTCTTGCTTCGCTTCTTGTTCTGATACTGATCGCCGGGAGCGGCTACGCTCAGTCGGGCGGCACCACCATTCGGGGTACGGTGAAAGATCCGAACGGGAATCTTGTTGCGGGCGCAACGGTGACGATTACCGACCCCGCAAAGAACTTCTCGCGAACGCAAAATACCAACCAGGACGGCGGCTACGTCTTTACCGCAGTTCCCCCGGGCACTTACAAGCTCGACGTTACTGCGCCAGGTTTCAAGACGGCCTCGGCTTCCGGTCTGGAGGCGCTGGTTGATACGCAGACTGTGAGAGACGTGCAACTCGAGATCGGAGCAGTGTCGGAAACAGTTGACGTTACTTCAACCGCTGAAGCCGCAATTAATACGAGTGATGCGAGTCTCGGAAATTCATTCGAAAGAAAACGCATTGTCGAACTGCCGCTGAACGCAAACAACGTCGTCGGCCTGTTGTCCCTACAACCGGGCGTGACGCGCAGCGGTTTCGTTAACGGCGGACGCGCCGACCAGTCGAACATCACGCTCGACGGCGTAGACGTCAACGAGCAACAGGATGGACTCGACGTCATCACTGACGAAGCTTTTGCGAGTGTGTTGCGAGTCACGCGCGACTCGTTGCAGGAGTTTCGTGTTACCACTACCAATCCGAACGCTGAACAGGGACGTTCCTCGGGCGCGCAGGTTTCGCTCGTCACTCGTTCCGGATCGAACCAGTGGCACGGATCGTTGTTTGAAATTCATCGCAACACCGTTACCACGGCGAACGACTTCTTCAACAACGCAGCGGGAGTCGAACGGCCGCAGTTGCTGCGAAACATATTCGGCGGTTCGCTCGGTGGTCCAAGCAAAAAGGATAGAACATTCTTCTTCTTTACTTATGAAGGCTTTCGCGAAGCCACCGCTACTTCGGTAGTGCGTGAAGTGCCGCTGCCGACGTTGGGCCAGGGATTAGTTCGCTTTCGCACTGAGAGCGGTGCGAGCGATCCGGGATGTCCGGCCGGAACGCCGTCCGGCGTCGACTGTCTCACGCCGGCTGAAATCATCGCGAACTACGCTTCCGCCGGCGCCAACCCCGGGATTAACCCGCAGGCGCTCCAGGTGCTTGCTGCTGCCGCCCAGCGCTATCCCGCGAATGACAACACTGTGGGCGACGGCCTGAACACGGGCGGTTTTCGTTTCAACGCTCGCACGCCTACTGAGTTGAACACGTACATCGCGAGGTTTGACTTCAACCTGACGAACCAGCAAACACTCTTCGTCCGCGGCAATTATCAGAACGACACCGTCACACGCGCGGTCTATTTCAGTTCTGATTGCAGCACGCCAGGCGATAACATCCAATGCTTTCCGGACACGCCGCCGCTAACGACCTGGAACCATCCCAAGGGCTTGGCGGTAGGTCACGTCTGGACCATCTCACCGACCGTAGTGAATCGACTTAACTACGGCTTCACGCGCGCCTCGTTCACGCAGAATGGCGACTCGAACGAAAACCGTGTCAACTTCCGGTTCATCTTCTCGCCCCAATCGTTTCAGCGCGCACTGCGCCGAACGACGCCGGTGCATAACTTTGTTGACGACGTTTCGTGGGTGCGCGGCACACACACCTTCGGCTTTGGCGGAAACGTTCGTCTGATTACCAACAACCGCGTCTCGCTCGGACCGTCGTTTGACCAGGCGGTCATCAATCCGTCGTTCTACAACGAGTCCGGCGACGTTCTGCTACAGGGCTTCTCCGACTTCGCGAGCGGAAACGACCTGCGGGACGCGCTCGCATCAGTGATTGGCCGCTACTCGCAATACAACGCCAATCTCGTGTACGACGCGAGCGGTCAACTCCAACCCGTCGGCACTCCGAGCACGCGTTCGTTCGCTACCCAGGAGTACGAAGGTTACTTTCAGGATTCGTGGCGCATGCGACCGAACTTCACTTTGAACTACGGCGTTCGCTGGTCCACTTCGACTCCCGTTTACGAAAAAAGCGGCCTGCAGGTAGTGCCGAACATAAACCTGACTGACTACTTCAATCAGCGCGTCGCCAGCTCTGACGCGGGCCAGCCGTTTACCGATCCGATTACGTTTATTCTCGGCGGCAAAGCAAACAACGCTCCGGGTTATTACGACCAGGATTGGAACAACTGGGCCCCGGCGATCTCGTTTGCCTGGTCGCCGGACTTCGGCGACAACACGTTCGGCAGAATCTTCGGCCGAAACGGCAAGAGCGTGATTCGCGGTGGCTTCCGCAAAACCTACGATCGAATCGGCAGCGCTCTCGCTGTCAATTTCGATTTGAACAACCTGGCAGGATTCACATCTGCACGGAATATCAATGCCAACACGTTTGACGTCGTCGACGGTAGGCTCGGACCGCTGTTCACTGGTTTCAATCCCGACGTACGTTCACTTAACTTCCCGGGCGCGAACGGACCGATTCCGACCAACCTGCAATTCCCGTTGACGGTGGCGTCCGATGAAGATCAGCGCATTGAAACATCTCTGGACCAGGGGATCACGACGCCGTACAACTACAGCCTCAACTTCTCGTACGGCCGTGAACTCGGTAAGGGAATGTCGTTCGAGGCGAGTTACGTTGGGCGCTTTGCTCGCAACATCCTCGCCGCGCGCGACATCATGCAGTTGAACAACATTCGCGATCCACAGTCGGGCTGGACATACTACCAGGCGATCAACATGCTCGTTGAGGCGCGCTACGCAAACGTGCCCATCACCCAGGTGCCGGAGATCGCGTTCTTCAACAACCTCTTCCCGTCCATGCCTGAATGGTGGGGAGACACTTCGCTGACGCCGACGCAAGCGGCTTACGCGTTTGTAGCACCGAGATCACTCGGCGGCGATCAAATTAGCGATTACACGTTCCTGCAATTGCTTTGGGACGATAGTCCGGACTGCACCACCTGCCCCTTCGGCGGTGGACCAGCGAAGTTCAACAACATGTTCTTTCACCCGCAGTTTGGCGCGCTCTCGGCGTTCTCGACGATTGGCCGCTCAAACTACAACTCGTTGCAACTCAGCTTGCGACAGCGCCTGCGCGATGACGTTACGTTTGACTTCAATTACACGTACGGTCACTCGTTCGATACCGTATCTGGCCTGCAAAACTCAACCAGCTACGGCACGGAGTTCATTGTCAATGCGCTGTCCCCGAATCAGAACTACGGCAGTTCCGATTTTGATGCCCGACACATCATCAACGCGAACTGGGTCGTGGGACTTCCATTCGGACGCGGAAAGCGGTTCTTCGGTAACGCCGGTGGCGCCACAGAGCAGGTGTTTGGCGGCTGGCAAATGACGGGAATCTTCCGTTGGAACAGCGGCCTGCCGATTCAAACGCCATTTGACTGCTGCGTCTGGGCCACGAACTGGAACGTGCAATCGAACGGCGTTCGCGTGCAGCCTGTTCAGTCGTCACCGACTGCGAATGGGGCAAACGGCACACCGAACGTCTTCAGCGATGCGATCGCGGCGTATCGCAGTTTCCGTCGCGCACGGCCCGGTGAAGTCGGCGATCGCAACGTGTTGCGCGCGCCGAGTTACATCTCGCTCGACATGGGCCTATACAAGTCGTTTCAGCTGCCGTGGGAGGGTCACGCGGTGCAGTTCCGTTGGGAAGTTTTCAACGTCACCAACACGCAGCGGTTTGATGGGCTCACGATTGCCGACCTGAGTCTGGGACCGGATCCATTTCTTGGTGGTACTCCGAACGCCGACTTCGGTCGCTTCACTTCAACGCAGACTCCGCTGAATGAAACCAAGGCGGGACGCGTAATGCAGTTTGCACTGCGCTACACGTTCTGAAGCAGCCAGTCGCGGAACTTACAGACCTGCACAGATTGCAATTGCATATCTGTGCAGGTCTGCTAATCTTGCCGCGCAGATGCTGCAACTCCTCAGTATTTCCAACATAGCTCTGATCGATGAACTGCGAGTGGAGTTTGACGGTGCGTTGAACTTGCTCACGGGCGAGACGGGATCGGGAAAGTCGATCATCGTCGATGCTCTCGGAGTCTTGATTGGCGGGCGCTTTACAAGTGAGCTGCTGAAGAGGGGAGCAGAACGCGGATCGATAGAAGGGCTGTTTGTGTTGAGTGCAAATCCGCAGCTCGAAACACTGCTCGAGAATTCCGGTTTGAACAACGGCGACGAGCTGATCATTCGCCGCGAACTCTCCAGCACCGGCCGCAACAAGATTTTCATCAACAATCAACTCGCCACTCAGTCGCTGTTGCGCGACTTGCGCCCGTTCCTGGTTGACATTCACGGGCAGGGTGACCAGCAGACGCTTTTCGACACGCACACGCATCTCGAGCTGCTTGATAGTTTTGGTGGTCACGGCATCCTCCGGTTCGAGGTTGCTGAAGTATTTGATGCGCTGACCCACATGCGGCGCGAGCTCGCGGCGTTGCGCAAAGATGCGGCAGAGAAGTTTCAACTTGTGGATACGTTGCAGTTTCAGATCGCTGAACTGGAGCGTGCGCAACTCTCGATTGGTGAAGACGAACGTTTGGAAGAGGAACGCAGGCGGTTATCGAATGTTGAGAAGTTGACTGCGCTTTGTCAGTCGAGTTACAGCCGCATTTATGAAGACGACGATGCGGCACTCGCGCGTCTGCGGCAGACGTTGAAAGACGTCGAAGAGCTGAGCGAGTTTGATTCCGCGTTTCGTGAATACCTGGAGGGGCTCGAAACGGCGCGTGCCGTAATGGAGGATCTGTCGTTTGCGTTGCGTGATTTTGCGGACAAGCTGGAGTTCTCGCCAGTGCGGTTGGCGGCTATAGAAGATCGTTTGGCGGAGCTGTCGCGGTTGAAACGCAAGTACGGCGGATCCATTGAAGCCGCGCTCGAACACATGGCTCAGGCCCAGGATCGTTTACGACAGATTGAAACGTCTGACGAGCGCGAACAGGAATTAAATGATCAGCTAGCCGCAGCGCACAAATCTTATTTGGATTGTGCGCGCAAACTTCACAGGGAACGCGTGCGCACCGCAAAGCTCCTCGAAAGGGCTGTGGAAGAAGGTATTGCGGAAGTCGCGTTGGAGAATGCGCGGTTTCAAGTGTCGCTAACCACGACGGATGACACAGATTTGGAACACGCTGGTCCAACTGGAATGGACCAGGTGGAATTTTACTTTTCAGCAAACGTTGGCGAAGAAGTTAAGCCGTTGGCGCGGGTGGCGTCCGGCGGCGAGGCGTCGCGTCTTATGCTGGTGTTGAAGACAGTCTCAAACGCGTCAGAGTTTCCACGCACGATCGTCTTTGATGAGATTGATACGGGCATCGGTGGGCGAGTTAGCGAGGCAGTCGGGATCAAGCTCAAAAAACTCTCAAAAACAAACCAGGTGTTGTGCGTGACGCATCAGCCGCAAATCGCGCGCTTCGCTGACAATCATCTCGTCGTTCAGAAAGAGGCTCTTCGCGGCCGCACGCAAGTGAGCGTCAACAAACTCGACCGCGCCGGACGCGTCGAAGAACTCGCGCGCATGCTCACCGGCGCTGAAATCACCGACAGCGCCCGCCGCCACGCCCGCGAACTCCTTAAAAACTAATCGGCTCTTCTATCCGTGAAAATCCCGGCCAACGTTAACCTCACGACTTGCTCTTCGTTGCTGAAGCGGAGTTGAATAAAACCATGAGTACAGAACCAAACAAAGTCATTTATTCGATGGTCGGCGTCAGCAAGTTCTACGACAAAAAACCCGTCCTCAAAGACATTTATCTCTCTTACTTCTACGGCGCAAAGATCGGCGTCATCGGCCTGAACGGTTCCGGCAAGTCGTCGCTTCTCCGCATCCTCGCCGGCGTAGACAAAGACTTCAACGGCGAGACGGTGCTTTCGCCGGGCTACAGTGTTGGCTATCTCGAACAAGAACCGCTGCTCGACGACACGCGCACCGTGCGCGAAGTAGTGCAGGAAGCAGTGCAGGAAACTGTCGATCTGCTGAAAGAGTTTGACGAGATCAACGCGAAGTTCGGCGAAGAGATGAGCGACGACGACATGTCGGCGCTACTCGAACGACAGGGCGAGGTGCAGGAAAAACTCGACGCGCAGGATGCGTGGGATCTCGATTCGCGACTCGAAATGGCAATGGATGCGTTGCGCTGTCCGCCGCCGGAAACGCCGGTCAAGATTCTGTCGGGCGGCGAACGGCGCCGAGTCGCACTCTGCCGTCTGCTTTTGCAAAAGCCGGATATACTCCTGCTCGACGAACCAACCAATCACCTCGACGCTGAATCAGTCGCGTGGCTCGAACATCACTTGCAAAGCTACGCCGGCACGATCATCGCCGTTACCCACGATCGATACTTCCTCGACAATGTCGCCGGTTGGATACTCGAACTCGACCGCGGCCAGGGTATTCCCTGGAAAGGAAATTACACCTCGTGGCTTGAACAGAAACAGGAACGATTGCGGCGTGAAGAAAAGTCTGAGAGTGAACGACAGAAAACGCTTCAACGCGAGCTCGAGTGGATTCGCATGTCGCCCAAGGCTCGTCACGCTAAAGGCAAAGCGAGAATCAGCTCCTACGAAGATCTACTGCGACAGGAAACGGAAAAACGGCGCGAAGATCTCGAAATACATATCCCCGCCGGCCCACGGCTCGGCAATGTAGTCATCGAAGCGGACCAGGTTAACAAGGCTTACGGTCAGAACTTGTTGGTTGAAAACATGACGTTCGCATTGCCGCCGGGCGGCATTGTCGGCGTGATTGGACCAAACGGCGCCGGCAAAACGACACTGTTTCGCATGATCACAGGCCAGGAACAAGCTGACAAAGGTACGATCAGGATCGGCGAGACAGTGCAGTTGGCCTATGTCGATCAAAGTCGAACGCTCAATCCGGAAAAGACAATTTGGGAAGAGATCAGCGGCGGTGAAGACGCGTTGAAGCTCGGCACGCGCGAGGTCAACTCGCGTGCGTACGTCGCGCGTTTCAACTTCTCCGGATCGGACCAGCAGAAGAAGGTCGGCATGTTGTCAGGCGGTGAACGTAATCGAGTGCACTTGGCGAAGATGTTGAAAGAAGGTGCGAACGTGTTATTGCTCGACGAGCCGACAAACGACCTGGACGTCAACACGTTGCGTGCTCTTGAAGAGGCGTTGGAGAACTTTGCGGGGTGTGCTGTTGTGATCTCACACGATCGCTGGTTTCTCGATCGCATCGCGACTCACATGCTGGCGTTCGAAGGCGACAGTAAAGTGATGTGGTTTGAAGGCAACTATTCCGAGTACGAAGCCGATCGCAAAGCGCGCCTCGGCGCGGAGGCTGAAACACCGCACAGGATCAAGTATCGCCAGTTAACGCGGTAAAAACAGGGATCACAAAAGGCACAGAATTGCTTTTTGTGCTTCTTTGTGGCTCGTAATACACTTCCCCCAACCCGGAGGTCCCCAATGAAAACGTTCCTGTCCCTCGTCTCGCTCGTTGTCGTTACAACTTCAATCGCCGTAGCCCAACAAGACCCGCCGCCGATCAGAAACTTTCTGCGCGTTAATGAAAACTTCTGTACCGGCGGCCAGCCGCGGCCGGAACACCTCGAACAACTCAAAGCCGAAGGTGTGAAGGCGATCATCAACCTGCGCCAGCCAACCGAACATCGCGCCGTGCAGGAAGAAGAAGCGAAGGCAAAGGAACTTGGCCTGCGCTACTTCAACATTCCGGTTGCTTTTCGCGATCCGAAGGACGAGCAAGTCACAGAGTTTCTGAAGATCACCGACGATCCAGCGAACCGTCCCGCATTTATTCATTGCACGGCAGCGATTCGTGCCGGCGCTTTTTGGATGATTCGACGAGTGCTGCGTGACGGGTGGAAGATCGAAGACGCCGAGAAGGAAGCTGAGAAGATAGGACTGCGCGAGAGCCCTCACCTGAACGAGTTTGCGCGCAAGTACATCGAGAAGTACCGCCAGCAAGGCTTACTGCTGCCGTCGTACCCAGTGAAATTCGGTGTATTCACTGCTCGTTTCGATCCGGCAGGCACATTCTACGGCAGCGCCTTGATCTGGGCGACAGCGCGCGATTATGCGCGCTTTGGCTATCTCTACCTGCGTGACGGCGTGTGGGAC
>Ga0207675_100006644_pt1 | contig 10939 bp, 9 predicted proteins | sample KBSSwiS42_FD_184305 | JGI IMG/M metagenome (GOLD analysis project Ga0207675, IMG submission 184305) | Switchgrass rhizosphere microbial communities from Kellogg Biological Station, Michigan, USA - KBS Switchgrass S4-2 (SPAdes) (version 2) | ecosystem: Host-associated > Plants > Roots >...
AGATCCACTTCGCACCTGACAGCGAGGGCAATCCCGCGAATACGCTGGGCCGCCCGCGCGGATCATCCCGGCTGGCGATCTCGCCTTCCGGCTTGTGGTAAAGGAGCACGCGCGGCAATCGCGACGTCGACTGCGCGCGCACGATGCGCCCCGCCACCTTGATCTGGTCGGCCGGCCCGACACGTGCGCCTATCGTGGCCACTTCGCCGTTGACCGTGACGCGGCCGCCGCTGATCAGCGTTTCCATGTCGCGGCGCGACCCCAGCCCCGATTGCGCGAGGACCTTCTGCAGTTTTTGCGTCAGCGCATCCGCATCGGCGGCCGGTCGGCCGCGCCCGCCCCGCGGCGCCTCCGATATCCGTCCGCCTCGCGGCGCCGTCGATGTCCGCCCGCCGTGTGGCGATCCCGGTGCGCGGCCGGGACGCTCGTTACGCGTTTTGCGCTCCGCTTTAGGAGGCCGGCTCACGGTGCGGCTTCGATCGCACGGCGCTCGATCACCGCTTGCGCGAGCGTGCCGCTGTCGACATGCTCGAGTTCGCCGCCGACCGGCAGGCCGCGCGCGATGCGCGTTACCTTGATGTCGCGAGCCAGCAGCAGCTCGGCGATATAGTGCGCGGTCGCCTCGCCTTCCATCGTAAAGTTCGTCGCGACTATCACTTCACCGACCACGCCGTCATCGGCGCGCTTGATCAGACGGTCGAGGTGTATGTCCTTGGGGCCGACGCCGTCGAGCGGCGAAAGCCTCCCCATCAGCACGAAGTAGAGCCCTTGGTAGCATTCGGCCTGCTCCATCATCAGCATGTCGGCGGGCGTCTCCACGACGCACAGCAGGCGCGCATCGCGCCGCGGCGAGCGGCACAAGCCGCAAATCTGCTCCTCGGTGAACGTGTTGCAGCGTTCGCAATGCTTGATGAGTTCGAGCGCGCGGCCGAGCGCAATGCCCAGGCGCGCGGCACCCGTGTGGTCACGCTGCAGCATATGGAACGCCATGCGCTGCGCGGACTTCGGACCGACGCCGGGCAGGCAGCGCAACGCCTCGATCAGCTCTTCGAGGCTCGAGGGGTTCTTCATTTCGGAATGATGAGCGATGAGTGATGAGTGATGAACGGAATAAAACGCTCGAGATTTTCATTCATCATTCTGCACTCATCACTCATCATTGAACTTAGAACGGCAGCTTCATGCCCGGCGGCAAGCCCATGCCAGCCGTCATGCCGCCCATCTTTTCCTGGGTCGTCGCTTCGGCGCGGCGCACCGCGTCGTTCATGGCGGCCGCGATCAGGTCTTCGAGCATGTCCTTGTCGTCCTTCAACAGGCTTTCGTCGATCACCACGCGCTTCACGTCGTGACGGCAGGTCATCGTCACTTTGACCATGCCCGCACCGGACTGGCCTTCGACCTCGATCGTCGCCAGCTCTTCCTGCATCTTCTTCATGTTCTCCTGCATCTGCTGGGCTTGTTTCATGAGCCCTGCCAGGCCGCCTTTCATCATGACTGACTCCTCATTGCACGGGTTTGATGGTCGATGGCACGACGCGCGCGCCGAAATTTTCGATGAGATCGCGCACGAACGGATCGCCGTCGATCGCCGCCGCCGCGGTATTCAGCTTCTGCTCGTTGTCGCGGTCGCGGATTTCCGCGAGCGTATTGCCGCTGCTGGGACCCACCGCGATCTCCAGCTTCAGTTTCGTGCCGAGGTGTTGCTCGAGCGCGAGCTTGAGGCGGTCCTGGTAGGCGCGGTCGTTCAGATGCCGCTGCGCATGCGGGACCCGCAGCTGGATAAGACCGTCCTGCCACGCCACGAGTTCGCAATTGTGCGCGAGCATGCGCTCCATGCCGGCGAGCGGCAGCCGGTTGATCAGCGCATTCCAGTCCCCGTCAAACGGCTTTTTTTTTAAATCGGCAGCCGGCGCCGCGGCGGCTGCGGGCGCAGCAGTCCTGACCGGCGCCGCCGTTGGTGTGCCGGTGCGCGCCACTGCCGCGGATGCCGGCATGAACGCGAGCATGCGCATCAGCGTCATCGTGAATCCCGCGTAATCATCGGGTGCGAGATCCAGATCCTGGCGGCCGGTGACCGCGATCTGGTACAGCAACTGGATTTCCTCGGCGCCGAAGCCTTGCGCGAGCGCCATGAGCGCGCCATGGTCCGGATCGTCCGCCGCGATCGCCTTCGGCACGGTTTGCGCGAGCGCCACCCGATGCAGCAGCGTCGCCAGATCCTGCAACGCTATCTCAAACGACAGGCTGCGCTCAGCCATGCGGTCGGCCACCGCGATCAGGCCCGGGCCGTCCTGTTGCTGGAGCGCCGCCAGAATGTCACGCAGGTATTCCTGCTCGACGCTGCCAAGCATCGCGCGCACCGACTGGTGCTCGACGCGCCCTGCGCCGTGCGCGATCGCCTGGTCGAGCAGAGAGAGGCTGTCGCGCATGCTGCCGTGCGCGGCGCGCGCGAGCAGCGTCAACGCTTCGTCGTCACCGGCGACTTCTTCGAGCGCGAGAATTTTCCTGAGCTGCTCTTTGATTTGCGCCTGCGGAATCTGCTTCAAGTTGAACTGCAGACAACGCGACAGCACCGTCACGGGAATTTTCTGCGGATCGGTCGTCGCCAGGATGAACTTGACGTGGCCCGGCGGCTCCTCGAGCGTCTTCAGCATCGCGTTGAACGCGCTGCGCGACAGCATGTGCACTTCGTCGATGATGTACACCTTGAAGCGCGCGCTGGTTGGCGCATAAAGCGCGTTCTCGAGCAGGTCCCGCATGTTGTCGACCTGGGTATTCGACGCGGCATCGAGCTCGATCAGGTCGACGAAGCGGCCCGCATCGATTTCGGTGCACGCCGCGCACTTGCCGCAGGGCGTCGCCGTGATGCCGGTTTCACAGTTCAAGGCCTTGGCGATGATGCGCGCCAGTGTCGTTTTACCGACGCCGCGGGTGCCGGTAAACAGGTATGCGTGGTGCAGCCGCTGCTGGGTCAGCGCGTTCGTCAGCGCCTTGACGACGTGTTCCTGCCCGACCAGTTCGGTAAATGTCTTGGGGCGCCACTTGCGGGCGAGAGCCTGGCTCACGGGAAAATGGGCTCGACGTTGACTCGAGGAAATGGCGTTGCGCGCGTCATGCCAGGCACGCACCGGCGCTGGCGCTTTTAGAAATGGTATTGCAGGCGCACTTCGTTGTAATTGACGCCCTGGTTCGGGCCCTTGATGCCGGCATTGGAGAAATGCTGGTAGCGATAGCCGAGCTCATACTTGCCTTTATCGCCGAAGCGCACGCCGGCGCCGACGTGATCGCCGAACTGGAAAGCGGTGCCGAACTGGCGCTGCTCATTGAGCGAAGTCGCGGACAGCAGATGCATGCCCACGCCGAGCTCCAGGTACGGCGAGATGGCCGAACGGGTCGTCTGCTGAAACCGCAGCACCGGCGTGAAGCCGATGTCGAAGATGCTGCTATGCGTCTTTGCGATGCTGTTGTTGTCCCAATAGCCGAAATCCGACTCCCAGTAGCCGCCGAAATGCCAGTTGCCCATTTCGACCCATTTCTTGTTCCAGTCCCACTGGACACCAATGCGACCCATGTTCACGCTCACGTTCGACGAATCGGAGTGCCCATAGACGACCGACATGCCGTCGATTGCGTCCACAGCGGGGCTTACCACCAGAGCGGCCGCGGCTATCAGGTATCGGGTGGTTTTCATAATTCCTTGGCAGGTCTGAGCAGTTTCACGTATGGCTATGATAACGCAAAAGAAAAAGGGTGGCGAGCCTGGTCCCCGGCACTTGCAGAGAATAGCTTTGGCTGCTTCCTTCCGGACCTGACCAGGTTCACTACCGTGCAATGCGGGGGGGCCCGCCATTGTTCGTTGCCGCACCTTGCAGCATGCGGCCTGGTTGCATTATGCCCGTAGTTGCGCGGGACGGCGAGCGTCGATTTATGCGCGCGAACAGATGATTGCGCCAAAAAAGCGCGTGATACAATTTTTGTAGGAATTCAAGGAATAAAACGGGCGGGGCCGCTTCCGGCGAGCCGCACTTCAGCCCAAGTCAAGCAGGCCTTAAATCGGCAGTCATCGCAGGTTAATTGGAGGACGCATGGCGACCCAGACGATCGAATCGGTGTTGAATGAAACGCGGACCTTTGAGCCGAGCGCGGCCTTCGTCAAGCAGGCCAACATCTCGGGCATGGACGCCTATAACAACCTCTGCGCCGAGGCGGAACGCGACTTCACCGGTTTCTGGGCGCGTCTTGCCCGCGAAAACGTGCTGTGGCACAAGCCCTTCACCCAAACGCTCGACGAATCGAACGCGCCGTTCTACAAGTGGTTCGCCGACGGCACCGTCAATGCATCGTATAACTGCCTCGACCGCCATCTCAAGACCCAGGGCGACAAGGTCGCGATCATTTTCGAAGCCGACGACGGCAAAGTCACAAAGATCACCTACAAGGAACTCCATCGCCGCGTCTGCATGATGGCGAACGGCCTCAAGAGCCTCAAAATCAAAAAAGGCGACCGGGTTCTGATCTACATGCCGATGTCCATCGAGGCCGTAGTGGCCATGCAGGCATGCGCGCGCGTTGGCGCCATCCACTCGGTGGTGTTCGGCGGGTTTTCCGCCAAAAGCGTGCAGGAGCGCATCATCGACGCCGGCGCGGTGGCCGTGCTGACCGCCGACGAGCAGATGCGCGGCGGCAAGCCGATCGCGCTCAAGGCTGCGGTCGACGAAGCGCTGTCGCTCGGCGGTTGCGATTCCATCAAGCACGTCGTCGTCTACAAGCGCACCGGCGGCCAGGTGAAATGGACCGCCCCGCGCGACGTATGGCTGCACGAGCTCGTGGCCAAGCAGGCCGAAACCTGCGAGCCCGAGTGGGTCGAAGCCGACCATCCGCTGTTCATCCTTTATACCTCGGGCTCGACCGGCAAGCCCAAAGGCGTGCAGCACTCGACCGGCGGTTACCTGCTGCACGCGATCCTGACCATGAAATGGACGTTCGATTACAAAGCGAGCGACGTGTTCTGGTGCACGGCCGACGTTGGCTGGGTCACGGGCCACACCTACGTCTGCTACGGACCTCTGGCCGTCGGCGCCACCGAGATCGTTTTCGAAGGCGTGCCCACCTATCCGGATTCGACCCGCTTCTGGCGCATGATCCAGGACCATAAGGTAAGCGTGTTCTACACCGCACCCACCGCGATCCGGTCGCTGATCAAGCTCGGCGCGGATCTGCCGAAAAAATTCGATCTATCGTCGCTGCGCATTCTCGGCACCGTCGGCGAGCCGATCAATCCCGAAGCCTGGATGTGGTACCACGAAACGGTCGGTCAATCGCGCTGCCCGATCGTCGACACCTGGTGGCAGACGGAAACCGGCGGGCACATGATCACCCCGCTGCCCGGTGTCGTCAGCACCAAGCCGGGCTCCTGCACGTTGCCGCTGCCCGGCATCGCCGCTGCCATCGTCGACGAAGCGGGTCACGATGTGGAAAAAGGCAAAGGCGGCTTTCTCGTCGTCAAGAAACCGTGGCCGTCGATGATACGCACGATCTGGGGCGACCCCGAACGGTTCAAGAAATCTTATTACCCGGCCGACTTCAACGGCAAATACTATCTGGCGGGCGACGGCGCGAACCGCGATCTCGACGGCTATTTCTGGATCATGGGCCGCATCGACGACGTGCTGAACGTATCGGGGCACCGGCTCGGCACCATGGAAATCGAATCGGCGCTGGTCGCCAACCCTCTTGTCGCCGAAGCCGCGGTGGTCGGCCGTCCCGACGACTTGACCGGCGAAGCGGTGGCGGCGTTCGTGGTGCTGAAGCAGGCGCGCCCGACCGGCGAGGAAGCCAGAAAGATCGTGAAGCAGCTACAGGACTGGGTCGGCAAGGAAATCGGCCCGATCGCGAAACCGAAAGACATCCGTTTCGGCGACAACCTGCCGAAAACGCGCTCGGGAAAAATCATGCGCCGCCTGCTGCGCTCGATCGCCAAAGGCGAGGAAATCACCCAAGACGTTTCGACGCTCGAAAATCCCGCGATATTGCAGCAGCTAAAGGAACCGATCGCCTGAGCCGGGTCGGGCGGGTGAACCACGCCCGCCGCCTGCGCGCGCCGTCATGACCCGGCCCGGCATCCACGGACAGCGCCTGATCGCGGTTTTCCTGCTGGGCTGCCTGCTGCTCAACTATCCGCTGCTGTACCTGTTCAACGTCAGCCACCGGATATTCGGCATCCCGGTGCTCTACGTCTACACGTTTTCCGCGTGGGCCCTGCTGATCGCGTTGACCGCCGTCATCGTCAGCCGCGCTCCGGATTGAGCCCGCACGCGTCGCCGCGCGCATAGCCCATGCTGACCGGTTCCGTAATTGTCCTGGCGTCGTTCGTTTACGTCGGCCTCTTGTTCGCGATTGCCTACTACGGGGACAAGCGCGCGGACGCCGGCCGCAGCATCATCGCCAATCCGTACATCTATACGCTGTCACTCGCCGTCTACTGCACGTCGTGGACGTTTTACGGCAGCGTCGGGCGCGCGGCCACCAGCGGCATCGGCTTCCTGCCCATTTTTATCGGCCCCACGCTGATGGCGATGCTGTGGTGGTACGTGATGCTCAAGATGATCCGCATCAGCAAAGCTAATCGAATCACGTCGATTGCCGATTTCATCGCGTCGCGTTACGGCAAGAGCCAGCTGCTTGGCGGACTGGTCACGATCATCGCGGTCATCGGGATCGTGCCCTACATCTCGCTGCAGTTGAAAGCTGTATCGAACAGCTTCTCGATCATATTGAAATATCCAGCCGTCGCGTCGGCCGATAGCCAGACGACGATCCCGCTGCTCGCCGACAATACTTTTACCATTGCGCTTTTGCTCGCGGTCTTCACCATCCTGTTCGGGACGCGCCATCTCGACGCTTCAGAGCGCCACGAAGGGCTGGTGGCCGCCATTGCATTCGAATCCATCGTCAAGCTGCTCGCGTTCATCGCCGTCGGCGTCTACGTCACGTACGGGCTGTACGACGGTTTCGCCGACATTTTTTCCAGCGCGGTCGAATATCCGCAATTGCGCAAGCTGCTCGAATTCGGTGGCTCGTCGGTCGATCATGTGTCATGGGCCTCGCTCACCTTCCTGTCGATGCTCGCCATCATGTTTTTGCCGCGGCAGTTCCAGGTCGCGGTCGTCGAAAACGTCGACGAGCGGCATCTCAAAAAAGCGGTGTGGCTGTTTCCCCTATATCTGCTCGCGATCAATGTTTTCGTATTGCCGATCGCGTTTGCCGGCCTCATGCACTTCCCGGCGGGCAATGTCGATGCGGACAGCTTTGTACTGACTCTGCCGATCGCCCAGCAGCAATCGTTGCTGACGCTCACGGTGTTCATCGGCGGGCTCTCCGCGGCGACCGGCATGGTGATCGTCGAAACCATCGCGCTGTCGACGATGGTGTGCAACAACCTCGCGATGCCGTTGCTGCTGCGGTTGACGGTGCTGCACCTGCACGAGCGCGCCGATTTGTCGAAGTTGATCGTCGGCATCCGCCGCGGCGCGATCGTCGGCGTGCTGATGCTGGGCTATGGCTATTTCCGGCTCGCGGGCGAAGCGTATGCTCTGGTCTCGATCGGTCTCATCTCGTTTGCGGCGGTTGCGCAATTCGCACCCGCGATACTCGGCGGCATGTTCTGGAAGGGCGCGACGCGGCGCGGCGCAATCTGCGGCCTCGTCGCGGGCTTTGCCGTTTGGACTTACACATTGCTTCTGCCCTCATTCGCGAAGTCGGGTTGGCTGCCCATTTCGTTTGTGGAACAAGGCATGTTTGGCGTGAGCCTCCTAAAGCCGCTCGAGCTCTTCGGCCTCGCCGGCTTCGACGACATCACGCATTGCCTGTTCTGGAGCCTGTTTGCCAACATCGGCGCTTATATTTTCATCTCACTGCTCACTACGCAGAGTATTGCCGAGCAGGTCCAGGCGGCGCTGTTTGTCGACGCGCACATCGAGCCGCGGCGACCGCGCGCGGAATCGCTGCGCGGCGACGCGTCAGTGAACGAGCTCATCATGCTGCTCGGGCGCTTTCTCGGCCAGCGCCGCGCGCGCGACGCATTCGCGGCATATGCGCTGAAGACCGGCGCCAAATCGGCCAAGGAGCTCAAGCCGGATGCCGATCTGATCCATTTCGCGGAAACGCTGCTGGCGGGCGCAATCGGCGCCGGTTCGGCGAACGTAGTGGTCGCATCAGTCGTGCAGGAGGAGCCGCTCGGCATCGACAAGGTCATGAACATCCTCGACGAGACTTCCCAGGCGCTCGCCTACAGCCGTCAGCTCGAACAAAAATCGCGCGAACTCGAAGTGGCGACGGCCGAACTGCGCTCGGCCAACCAGCGGCTGCAGGAACTCGACCGCCTCAAAGACGATTTCGTGTCGACGGTGACGCACGAATTGCGCACGCCGCTGACTTCGATCCGCGCGTTCTCGGAAATACTGCACGACAATCCCGCACTCGATCTCGCGCAACGCGCCAAGTTTCTCGGCATCATCACGCGCGAATCGGAGCGCCTGACGCGCCTCATCAACCAGGTGCTGGACCTCGCAAAAATCGAATCCGGCAACGCAAAATGGCATGCGGGTGAAATCAGCTTGCGCGAAGTCATCGAAGATGCGCTGTCTTCGACCAGCCAGTTGTTCTCGGACAAGGCCATCGCGCTCGAGCTCAAAATTCCCGGCGATCTTCCGACCATCGTCGCCGATCGCGATCGCCTGATGCAGGTCATGCTGAACCTGCTGTCCAACGCGGCCAAATTCTGCGCCGACACCGGCGGCAGGATCACCGTGCGCTGCGCGCTGGTCGCCGACGGTCTGCGCGTCGACGTTACGGATAACGGCATCGGCATCAGCGCCGAAGACCAGCGCATGATATTCGAAAAATTCCGCCAGGTCGGCGATACCCTCACCCAAAAACCTCAGGGCACCGGTTTGGGCCTGCCGATCTGCCGCCAGATCATTCATCATTTTGGCGGCCGGCTGTGGGTCGACAGTGCACCCGGCAGCGGCGCGACGTTCTCGTTCGTGCTGCCGCGCGACTGCATCGCCGCGACGCCGGCGCCGTCCCGCAAATTCGGCACGTAGACCGCAACGAACGCTTCCGTCGACATGGCCGCGCGGATCCTGATCGTCGACGACGAGCCGAATATCGTGCTGTCGCTCGAGTTTCTGCTGCGCAAAGAGGGCTATGAAGTGGCGACCGCGCCGAACGGCGGCGAGGCGCTGCACCAGGCCGCCGCATTCAAGCCGCATTTGATGGTGCTCGACGTAATGCTGCCGGTGCTCGACGGCTTCGAGGTATGCCGGCAATTGCGGGCCGATCCTGCCCAAGCGCAGTTGAAAATACTGTTGCTGACGGCGCGCGGCCGCGCCGCCGAGGTCGAGCGCGGCGTGCAAGTCGGCGCGGATACGTATGTGACCAAGCCGTTCGCGACCCGCGATCTCGTAGCCAAAGTACGCCAATTGCTCGCCACCGGCACGGCGGGCTCTTCAGAGCGGTAAATAGTCGAGCAGATACCCGCGGCCGTACTGCGTGCGCACACTGACGCCGGTGCGCTCGAGTTTCTTGCGCAGGCGATGCACGCAAACCTCGATGGCATTGAGGCTCACCTCGTGGCCGGCGCTGTATAGCTGCTCGACCAGTTGTTCCTTGCTCACGATGCGCCCGAAGCGCGCGAGCAGGATCTCGAGGACGCCGGTCTCCTGCGCCGACAGCGCAAGCGCCTTGCCACCGACGGTCGCTATCCGCTGCACGGTATCGAAATTGAGCTCGCCGAAAGTGATCAGCGGTGCCGCACTGCCCTGCCCGCGCCGCAACAGCGCGCGCACGCGCGCCTGCAGTTCGTTGAGGCTGAACGGCTTGACCAGATAGTCGTCCGCGCCAAGATCGAGGCCGGTGACTTTTTCTTCGGACTGCTCGCGGCCCGACAGGATAAGGACGGGCAAAGTCGCGTTGTGCCGGCGCAGGCGCCGCAGTACTTCGAACCCATCGAGTTTGGGCAGCCCGATATCGAGTATCAGCAGCCCGAAAATATCCTGCTTGAGCGCCTCGTCCGCCGCCGCGCCGTTGCTGACCCAGTCCACGGCATAGCCGGATTGCGTGAGCGCGAACTGCAGCGCCTCGGCGAGCGCGGCATCGTCTTCAGTCAGCAGGATGCGCATCGGCGAAAGTATACCCGCCGTCCGCCGAAACGCGCGCCTGCGGAGGGATGACGAAGGGTGGAGCCGCAAGCCTGGAAGCCTGTGTGGAAGACGCAGGATGGGCGGGTCGCAGAGCAATGCGAGCCGCGCGCAATCCTCCCAAATTTTCGCCCTACCTTTGGTCTCTAGGGCCGGAATGCTAAAATGCGCTGGTCGGAGAGATGGATGAGTGGTTTAAGTCGCACGCCTGGAAAGCGTGTGTACGTAGCAATACGTACCGTGGGTTCGAATCCCACTCTCTCCGCCAGTCTAGTTTGTAGATTCACCTCCCGTACTTCACCGGCCTAGCCGTTGTAAGACGAAACTGCTTGTATCTGAGTCTTCTCGACTTCGCGTCCAAGTTTTAGCGTGGATCAATTTCCCAAAGGAATGCAGACGCAGATCGCAGCCAATTGTTGCGTCGCGACGTGGCGCGCTCGCGCGTAAATGGCCATGACATTGTCAGACATAGGCTTACATGATGAGATTTTGGCGAAGACTTTACGCGAAAGTAATGCCAGCGTTCTGTGTAAATATTACGCACCGCAATATTCAAATCGCCAATGAATTTAATCCGTTTACTCCTTGAAACTTTTCATCGTGGAAGCTAATATTTTGAGCGAAGAAATACCGAACGTCATCGCTCAACATATGGGTCCAGTTTCTACCGCAGTCGCGCGACGGCATTAAATCTTCATAAGGATGGAATAAGACTTTCTTGGCAACTTCATCGAGGTGCG
>Ga0207675_100006647_pt1 | contig 10937 bp, 9 predicted proteins | sample KBSSwiS42_FD_184305 | JGI IMG/M metagenome (GOLD analysis project Ga0207675, IMG submission 184305) | Switchgrass rhizosphere microbial communities from Kellogg Biological Station, Michigan, USA - KBS Switchgrass S4-2 (SPAdes) (version 2) | ecosystem: Host-associated > Plants > Roots >...
CTTCGACCACGGGGGCCTGGCTCGTGCCAGTCATGCGGAACCGCTCCTCGCCGGTATCCCGTGCGGGCATGTGAAATAGATTGTCACATGCCCGCACGGGATACCGGCGAGGAGCAGTTCCGCATGACTGGCACGAGCCAGGCCCCCGTGGTCGCCGAGTTGATCCGGCGCTCGAATCGCCTTGGCTCCGATCGTCGCAACACCAACTACGGCGGCGGGAACACCTCGGCCAAAGCGGTGGTGGAGGACCCCGCCTCCGGCGACGACGTGGAGCTGATGTGGGTCAAGGGATCGGGCGGGGATCTCGCCACGCTGTCGGCCGACGGGCTGTCGGCCCTCGTCGTCGAGCGGCTCCGAGGCCTCAAGGAGATGTACAGCGGCGAGGAGCAGGAGGACGAGCTGCACGAGCTGCTCGACCTCTGCCGCTTCGGTCAGGGTGGCGCCTCTCCCAGCATCGACACCTCGATGCACGGGCTGCTGCGGGCCGCGCACGTCGACCACCTCCACCCAGATGCCGTCATCGCGCTGGCCGCCGCCGCCGACGGCGAGGAGCTGACCAAGCAGTGCTTCGGGGAGGAGGTTGCCTGGGTCCCGTGGCGGCGACCAGGGTTCGAGCTCGCGCTGCGGATCGAGCGCATCCACGACTCCCGTCCCGGCCTCAAGGGGGTGGTCCTGGGCGGCCACGGCCTGACCACCTGGGGCCGGACCTCACAGGAGTGCGAGCGCAACTCCCTGGACCTGATCCGCCGGGCCGAGGAGTTCATCAGCAGCCAGGGCAGGCCGGAGCCGCTGGGAGGCCTTCGCCAAGGGTTCGGGCCTCTGCCGGAGCGGGAGCGGCGGCTCCGTGCGGCGGCCCTGGCGCCGGTGCTTCGCGAGCTCGCCTCCAGCGAGCGGCCGGCGGTCGGCCATTGGATCGACAGCGAGCCCCTGCTGGACTTCATCGCCAGGCAGGCCGCGCCCCGGGTGGTGCGGCTCGGGACCTCCTGCCCGGACCATCTCATCCGCACCAAGGTGCGGCCGCTGCTGCTGGACCTCCCCACCGATACGCCCCTGGAGGCCCTGATCGCGCGCCTTCGGGAGCTGCACCGGGAGTACCGGGCCGACTACCTGGCCTACTACGAGCGGTACGCCGACCACACGACTCCGCCAATGCGGGGGGCCGACCCGGCCATCTTCCTCGTCCCGGGCGTTGGCATGTTCAGCTTCGGCGGCGACAGCCAGACCGCCCGCGTCGCCGGGGAGTTCTACGTGGCCGCGGTCAACGCCATCCGGGGAGCCGAGGCCCTCTCCACCTACGCGCCGGTCTCTGAAGCCGAGAAGTTCCGCATCGAGTACTGGGTGCTGGAGGAACGCAAGCTCCAGCGGCGCCCCAAGCCCAAGCCCCTCACCGGAAAGATCGCGCTCGTGACGGGCGCGGGCTCCGGGATCGGGCGGGCCATCGCCGTGCGCCTGCGCGAGGAGGGCGCCGTCGTGGCTGTCACCGACATCGACGGCGACGCGGCCCACACCGTCTCCGAGGCGCTCGGGGCCGGCGACCATGCCATCGGCATCCAGGTCGACGTGAGCGACGAGCGGGCGGTCCAGGCGTCGATCGACCGGATGGTGACCCGCTTCGGCGGCGTCGACATCGTCGTCAACAGCGCCGGTCTCTCGATCTCCAGGGCGTTGCTGGAGACCACGGTGGAAGACTGGGACCGCCAGCACGACGTGATGGCCCGCGGGTCGTTCCTGGTGTCCAAGCACGCCGCCAGGGTCATGATCGCGCAGCGGCGCGGCGGCGACATTGTCTACATCGTCAGCAAGAACGCCGTCGTGGCCGGGCCCAACAACCTCGCCTACGGCTCGGCCAAGGCGAGCCAGGCGCACCAGGTGCGGCTCCTGGCCGCCGAGCTGGGCGAGCACGGCATCCGTGTCAATGGCATCAATCCCGATGCGGTCGTCCAAGGATCGGGGATCTTCGCGGGCGGCTGGGGGGCGGAGCGAGCCAGGATCTACGGGGTTGCGGAGGACGAGCTCGGCCGCTTCTACGCCAGCCGGACGCTGCTCAAGCGAGAGGTGCTCCCGGAGCACGTTGCCAACGCGGCCTTCTGTCTGGTCAGCGGGGAGCTGACCCACACGACCGGGCTCATCGTCCCGGTCGACGCCGGCATCGTCGCGGCGTTCCTGCGCTGAGCCCGCCGGCGGCCTGGCCCGAAGGAGGAGAGCGATGATCGACCAGGACCGGATCGCCGAGCTGAACGAGCCCCTGCTCGCCGACCACGACAAGGATCTGGCCGAGCTGTCGGCCCGGATCGAGCGCGGCGGCGGCACCGACCCGGAGGCGGTCACCAGCAGGCTCGCCGAGCTGTCGATGGCGGCGCCGTCGTGGGCGCTCGGAACCGGGGGGACCCGGTTCGGCCGCTTCCCGATCGGCGGGGAGCCCCGCACGACCGTGGAGAAGATCGACGACGTCGCGGCCCTCCGCGCGCTGATGGGCGCCACCCGGTCGATCTCGCTCCATGTGCCCTGGGACGACCCGGCCGATCCCGAGGGGCTGCGCCAGTACGCGGCCGGCCAGGGCATCGGCTTCGACGCCATGAACTCCAACACCTTCCAGGACAACCCGTCGACGACCGGCGACGGGCGGGTGTCGTACAAGTTCGGGAGCCTGGCCAACGCCGACCCCGCCGCCCGGCGGGCGGCGGTCGAGCACAACCTCTACGTGATCGACCTCGGGGTCCGGCTGGGGTCGCGAGCCTTGACAGTCTGGCTCGCCGACGGCACCAACCACCCTGGCCAGGCCGACTTCCGGGCCCAGTTCGAGCGGGTGGCGGAAGGGCTGGCGAGCATCCACGACCACCTCCCCGAGGGCTGGAGGATGTTCACCGAGCACAAGCCCTACGAGCCCGCGTTCTACTCGACCGTGAACCAGGACTGGGGCTCGTCGCTGCTCCTGGCCCAGGCGGCCGGGCCCAAGGCGTCGTGCCTGGTCGACCTCGGTCACCATCTGCCCAACGCCAACATCGAGCAGGTGGTCAGCCGGCTGGCGATGGTCGGGCGCCTGGGCGGGTTCCACTTCAACGACTCCAAGTACGGCGACGACGACCTGACCACCGGCTCCATCACCCCGTTCCAGCTGTTCCTGATCTTCTGTGAGCTGGTCGCCGCCGCCGGCGGCGGGCGGGTGCCGGAGCTCGCCTACATGATCGACCAGAGCCACAACCTCAAGGACCCCATCGAGGACCTGATCCAGTCGACCGAGGCGATCCTGCTCGCCTACGCCCAGGCCCTGCTCGTCGACCGGGAGGCCCTGCGGGCCGCGCAGGACGGCAACGACCCCGCGCTGGCCCAGGAGATCCTCCAGGCGGCGTTCCGGACCGATGTCCGGCCTCTTGCCGCCGAGGCCCGCCGCCGCAATGGCGCCGCCCTCGCCCCGCTGGCGGCGTACCGGGCTCTCGGCTACCGCGACGCCCGCATCGCCGAGCGGGGCCGCAGCACCGTCGCCACCGGCCTGTGACACGCGCACCCTTGCGCGTGCTCGCGGTCGATCTCGGCGCGACCTCGGTGCGGGTGGTCGCCGTGGACCTGGACGCGCCGGAACCGGCCGCCCAGGTGCTCCACCGCTGGCATCACCAACCGGTCCGCCACCAGGACGGCAGCCTGCGCTGGGACTGGCACGGGATCCTCCGCGAGGTCGAGCGGGGGCTCGAGCTGGGCCTGGCGGCGGGCCCCGTCGCCTCGATCGGCGTGGACGGATGGGGGGTGGACTACGGCCTGCTCGACGGCCGGGGAGCGCTGCTGTCGCCGCCCTACTGCTACCGGGACGACCGCACCGAAGGCTGGCGGACCACCGCCGAGCGGATCGGCGCCGACCACCTCTACGCCGTCACCGGCATCCAGCTGCTGCACCTCAACACGATCTTCCAGCTCGCCGCGCACGACCGGTCCGAGCTCAGACGCGCCGCCAGGCTGCTGCTCCTGCCCGACCTCGTCGTTCGGATGCTGACCGGGTTCGAGGGCGCCGAGCGCTCCAACGCCTCCACCACCGCACTCCTGGACGCCCAGACGGGCGCCTGGTCGGCCGAGCTGCTGGAGGCGGTTGGCCTCGATCCCGCCCTGCTGCCACCGATCGTCCCGGCCGGCCTCGCCGTCGGCTCCTGGCGGGGTGTGGGCGTGCACACGGTGGGGAGCCACGACACCGCCTCGGCCTTCGTCGGGGTCCCGGGTGTCCCGGGGCCCGGGAGCGTGGTGGTCTCCAGCGGCACCTGGGTGCTGGTCGGCGCCGAGCGGTCGACCGCCGACACGTCCGGGAAGGCCAGAGACGCCAACTTCTCCAACGAGGCCGGCGCGCTCGGCGGTGTCCGCTTCCTGAAGAACGTGACCGGCTTCTGGCTCCTCGAGCAGTGCCGCGCCGCCTGGGGCAACCCGACCGTCGAGGAGCTGGTCGCGGCGGCGGCCGGCGTCCGTGGGCCGGTCAGGACCGTGGACCCCGCCGATGCCCGCTTCCTGGCGCCCGCCGACATGGAGGCGGAGATCCGGGCCGCGGCAGGGCTCGGCACCGCGGCCTCCCGTGCCGAGGTGGTGCGCTGCATCCTGGAGTCCATCGCCTCGGCGACCGCCCGAATCACTGACGAGCTCGTCGCGGTCACCGGCACCCCGGTCGACGAGCTGCTCGTCGTGGGGGGTGGCGCCCGCATCCGCCTCATGAACGAGCTCTACGGCCGCCACGCCGGCGTGCCGGTGACGGTCGGCTCGCCCGAGGCGACCGCGCTCGGCAACGCCGTGGTCCAGGGGCTGGCGCTGGGCCAGTTCGAACGCCTCGAGGACGCGCGCCGGTGGCTGGCGATCGGAGCGGAGCGTCTGGTGATGTGATGTAATGTGATGAGTTACTCTCGATTCACACGGAGGGATCCATCGCTGCCGTAGCCCCAAGCAGCCAATACGAGCGGCTCAACCTGATCGAGCAACGGATCAGGGAGACCGGCACCGTGCGTATCGACCGCCTTGCGACCGAGTTCGGCGTCAGCGAGATGACCATCCGCCGTGACCTCGACGAGCTCGAGACGCTCGGTGTGGCGCGTCGCATCCGCGGGGGCGCGGTGGCCATGGGCCCCGAGCCGTTCGCCGAGCGCCACCGGCACAACGCTCGCGCGAAGGCCCGGATCGCGGGCAAGCTGCTCGACCTGATCCCCAACCGGGGCACGCTCTCCTTCGATGCCTCCTCCACCGTGTACCGGCTGGCCGCCGCGCTCGACGGCGCCCAGGACCTGGTGGTCGTCAGCAACGGCCTTGACACCTTCCAGGCCCTGGTCGGGAAGCCGGGCGTGGTCGCCACCCTGACCGGCGGGTCCGTGGAGCCCCGGACCGGGAGCCTGGTCGGGCCGGTCGCCATTCGCAGCGCGGGGGACTTCCTCTTCGACATGTTCGTGTGCTCGGCGGCCGCGGTCGACCCGACGGTCGGCTCGTCCGAGCCGAGCCTGGAGGAGGCACAGGTCAAGCGGGCCCTCAGCGCCGCGGCGTCGCGCGTCGTCCTGGCCGTCGACCACAGCAAGCTCGGCGCCCGCGCCCAGGCGCGCATGTTCGCGCTCGACGAGATCAGCCTCCTCGTGACCGACCTGGAGCCGGACGACGCCCGCCTCGACCCCTACCGGGCGAGCGTCGAGATCCGCTGAGAGCCCATGAACCGGATCGGCTTCGTCCTCAAGGTCCGGCCCGACCTCCTCCAGGAGTACAAGCGCCACCACCAGGCGGTCTGGCCGGAGATGCTGGATGCCCTACGCCGCAGCGGGTGGCACAACTACACGCTGTTCCTACGGCCCGACGGGACCTTGTTCGGCTACTTCGAGACCCAGGGCAGCCTCGAGGAGGCCTTGGCCGCCATGGCGGCCGAGCCGGTGAACGAGCGCTGGCAGGCGCTGATGGCTGCCTACTTCACCGGCTCCGGCCGCCATGCCGACCAGATGATGGAAGCGCTCGAGGCGGTCTTCCACCTGGACTAGGTCAGCCGACGTTGTCCTTGTTGTACTTGGTGAACGGGCCCATGAGGATACGGAGCCCGTTGTCGCGAGTGGGGTCCTTCTCGATCGTGTAGTCGCCCATGCGGCCCGCCTTGAACTTGGCGCCCTCCTCGGCCTTGATCTGGTCCGTGGCCACGCCGTAGGCCGCGTAGAAGGTGAGGTAGCCGAGGTCGGTGAAGCTCCACAGGGCGAACTGCGGTGCGCAGCCGTTCTTGGTGTAGGCCTTCATCTCGTCGGGGAGCCCCAGCCCCGACACCTTGACCTTGTCGCAGAGCTTCTCGTCCTGCATGGCCTTGGCGGCGGCCGCGATGCCCACGGTGGTGGGCGCCATGATCAGCTTCAGGTCGGCGTGCTTGTCGACCAGCGCGAGCGCCTCGTTGTAGGACTTCTCCGACTCGTCGTTGCCGTACACGGTGTCGACGAGCTCGAGCTTGGAGTACTTCGGGTCCTTGAGGGCCTCCTTCATGGCGGCGATCCAGGCGTTCTGGTTGGCCGCGTCCGGCGACGCGGACAGGATGGCGAACTTGCCCCCGTCGGCGCCGAGGATCTCCAGCGCCATGTCCGCCATCACCGTGCCGGTCTCGTCGAAGTCCACCTGGGCCACGAACACGCTCTCGCCCTCGCCGGACGGGATCGGCGAGTCCCAGCTCACGACCTTGACGCCTGCGTCCACGGCCGACTTCACGGCCGGCTCGATCTGGTCCCCGGCGTTGTTGGAGATCATGACCGCGTTCACGCCCTGGGTCGCGGCGTTCGTCACGATCTCGATCTGCCCGGCGACGCTGTTGTCGGCGGTTGGCCCGAGGAACTGTGCGGCGTCCACGCCGAGCTCTTTCGCCGCCTCCTGCGCGCCCTGATTGGCCTGGTCGAAGACCGCCACCCCGGTGAACTTCGGCAGCAGGATCGACTTGAACTCTTTGCCACTCTGGAGCGTGACCACACCCCCGGCCGCGCCCGCCTGTGCGGTGGTCTCCGTCGGCTCCTCTGACCCGCCGCCGCAGGCCGCAGCGATCAGGGCAAGGCTGATCACGCTGGCCAGCAGCGAAAGCCGCGTCTTCATTCCTTCCTCCTTGTGGTCGACGGGCTATCCACGGTGTGCGGTGCGGTTCGGGTCTGTCACGACCGGCCTCACCTCCCCGGCGGCGGTGTCGCTCGAGGCTGGCGGCGGCATCGCCGCGGGGCCGGACCGGCGCCGCCAGCGTCCGAAGCGATCGACGAGGTTCGGGACCAGCACCGAGGCGATCAGCAGCGCCCCGATGATCCCGGTCTGGGTGGTGGCCTGGATGTTGGCCAATCCCAGGCCGGAGCGGAGATTGAGGATGATGAGGATCGAGAGGGCGACACCGACGAGGGTGCCCGAGCCCCCGAAGATGCTCACCCCTCCCAGCAGCACCATCGTGATGATGTCGAGCTCGAATCCCTCGGCCAGGTTGCCGCGGACCGATCCCAGCCGGGCCGCGAACAGCACCCCGGCCAGCCCGGCCACGAACCCCGACGTGGTCAGCAGGACCAGCTTGACCCGATCGACGCTGATCCCCGAGTAGCGGGCGACCTTGGCGTTGTTGCCGATCACGTAGACGGCGCGGCCGAACGCGGTGCGCTGGAGGACGACTCCGGCCGCCACGATCCCCACCACGAAGATGATGAACGCGAGCGAGAAGCGTCCGACCAGCGGATCCTGGCCCAGACGGTCGAACCACTCGGGAAAGTCGCCGATGGACCGGTCCCCGACCAGGATGCGGGCCGCGCCCCGGAAGCCGATCAGGCCCGCGATCGTCACCACCAGCGACGGGAGCCCCATCCGGGCCACGAACAGCCCGTGGAGCAGGCCGGCTCCCGCACCGGCGAGCAGCGCGACGAGCACGGCGACAGCGAACGGGACGGAGCCACCCTCGTGCAGGGCGGCCATCACCGCCGCGGAGAACCCCATCACCGAGGCGACCGAGAGGTCGATCTCACCGTTGATGATGACCAGGGTCATGATCACGGCCACGATCGCCTTCTCGATCGAGAGCTGGAACATGTTCACGAAGTTCCCGGTTCGCAGGTAGAACGGCGACAGGGACACGTTCACCGCGACCACGCCGAGGAGGATCGCCGCCAGCAGCAGCTCGGTCCTCCAGCGCAGCACCCGGTCACGCATCCGTCGTCGCCTCCCGCTCCGGCGGCTTGGACGAATGCCGAGGGGGTGACGTCCAGAACCGCCGCAGCCGCTTGCCGATGGCGAAGTCGCCCGCGATGGCGAGCAGGATGAGCGCGCCCAGGACGGCGTCGCGCCAGAACACGCTGATCTCGGGCACCCGCACCAGGCTCAGTTCGAGGAGGTCGATGAGCAGCGCTCCCAGCAGCGCCCCGACCAGGGTGCCCGAGCCGCCGAGGATGCTGACGCCGCCGACGACGGCTGCGGCGACCGAGGCCAGCTCCAGGCCCTGGCCCGCGGCCACCGTGATCGTCCCGAACCGGGACAGGAACATGAAGCCCGCCAGCCCGGACAAGGCCCCGCACATGGCGAACGCCCCCAGCGTGATGCGCTCGGTGGGAAGGCCCTCCTGCCGGGCCGCGTCGGGGTTGGAGCCAACGGCGTAGACCCAGCGGCCCCAGCGGAGCCTCCCCAGCGCGAGCTGGAGGACCAGGATCACCACCACCGCCACGGTCAGGACCAGGCGGATGTCGAGCCCGCCGAAGCTGACCACCGTCCGTTGCGGAAACTCCACGAGCCACTGGGGCAGCGAGTCGGCCGTGATAGTGCGCGACCTCGCGTGGTCGATCAGCCAGGTCCGGTAGATCGCCAGCGTTCCAAGGGTGACGATGATCGACGGCACCCGCCCGTAGGCCACGAGCGTCCCGTTCAGGAGCCCGAGGACGCAGCCCATGAGCATCGCCAGGCCGACTGCGAGCACGGGCGCGGTGGTCTGGTGCGCGGCCAGGTACTCGCCGGTCACATAGGCCGTCACACCCACGATCGAGCCGACCGACAGGTCGATGTTGCGGGTCAGGATCACGATCGTCTGCGCCGCCGCCAGGACCGCCGTGATCGCCATGCTGGTCGTCACCCGGTTGAAGAAGCTGCCGCTCAGGTAGTTGTCGACGAGCTGGCTGAAGACGAGGACTGAGACCCCGATGACGGCCAGAAGCGACAGCTCCCGCAGCCGTTCCGGCCGCAGCTTCGGCCGTGGCCGCCGGCCGACTGCCGCCCGCTCCGCCGGCCCGGCCGCGGTGCCGCTCATGCGGCACCCATTGCGGCGGTGATGATGCCCTCCTCGGTCGCCTCCGAGCGGCCGAACACCCCCACCTGCCGGCCTTCGCGCATCACCAGGATGCGGTCGCTCATCGCGAGCACCTCCGGCAGATCGGAGGAGATCAGGATGATCGCCATGCCGGAGCGGGCCAGTTCGTCGATGATGTGGTGGACCTCGGCCTTGGCCCCGACGTCGATCCCGCGGGTGGGCTCGTCGAGGATGAGCACGGTCGGCTCGGCGTTGAGCCACTTGGCGAGCATGGTCTTCTGCTGGTTGCCTCCCGACAGCCGCTCGACCGGCGTCTCCAGCGACGGTGTGCGGATGCTGAGCCGGCGCCGGAACCGGTCGGCAACGGCGTGCTCGGCGGAGCTGTCGACCAGCCCGAGCCGCGTCACGTACCGGTCGAGGGTGGCCAGCGTGATGTTCGCGGTGACCGACTGGGGGAGGGAGAGGCCCAGCTGACGGCGGTCCTCGGACAGGTAGGCGATCCCGTGGCGCAGCGCCTCACGCGGTGAGCGGATCATCACCGGCCGGCCCTCCAGCTCCACGCTGCCAGATTCCGCCGGGGCGATCCCGAACAGCGCGAGCGCGACGTCGGTCCGCCCGGCGCCGACCAGGCCGGCGAGGCCCAGCACCTCGCCCTTGTGGACCTCGAAGCTCACGTCCCCGAAGGCGCCGGTCCTCCCGATCCCGGAGACACGAATGGCCAGGCCACCCCGAGGATGTTCGGTTCGTGCAAAGAACTCCGACATCTCCCGGCCGACCATGTCCCGGATCGCCCGCTGGGGGGTGACCTGGTCCCTGGGTGTGGAGGAGATGCGCCTGCCGTCGCGCAGCACGGTCACACGGTCGGCGATCTCGAACACCTCGTCGAGGCGGTGGCTGATGAACAGCACGGCCACGCCACTCGCGGTGAGGTGGCGTACCTGCCTGAAGAGCTGCGTGACCTCGTGTGCCGAGAGCGCCGCGGTCGGCTCGTCCATGATGAGCACGCGTACGTCGAGGGACATGGCCTTGGCGATCTCGACGGCCTGCTGGGCCGCCACGGACAGCCCACTGGCCAGGCCGCGCACGTCCAGGCGCACGTCGAGCCGGGCGAGGATGGCCTCGGCCTCCCGGTACATTCGGCCCCACCGGACCATGATCCCCTGGTCCCGGTGGCTCATGAAGATGTTCTCGGCGACGTTGAGGTCGGGATAGATCGTCGGCTCCTGGTAGATGGCCGCGATCCCGTGCCGCTGCGCCTCGGCCGAGCTGCGCAACGTGACCTGCTCGCCATTGACGAGGATCGTCCCCTCGTCCGCCGGGTGGATCCCGGTCATGATCTTGATGAGCGTCGACTTGCCAGCCCCGTTCTCACCCACCAGCGCATGGACCTCGCCCGGGTACAGGGTCAGGGAGACACCCCCGAGGGCCTGGGTGGCGTCGAACCGCTTGGAGATGCCGACCATCTCCAGCACAGGGACGCGATCGGTAAGGCCACTCAATTCTCGATCTCCGTCTTCCGCCCACCCGTCCTGGAGCGAGAGAGCGCAGCACCACTCACGTTCGAGCGTGTAATATCTCGCACTTCATGACACAAGTTCAAGGCCGGAGTGCGCCGTTGTGAAGACGATCCTGTGCTATGGCGACTCGAACACCTGGGGCTGTATCCCCCTGACCGGTGCGCAGCCGCCGCGGCGGTACGGGCCGGCGCAGCGGT
>Ga0207675_100006648_pt1 | contig 10937 bp, 13 predicted proteins | sample KBSSwiS42_FD_184305 | JGI IMG/M metagenome (GOLD analysis project Ga0207675, IMG submission 184305) | Switchgrass rhizosphere microbial communities from Kellogg Biological Station, Michigan, USA - KBS Switchgrass S4-2 (SPAdes) (version 2) | ecosystem: Host-associated > Plants > Roots >...
GCGTCCATTCACCGGCGGCGATCAAGGCAATGGCTAGAATCGCACCAAGCGCGATGCGGGCTTCCTCGCCGAACCAGCCCTGCTCGATTGCCTGCTTGACCAAGAAGAAGCCGCCCAGCGCGAGCGCGATGCCGCCGAGCCAGACCGACCATTGGGTGCCGAAACGCTCCTCCCATCCGATCTTGGGTTTCGACGGCGAAAGCGGCGGCAGCGGAACTTCGACCGCTGCTTCCTCGGCCGGGGCCTCAGCCTCGGTCTCGGGCTCCTGCTTTGCGATTTCGGGCTCGACACCAGCTACAATTACGGGCGCAGGAGGGCTCGCCGCCGGGGCGGCGCCAAGCCCAGCGATCTTGGTTTCGAGGCCCGAAATCCGCCATTCCAGCACCCTGAGGCGATCCCGCGATTTGATGGCGAGAACGAGGGCGACAATGGCGACGACGGGGATGGCGAGAACCAGAAGAATCAGCAACTGCCATTCATCCATAAGGGGTCCTTCCGAGCCCTCGGCGCCGGGAATCTAGTAGGCCGGAGGCTTCAACGGAAGAGGCAGTTTGAAAGGAAAGTCAGAGCAATCGGCCTTGCAGGGGTTCTTGCAGGCCTGGTTCGTCGCGTCGGCTATCGTTGATCTTGGGGTGCATTTCGATCGATTCCAGCACTCCGTCGGCGGCCGGCAGCAACATGGCTTGCGCAGCCTTTGGCCGCGTCCTTTCGCAGTCGAGCCATGCCTCGAAGCGCTCGGGCGGCAGGATCACCGGCATACGGTCGTGGAGTTCGGCGACGAGAGTGTTCGCGGGACAGGTCAAAATCGCGACGGTGTCCATCTCCTGGCCGGCTTTGTCGCGCCATCCCTCCCAAAGCCCGGCAAAGGCAATCAGGCCGCCCGCTCGCGGGCGCAGGAAGAACGGACGCCGCTTCCCTTTGGGCCCGGTCCACTCATAGAAGCCATCGGCGGGAATGAGACAGCGACGGTGCGCGAATGCATTCCGGAATGAGGGCTTCGATGTGGCACCCTCAGATCTTGCGTTGATCAAAGGCGGCGATCCTTTTGGATCTTTGACAAAGGGCGGCAAGAGACCCCAACGCATCATCCTGAAACTCCGCTCACCTGCCCTGTCGAGGGAGATCACCGGAACGTCTTGGGTCGGCGCAACGTTATATCTCGCCGGGAAATTCGGCGTCTCGCGATAGGCAAAATAGGCGCGGACCACTTCGGGCGGCGACGTCAGGCTATAGCGCGAGCACATTAGAGACCCGCGGTAACATTTCGGTAATCATAGTAGGGCAACACTGCTTAGCTATCAGGTTTGTATATAGTCATGATCCAGCCAATGTTCGCCGAGAATCGTAAGCGCGACGAACGATCCCAATCAGAGCTCAACGAGGATGTGAGCCGCGAGGATATCGTGGCCACCTTTCGTTCTGCCATGATCGGGCATTTCCGTTCGCACATTCCCGGCACCAACATCAGCGAGGCAACGCTGCTGGCGAGCGACTACCTCAATCACTTCCACGAACTGGTGATGTTACTCGAGGCGGTCTCGTCCGAGCCGGAAGATTTCGCCGAAGATCTGTTTGCTTGGAAGCCGCTCACTTACGACGAGCATTTCGCCGAGTCAGGTTTCCGCGACAAGAACCTCGCGATCGCCGCCTATCATCGCGCGCCGCCGCGCATCCGCGCGCGCTTCGACGATGCGGTAGAGAGATTACATAGTGAAGCCACCAAGCTGGTGGGCGATATCCGCGCCACGATTTACGGCAAGCAGCCCGACGTCGACGTGCTTTGTACTCAGGCCGTGGCACGGCTCAGCACCTTGATCGAAGAGGCCAACGCTATCGCCAATGGCGAAGAAATTGCCGGCGATGCGGATGAAAATGCGAATGGAGAGGCGAGCGGCCAGGCCGCGATCGACGCCCTGTTCGACCCGGATAAAAGTGCCTAAACCAGCATCCCTTCGACCTGGATTTTGCCACCAATAGGCGCTAGTTAAGCGCCATGGGAACCCAAGCAAAGCGCTTTGCTGAACTCGGCCTTTTGGCCGTCGCTTTGGCAATTTTCGTGCTGGCTTACGCGCCGGTAGCGCGTGCGCAATTCTTCATGAATTGGTTCAACAATGAGCCGGCCAGGCCAAAGCCGCAGCCGCGCGCGGCGAGGCCCGCGCCGCCACCCGGCGATGACCTGCCAGCCATCGTGCCGAAGGAGAGCATGGCACCGCCGCCGCCCGATGATCGTCCCTACGATGCGAAACTGCTCCGCCTCGCCGAGATCCTGGGCGCGGTACACTATCTTCGCGAGCTTTGTGGCGCGGGAGAAGGCCAGACTTGGCGCGTGCAGATGGAGGAGATCGTCAAATACGAAGGCACGACCGCCGTGCGCCGCGCCAAGCTTGTGAACAGCTTCAACGACGGCTATCGCGGCTATCGCCGCACCTATCGCAGCTGCACGGAGTCGGCGAGTCTCGCCAATGCCCGCTTCACGGAAGAGGGCGCGGAGATCGCGGCCTTGCTGGCGAAGCCGCAGCAATTCGTCAATCGGACGCCGCTTCCGATCGAGCAATCGCCGCCTCAAGCCCAAGACGGCAAACCCCAGCCCGGTCAAGACGGGGCCAAACCGGATGCGGCCGCGAAACCAGACGTGGCGAAGCCGAATGCGGCAAAGCCGAATGCGGCGAAGTCAGATCAGGCTGCCAGCCAAGAGGCCCAGCAAGCCGCGGAGCCCACCAACCCCGGCAAGAAGAAACGCGGTGCGCAGCAACCCGCGGCGCAACCCAGCCAGGCTCCAGAGACCGGCGGTTGGTAAATTAACCGTTAGTTCACTCTATTTTCCGCATGCCGCATCCGGGGTGTAATTGTGGCGCTCCTAGGCTCTTCTTGGCGCCCAAAGAGGAAACGCCATTGCGTGCATCGCGTCCAACACCGCAAGCGACGAAAGACGACGGTCAAAAGCAGGCCGCGCTGCGCTACATCTTGGACGCGTGGGAAGAAGCGCTGCATGACGGCATCGAGCCGGAATGTCTCGCCAACGCGGCGCTGTTTGCCGCGCTCGCCGATCTGATCGGCGTCTATGGCGAAGATGCCGTGTCAAAGATGACGACTGGGCTGTCACGCCGCATCCAGCACGGCGAATTCACGCTGAAGCGCATGCCGCAATAATCACAGAGCTCCGGCTTCGCGAAGCAATCCTCCGATGAGGACGAGAAGGCCGAAGGCGATCAGGACCATCCCGGCGATGCGGTTGATCAGTTTCAGGCGCTCTTCCGTCAGTTTGTGACGGATCGTTGCGATCAGTTCGGAAAGACTGAGCCACCACAGCAGACTTCCACCCATCACCGCGGCGACGAGCAACAGAGCTTCAAAATTGTTGTCGAGGCCGCCGATTAGCGAACCCAGTCCACCAAAGATGGCTGCGGTGCCGAGAATGGCGCCGGGATTGGTGATCGTCAGAAAATAGGTCTGCGGAATGACTCCGGTATGTTCCCATCTTGGTGAGCCCTTGCCAGGCTCCAGCGATGGCGCGGGCTTGGCGAACAGAAGTCCCAATCCAAATATGACAAGAACCGCGCCGCCGACCAATTGGATCGGCGCGCGATATTCAACCATCAGCTCCGAAATGGCGCGCATGGAAAACGCCGCCACGGCCGCGAGCGTCCCGTCGCCGAGGACAGCACCGATGCCTGCGGCCAGGCCTGCCCAGAAGCCTCCGGTGGCCGCGCGTTGAATCACCAGCACGTTGACAGGGCCTATCGGCGCCGCCAACACAAGTCCGATAAAGGTGCCGGCGAGCACAAGCTCGATGCCCGACAGCACGATATGGGCTCCCGGAATCAATGCGCGCCTATTCGCTGTTGGATGACAGAGGGATGGACTTTGCGCCCTTGCCGTTAAACCGCGGCACAGGATTTACACAAAAGAGAGGCGACGAAAATGCCATGGTATGCGATTTTGGATTGCTGTTCAGGGAATGATGCATGAATCGCCGCACGACCTTCACATTGGCCCTCGGCGCATTGGTAACCGCCGCGATAGGTATTGTCTACGCCTGGCAGCCGGAGCCGAAACAAGCTCAGGCGCAACAGAGCGAGATTCCCAAAACGCCCGATGCACCGAAGAGCTCCGCGCCGAAGCCGGCTCCAGACAGCGCAAAGGCGCCCGAGGCGCCGAAGCCCGACGGGGCGCAACCGCAGATCCTGTACGATCCTCAGCTGCTTCCCGCACCGGTCAAGGAGACGCTCAAGGAAATATTCGAGACGGCGCAAAGTGGCGATATCGACGCGATGCGGCCGGTGCTCGAGGAGAACGAGCTCAAGCCGATGGTGGCTTCCACCCATGTCGACGATCCCGTCGCCTTCTGGAAGAAGAATTCGGCGGACGGAGAGGGTCGCGAGGTGCTCGCAGCGTTCTTGAATATTCTGTCCACGGGCTACGTCAAATCCGGCCAGGGCAAGGACGCGATCTATATCTGGCCCTATCTCGCAGAGATGGACTTGACCAAGCTCACCCCGGCGCAAGAGGTCGAGCTTTTCCGGATCGTGCCGGCCGACAAGGTGGCGGCGATGAAAAAGAGCGGCAAATATTCCTACTATCGCCTAGGCGTCTCGCCGACAGGCGTCTGGCAGTATTTCCTTCAATAGCACTCGGGCAACGCCGCGCCGAAGCGGACCGGTGCACCAGAGGGTTGCCCAAGTTCGCCGTCCCACATGGCGATATTGCCCCTGAGGATCGTTCCGACCGGCCAGCCCTGCACATTGCGGCCGGCAAAGGGCGTCCAACCACATTTCGAGGCGATCCAGTCGTCGGTGATGGTCTTCTGCAGTTTCAGATCGACGATGGTGAGATCGGCGTCATAGCCTACCGCGATGCGGCCCTTGCCGGCGATGCCGAAGATGCGCTGCGGCCCGGCGCTGGTCAGATCGACGAAGCGGGCAAGGCTGAGCCGCCCTTTGTTGACATGGTCCAGCATCACCGGAACCAGGGTCTGCACGCCCGGCATGCCGGAGGGCGAGGCTGGGTACGCCGCCTCCTTCTCCTCAAGCGTGTGCGGGGCGTGATCCGAGCCCAGAACATCGACCACGCCTTGATCGAGCCCCCACCAAAGCACGTCTTGGTGAGACTTGTCTCGAAGCGGCGGGTTCATCTGCGCCCGCGAGCCGATCGACGCATAGGCCTCCCTTGCGATCAGCGTGAGATGCTGCGGTGTGACCTCGACGGTGGCAATATCCTTGTTCAGTGCGAGCAATTGCATCTCGGCCGCGGTCGACACATGCAAAATGTGAATGCGCTTGCCCGCTTGCCGCGCCAACCTGAGCAGCATTTCGGTCGAGGCAAGAGCTGCTTCCGCGTCGCGCCATTCACTGTGACTTGAGACATCGCCTGCACGTTTCACGCCTGCGCGCTCCTGCAACCTCATCTCGCTTTCGGAATGGAAGGAGGCGCGGCGACTGATCTTGCCGAGAATGCGCGAGAGCGAATCCTCGTCGTCGACCAGAAGATCGCCGGTGGAGGAGCCAGCGAAGATCTTGATTCCGGCAGAGCCTTCGAGTCGCTCGAGCGTGGGCAGCTCGTCGATATTCTGCTTGGTGGCGCCGACGAAGAAGGCGAAGTCGCAATGCATACGGTTCCGAGCGCGCACAACTTTGTCGGTCAAGGCTTCCGCTGTGGTCGTGGCGGGCTTGGTGTTCGGCATCTCGAACACGGCAGTGACGCCGCCGAGTACAGCCGCCCTGCTCCCGCTTGCCAAATCTTCTTTGTGTTCGAGGCCAGGCTCGCGAAAATGCACCTGGCTATCGATAACCCCGGGCAGGATGTGCAAGCCCCTAGCATCTATGGCGCGGCCGGCGCTCGAGGCGGCGATGTCGCCAAGAGCGGCAATACGGCCATCGCCTATGGCAAGATCGGCCACGCTTTCGCCGGCGTGATTGACGATGGTCGCGCCCTTAAGGACAAGATCGAAGGTGTCGGCCAAGTTTCAGTCCGCTTGCAGGGTCGGGCCCGCTCCCATACATCTCAAGTCCCCTAGGTAGCAGAAGACAAAGCCATGGGCCAATGTCTGGCGGCGGAGCTTGTGGATCGTGGCGTGATCGAGGTCGCGGGCGCAGAAGCGCGCAGATTGCTGCAAGGGCTGGTCACCAACGATATCGAGACGGCGCGCGACGGTAGGGCCATATTTGCCGGCTTGCTCACGCCACAGGGCAAGATTCTGTTCGATTTCTTTTTGGTGCCGAAGGGGGACGGTTTCCTGGTCGAGGCGCCCAAAGCCAGCTTGGGCGAACTGCTAAAACGCCTCAATTTCTACCGCCTCAGGGCTGCTGTTGAGATCAAGGAGGCGCCTCTCAAAGGGGTCGCCTGCTGGGGTGGCGAGCCGAAGGTTGTCGAAGGCGCGATTGCCTTCGTCGATCCACGGGCTCCCGAGCTTGGGACGCGCGTGCTGGCACCTCAGGAACTGAGCCTCGACAAAATTGGCTGTGGCTCTGCCCGCGAGAACGACTACCACGCCATGCGGATCGCCCAAGGCGTGCCAGAGGGCGGACGCGACTATCAATACGGCGACGCCTTTCCGCACGAGGCGCTGTTCGATCAATTGCATGGCGTCGATTTCAAGAAGGGTTGCTTCGTAGGACAAGAAGTCGTTGCGCGCATGGAGCACAGAGGCACGGCGCGGAAGCGACTCATTCCGGTCGAAGGCGACCGGCAATTGCCGGCGATCGGCAGCGACGTGCTAGCCGGCGACACCGTGGTCGGGAGCCTGACCTCCATCGATGGCAGGCTTGGGCTCGCATCCTTGCGGCTCGATCGGGTCGAACAAGCGTACGAGGCTGGAGAGACACTGCGCGCAGGCGAGGCAACTCTGAGCCTGCGGAGGCCCGGCTGGCTCACGCTTGCCTTGCCGTCGCCGAGAGTGACGGCATGAGCAAGAGAACCGTTGAGGTTAAAAGCTGTCCTTGGCCCGGCACCGACCCGCTCTATGTCTCATATCATGACGAGGAATGGGGCGTGCCGGAACGCGACGACCTCGCGCTCTACGAGAAACTCGTGCTCGACGGATTTCAGGCCGGGCTTTCCTGGATCACGATTTTGCGCAAGCGGGAAAATTTCCGCCGCGCCTTCGACGGCTTCAAGCCGGAAAAGATCGCGCGCTATTCTGACAAGAAGATCGCGGCGCTGATGCAAGACGAAGGCATCGTGCGCAATCGCATGAAGGTCGAAGGCGCCGTGCTCTCGGCTCGCGCTTGGCTCGACATCATGGAAAAGGGCGACGGCTTCTCGGAGTTGATTTGGGGATTTGTCGACGGCAAGCCGATCATCAACAGATTTAAGTCCATCCGCGAAGTGCCCTCCGAGACGGAGCTGTCGCGCAAAATCGCAAAAGACCTAAAAGCGCGCGGCTTCAAATTTTGCGGACCGACCACCGTCTATGCGTTCATGCAGGCGACGGGCATGGTCAACGACCATCTGGTCGAATGCCACCGCCACGCCGCCTGCATGAAATTTTAGTCGGGTTAGCCCTTGGAACCGCGAGGATCAGCGCTGCGCGGATACGTCCGCTCTTCTTGGATGCGCCCATTGCGGTTGCGGATGCGAACCGAACCTTTGTTCTGCACGGCTCGCTTCAGGACGCCGCCTTTGGTCGCTCTGGCCTTAGTCGTCCAGCGTTGCACGACTTTCCCGGAGGGCTCGGCTTTGAGCTCCCACTTCTTGCTCTTCTCGTTGTGGAACAGTGAATATCTCGGCAGCTTTGCCATATGCATCTCCCAAGTGACGGACAGCGGGGGGTTTGCACGCTAACAATAGACGCATGAATGACACTATGATTCGGCTTAGTCCATTTTCTTTTTCACGTTGTGTGCATAAATACTAAGGACATGGTCTTGGTAAACGTCAGGCTCGGACCGCGATTCAGACTTGGATATTGCCATGCATAGTCTTCAGCCGAGCACCGACCCACGCGCTTGGCAGCGCATGCTGAGCGGGCGCAGGCTTGATCTGCTCGATCCCTCGCCGCTCGACATCGAGATCGAGGATATCGCGCATGGGCTGGCGCGTGTTGCACGCTGGAACGGACAGACTGACGGCGAGCATGCTTTCTCGGTGGCCGAGCATAGTCAGTTGGTCGAGACGATCGCGGGCGCGCTTAACCCATCACTGGAGCGGCGCTACAGGCTGGCGGCGCTGATTCACGATGCGCCCGAATATGTGATCGGCGACCTGATCAGTCCGTTCAAGGCGGCGCTCGCCCTCGACTACAAGGCCTTCGAGGCGAAATTGCTCGCGGCGATTCACTTGCGGTTCGGGTTGCCGGCAGTGTTGCCGGAGGAAGTAACCAAGCTGATCAAGCGCGCCGACAAGATTGCGGCCTATTATGAGGCCACCGTGCTTGCGGGCTTCTCGATCGAAGAGGCAAAACGCTTTTTTGGCCAGCCCCGGGGCTTGAGCGCTTCGCTGGTAACCAAATTGTCGCACCTCAAGCCGCTTGCTACTGGCGACGCCGAGGCCAAGTTTCTTAAGCGCTTTAACGAGCTTCGTGCATGACCGCTCAACGTCCACAACTTCCCGTGCTCGATGGCCCTGCGCCCATCCTGATTTCGCCAAGAGATGGGGCTAGACTCACGCCCATCATGAAGCCTGAAACCATTTACGTGTCGCCGCTCAGCCTGGTCGAGGCGACGGTGGCAGATGCCTCTGTCGGCCATCTCGTGACCCTGATCAATCACGACACGCTGGTCGCGACCCCGCCCTCCATCGAGCCGGATCGGCATTTGCGGCTCGCGATGAACGACATCACCGAGCCGCAAGACGGGCTGGTGCTGCCTTGCGAGACTCATGTCGCCGATCTCGTCGAGTTCGCGCTCGCCTGGGACCGCAAGGCGCCACTGTTGATCCATTGCTGGGCCGGCATCAGCCGCTCGACGGCGGCCGCCTTTATCTCGCTTTGCGCCCTGAACCCGGAGGCGGACGAGCTCCGCCTAGCGCAGGCCTTGCGCGAGGCTTCGCCAACCGCTCATCCCAATCGCAGGCTGGTCCGGCTTGGCGACACAGTGCTTCAGCGCTCGGGGCGCATGATTGAGGCGGTCGAGTCCATCGGTCCGGGCGAATTCGCTGAGGAAGCGCTGGTATTCACGTTGCCCGCGCTCCACGCGGCTTAGCATTATGTCCGAGCCCCGCCGCGCTGCGATCGAAGCGGGCGAGACCCAGATCGAGCTTGGTCTGAATGCTGCAATCGTCAGCGTCCGCGATCAGCAACCTCAAATTCTAATCGTGCGGCCGGGCACCGCCGGATCGGGGGACTGGGATGCGCTGCCGTTCGGTCCATTCTCGCCGCTCAACCACCGGACGCTCGAGATCGGTTTGCGCGAATGGACCAAGCGGCAGACCGGACTCGATCTGGGCTATGTCGAGCAGCTTTACACCTTCGGCGACCGTGGCCGGCATGCGGAGCCCGGCGCGCCATCGCACATTCTCTCTGTCGGGTATCTCGCGCTGACGCGAGGCGCCGACGAAGAGTTGATGGGCTCGCATTGGTCGCCTTGGTACGCCTATTTTCCTTGGGAGGACTGGCGGCTCGGCAAGCCTGAGATTCTCACCAACGAAATCGAGCCGCGGCTGAAGGATTGGGCGATGCGCAAACCGGCCGATGACGCGCCAGCGCGGCCGTTGCGACGCGCGGAGCGGCTGAGAGTGTGTTTCGGCGATGGCGGCAGCTTTGACGAAGAAAAAGTGCTCGAGCGCTATGAGTTGCTCTATGAGGCCGGCCTCGTTGCAGAAGCCGCGCGCGATGGTCGGTCCGCCGCGAAACAATGGGACCATGTCCCGGAGCTTGGGCGCCCGATGGAATTCGACCATCGGCGCATCCTCGCGACCGCGATGGGGCGATTACGCGGCAAGTTGAAATATCGACCAGTGGTGTTCGAACTGTTGCCGCCAGAATTCACGCTCTACGATCTGCAGCAGACTGTTGAAGCTATTTCCGGCACGCTCCTGCACAAGCAGAATTTCCGGAGGCTGGTCGAGCAAGGCGGGCTGGTCGAGCCAACAGGCAATGTCTCGACCGCGACTGGCGGACGCCCTGCCCGGCTTTACCGTTTCCGCCGCGAAGTGGTGCTGGAGCGCCCGGCGCCCGGGCTTCGCGTCAAGGCTGGCCGCCTCTAACTCAACGAGGAGCGAGTAACGCCCATCACTCCTGCCAATTCTGCGCCCCTCGTCGCCTTGACCGGCGCAACCGGTTTTGTCGGGCAGTATCTGTTGCGTGAACTGCCGAAACGCGGTTACCGGCTTCGCGTCTTGCTCCGCCGGCCGAGCGCGGTGACGCTTCCTTGCGCCAGTGTGTTGATCGGCGACATTGCGCGGCCGCACAACATGGCCGAGGCGCTCACCGGAGTCGATGCGGTGATCCATTCCGCCGGCTTGGCGGAGACCATGTCCGGGCAGCCGGAAGACGATTATCGCGTGATCAACACCGAGGCCACGATCGGACTGGCGCACGCCGCTCAACGGGCGCGGGTCAAGCGCTTCGTATTTCTGTCCTCGATCCGCGCGCAAAGCGGTCCGACCGCGCCCGAGACCCTCACCGAGGACGCAGAGCCGAGACCGACCGATGCGTATGGGCGCTCCAAGCTCGCCGCGGAACAAGGTCTGGCGGAAGCCAATATCGATTGGGTCGCGCTCAGATTGGCGTTGACCTATGGACCGGGCGTGCAGGGCAATATGGCGAAGCTGATGCGCCTCGCGCGCTCGCCCTATCCGCTGCCCTTGAGCATGCTGAAAGGGCGGCGTTCGGTGCTCGCGCTAGACAATCTGGTCGAGGCGACCGACATCGTGCTCCGCGCGCCAGCACCGCTTCGCAAGCCGTTGCTCGTGGCCGATCCCGAGCCGCTCACCATCGGCGAAATGATCGCTGTCATGCGCCAAGGCTTAAAGCGCCGGCCCGGAATCTTTCCAATGCCATC
>Ga0207675_100006650_pt1 | contig 10936 bp, 6 predicted proteins | sample KBSSwiS42_FD_184305 | JGI IMG/M metagenome (GOLD analysis project Ga0207675, IMG submission 184305) | Switchgrass rhizosphere microbial communities from Kellogg Biological Station, Michigan, USA - KBS Switchgrass S4-2 (SPAdes) (version 2) | ecosystem: Host-associated > Plants > Roots >...
CGCCGCCCGGACGATCGAGGTTGCCGGTGATGATCGTCAGGAGGTCGGTGGCCCAAGAGGCCACGGTTCCGGCGCGTGTGGTGTGGATGCCGATTCGCCCGTACACGACTGCCCGTTCGGCAGCGGCGAGTTCCCGAGCGATGCGCCGGACGTCGTCCGCACCGACGCCCGTGGTGGCCTCGGCGATCTCGGGGGTGAACGGAGCCACCGCGGCGAGGGCGTCGTCGAGGCCGTTGAGATACGGCGTCGACGGCCCGGTATCGACGAGGCCTTCCTCGCGGATCACGTTGGCGATGGCCAGGAGGAACACCGCGTCGGTGCCCGGCCGGATCGACACGTGCTCGTCGGCCGCCTCGGCCGTGCGCGTGCGACGCGGATCCACGACGACGATCCGGCCGCCACGTTCGCGAATTGCTTGGAGCCGGCCGGGCCAGTCGGGCGCGGTCGCCAGCGAACCGTTCGACTCGTACGGGTTGGCGCCGAGCATCAGGAGATAGTCGGTGCGGTCGAGGTCGGGCACGACGAAGGCGTTCTCGTCGCCGTACATCAGGCCGGTGGACACGTGGCGCGGCATCTGGTCGACGGTCGACGCGCTGAAGATGTTCTTGGTCTTCAGGGCGTGCAGCAGCGGCCTCAGCCACAACATCGGCGCCAGGCCGTGCACGTTCGGATTGCCAAGGTAGACACCGACCGAGTCGGCCCCGTGTCGGGCGACGATCGTCGTGAGACGGCGGTCGATCACAGCAAATGCCTCGTCCCACGACACCTCGACGTGTCCCTCGCCGCGACGGACCATCGGGAACCGCAGGCGGTCGGGGTCCTCGTGCAGTTGCTTCAGCGTCGAGCCCTTCGGGCAGATGTACCCGTGCGAGAAGACGTCGTCGCGGTCGCCGCGGATCCGTTGCACGACACCGTCGCGAACGGTGATCTCGAGACCGCAGGTCGCCTCGCACAGTGGACACGTCCGGAAGTACGTCTCGTTCATGCCCCACAGATCATCACAAGTTCGCCGTCTGCGAAAGCAGAGCTTCCTCAACTGCTAATCAGTAGTGATTCCCGACATTGACGGACGCCGTTTCCCGCAGGACAGTGTCGGAATGGAGAACACCATGGTCAAGTCAGTGGACACCGATCCGGTGATCGAGGGCCAATGCGATCCCGCATTCGAGCCGTTGAAGGAATCGTTCGTCGAGAACTTCCGAAGCAGGGGCGATGTCGGCGCCGCCGTCAGCGTGGTGGTCGACGGCCGGACCGTCGTCGATCTGTGGGGCGGCGACGCGTCGCCTGGTCAGCCATGGGAGCGCGACACGATCGTCAACGTGTGGTCGTCGACGAAAGGTGCGGTGGCCCTGGCCGCGCACATGCTGGTCGACCGCGGCCTGCTCGACGTCGACGCACCAGTCGCCACCTACTGGCCCGAGTTCGCCGCGGCCGGAAAAGAGACGATCCCGGTCCGCTACCTGCTCAGCCACCGCGCCGGCTTGTGCGGCGCCCGTGATCCGATCACCATCGACGACCTGCCCGACTGGGACAAGGTGACCTCGATCCTCGCCGCGACCGAGCCTTGGTGGGAGCCGGGCACCAAGTCCGGCTACCACGCCCTGACGTTCGGATACCTCGTCGGCGAGGTGATCCGTCGCGTGTCGGGGAAGACTGTCGGCCGTTTCGTGGCCGAAGACATCGCCGGCCCGCTGGGCGCCGACATCCGCATCGGCCTCGACGACGACGGCATTGCCCGATGTGGTCGACTGTCGATGGACCCGCCGCCTCCGGACAGCGCGAATGCGGCGATGTTCGCCCAACTCGACCCAGCCGCCTTGGCGGCATTGATGAACCCGTCGATGGCCGCGCCTGCCGCCGCCGATATCGCCTGCGCGGAGCAGTGGAGGCGTGCGGAGATCCCCGCGGCCAACGGTCATGCGACCGCACGCGGGTTGGCCACGATGTATGCGGCGCTGGCGAACGGCGGCGAACACGGAGGAATCCGGCTGCTCACCGCGGAAGGCGTCGACCGTGCCCGCCAGGGACAGGGTGCGACGGTCGACGTGGTCCTCGGGATCGGCAACGGGGGTCAGCCGTCGGAGTGGGCGCTCGGTTACATCCTTTCGGGCGAGCAGGGGTTGCTCGGCCCGAACCCGAACACGTTCGGTCACGGCGGCTACGGAGGATCGTTCGGTCTCGCCGACCCTGACGCTCACGTCGCCGTCGGGTACGTGATGAACCACATGGGTAACAACCTCGTCGGCGATCCGCGTCAGGTGGCGATCTTCACCGCGCTGTACGAATGCTTGTGACGGCAACGCCATGGACCGTGCCCGACGAGTGACGTTGCTGCTGCGGAGTGCTGCAAGTGTCGATGTCCAGGGCAACGCGCCCGTCGAGGGCGAAGTCGAGTGCGAGGACGGGTCCGTGCGCCGGTTCACCGGCTGGCTCGGTCTCGTCAACGAACTCGAGCGGCTGGTGGCGGACCTCGCCTGACTCAGCCGGTGGCGTCTGCGTCGTCCGGCAGTCCGTGCTCGTCGAGGAAGCGGGCCAGTTGCAACCGTGACGAGACACCGAGCTTCGCGTAGATCCGCGACAGGTAGACCTCGACGGTACGTTCGCTGTAGTTGGCGTCTGAGCGATTTCCCGGTTGCGCATCCCACTCTGCACGAGCCGGGCGATCTGCGCCTCTGCGCGCGTCAGCTGACCGGGCGTGCTGCGCTTTCGTCGCGGCACCTTGGCGCCTCGCTCACGCAGCAGAGACGCGGCCCGTCGTCGATCCGACTCGGCACCGAGGGCGCCGAACGTCTCATGGGCGGACAGGAGCATGTCGACCTCGGCGGTGTCGGTGGCACCGACCACCAGGCGAGCCAGCGCGACGTCGTAGGTGAGACCTTCGTCGGCCGCCACGGCGGACGCTTCCCGTGCAGCGTCCGAGTCGCCGAACACCAGTGCCCTCGTCCGCAGCGCGATGGAGCGGACCCACGCCCGGTCGTCGCGGCTGTCGGCGAGGTGTCGTTCGAGTTGCTCGAGCGCGGTCGCCGCCTTGCTCTCCTCACCGCATCCGTGTTCCAGTTCGACGAGCCGGGCCAGAACTTGCGGCAGCCAGGCACGGTCGAGCGGCCGGTCGACGGCACCACGCAGCACGGTGCGCGCTCCGGTCGTGTCACCCGCGGCCAGCAATGCCCCGGCCGTTGCCCAAGCCGCCATCGTGACGGATGCGCCCGGCACGGGTTGGTTCACCAGAGCGAGTGCCTCACGCAACTCGCCCCGCGCCGCTCGGATCTCGATCTCCATGCTCTGCAGGTACCGGCGCACGATCGTCGACATGGCCGACGATCGACGGGCGGCGATTCCGGCGGCGAGCGCGGCGTCCCAGTCGCCGCGCATCCAGTCGAGAGCGATCTTCGACGCCTGCACGCCGGTGGCATGCACGCCCGGACCGATGTCGCCGATCACGGCCTCGGACTCGCCGATCGCCTCGGTCGCGGCCGACACACATCCCAGGATGACGAGACACCAAGCGCGGCGAGTGAGTCCGTACACCTTCATGCTCGGCCGCGCCAGATAGGCGACGTCGCGCAGGACGTCGAAGTGGTGAACGGCGTCGGCGACCAGACCGAGGGTGGCGTACGTGCTGCCCACGAAGGCCTCGACGAGCACCTCTTCCCCGCTCGACGGAACGGGCGCAGCCAGCACCCGGTCGAGTGCCGTTCGGGCGAGGTCGGCGTCGCCGTCGAGGGCGAGCAGCATCGCCTGTTGGGCTCGGAGGAACGTTGAGGGCCGGCCGGCAGCGACCTCGTGATCAGCCAGCTGGCGCGCCTCTGCGACGCGGCCCGCGTCGAGGAGGCCGGAGATCACGCCGTCGGCGACCCGGGCCCGTTCATCGCCCGCCTCCATCTCGGCGAGCGCCTGCAGGCCGGCATCGACTGCCTCCTGCGAGAGTGCGGCCAGCGTCAGGCAACGGACGCGCAGCGACAGGAGCTCGGTCCGCAGGGGTGATGGCTCCGGCAGCAGTTCCAGGGCGCGTTGACAGAGGGCAGCGGCCGAGACCGGGCCGGTCGTCTTGATCGACTCGGCGGCGTCACGCAGGGTCGCCGCGGCCGTTACGTCACCGACCACCGCGGATTCTCCGGCATGCCACGCCAGCCGGTTCAGGTCGACGTGTTCGCCGCGACCTCGCCTGGCGCCGAGGTGTTCGGCTACCAACTTGTGCACGCGGCGCCGTTCCGCCGGCCCGATGTCGTCGTACAGGGCGTCGGCGGCGAACGGGTGGAACAGCGAGTACGCGTCCGAGACGTCCATCGTCAGGATCCCGTGGCGCTCCAGCTCGTCGAAGGCAGCGGACACATCCGGTTCGCTGATCTGCGTGACGTCGCTGACGAGCGCGAGTTCGTCGACCCGGACGCGGTCCAAGACGGCGACGATCTGGGCGACTCGCCGACACTCCGGTGAGAGCGGGAACAGCCGCTGCAACACGGCGGTGTGCCGGGTGAGGTGCAACTCCGTGCTCATCGATCGCACCAGGGTGGGCAGGTCGTCCGGTAGCAGGTCGAGCTCGGAGATCGACCGCGCCATCTCCAGCACGAACAACGGATTCCCACCGCTGCGGCGCTGCACGAGTTCCGCGAGCTCTCGCGGGACCTCACGTCCGAGGACGGCTCCGAGCACCTCGTGGACCTCGTCGTCGCTGAGGGGGCCGATGGGAAGCTCTTCGACATCGGCCCACTCGCCGATCCTGGCCAGCAGATCGGAACCGTGGGCGTCGAAGTCGCGGCCGCTCGATCGAGTCGAGCACACGAACGACACGTCGGCCCCCTCGACGCGGCCGAGGGCCACGGCCAGCAGCGACAGCGACTCGTGGTCGAGCAGGTGGAGATCGTCCACGACGACCGTTGCCGACGCGCCGTCGGCGAGCTCGACGAGCATGCGTGTGAACGTGTCGCACACCCGGGCGAACGACATTCGCGGGTCGGCGGACGAGCCACCGGCGACGAAATCGCGCAGGACATGGGCCGCGGGCGCCACCTCCTGATGAGTCGACGCGGCTCGATCCAGGGCGACGGACACGGCACCGAACGGCACGCGGGATTCCAGCGGCGTCGCCCGCACCCAGATCACACGGCGTCCGCCGGCGACGGCGCGGCCGATCACCTCCGACAACAATCGAGTCTTGCCGATGCCGGGCTCACCACGCAGGATCACTGCGGCAGGGCCTTCGTCGTTGCGCTCGAGGGTCAATCCGAGCAGCGCCGCCTCGGCGTGCCGACCGACGAATGGCACGTCGGGTCGTGCCGCTGCCGCACCGCTGCGTCGTGCGCTCATCCCGCCGTCACTGTACGCGTCACTAAGTCATTGAGGAATCCGGACTATCCCGCCGTGGCCGGTCGTGGTTCCGTGACGCAACGCCCGGCATCGCGGGCGAAACGGAGGGGGTCGTCCATGAAGAACCATCTCGTCGTCGCACTCGGCAGCACCGCCGCGCTCTTGCTCGCGGCGTGTGGCAGCGACAGCAACGCCGGCACCAACACCGCCGCACCGCCGGCAACCGTGCCGCCCGCGCCAGTGGCGACGCAACCGGCGTCGACCGCTCCGGCCACGACCGCGCCACAAGCCACCACGGCCGCGACAGCGGCACCGGCGACCAGCGTCGCCGGTCCGGCGACCGGCGAGCCGATCAAGATCGGCTTCGTCAACCTCGAAGGCGGAGCGATCTCGTTGCCGGAGCTGCGCATCGGCGCGCAGACCGCGGCGGACTACGTCAACGCCCACGGCGGCGCCAACGGCCGGCCGTTGCAGATCATTCCGTGCAACGTCGACGGCACACCGGAGAAGTCGATCGATTGCGCCAACCAGCTGATCGGTCAGGGTGTGTCGCTGATGTTCGAGGGCTACGACCCCAGCAGTGACGCGATGCTGCCGGTGCTCGATTCCGCCGGCGTCGCGCTGACCGGACATGCCGCGTTCGGTCCGCAGCAGCAGGCGTCGGACAACGCCTACTTCTTCGGCACGGCGAACCCGTCGTTCACAGCCGGCTTCCTGGACTATTACGCCAAGGCCGGTGCCAAGTCGGTGATGATGTTCCTTCCGGACAACCCGGCGTTCCGTGACTCGGCGAAGACCATCATCGAGCCCGTCTCCAAGATGCTCGGCCTCGACACCACCACCACGTTCTACGACGCCTCGGTCAACTGGGAATCGCTCGCCACCACGGCACTGGCGGCGAATCCTGACGTCGTCGGCACCGTTGCTCCGGACCCCGACTGCCTCGGGCTGCTCGGCGCCGTTCGCTCCGTCGGATACGGCGGGGATGTCTTCCTCGGCGCGTGCACGCTGTTCCTCGTCGCCGCTCCGGACGCCGCCAAGGGTGTCACCACGACCGCCGACCTGTGGAAGCCCACCGATCTGGCGGCGCCGCCGGCCGACAAGAAGGAACAGCTCCAGCTGTACCTCGACACGATGACTGCAGCCGGACACGGCGACATCGTCAACGGGTTCGCCTGGGACTACTTCTCCGACACCGTGAACCTGGCGAAGATCCTGTCGACCATCGACGGCGACGTCACCCCGCAGGCGGTGAAGGACGCCTTCAACAAGACGGTCGACCTCGACAGCTTCATGGGACCGAAGATCTCGTGCGATCACAGCGCATGGCCGGGACAATCGGCGTGCGGGAACCAGGTCCTGCTGTACCAGGTGCAAGACGACGGGACGCAGAAGGCGGTCACTCCGAACTTCATCGACACGTCGGGCTTCATCGGCGAGTTGGGCTGACGGATCGGGATCGGGCTCGGCGATGAGCGTCCACCTCCTGTTTCTCATCGTCGGGCTCGGCCTCGGGGCGCTGTACGCCTCGTTGGCGCTCGGCCTGGTCGTCGTCTTCAAGGGCACCGGTGTGGTCAACTTCGCCCAGGGGGCGATGGCGATGTGGGCTGCGTTCGCCTACGACGAGATCCGCAAGACCGGAGACCTCGTGTTCGTCGTCGGACGGGTACATGTCGGGTCGTCGTTCACCACGGCGATGGTCCTCGGGGTCGCGTCAGGTGCAGCGATCGGGGGGCTGAGCCACCTGCTCGTGTTCCGCCCCCTTCGCCGAGCGCCGGTACTGGCGAAGGTGGTGGCGTCGCTCGGCCTGCTCGTCACGCTCCAGGCGCTGGTCTCGCTGCGGTTCGGCACGACGCCTCGGCGGGTTGCCCCGGTGTTGCCGACCGACAAGGTTCACCTCGGCGGTCTGACGTTCTCGATCGACCGCGTCTACCTCGCCGCGATCGTCGTCGCGCTCGGCGCCGCGGTTTGGGTGGTGCTCCGCTTCACCCGGTGGGGGATCGCGATGCGCGCCGCGGCCGAGAACGAGCGGTCGGCCGAGGTGCTCGGCTACTCGCCGCAGACCCTTGCCGCGGCGAGTTGGATCGTGAGTGCGGCAATCACCGGCTTCGTCGCGATCCTGGCCTCGCAGTCGGCGACGCTCGACTCGATGAGTTACGCGCTGTACGTCGTGCCGGCGCTCGCCGCGGCACTGCTCGGTCAGTTCTCGTCGATCGCCGTCACGATCGGCGCCGGCTTGGCGTTCGGCGCGCTGCAGTCGGAGTTCACCTACCTGTCGTCGTTGTCGTGGTGGCCGAGCTGGGCGGCCTCGGGGATCAACGACGTGGTCCCGCTGGTGGTCGTGATCGTCGCGTTGTTCGTGTTGGGCAAGAACCTGCCGACCAGAGCCAGTGTCACCACCCCCGAACTCCCTGCGGCGTTCGTGCCGAGGTGGCGACCGCTCCCGGCGGCCATCGGAATCGTCGTCGTCGTGGTCGCGCTGGTCGTCACGCACGACGCGTACCGGTTCGGGATCATCACGTCGATGATCATGGCCATCGTCAGCCTGTCGCTCGTGCTGCTGACCGGCTTCGCCGGACAGGTCTCGCTCGCCCAGGCGGCGTTCGCCGGCACCGGCGGTTTCGTTTTGTCGCGACTGGCAGCCGGCGCCAACGTGCCGTTCCCGCTTTCGCTGCTCCTCGGGGCGTGCGCGGCGAGCGCCGTGGGGCTGATCATCGCCATTCCCGCGCTGCGGGTGCGCGGGTCGCAGCTCGCGGTTGTCACGCTCGCTGCAGCCGTTGCGGTCGAACGGTTCATCTTCGGCAACCCGGGGATCACTCCGCTCCTCGGCAACCCCGTGCCCGACGCCCGCATCTTCGGCATCGACCTCGCCATTCGCCGAAAGGGCGACCTCGTGCGGCTGCCGTTCGCCATCTTCGTCCTCGCGGTGCTGCTGGGCGCGATCGCTGTCGTCGTGAATCTCACCCGATCCGACGCCGGTCGGGCGATGCTGGCGGTGCGTTCGAACGAGCGCGCCGCGGCCGCCGCAGGCATCAACGTGACGTCGACGAAGGTGCTGGTCTTCGGTGTCAGTTCGTTCCTCGCCGGGCTGGCCGGCGGCCTGCTCGGCTACAGCAGGGGACAGGTGTCGGTCGGCTCGTTCACCGCGCTCGTCGGTGTGGCGCTGCTCGCCTACGCCTACCTCGGTGGCATCACGAGCGTCAGCGGCGCGCTGATCGCCGGCGCGCTGGCGCCGCTCGGGATCGGCTACGTCGTGCTCAGCGACCTGCTCGGCCAGAACCTGAGCCGCTACTACGTGCTGATCTCCGGGATCGCCCTGGTCGTCACCTCCGTGCTCAACCCCGTGGGAATCGCCGGGCAGTTCGCCCTGGCGAAGGAGCGGCTGACAGCCCGGCGGAAGTCGGCAGTTCGCGCGACCGTCGCTGTGCCTCGTACCACTCGTCAGTCAGGGCCTGCAGCCCTGCCGGGGAGGTCGGTATGAACGAAGGGATCTGCCTCCAGATCGACCATCTCACCGTCCGCTACGGCGGTCTGCTCGCCAATGACAGCGTGTCGTTGGCGGTGGCCGCCGGTGAGGTGGTCGGTCTCATCGGACCAAACGGCGCCGGCAAGTCGACGCTCGTCGACGCCGTGTGCGGATTCGTGCCGTACCACGGTGGCGTCACCCTGCGGGGCAGATCCCTCGACGGGCTTCCACCGCACGGTCGCAGCCGGGCGGGTTTGAGTCGCACGTGGCAGTCGGTCGAGCTGTTCACCGATCTGACGGTGCGTGCCAACGTCGAGGTTGCCGACCGCATCGTGACGGCGGGGTCGTTCTTCGCAGACGCCTTCCGCCCCGGTCGCCATCGGCGCCAGGACCGCGTGGATGCGGCACTCGACGCGGTCGGGTTGACCGACGTCGCCGGTTGCTACCCGCGTGAGCTGTCACTCGGCCAACGCAAGCGACTGGGCGTGGCGCGAGCGCTCGCCGGAACGCCGGCGATCGTGCTGCTCGACGAACCGGCTGCGGGCCTGGACACGGCCGAGCGTGACAGCTTCGGTTCGTTGATGCGAGTGCTTGCCGACGCCGGCCTTGGCGTGTTGTTGATCGAGCACGATGTCGATCTCGTGCTGAGGGTGTGCGATCGCGTTGCGGTCCTCGACTTCGGGAGGATCATCGCCCACGGGTCACCGGCCGAGATCCGCTGCGATGAACGTGTGGCGGCGGCATACCTCGGCAGAGCGGCGGTGACGCAGTGAGCGGCGGACTGGAAGTGTGCGGCGTGAGCGCGGGCTACGGACACATCACCGTGTTGCACGACGTCGGGTTGACGGTCGAGCCGGGCGAGATCTGCTGCATGCTCGGACCGAACGGCGCGGGGAAGACCACGCTGCTGTTGGCGTGCGTCGGGCAATTGCCGCTGAAGTCGGGCAGCGTGCTCGTCGACGGTCAGCCGATGTCGAGTCGTCGTGCCAGCCGGGCGGCCGCCCTGGGCATCGGCTTCGTTCCCGACAACCGCGGTCTCTTCCTCCAGCTCACCGTTGCCGAGAACCTGAAGCTCGTTCATCCGTGGCGCAGTTCGCTCGATGAAGTCGCCGATCTGTTCCCCGCGCTCCCGCCGTTGATGTCGCGCCAGGTCGGTCTGCTGTCGGGTGGCGAGCAGCAGATGGTGGCGATCGCCAAGGCGGTGCTGTTTCGTCCGCGCGTGCTGTTGATCGACGAGTTGACGCACGGGTTGGCCCCGATCGTCGCCGAGAAGCTCTTGACGATGGTCCACGGACTCGCCCGACAGCACGGCACCGCGGTGCTGTTGGTCGAACAGACGGTGGAGATGGCTCTGGCCGTGTCCGACCACGCGCTGGTGATGCGGCAAGGACACGTCGTGATGAACGGCACAGCCGCTGAAGTCCACGCCCGTCGTGATCTTCTCGAATCGCACTACTTCGGCGGGAGTCACAGCGCGGCCTGACGTACACGCCGGTCGTCACGGGCTAGCGGCGGGACTTGACGGCGGGGTGGGGCAGAGGTGTCCATTTCGGACGTTCGAGTTGGATCACCATCTCGTCGTAGGCGGACTGGCCGACCATCTCGATGATCTCCTCGCGCAGGTACTGATACGTGGGAACTCCACCGATGAAGGCGTCGTCGCTCTCGGTACACCACCAGTGGAAGTCGTCGCCGCCTTCGCCCCAATCACGGCGCTTCCACTCGCGCAGTGTCGACGTGACGTACCCGTTGTCGTCGGTGTGATGCTCGAGGCGCAGCGGCAGCTGCCAGCAGACGTCGGGCTTCCAGTCGATGTACCGCTCGCCGGCCTCGAGCGCGGCAATGTGCAGCGCACAACCGGCGCCGCCCGGGAAATCGGGTTGGTTGTGGAAGATGCACGCCCCCTTGACGACGCGTGTCTTCGTGGCACCGCCCTCCGTCTCCAGCACGCCCTTGCTGTGGCCCCTCTTGTAGTTCTGCCATTGCCGCGGCTTCAGGCGTGTCAGGGCGTCGAGGACGGTCTGCACGTCGTCGTCGTCCACGAAGTGGGCACCGTGCGTGCAGCAACCCTGGGCGAGGTCGGTGGCGTCCTCGGGAAGCACTCCCTTGCACCCCGCGCCATAGATGCACGTCCAGTTCGAACGGAGGAACGTCGCGTCGAAC
>Ga0207675_100006651_pt1 | contig 10936 bp, 13 predicted proteins | sample KBSSwiS42_FD_184305 | JGI IMG/M metagenome (GOLD analysis project Ga0207675, IMG submission 184305) | Switchgrass rhizosphere microbial communities from Kellogg Biological Station, Michigan, USA - KBS Switchgrass S4-2 (SPAdes) (version 2) | ecosystem: Host-associated > Plants > Roots >...
GTATCCACATTGTGGCCAAGATGCGGCCACGTTCGAGACCGGTCCGCGCGTGTCCGGGGACCGATGCGCCCGACGGTCCGCCCACAATCGACGCCATGCCGCTGGAGATTCACACACAGCCAGACCCGGACCAGCTCTGCGAAACGTGCGGAGGTCCATCAGAACTTGTCTCGCACACCATCACCTCGTGGGACGGCAACGAGACGATGGCCCGTGAAGTGTCGCCGTGGACACCACGGTGTGCAGACCCGTGGTGCCAGAGCCGCAGACCACGGCATTCGAAGATGAGCGACACGCGCGTCTGCGGGCACTGAGCCGGTCGGTCGGTACCGCTGACGGGGTGCCCGGTCACGGGTTGGTGTCGGTTGCTTGTCAATTGTGCTGTCAGTCGCGGCGCGGGCTGGCCAGGGTCAGCGCACCAGCCGCACACTGCCGGGTGTCTGCAACTTCAGCCATACCAACGGGGAGCGACCACCATGCAGACAGACGCACACAACAAGGGCCGCGAAGAGCGGCGCGCGCTGCTTGAGCAGCGGCGCGCAGCAGTGGCACGCCAATTGCGTCGCCTGGCAATCGAATTAAACGACCTCGACAGACAGCTTGATGACATCGAGCAGTCCGAGCGTTGACAAAGTGCGATGCGGGGTTCTGCACGCTGGCTGGCACCCTATTGTCCGATAGCGCCGCCGCAACTGGAAAAGATGTCGCCCAACGGGCGGTAAACCGCGACAGCTAAAACTACTCGGCGACCAACTGGTCGCTGTCGACGAAAACCAGACCGCCCGCGTCGAGCGCGACTGCCCATCTCCGCGCGGGGCCAACTATATGGTTCTCACCGATATCCACTGCATGCCCCGCCATGTCGCCGAAATCCTCGACGACAGTGCCGCGGATTTCGCCGTCCGTTCCCGGATCGACACGCACCCGCACATTCATCGCCACGCGGCTATCGCCGGTATCGCCAGCCGTCGCGCCAGCGCCTTTCATCCGTCTTCTCATCCGTCGTCACCCCGGGTCGTGCGCGTGAAAATAGTGACGCAATTAGAGTACGACCAGCTAACGCCGTCCGGGATTATGGTCCATGACCACCACCCCGCCGACCCGGATCGGCAAAACCACCGTCGCGGCCTGCGCGGGGTCCTCGCCGACGAGCACCTCGACACCTTCGCCGGTCATCGTGAACCCATCGTCTCTCCGATACCGGGCAATCACCTCAAGGGGCGGGATGTCCGTCAGCGACGGCGTATTGGGCACCAGGTGGTCGGGGACGGTTTGGGACGTAGCCGCCTAGAGTGCGTTATCTCGGTACCCGACTTTTTGTTCTGGGCACTTTGTGACTGCTCTGCGCGAGCATCGGTCACGTCGTCGGGTCGTCGCATGACCGTGAAATACTCGACTCTGGGGTCGGCCTCACGAGGTCTACCAGGCGTTTCCAGGAGGGGAAATTGCAGTGATAATCGAACCCGCAAAGACGTTCTCTCGCTTGTTCAGGGGCTACGATCCGGCCGCGGTTGATGCCTACATCGAGGCGTTGACTACCAAGCAGCAGTGCCTGCTCAACGACGTCGAGAGCCTAAGGGCCCGGCTGAAGGAACGCGACGATGAAGCAGCCGCGCTGCGGAAGGAGGTCGCTGCCCTAAGGGACACCTCACCCTCGCCCCACGCGATGCAACACCGGATGGCGACGATGCTGCGGCGTGCGGTCGACGAGATTTCCGAGATGCAGGCCGAGGCGCGGGCCGAGGCAGAGGCGCTGATCGCGGCGACCAAGGCCGAAGCCGAGGCCGAGCAGCGAAAGCACAAAGAGCTGTTGGCGGACATGGCCGCAAAGCGAAACGCCCTAGAAGCCGAGTATGAGGAAACCAAGAAAAAGCTCGACGCCGAATTGGCCAGGATGCGCGCTGAAACCCAATCGGAGATCGATGCGGCGTGGCAGGACGCCCAGCAGGGGCGTGAGCAGCTCCTCGCCGACGCAAAGCAGGAGGCTGATTATTATCGTGAGCAGGCCCGGCGGGCGGTGGACGAGGCGAGTCAGCAACGAATCAAGGTCCTGGAGCAACTGATGGGCGTATACCGCGACCTAGAAGCGGTTCCGGCCACTCTTGAGTCGGCATACCAGGAAGCAGAGAATTCGCCGGAGGCGAGCGTCGTGGTGCCGTTGGACCAGAAAATCAGCGCGGGGTGAGCCAGCGGTAGCCTCGTAGGTGACCACCCCTTCGCGGCTTACCCGGCTTCTTCGAGCGTCAGCTCAGCCCATCCCCGCGCTGCATGCTCACGATGTGTTCACCGGGGTAATGCAACGCATGGGTTTGGAGCGCGTCGTCTGCGTCGGCGGCATAGACGTGGCGCACATTCAGCCTTGAAGGGCCCGCGGCAGCAGCGGATGTCCACTTCGACTTGAGAGACGTTACGACGTTTAAGAGCCGAGTCCAGCCGGGGGAACAGACATTCGCGTAGGTAAAAGCCAGTATCTAGTTTCGCGCCGTCTACTCCCGTAGCGACCGTCAGCCGTCCGCAACGCCCCATCCGCTCCCCGGCCAAGACGGGTCCGCCGGGTACGACGAGACCGGAAAGTTGGACGGGCCCGCCGGGTACGACGTGACCGGAGTGTTGTACCCCGGCACCGTAGACGATGTGTCGTTCGACTGGACGGCGGGCACGATGTCTACTCCACGCTGTTCGGCGCCGTCGGCTGCCCCCCAGGTCGCCTCCGGGTCGACAACATTGTGTCCGTCGGCAGCGGCGGTGCCCCCATTGGCAAGCACACCGAGAACCGCAGCAGCGGTTATCCCCAACGCCTGGGCAAGTAGCTTTTTCTTGGTGCTGTGTGTGGTGTTCATGATGTTGCCTCCCCTGCTCGTTCTCTGGCCTTGAGACCAGTCACAACATCAGCGTCAGCCCGTCGGACCCGCAGCAGATAAGTGGTCGACCACGCGAATTCCCGCGGCGCATAGGTGCTCGACTACTTGCTCGACCATTCGGAGAGGACGCGAGTACCTAACCCGTTCGCGCAGTCGGGCCTTTTTCAGTCCCGCGTGTCAGCGCCGACACGGCGCTGCGAACGGTTCTTCGACAGCGTGTCCAGGATGACGAGGGACCCGGGGGTGGTGTTGGGCGTACCACTCTTGCAGGGTGGCGATCACCATTCCGTGCTCGATTTCTATGTGCAGGGTCAGGTTTCGTGGCCATGCCTGCTGGTCGTGCAGTAGCTACGCCGACCAGCATCCCGGCGCCTTCCGTGATGAGGCCGGGTACGAATTCCCGCGGCGGCTCAAATCGCATGTGCTACATCCGCTTCCAGTTCCTCCCGCAACCGTTCGGCAATCGCTTTGCCGTGGTCGACCAGCTGATCGGTGGTCACGCCGCCGCCCACTTCGATGCGATGGCCCGCACGAGATCCCGATCCGTACCGCCACGGCTCCACGTGTCCCGCATCTCTGGCAGGAACGGCGCCGGTGTCAGTCCAGCCGCCGACAGCGTCAGTGCCGCTTCGCGATAGGCGTCCACCACTCGCTCAGACGGGCTCGTACGTCGTGATCGTTGACCAGGTCCCATTTGTGTGTTGGTCAACAGGCGCGTCGGCGACTTCTCTGCAATACTGCGCGTGAAATTCGACGGTTACGACAGGGGATCCTCATGGCCGGTAAGCACAGTGTAACGAGTCCATCGACGAGTGGTTTGTCGTCCGGCCCGAGTGGACGACATCGTGCTCTGCCTCGCCACTCTGAGGCATCGGTGTGGCTCGGTGCCGGCGCCGTCGCGCTGGGCCTCGGTGCCGCGCTGACCACTGGGGCGGGGGTCGCTCAGGCCGACACCGGCAGCGGGTCAAGCGTTTCGCGGTCCAACCACGGACCGCAGACCTCCATCCGCACGGTCGTCAGAGCGACCACCATCCGTTCCGGAGCACCATCGTCATCGTTCGAAAGCACCAATGACTCCGTTGTCAGTAGGGCCGCCTCGCCCGCTGTCGGCGACAATGACAACGCCGACGACTCTGCGAACGGCCCCGGCCTGACGATTAAGCAGCTCGTCCTGGAAAACGGCGGTATTCCGGGGCTTGGCATCGGACCCGAGGTTCCGTTCCTCGGCGGTAAGCAGGGCGGCTTGCTCTCGAAGATCGCCGGCGCCCTCTCCGGCGGCCTTTTCTGACGGAGACGTCGGCACCGGTAGCTACGATTGCGCACAATCAGCCGTTGCGGATGAGTTCGTGCAATGCGCCAATGTCCTTGCTGGCCTGCGTTTTAGCGCCATCATTCGGAGCTCGGACCATGCTCGCGTCCTTGCATCTGCAACAGCGCCGATTTATTTGTGTCGATCGCCCGTGTCGATGATCAACCTGGCTCGATAATCGACCCGGCAGCCGAACGGTTTGACTGGTCCGGGAGCTGCGGCTCCCCAGACCGGCCACACCTCTCGCGGCCGAAGTATCGAATGCACACAAAAGGGGGATCGAAATGTCAGAGCAGGACGACAACAAAGACCTCATCAAGCGGGGTTACGAAGCCTTTGCCGCGCGTGATATCGAAACGGTGATGAGCCTGTTCGACGATGACATCGAGTGGGTGCAACCAGGCGACAGTGCTGTCAGCGGCACCTTCCACGGCAAGACCGAAGTCATGGAGCACCTTGGACGATTGGCCGAGAAGTCGCCGACGGTGAACATCAAACGACTTATCGCCGAGGGCGATACGGTCGTCGCGATCACTGACGTGAGCGCTGGCGGCGAAACCGGCGAGGACGCCGACGTATTCACCATCCGCAATGGCAAGACCGTCCGCATGGAGGTGCACGGCGACACCGCGTTGATTGAGCGCGTTTACGGCAAGAAACAGCTCGCCGCTGGATAACGGCGTCCGGCAACCCCTTTGAGCCGGAGGGCTCACAGGTACCCGTAAGCTCGGGGCCATGCGACCTTCCCGGTTGATGACTGTTGTGCTTGTCCTGGGCCTGACCGCAGCCGGCTGCGGGTTCAAGCCGCCGGCTGCACCGCCGACGACGTCGGCCGCCTGCACTCAGGCCGACGGGCCGAGTGCAGATACCGTCGCCGCTGAGATCGCCAAGCTGCCCGCGGCGCAGTGGAGCGAGATAGTCAGCGGGCACACCGCCGATTGCAGTCTGCACTGGGTCGTCGTCACCTCGGGCGATGCGTCCGACAGCCCGGGACAGGTGCTGTTCTTCGACCGCAAGTCGCCGATCGGCCCACCGACCCCGGATCCCCGGCCCTACATCACGATCAACGCCATCGGCAACAACACCGCGGCGGTGCAGTACCAGTGGCGTCAGGGTCAAGAGCCGGCGTGCTGCCCGACGGGCGTCGCCACGGTCCGGTTCAAGATCGAGGACGGCAAGCTCAAGGCGCTCGATCCCATTCCCAACGCATAACTACACGCCGCGCACGCTGCCGCCGTCGATCACGTACTCGCCGCCGGTGATGTACGCGGCACGATCGGAGACGAGGAACGCAACCAACTCGCCGACATCGGCAGGCCGACCCGGCGCACCCAGCGGAATGCCACCGATCGATTCCATGATCCGGGTGCGGGCCTCGTCGATGCTGATGTTGTTGATCTGTCCGATCTCCTCGGCCATCCGATACGCCGACTCCGTCTCGATGTAACCCGGGCACACGGCGTTGACGCGAATCCCCTTGGGGGCTAACTCATTCGATAGTGCCTTGCTGTAGTTGGTCAACGCGGCCTTCGCCGCCGCGTAGGGGATGGAGGTGGGCAGCGGCGCACGGCGCTGGATCGACGTGATGTGCACGATGGCCCCCGAACCCCGCGTCACCATTCCCGGGATGATCGCCCTGTCGAGCCGGACGGCCGCCAACAGGTTCGCGTTCAACGCCGACTGCCAGTCGTCGTCGGTGAGCGCGGCAGCGCCGCCGTCATACTGCCCGGATCCCCCGACGTTGTGCACGAGGATGTCGACGCTTCCGAGCCGGTCGAGCGCCTCTGCGCCCAGCGTGGCAACGCCGTCGGCAGTGCTGACGTCTGCGGCGATGATGTCGTCCGATGTTTCGTGCGGCACCGACCTCGCAGCGACTACGACCCGCGCGCCACAGGCACGCAGTCGGTCTGCGATGCCCTTGCCGATGCCACGGGTGCCACCCGTGATCAGCGCGGACCGGCCGGAGAACTCGTCAATGTCAGCCATGATGCGAGTCTGGCACCCGCCACCGACACCGACCTTCTATGTGTCGACGATGTTCTCCGGGTGGAGCATCTCGGCGTAACGCAACTGCTCGGGGATTCCGAACCCGTCCACGAGCAGCTCGGCGTACGGCCGCAAATTGCGGCACCGTTCGTTGACGCCGCGCGTCACCGCTTTGGCACGCTCGGTGGACAAGAAGCGGTGTTCGACGAACCACGCCCTGTCCTCCTCCATCACCGACAGTGCGTACAGGTCGCACAGCAGGTTCAGAATCTTTCGGGCCTCGTCGTCCTCGCAAGAATCGATGCCTGCGACGAATGCCTCCAGGATGATCCGCTCGATGTGCGCTCGCGCGGCATGCAAGACGTGGTCCTGGACCGCGTTGAATGCGTCGAATGCCGACATCTCCTTCGACTTGCCCTGCAGCCGACGGGCGACCGTGGAGATCATGTACTCCTCGCGGTCCTCGAACATCTTGAGCTGGGTACCGCGGTTGAAGAGGCTGCCCTCTTCCTCGTTGTCCTGCCGGGTATCGAGGATCGTCTGGATGATCGTCTCCGCCGCAGTGCGTTTCAGCACCCGCTCGCCGGCGAAGTTAGCGGCGAACCGCACCCAGTCCACGGGGCTCATGCCCTTGATGTCGTCGGCGTAGGCGGTGAGCAGTTCCTTGGCGACGAGTTGGACCAGCACGTGGTTGTCGCCCTCGAAGGTGGTGAACACGTCGGTGTCGGCCTTCAGCGCGATCAGCCTGTTCTCGGCGAGATAGCCTGCGCCGCCACAGGCTTCGCGCGCCTCCTGGATGGTGCGAGTTGCGTGCCAGGTGTTGGCGGCCTTCAAGCCCGCGGCCCGCGACTCCAGCTCCCGCTGCTCCTCGGGGTCGGGATCGTCGGCCGACTGCAGATCGTGCGTCTTTGCGACCAATTCGTTCTGCGCGAACTGCAGCGCATAGGACCGCGCGATGAGCGGGAACAACCGTCGCTGGTGCACCAAGTAGTCCATCAGCAGCACTTCGTGGTCGTCGTCGGGGGCCTTGAACTGCGTGCGCTGCAACGCATATCGGGTCGCGATGTCGAGCGCCACGCGCGCCGCGGCGCCTGCGCTGCCGCCGACGGTCACCCGGCCGCGGATCAGCGTGCCGAGCATCGTGAAGAAGCGGCGGTTCGGATTCTCGATCGGCGAACTGTAGGTGCCGTCCTCCGCCACGTCCGCGTACTTGTTGAGCAGGTTCTCACGCGGAACGTGGACGTCGTCGAACTGGATGCGACCGTTGTCCACACCGGGCAGGCCGCCCTTGTAGTGGCAGTCTCCTGTCGTCACTCCTGGCAGGTCGTTGCCGTCGTCGTCACGGATCGGCACCACGAAGCAGTGCACCCCGTGGCCCTTCCCGTCAGGCGTGATCAGCTGAGCGAATACCGCTGCGACGTTGGCCGTTTCGGCGGCACCGCCGATGTAGTCCTTGCGCGCGGTGCGAGTGGGGGAGTCGATGATGAACTCTTGGGTGGACGGATCGTACGTGGCGGTGGTCTCCAACGACTGCACATCGCTGCCGTGACCGGTCTCGGTCATCGCGAAGCAGCCCAGCAGGTCGAGGCTGATGATCCGCGGCACGTATGCCTTGTGATGGCGTTCGGTGCCGAGGTTTTCGATGGCGCCGCCGAAAAGGCCCCACTGCACACCGGCCTTGACCATCAGCGACAGGTCGGACATCGCCAACATCTCGATCCGGGTGACCGCCGCGCCGACGTCGCCGTTGCCGCCGTGTTCTTTCTTGAACCCGTCCTCGGCGGCGCCATGGGCCGCCATGATCTTCATCTGCTCCATCACCTTGGTGCGTGCGATGACGGTGTTCGGGGTGTAATGCGGGCGGAAGATCTCGTTGGAGAGTTCCTCGCGCATCCGTTTCTTCACGTCGCGAAAACGGCCGTCCAACGTGTTGCGTACATGCTCCGCAGTGGTGGTCATACCGAGACGGTAGCCCTTCCAGCGCCAGCCAAAACTGTGATGTGCCAAACGCAGCCAAACGTAGGCAAACCTAGCTAGACCAGCGGATTTCCGTGACGTTGAATCGACACATGACCGAATCACAGTCGACCTCATCGACACCCGAGTCGTGGCGGCCGCACGAGTTCGATCATCGACACGGAGACGTCAGCGGCGGCTGGTTACGCGCCGCGACGTTCGGCGCGATGGACGGCCTCGTCAGTAACACGGCGCTGATCGCGGGTGTCGGCGCGGCGGCCGATGCGCACACGGTGGTGATCAGCGGTTTCGCCGGACTGGTAGCGGGCGCGTTCTCGATGGCGCTGGGCGAGTTCGCGTCGGTGACGACGTCCAACGAACAGATCGAGTCCGAAGTGAGCGTCGAGAAGCGTGCGTTCCGCTTGCATCCCCAGGCCGAACAGGCCGAGCTCGTCGACATGTTCGTCACCATCGGCCTGTCGCCGGAGACGGCGGCCAAGGCCAGCGACGAGCTGCACCGCGACGAGGGCCGCGCAGTGAATTTCCATCTGACCCAAGAGCTCGGCGTCGACCCGGAGGACAAGCCATCGCCGTATGTGGCAGCCGTGTCCAGCTTCGTCATGTTCGCGATCGGCGCCGTCGTCCCGCTGATCCCGTATCTGTTCGGTTTCCAGTCCCTGTGGTTAGGCCTGCTGTTCGGCGGCGTCGGGCTGTTGATCGCCGGGGGAGTGGCCGCAACGTTCACGAAGAAGCCTGTGTGGTTTGCGGCCTTGCGTCAGTTGCTGTTCGGGACGATCGCGATCGCGGCAACGTATGCCGTAGGCCACCTCGTCGGAACGGTCATCTGAGGTCAGCTGTCGCTGCCGACGGTGATCGCCGTCGCTTGCTCGGCCATCTCATCGAGCTCGGACTCCTCGACGTCGATGCCGACCAGGTGCTTTCGTGTGACGAAAAGCACGCCCGCGCCGAGCAGGACCGCGGCTGCGCCGACCCAGAACGGCAGATGAACGCTGATCTGCTCACCGAGCACACCGGCCAGCCAGGGCGCCAGCGCGGCGCCCGAGAAGCGGACGAAACTGTAGGCGGCAGAGGCCACCCCGCGCTCGACGGGCGCTGCCTTCATGACGGTCTCGGTGATCAACGTGTTGTTGATGCCGATGAACAGGCCCGCGACAACCACACACGTCGCCAGCACGGCCTTGTTGTCGGTGCCGACGGCCATCACGACCAGCGTCGCCGTCATCGCCAGGAGGTTGACCACAAGGACGGGCACGGTGCCGAACCGGTGCTGCAGCCGAGGCGCGACGACCACAGACGTGAACGCCAGTGCCAGGCCCCAGCCGAAGAAGATCAGCCCGATCTGATGCGCACTCATGTCGAGCGGGAACGGCGTGAACGCCAGCAGCGTGAAGAAGCCAAAGTTGTACAGCAGCGCGGTGATTGCGACGCCGAGCAGGCCGCGGTGGCGCAACGCGCGGAACGGGTCGAGCAGGGTGGTGGCGTGTTCAGCGCGCGGTGTGGTCGGCAGCAGGAACGCGGTGACGACGAGCGCCAGCGCCATCAGCGCCGACACCCCGAAGAACGGACCGCGCCACGAGATCGAGCCGAGGACGCCGCCGACGAGCGGGCCGACCGCGATGCCGAGGCCGAGTGCCGCCTCATAGAGGATGATCGCCTGGGCCACGGACCCACGCGCGGAGCCGACGATGGTGGCCAGCGCGGTGGCGATGAACAGCGCGTTGCCCAGGCCCCAGAGTGCCCGCCAGCCAACCATTTCCAGCACCGTGTCGGACATGCCTGCCAGCCCGGCGCCGGCGATGATGATCAGCAGGCCGAGCAGCAGCGTGCGTTTGGGGCCGATCCGGCTGGCCACTACACCGGTGATGAGCATGGCCACGCCCATCACCGCCATGTAGCTGGTGAACAACAGCGACACCTGCGACGGGGACGCATTCAGGTTGTCGGCGATCGGCTTGAGGGGGTCGACGAGACCGATACCCATGAAAGCGACGACGGACGCGAAGGCAACGGCCCAACCGCTGGAAGGAGCCGCGAGGTGTGAGCTGTTACGTTGCGCACCCTCGCCGGGCCAGGGGACCGAGCTCTACAACGGCTGGTGTGATCCTCGGAATATAAAAATCCAAGGTCCAGGCTGACTCGGTGGTATTAAATTGGTTCCTCGTAGCAAAAGGGGGAAGCGATGATGCATGCCTTGACGGTGGATGAACATCTCCTAGAGACCGCAAAAGCCCGTGCCGTTGCGGAACGAGAGATGACGGTGAGCGCAGAGCAGCTGTATGCCACGCTCGAGGATGGCCCGGCATGGTCCAAGTGGACGGGGGTCATCCGCGAGGTCACCTGGACAAGCCCCAAGCCGTTTGCAATAGGGACGACGCGCACGTTGAAGCTCGCGGGTGGTGTAACCCTCGATGAGGTGTTTTGGGCGTGGGAACCTAATCGTCGCATGGGTTTCTCGGTCACTGCTGCGAGCATCGGCTGGTTGAGCGGGTTGACCGAGGTCTACGAAATCACGCCCCTATCGTCAGAGCGCTGCAAGCTGCGCTGGGTGGTCGCGGCGTTGTTTCCAGGCATGCTCGGCAAAATTGAGCCGGCAATAGGGCGCACCTTTCAGATCAATCAGAGGCGACTGATCAGGAACCTTGATCGGGTCGCCCGCGAGCGCTCGAAGCACGCGTGAACGGAGCGTTTTACCAGCCCAATGCCTAGCGTGTTACACCTGCGAGCTTGCGAAGGCAACGGCCCAAACAGCCTTGGGTTGGCGCCACATACGGTGCGGCTGCTCCTTTTCTGTTGTCACTTGGTG
>Ga0207675_100006655_pt1 | contig 10934 bp, 13 predicted proteins | sample KBSSwiS42_FD_184305 | JGI IMG/M metagenome (GOLD analysis project Ga0207675, IMG submission 184305) | Switchgrass rhizosphere microbial communities from Kellogg Biological Station, Michigan, USA - KBS Switchgrass S4-2 (SPAdes) (version 2) | ecosystem: Host-associated > Plants > Roots >...
AAATACTTCAAAGACGATGACTTGAACTGACGTCCGTTTAGTACTTGGGTGCCGCTATCCCACCCTAAGCTTGTTATTTAAGACTGGTCAGGTAGTCACGCCTTCTGAAGTTGATAGCGAAAGCACACGCCAATATCATTACCGAGAAATGAATATCGAGACGTTGCGCGATTCATGCAGGGCGCTTCCGGCCGTCACGGAGGACATCAAATGGGGTCACGACCTGTGCTTCTCCGTCGCCGGCAAGATGTTTTGCGTTGCTGCCCTGGATGGACCACTCACAGTTTCCTTCAAAGTAAGGGATGATGAGTTCGACGAAATGGCGAGCTTGCCGGGAATTCGTCCCGCACCATACGTCGCTCGGTACAAGTGGGTGCTTGTTGAGGAAGTTGACAGGCTCAACCGTAAAGAGTGGGCACACTACATACGGCAATCGTATAACTTGGTGAAAGCCAGGCTGCCGAAGAAAGTAGCCCGGCAGCATGGGTTGTCGTAGAGTAGTCGCCGCAGTCTTAAGCGAAAGTGCGCAACTCACAAACGTCGTTGCAGTAGTCCAATTTTGTGGATCGGAAGCGCCGGGACATTCGTATTACACGCTAAAGTTGTTCACATCGAGAGGAGGCCGGCCGATGTTTTGTCCTACTTGTGGAAGAGATAACTCAATCGGACGTAAGTTCTGCGCCTCCTGTGGAACGAATCTGGAAGCCGTCTCTCAGGCGTTGTCCGGAGGTGAAGACGACTTCTTCACCAAGATAGATTCCGGCCTTGATCACTTCCTCGCAAAATATTCTGAACACGTTTTTAAGAATGCACCCGCGCACGCAGCCGAACAAAGAATCGCAAGGTCGTGGCAAATATTAGGTCAAGGAGTCTTGACGTCGATCATAGACCTGCTGCTCTTCACACTCATGTGGAACATAATTCCACTTAGATTTCTATTGCTTCTAATCTCCACGCCGGTAAGGCTGGTGACGCAGCGTGGCCGATCTCACGAACGGGCGATAGCAGCGCGTACAAAGGTTGGTGACTTACCTGAGCCGGCGCCACAGCAGTGGCTCGCCGGCTCGATCGACAGTGTCACAGAACACACCACGGCAATACTGTCAGATTCTCAGCGTCCAAAGTCTGGCGTTTGAACGATGATCGTGTAAGCATCCGGTTTCAAGTGAGTAAAGCTGAAGTTACCATCGAAGTCTGCGACGGTAGTTAACTCGCTTGAGCTATAGCTTTGGAGCTTAATTATTGGGAGATGAAGATTGTGGCGACAAAAGTATAACGGGGGATCCCTCAACGTCTAAAGACAGGCATTTGATTCCCAGCTAAGCGTGTTCCCAGCGAAACGTTGACATTTCTTGACATCGGGACTAGCCTTCCGCCGTCTTAATTCAGGGCTGACCTTGATCTTTTGCGTCCTCGCGTACTCGCTTAATCCAGCCCTTCCGGACGCGCAGCAATCTTCCTCGCTTTCTACAACAAGGAGCCGATCCACGTGAATGTGCTGCGATTTCTCGGCAAGGCTATCTTCGACTCACTGAAGAGCCTCCTCTACAAATGGCTTGTCCTATTGATCCACCTCTTTCGTTTGATCGTTGCCGCTGTGAAGCGAATCTGCGTTCGCAGAAAGCTGCCTCATTGGGACAAGGATGCGACAAATGAGGGATGCGGCGTTATTCGGCATCCTTCCTTCCACCGGCCGGATCCTCTGATCTATTCACAGAAGTACTTGCTGAGTCTCGGTCTCGCGGTTACGTGGAACAATCCTGACATCGCTCTGCTGCGGAATGGAGTGGTCGTTTCTGAGGGCGATCTGCTGCCCAACACCGAATACGAGGTACGCGCAACGATCTGGAACAACTCCTTCGACGCGCCAGTCGTTGGACTGATCGTTGATTTTTCATTCATGTCGTTTGGCGCGGGCACGGTCACTACTCACCTCGGAACGACTGCTGTGAATCTTGGAGTAAAAGGCGGTGCGAATCATCCTGCTTTCGCGAGCATGAAGTGGATCACTCCGCCGGCCGGGCACTATTGTCTTCTCGTAGAGCTCAAGTGGGCAGATGACGTAAACCCAAACAACAACCTGGGCCAAAACAACGTCAATGTAGTCGCTGCTACATCACCAGCGATATTCACGTTTGACTTGAGAAACGACACTGACCGCGCGCGTCGATATTCCTTCCACGTGGACACTTACACGTTGCCGGATCAGAAGGGTTGCCCGGACAAACTTCAACGCCGATCCAACGCGCAGAAGTGGAAAGAGATTCAGGCTTCTCACAATCGAAGCAATTTCGGAGTGCCGCCCGATTGGATCGTCGCGATTAACCCGCCGCAGGCATCGCTGAACCCCAACGATGAAGCTCAAATCGAAGTCCAGATCACACCTCCGGCGAGTTTCACGGGCGAAAAAGCTTTCAACGTGCACGCGTTGATGGACAACGGAGTCTTTGCCGGCGGAGTGACGGTGTACGTCACCAAGTCATAACGGAGGAACCCAATGGCATTCAAGGAATACACTTCCTGCGTAAAGCCAAGCCACTACATCGACCTCGGCATTAACATTGTCGGTATTGCGAATCTCCTACTCCTCTTTTTGGTTACCGGCTTTATTGCCTTTGCCGTAATCGCGATAGCAGGCGGTCCGGTTGCCATCACCATAGCTATCGCCCTGGTCTCCTTCATAATCGTCGTTCTCTATTGGTGGCTCAATGGGCGCTTGGTCTGTCTCGGCGACGATCCGAAGCACTGTGCGATCATCGGCATGGTCCAAAACCACGGTCCCTCAGATCCTTCGATTGGCGAGAAGTACGGCGACAACGATTACACAATGAACATTCTGCTCGCTCGCGGCCCGCTAGTGTTGACTGAAGACAAGACGGTCTACTGGTCGGCCGCGCAGGGTGAACTTGTAGCGGAAAACCCGGATATTCATGGAATCGGCAAAGGTTACCCGCAGAGCGGAAGCGACTTGAATCATCTCAAGGCGCTTCATTGCGAGTTTGAAGGTGACGGTATACGGAGCCTGCTCGACGCCTTCTATGGCGTGCTCGCGATTTTGTTAGCTGCGTTAGCGATTCCCGGTCTTTGGATTGTGGCAATCATCATTGCGATCCTGGGGCTGTTCGGAACGTTCGGTGCAGACCCTGGTGACCCGGGCGCAGGAACACCGCTGGATATCGATCCGAGTCTTGGTTCACTAGACAAGAAAGACGTGGTGGTTGTGACTGGTGAATGGATCTACGACTCGGGACACGCGGGTTGGAATGAAATCCATCCGGTTCGTGACTGCCAGATCATCGGGCGCAATCTGGAGGATTGGAACACGTTTCGGTTCATGGACCAGAGCACACAGTTCGACGTGACGCTCGATTCCGATGCGAATTTACAGTTGTTGCTTGACTACTGGTGTGGCATGTTGACGGACGCGCACGAAGCGGAGGAAGGCGGCAGCCGCGACGATCCGGGCAACGACTGGGGCATTCACCCGCTGGTTGATGGTTGCAAGCAAGTGATCATTCTCTAGAATCCCTAACGCATGTGATATCGCTGTTTATGAGAAACGTGGTGCTGGTCATCGCCGTGTTTGTCGCAATCTTTCTGACTCCCGGCACGACCAACGCGCAAAACAAAGTCAGAGTATTGGGGAACTTTTCCCGCATCAAGCATGATCCCGAACATGCTTACGGCTACGCGTTGCAACTATGGCGAGAAGGGAGCCGTGTGTTCGGTTTGCTCCTGGTTTACACGAGCACACCTTACGACCCGCCTATCGGTATTCTCGAAGACGTCAAGTTTGATGCTCGGACCAGGCATCTCTCTTTTACTGCGCGCTTGACGACCGGATTGATGTACTCGCGCGAGTATTCCGGCGTTCCTTCGCGAGACAGATTTAGATTCAAAGGCGTGTTAAGGCGAGGGCGGGTAATCGGAACTCTAACCCGATCTGATGACTTGTTTCCGAATCAGCCACCAACGACGGAACGCATAAGGCTGCGTTGGTCTCAGTCCATGACTGAAGTGATGATTCCACCGCCTACAACCTACGGAGCGTGGAAAACCTGGGCTGACGAGAGTTTGCAACGCAATGGTCCAAAATGGTGATCCAACTGGGCCAACTGCGCTACTCTTAGTTCCGTCAGCCGCTCATTTAAGACGTTTGAAGTAGTAATCTGTCCGAACCTGATTCGAACCCTTCTGCGGGAAGTCTCCTGCGCGAATCTCTATTAATTCCCACCCATCGGCTCCGGCGTCATTTAAGTGTTGAATGTTGGGCGGAGGGTTCGTGGAGGAGGGGCCATAGGCCGAGACTATTTTGTACTCCCACGATTCTTTCGAGGACGTGTTCGCGCGGCTGGTCCAACCGGCCACGCACAAGAAAGCAAGAACTATGAAAATCAGCGCCAACCACGGTCGTTTTGTCATCAACTACTTCTCCTTTTTCTAGCCATCATGGGTCATGACACGGGCGGAATACGGAGAAGTTCCTAAAAAAGGCGGGCGTGCTACTTCAAGTGTTTATCGAACCACGCCAGCATACGTCTCTGTATGTCGAGCCGATGTGAATACTCCTGAATGTTATGGCGTTCGCGCGGGTAGATTACCAGTTCGGTTTCTACGCCGGCGTCTCTTAGTCCAGCAAACGAGAACAGTCGCAGTTATTAGTAATAAGTATTTGAGAGTCACAGGTAAATCCTTCGCCAAATAGACACACCGCCGCATCAGTTTGTAGTAATTATTTGTGAGAAGCCTTTGTTTTTTGGTATTGATGAGATTGCGATGAGAATCGTCTGCTCGCTACTTCTACTGGTTGCTGCGTCTTGCGAGGCAATATACGCGCAAAACCGTCGTGCTGATGGCGGGTGTTCCAAGTGAGACGACGATATTGCTCGAGAGTAATGATCCCGATTACGTGAACTTTCGCCAGACGACGCCTAAGGAGCAGCTGGATAACTACTTCAAAACTGTAACCTCGCTCGATGCGATAAATTATGTGCCGTATGCTGCACCAACTCCCCTTTTATTTCAGTTCGCGCGCTTTGAGCAATACTTCAATGAAGCGGCGATGCGACGTTACGCAGAGGCCGCCAGCGAACCCCAAACTCGTGTTGTGGTATGACACAGGCCATGGGCTCAATGACATTCGCCCACTGCTTGACCGCGCAAATTGGCTGCACAGATATATCGGCACGGGACCAGTTGGTCCAATTCTGCGAAGAAGTCTAAGTAACTGAAGCGAGGCGTGAGAGGCATTATGCTCAAACTATTTCTACGAACAACCGCGGCGCTACTTGTAATGATGACGGGTGTCGCGTTTCTTTCAACGGCGGCAAGAGCGCAGCAGGCGGCAACGCCCCAGGATGTGGTGCGAGGTTTTTACTCCTGGTACTTGCATCAACTCAGTCGCGACGTTCCAAATCCGCTAAAACAGAAAGCGACCGCGTTGAAGTACCTTACGCCGCAGCTGCACGCAAATGCGCCGAGGCTGATCCGCAACATGGACGCGGACATATTTATCTGCGCACAGGATTGGGATAAAGGTTGGGAAAAGAATTTCAGCGTGAGCACGCCACGGGTCAAGAACAACAGCGCGACTGCAATGGTGACCTTACCGTCTGGTGAGACTGATCGGGTCAACATTAACGTGACGCTGATCAAGACCGTGGCGGGTTGGCGGATCAATAAGGTTGCCTGCGCGAATTGATGATCGAAAACACTCCCGATAGCGCGCCGCTTCAGGAGCAACTCAAACACGTCTATTGGATCGGTGGCGGTAGCGGTGCAGGTAAATCGACCATTGCCCGTCGCGTAGCCGCGCAGCACGGCCTGCATGTCTACCCGACCGACGACGTGATGATTGATCACGCTCGCCGCAGCTCACGCGAAGACTGTCCGTCGCTGCACGAGTTCATGGCCATGGACATGGACGAGCGATGGGTAAACCGGTCGGCGAAAACCATGCTCGACACGTTTCACTGGTTTCGCGGCGAAGGCTTTAATCTGATCATCGAAGACGTTCTTCGCCTGCCGCGCGAGCCCGGTGTTGTCGTCGAGGGCTTCCGACTGTTGCCACGTCTCGTTGAGCCGCTGCTGTCTGTACACGACCATGCGGTCTGGCTGCTCCCTACGCCCGAGTTCCGTCACGCGGTGGTCCAGAGTAGGGGCGGATCAGCGTGGAGATTTCTCGCCAAAACCACTGACCCGGAAAGGGCCATGCGCAACCTGCTCGAACGCGATCGAATGTTTACGGATCTCCTTCGCGACGAGACGGCGCGTCTGGGATTGTGCGCCATTGAGGTCGAGGCCACGACCAGCGAGGACGAGCTCGCTAAGCGAGTGACTGACGTGTTCGGATTCTGAGCTGAGCCACGCCTGGCGAATGGTTCTCTTTAGCCAATCAGTCTATTATTCTCAAGACCGTTACCTGGAAACCACCCCCTCGACGAACCGAGTTGTAGAGCACTGAGATCGAGCACGCCTAACCCGAAAGGAGTGTTGTTATGAGCAAAGCCACTATCGGCGGTCATCCGGTCCATCCAATGCTGATTCCATTTCCGCTTGCTCTTTGGGCCACGTCGTTTGCAGTAGATGTCCTTTTCTATTTTATGCGGCATCCGACGCTGCTCGTAATTTCCAAGTTCATGATTGCAGCAGGCTGCATAGGCGCGGTTGCGGCGGCCATCCCCGGCATCATCGATTGGCTGGCAATCAAGAACGGAGAAGTGAAGCGGGCCGCAAATTGGCACGCACGGCTCAACATCGCAGCTCTTGTGGTGTTTGCGATTAGTCTTTTCCTGCGACTGGGAAAGTATAGTGAGCTCGTGGGCCGAAAACTCACAATTCCGTTTTTGCTTTCCCTGGTCGGAGTCATTCTGATCACGATCTCAGGCTGGCTCGGTGGCGAGCTCGTTTTTCGCTACGGAGTCGGCCAGACGCGCGACGACGGCAACGCCTAAGCTCTTCCGACCGCATAGTTCTAAGACGACGGCGAAGTACTGGGCGCTGGTTACCTCAGTATTAGCTCCCACACTAACGCCGTCTTTTTGTCCTTACTCCAGGTTACTAGCAGCCGCTTATGTGACGGTTTTAGCGCTGTCACCATTGAACCTCATGGACCAAGGAACCAGGCTTAGAATTCCAACATGATGACAAGACTCTCTACATTCTTCGTTGGCATCGCCCTAACCGCTTCTTTGTGGAGTCAGTCCGTCGCGCAGGAGAGATCAAGCGTTGTCACTCAACCCGACGTACAGAATCAGACGCAACTCGCGCTTAAGGTGAAAGCAACCCTGGTAGGTCACGAGGGCCAGGTTTTTGCCGTTGCTTTTAGTCCTAACGGAGAGTCTCTGGCGACAGCGAGTGATAGCGACGATGGCACGAGATTATGGAACACGGCCGCGGGCCAACTTGTCGCGGAGTTAGACGGAACAACGCCTCTCTTCAGCCCAGACGGTCAAGTATTACTCACCATCCGTAAGACAACCCTTACGTTATGGGACGCCGTTAATGGAAAGTTCAAACTCTCTTTAACTGGACACGAAGGGCGAATCACTTCGGCATCCTTCAGCAGCGACGGTAGTAAATTGGCAACAGGCAGCGAGGACGGTACGGTTAGGTTATGGGATGTTGCCACTGGGCGGACCACCTCGACATTAATCGTGTGGCGCGTGAAAAAGATTCCGCGGTACAGAATCATCTCGAGGGCGATGCATGTGCCGGTAGAGGTATACGCCAAGTTTAGTCCCGACCAGCAGTCAGTGTTAACAACCACATACTGGGAAGATTCTCGTGCAAAATTGTGGGATGCGACGGGGGGAAGTTTACGAACGGAATTAGGCGGTCCCATGGTGAAGACGATCTATTATGAAACGAAAGAAGCAGGTGTCACCGCAGCCAACTTCAGCCAGGATGGGAAGTTCATACTGACGCAGAGCGATGGTATGGTGAAGTTATGGGAGACAGCGAGCCATAAAGCGATCGAAGAATTCCAGGGCTCGTTTTCAGTGATGAAGTTTAGCCCTGATTCCAAGTGGCTTGGCTTGATTTCGACGGGCAAAGATGTTGCGTTTCTAAATCTTGAAACGTTGAAATTGCAGCCGATTTCGAAAGTCGAAACAGATTATCTTAATCAGCAAGCATTCAGTCCTGATAGTCGCACGTGTGTAATAGGGAGCGGCTACAATCATTATCACGCGACGCTCATCGATGTTTTGAGCGGCCGAGTGAGGGCAAACATTCCGCTCGTTGCCAAATGGGGCTTCGACATTATTAGCGAATACCAAAAAGACGTTGACGTTCTTTCGTTCCACCCAAGCAGTAACTTTTTGATGGGCGCTAATCATAATGCCGTCAGGATGTGGGATGTCTCGAGTGGCGCACTTCTGTGGGAAACAATAGAAGGCCGCGATCCTGCGAGGTTCAGCCGTGATGGCAATTTGCTCGTGACGGTAGGTAAAGATAAAAAGACGGTCTTGCTCTGGACCGTTGAAAGCAACTAACTTCTTCCGGAAGGATCAACGTCGCCACGCGACTGCCAGTTTTCGCCAGCCTGTCATCAACGCTTCTTGTCGCGTTTACCCTTCGCAGACTGCCGCTCGTAAGTCGGAGAGCCGGACGATTTCTTCTCTGCTGGAATCTTCGCGGAGCCGCCATCCATCGTGGTGATTGACGGATCCTGGACGGCAGGCGCGAGCCGAACTCCCTCAGAATCCACAGCCCTCTTTCTTAGATTCGCCGGGTTCTGGTACGCGGCGGCAGCTCCAGCCCGCAACGGATTTAACGGCAACTGTGCCTCGCGATCCTGCGGCGACAAATACGCCTGTACGCCACCGACGTCGGCCGCTGTGCCGGCATTGCGCAGCCGCTCGATGTCCTGGATTGGCGCCGCACCGGCGTCGATCACCGGAATGTCGGCCGTACCCTCAAACAACCTGGGCTTGTCGTAGCCCTTCTCACCGGTATCAATCTTGACGTTGCCTTTGTCGTCAGAATCAATGGTTATGCGCATTGTAATCCTCTCAAGAAATAGCTTGGACCGATCCTTCCCTTATAACTGAAGCGCACGCGAGTGACAGCGTTCTTATAGATTTACGATGGCATAGTGCGCCTCGATGTTGATATCGCTACCCGTGATGTTGCGGATAGTAATCCAATACGTGATGGCAGTGCCCGAAGCCCGTTCGACCGCGACGTCCCATTCGACTTGAGGATTGCCGACGACCGGTGTGGTCGAGATAACCGTCCATATAGTGTGCCAGGACACAGGCCATCCCCACGTGAACCACCGGCGTGTCGAGAAGGCCGGCACCGAACCCGTGAATTGCGTTCCAACCACCATAACGATCTCCTATTCAAAGCGCCTTGGCGCTTGTTTTGTGGCGGCCTCTTGAGGCCGCCGAACCGATGTTGATCCAAAACAGACTGTCGCAGAGCGGCTTAGTCGTAAGCGAACACTGCATAGCGTCCTTCGATGTCAACGTCGACACCCGTCAGGTTGGTGATCGAGATCCAATAAGTGATCCTCCCTGACGACGCGCGCTCCACTTGAACTCTCCATCGAATAGATGGCGTCCCCAGAGTCACGGTAATCGGCACGATGGTCCAAAAGACGTGCCAGCACGCGGGCCAATTCCATGTGAACCAACGATAAGTCGCCCCGGCTGGTACACGTCCAGTGAACTGTACGCCCACCCATGGGCTGACGATCAGGCGCTGGCCGCAGAAGATCTCTTGAATGCCGGTGCGTGTGTCGGTCCAAAACGGCAGGAATCCGCGCGTGCTTCCGGCAATGCCGAAGTAGTCGCCGATGAATGTTGTATTTGGATCGCCGTGGGAGAGCGGTGCGTCGACCTCCGGATCCCACGCCACGTTAGTCACAGTCTCACGGGTTGTAAACGTCGCGCCGCCGTCGTTCGACGTCACGAGAATCACGTGAATCCAGCGCGGCCCGCCGGACCATTTTGGTCCAAACTCATAGAACGCGCATGCGACTTGGCCACCCGGCCTGCTTGCCAACTGCGGATGAAAATCTTGCTGGTCGGGGCCGGACGCCAGGTACCCGGGCAATATTGCCTGACCTGACGTTGGACCAAGCCATGTGTTGCCTCCGTCGATGGATCGACGGTAGTAGATGCGCGAGATGCCGTCGCGATAATCCGCCCAGGCGACCAACACCGTCTGTGCCGCGCCGGCGCAGGCGGTAGGAAGAGTCAGGACGCGAAACCGTCCGCCAGGAAATTTCGGAAAACCAGCACTTCCTAACGCAGCCGTCAACGTCGTCAATCCGGAAGCAACAACCTGCGGGTTCGAAAAACTTTTTGCGCCGTTGGTAGACTTCACGAACTTTATCGTGCTGCCGGCAATCCAGAAGACATAGACCGAGCCGTCGTCCGTAACAGCAATGCTCGGAGCGAAGGAATCAAACGCCAGCGGCTCGCCGACCGGTTTGTTTCCAAAGCCGGTCCAGGTCGCGCCGCGATCGCTGGTGCGCGCAAAGGCCAACTGACTTCCCGCATCCCAGGCGAGATAGACCTGGCCGTACCAGCGGCTACCTGGATTTCGATCGCTCGCCGCCCATTGCTTGTCGTCCGTACTCGTGGTGTTGGGGTGGATAAAGTTTGGAGCACTCCAAGTGCGGCCCCCGTCTGTCGACTTGTAGACTGCGATGCCGAGAGTCGTGAAAGGACTGGTGTGACCGGGAAAGGGCAATGCGACAAGATAGCAACCGCCGGCGTCGTCGAATGCCAGAACCGGATCGGATATGCCCGCCCATCGCTTGTTCGGGTCTGGGTTATCGAGGAGTGCGAGCGGTGGCGCCTCTAGCCACGATTCACCGCCGTCGGCGCTCGCGTACGCTGCCAGCGTGAAATCGTAAGTAAGAATATTGGTGAAACGTTTCGATGAGCCAACGACGATGAACGGATTGCGAGGATCAGTTT
>Ga0207675_100006660_pt1 | contig 10929 bp, 8 predicted proteins | sample KBSSwiS42_FD_184305 | JGI IMG/M metagenome (GOLD analysis project Ga0207675, IMG submission 184305) | Switchgrass rhizosphere microbial communities from Kellogg Biological Station, Michigan, USA - KBS Switchgrass S4-2 (SPAdes) (version 2) | ecosystem: Host-associated > Plants > Roots >...
TGACTCGAGGTACGACGCTGCTGAGGCCATGGCCCCAGTTTCCTTCATCCCTAACGGGCCGGGTATCCGCCCCCGCCCCGGCTCTCCGCCCCTCCCGCCGTTATCCAAGGTTCGGGATGGCATCATGATTCAGATGCCTGGAAGTAGCGCGCCGCCCGGAATCGACACGTTCGTGGCGATCGGTGACAGTTTTACCGAAGGGCTCAACGACCCGGCTCCTGACGGCGGGTTCCGCGGCTGGGCCGATCTGGTCGCCGGGGCCCTGGCCGCGCAGCGGCCCGGAACCCTGACGTTGCGGTACGCCAACCTGGCCGTCCGCGGGAAGCTCGTGGCCCAGGTCGTCGCCGAGCAGCTGCCGCGGGCCGTCGAGCTGGCGCCGGACCTGGTCAGCCTGGCCGCGGGCGGGAACGACATCCTGCGCGGCGACGACGTGGACGAGCTGGCCGCGACCTTCGAGCCTGCCGTGGCCAAGCTGCAGGCGGCGGGCTGCCGGGTGCTCATCTTCACCGGCTTCGATCCGCGCATGTTCCCGGTGATCCGGCTGCTGCGGGGCCGCATCGCGGCCTACAACATGCACCTGCGCGGCATCGCCGACGAGCACGGCTGCGACCTGGTCGACCTGTGGTCGATGCGGGCGCTCAAGGACACCCGGGCCTGGAGCCCGGACCGGCTGCACCTGACCACCGAAGGCCACCGCCAGGTGGCCCGGCGTGCCTGCGAGGTGCTGGGCATCCCGGCCGACAAGGACTGGCGGGTACCGCCGCCGCCCGCCCGGCCGCCCGCCGCCCGGCCCGCGCGCTCCCCGTGGCTGGCCGCGCGCCGCCAGGACGCCCGCTGGGGCAGGGAGTACGCGGGCCCCTGGCTACGCCGGCGCGTGGGCGGCACGTCCAGCGGCGACGGAGTGCTGCCCAAACGCCCCGACCTGCTCCCGCTCTGACCGTTCCGGCGCCGGGTTCCGCCATGATGGCATGCATGCCGCAGTTCCCGACGGAGCGAGGAAACGATGACCTCAGCGCCAGATAATGACGTCAGGCCGACGCGCGCCGGCAGCGGCGTGCTCGGTACCCGGCCGCGGCCGGGTCAGACCTTCCGCGGCCGTGATCCGCAGACGGTGGCGGCGTCGGCGATCTGCGACGTCAGCCCCACCGGGTGCCAGGCGCGTACCCGGCTGTACCGGGACGGGAGGCTGGCGCTCGAGGGTTTCCCGGTCGCCGACATCAGCGATCACCTGGCCGATGAGTCGGTCACCGTCTGGCTCGACCTGCGTGACCCGGACGGCGACGATCTCGGCGTGCTGAGCGAGGAGTTCGGGCTGCACCCGCTGGCGGTCGAGGACGCGCTGCACCACAGCCAGCGGCCCAAGCTTGACCGCTACCCCAGCCACCTGTTCCTGACCGCGTACGCGACCCAGCTCGACGCCGGCACGGGTGAGCTGATGACCAGCGAGCTCGCGGCCTTCATCACCCGCCAGGCGCTGATCACCGTCCGCAAAGACGACGGGCTGGACATCGGCGCCGTCATCGACCGGTGGGACAGCAGCCCCGATCTGGCCAGGTTCGGGGTCGGCTACCTGCTGTACGGGCTGCTCGACTACATCGTCGATACCCAGTTCGAGTCGGTGCAGAACCTGGATGATTTCGCGGAAGGGCTGGAGGACGAGCTGTTCGACAGCGTTCCGCGGGGCATGCAGGTCCAGCGGCGCAGCTTCCAGCTGCGCAAGAGCCTGGTGCTGCTGCGCCGGGTGGTGCTTCCCATGCGCGATGTGGTGGACGACCTGATGCAGCCCGACCTGCACGTCGTCGGGAAGGACCTGGAACCCTACTATCAGGACCTCTACGACCACGTACTGCGCGTCGCCGAGTGGACCGACAGCCTGCGCGACCTGGTGAACAGCATCCTGGAGACGAACCTGGTCATCCAGAGCAACCGGCTGAACATCATCACCAAGAAGGTCACCGGCTGGGCCGCCATCATCGCCGTCCCCACGCTCATCACCGGCTACTTCGGGATGAACGTGCCCTACCCCGGCTTCGGCCATGCCGGCGGCTTCGTCGCCTCCGTCGCCACCATCGTCCTGGCCGGGCTGATCCTCTACCTCGTCTTCAAGCGCAACGACTGGCTGTAAAGCCGCGGACCCGGGTACGCCGCGTCAGCCGGAACGCCATGAAACCCCGGATCCGCGGCGTTCTGGCGCAGTGAAAGCCCGAATCCATGACGTCCGGCATGGCGTCCGGGCCTAAAGCTCGATACGCGAGCCCACGATGAGGGTGCGTTCGCGGGGGAGCTGGAAAACCTCGGCGGCGTCGGCGGTGATCTGTGACGTCGCTATGAACAGCCGCTTGCGCCACCGGCTCATGCCCGGCGTATGGCCCAGGATTATCTCGATGCGCGACAGGAAGTACGACAGGTCGTCGCTGTCGAGCGGGCCTTCGAGCTCGGCCTCGCCGATAAGCGGAAGCAGGGCCGGAACGTTCTGCGGGTCCATGTAGCCGAAGCGGGCCGTAACGTGGGTGATCCGGTCGTCTTTGTAGCCGAGGTCGTCGACGGTGATCCGCTCGGCCGCCGGGATGTGCGGCGCGTTCGTGGTCTCGATCGTCAGGATGACGACGTGGCTGTGCAGGACGTGGTTGTGCTCGACGTTCGCCCGCATGGCCAGCGGGGCGGTGTCCTTGCCGCGGTTGAGGAAGACGGCGGTGCCGGGCACCCGGGGCAGCGGCGGCGTCTTGGCGTGCAGTTGCTCGATGAACGCCCGGAGCGGCCCTTCGTCGTGGACCCGCAGCTGGGTGACAAGCTCGCGGCCCCGCTGCCAGGTGGTGAGGATGGTGAACGTGATGATGGCGATCAGCAGGGGAAGCCAGGCTCCGTGCACCAGCTTGGTCAGGTTGGAGGCGAGGAAGAGCAGGTCGATGGCGATCAGGACGCCGCCGCCCGGCAGCACGACCCAGAGCGGCCAGCGCCACTGATGACGGGCGTAGTAGAAGAACAGCAGGGTCGTGCAGGTGATCGTGCCGGTCACGGCCGTGCCGTAGGCGTAGGCCAGCGCGGCCGAACTCCGGAACGTGAGCACGAGCGTGAGCACCGCGACCAGCAGCAGCCAGTTGATGAACGGGATGTAGATCTGGCCCACCACCTCTTCCGAGGTGTATTTGATGCGCAGCCGGGGCAGGTAGCCCAATCGGGCGGCCTGCTGCGCGACCGAGTAGGCGCCGGTGATGACGGCCTGGGAGGCGATAACCGTGGCCACGCCGGCGAGGAAGACCAGCGGGAGCCGGGCCCAGCCCGGGGCCAGCAGGAAGAACGGGCTGCTGGTGTTGCCCTCGTTGCCCAGGATGAGGGCGCCCTGGCCCATGTAGTTCAGGATGCAGGCGGGGAAGACGACCAGCAGCCAGGCCCGCCTGATCGGTGAGCGGCCGAAGTGGCCCATGTCCGCGTACAGCGCCTCAGCCCCGGTGACGGCTAGGACGACGGCGGTCAGCGCGAAGAACGCGGTCTCGAAATGGCCGATCAGGAAGCCGACGGCATAGGTGGGCGACAGCGCCTTCAGGATCTCGGGGTGATCGACGATGCCGCGCACGCCGAGCACGCCGAGCACGGTGAACCAGACGCCCATGATCGGCCCGAACAGCCGCCCCACGGCGCCCGTGCCCAGCCGCTGCACCAGGAACAGGGCGATGATGATCACCACCGTGATCGGAAGGACCAGATTGGCCAGTGACGGCGCCGACACCTTGACGCCCTCGATCGCGGACAGGACCGAGATCGCCGGCGTGATCATGCTGTCGCCGAAGAACAGCGAAGCGCCGAAGATCCCCAGCCCTGCCAGGATGATCTTCGCCCGGCGCCCGCCGGGCAGGGCGCGCCTGCGGATCAGGGCGATCAACGCCATGATCCCGCCCTCGCCGTCGTTGTCGGCCCGCATCACGAGCAGGACGTACGTGATGGTGACAATGATCGTCACCGACCAGAAGATCAGCGAGATGATCCCGAAGATGCTGTCCTCGGTCACCTTGACCGGGTGGGGATCGCCCGGATTGAAAACCGTCTGGACGGTGTACAGCGGGCTCGTTCCGATGTCCCCGAAGACAACTCCGAGAGCACCGAGGGCCAGGGCCGCCTGGGCGGTAGAGCGTCGGTCCACGCTCGCAGTATGTCAGCCCGTCAGGTCGGCCAGTACCTTCTCCAGCCGGTCCAGCGAGTCGGCGATCCAGGGCAGGGAGCACGGGTCGGCTGAGTTCAGCGCGGCGTGCCGCTCGTCGTCGGTGCCGCCGTAGAGCAGGGCCGTGGCCACCCGCAGCCGCAGCCGCCCGCCGTCCTCGCCGAACGCGCTGCCCGGCAGCACCCCCACGCCGTACTCGTCCAGCAGCACCGCCGCCAGGCTCTCGTCGCTGGCGATGCCGTGCCGCTCGAGCAGCACGTCGGCCAGCGGCGAGAAGTCCGGGTAAACGTAGAAGGCCGCCTGCGGCGCGGGCACCTCGGCGCCGGCCCCGGCGAACCTGTGCGCGACCGCCCGGGCCACCGACCCGTGCAGGCGGCGGCTGAGCACGATCCGTTCGGCCAGTTCCGGCGGCTCGCTGAAGGCCAATGCGGCGGCCTGTTGCACGGGTCCGGCCGGGGCGGACCAGATCTCGCTGCCGATGCCGAGCAGCCGGTCGCGCAGGTCGCGCCCGAACCCTCCGGCGGGCAGCCGGGCCACGCCGAGGCGCCAGCCCCCGAGGGCGAGGTTCTTGCTCAGGCCGGCGGTAACCACCGTCCGTTCGGGACTTATGGCGGCGGGACTGGTGAACGGCGCGTCGGGGTCGTGGACCAGGTCCCGGTAGATCTCGTCCGAGATGATCACCAGGTCGTACGCCTCGGCCACCGAACAGAGGTCCCGGACGGCCGCGGCCGGGGCCAGCAGGCCGGTCGGGTTGTCGGGGAGCGTCACTACGACCGAACGGACCGGGTTTCCCGTCGCCCGCGCCGCCGTCACCGCCCGGGCGAGGTGGTCCGCGTCCGGCACGCCGCCCGTACCCGGCACGAAGTGCGCCTTCCGGCCGGACAGCGCGGCCTGCGCGGCGTAGCTGACCCAGCTGGGACGGGTCACGGCGACGCCGGCCCCTGGACCGCCGATGGCGGCTATCAGGCCGAACAGCAGGGCCTTGCTGCCCGGCCCGCAGACCACCGCGTCCGCGTCGGTGGGCAGGCCGCGCCGGGCCCAGTAGCCCGCCGCCGCCTCGCGCAGCGGGGCATGCCCGGCGACCGGGCCGTAGGAGTTGCACCCGGCGGCGCGGGCCAGCGCGGCGCGCAGCGTCCGGTGCGCGGGCAGGCCCGCCTCGCCGAAGGCCAGCGGCAGCACCGGCTCGCCGCGGCGGCGCCGTGCGTCCATGGCCTCGTTGGCGGCGAGCGTGGCGGAGACCGGGATGCGGGCCGGCCCGGTATCAGGGTGGGGAAGGGGGAGTGCTGACGGGGGCGTGATGGTGAGAGCCACGGGGGCTGGCACTTCCTAGCTGCGGGGATCGGCGGATAAGGCTGCGGGATGATCGTGTGGCAACCCTGCGCACCTTGACAGTTTGCCCGCGGCTAAACCATAAGTACAAGCGCTGATCTCTATGGCTGAGAGTAAGTTTCTCTTATGCTCGATCTGCATCGGCTCCGCCTGCTCCAGGAGTTCGCCGCGCGCGGCAGCATCGCCAGGACGGCCGCGGTCCTCGGCTACACCCCGTCCGCGGTCTCCCAGCAACTGGCCACGCTCGAGCGCGAGGCGGGCACCGCGCTGCTCGACCGGTCGGCGCGCCGGGCCGAGCTGACCGACGCGGGCCGGCGCCTGGCCGGCCACGCCGAGCGCATCCTGGCCATGGTCGAGGAGGCCGAGACCGACCTGTCCGCCGAGGCCGCCGAGCCGGCCGGACGGGTGGTGGCGACCGCCTTCCCCTCCGCGGCCGTCGCGTTCGCGCCCGCGCTCGCCCGCAGCCTGCGCGCCCACCCGCGGCTGACCCTGGTGCTGCGGCAGACGCTGACCGGCGAGGGCCTGCGCCAGGTCCGTTCCGGCGACGTCGACGTGGCCATCGTGGACGACTGGACCAGCCGGCTGGCCGAGGAGATCGAGCTGGGCGGGTCGATCCTGACCTGTTACCACCTGATCAGGGACCAGCTCGTGCTGGTGCTGCCGCGGACCCATCCGGCGGCGGCCGACGACCAGCCGGTCGACCTGCGGGCGCTGCGGCACGATCCCTGGCTGGCCGCGCCGGCCGGCGAGCCGTCCCGGCAGGCCGTGGACCGGCTGCTGGCCGCGGTCGGCGTGGCGCCGCCGGTGCTGTCCGAGTTCGAGGGCATGTCGACGATCGTCAGCCTGGTCGCGCGCGGCATGGGGATCGCCATCCTGCCCCGGCTGGCCGTCGCCGCGGCCGACCGCAGGATCGCCGTCCGGGACCTGCCGCACGGCCTCGACCTGGCCAGGGACGTGTACGCGGTGGCCCGCACCGCGAGCGTGCGCCGTCCCTCGGTGGCGGTGATCGTGACCGCGCTGCGCGCGGCCGGGCCAAGCCGGCCGCGGGCATAGGCTGGCCGGGTGGATCTCCAGCTGGACGGGGCGGCGCTGACCGCCTGGCTCGTGGACACCCCGTCGGTCAGCGGTGACGAGGGCCCGCTCGCCGACGCCATCGAGGCCGCGCTGCGGCCGCTGCCGCACCTGACCGTGCACCGGGACGGCAACACGATCGTGGCCAGGACCACGCTCGGGCGGCCGGAGCGGGTGATCCTGGCCGGGCACGTCGACACCGTGCCGGTCGCGGGCAACCTGCCGTCCCGCGTCGAGGGCCCCCGCCTGTACGGCTGCGGCACCTCGGACATGAAGGCGGGCGTGGCGGTGCAGCTCAGGCTGGCCGCCGGCCTGACCTCGCCGCGCCGGGACGTCACCTACGTCTTCTACGACTGCGAGGAGGTCGCGGCCGACCGCAACGGGCTGCTGCGGCTGAGCGGCAACAGCCCGGAGCTCCTGGCCGGCGACTTCGCCGTGCTGATGGAGCCGAGTTCGGCCGAGATCGAGGGCGGCTGCCAGGGCACGCTGCGGGCCGAGATCGTGGTGCCGGGCCAGCGGGCGCACACCGCGCGGTCCTGGATGGGCCGCAACGCCATCCACGATGCCGCCGCCGTCCTCGACGTGCTGCGCGGGTACACCCCCCGGGAGCCCGAGGTCGACGGGCTGCGCTACCGCGAGGGCCTCAACGCGGTCGGGATCCGGGGCGGCGTCGCCGGGAACGTGGTCCCGGACGAGTGCGTCGTGACCGTCAACTTCAGGTTCGCGCCGGACCGGTCGGGAGAGCAAGCCGCCGAGTTCGTTCGGTCCCTGTTTTCCGCGTGGCCGGTGACGGTCCTCGACGTGGCCGACGGCGCCCGGCCCGGCCTCGGCCATCCGGCCGCGGCCGAGTTCGTCGCGGCGGTCGGCGGGGCGCCGCGGCCCAAGCTCGGCTGGACCGACGTGGCCAGGTTCTCCGCGCTCGGCATCCCGGCGGTGAACTACGGCCCCGGTATCTCCGAGATCGCGCACACCCCCGGCGAGTACGTGGAGACCGGCAAGATCGCCGAGTGCGAGGCCCGCCTCCGGTCCTGGCTGGACGGCTCCGCTTAGCGGGCCGGGCCCTCGCCCAGCCGCATCTTGGTGGTGCGCTCGATCCCGGCCCGGTTCACCCACAGCACCGAGACCACCTCGTTCGGGTGGTACTTGCCGGTGATGGTGGTCAGCGAGCCCGGCGTGGTGACCGGCTGGCCGTTGACCGACGTGATCACGTCGCCCGGCACCATCCCCGCCGACTGGGCGGCCGAGTCGCACACCACGCCGACGATGAGCGCGCCCGCCGCGATCGGCGCGACGTGCACCGGGATGCCGGCCCGCTGGCCGCCGGTGGAGCAGGCGTTGATCCCCGCGCCCGTCCGGCCGTTACGGCCGGCCTGCGCCTCGTCGGCGGCCTGCTGCTGCGGAACGGAACTGTCGCTCTGCGCGACCTCCACGCCGAGGAAACCGGGCAGGCCGATGTGCACGGTGGCGCTCGGCTGGCCCGACGCGATCTGCCTGGCGATGGCCAGCGCGCTGTTGATCGGGATGGCGAAGCCGAGCGAGCCGCCGCTGCCGGACGAGGAGGACGTGCCGGGGGTAGCGGTGTTCGCGGCGGTGATCATGCCGATGACCTGCCCCGCGTTGTTCGCCAGCGCACCGCCCGAGTCGCCCTGCTCGATCTTGGCGTTGGTCTGCAGCATGTGCTTCAGGTTCTCGGTGCTGTTCGAGCCCTCGTCGCTGGCCTGGATCGAGCGGTCCAGGGCGTTGATGATGCCCTGCGTGGGCTTGGCCCCGCCGTGGCCCTCGGCGTTGCCGAGCGCGAGCACCGGGGTACCCAGGCGGACCTGCGAGGAGTTACCGAAGGTCACCGGGGTTAGCCCGGACGCGCCCTGGAGCTGGAGCAGCGCCACGTCGTCGGCGGCGTCATAGCCGACGACCTTGGCCGTGAAGGACGGGCTCGAGTTGGTCGCCAGGTTGGCGCGCACGCTGGTGGCCCCGTCGATCACGTGGTTGTTGGTCAGCACGAGGCCCGAGGCAGAAATGATCATCCCGGTGCCTTCGGCCGTCTCGCCGTTGAACTTGAGGTTCGACATGATGTCGACCAGGCCCGGATCCACCTTCTTCCGCACCGCATCCGGGTTGAGCGGCGCCGCGGAGGCGCCGCTGCCCGACGCGTTGTCGTGCGGTCCGGGGACGTCGCTGGAGGAGACCCCGGCCGCCGGGGGCGTGCTGTGGCCGCCGAACGCGACCGTCGCGCCGGCGCCGACGCCCGCCGCCAGCGCGGCTACGGCCACGTAGACCAGCAGCCGCCCGCCGCGCGGGGAACGCCGCCCAGGCGGGGGATCGGGCATCGCCCAGCCGGGTCCGGCTCCGCCGCCCTGGCCCCCGTACCCGCCGCCCTGGTTCCCGTAGTAGCCCTGCCCGTAGCCGGCCGGGTTGCCGTAGCCGCCCTGGTTTCCGGGGTCGGCCTGGTTTCGGGGGCCGGGACTCCCTGGCGGCGTGCCGAAGGCGATGGTGTCCGGGTAGTCGCTGTCCGACGGGGGAGGCGCGTCAGGGCCGGGACGGCGGGTCCCCGCGTCCCGTTCGGGCGACTGCCACCAGCCGCCTGCGCCATCGCTTTCGTTCTCTCGCATCTTCCTCGCCCTCGACCAGACCAGGTTACGTCGCGGCCGATCATGCCGGCCGCCAAGTCTCCAGCGACAGCTGCCTTCAAAATAGCCTGGTCAAGCTGAGCGTAGCCTGGCGTTTCCTTGTGATTGCCCTGTTCCGGGCGGGTTCCGCGCGGTTCCGGGACCGGTTCTGCGCGGTTCCGGGCGGGCTCTGCGCGGTTCCGGGTTGGCTCTGCGCGGTCACCCCGCCGGGCCCGCGGCGAGCGTCACCACCGCGGTGTGCAGGCTGCCGCCCGGGGCGACCCAGGCCAGCGCGACCTGGCTGCCCGGCCGGTAGCGGCCGAGGATGGCGGTCAGCGAACGAGGCGAGGTCACGGCATATCCGCCGGCTGAGGTAATGACGTCCCCGGCGAACAGGCCGGCCTGGGCGGCCGGCGTCCCGCAGACCACCCCGTTGACCAGCGCGCCGGTCCCGGCCGGGGCGATGCTGGCCGGGGCCGCGGCAGTGTCGTCGCTGGTACAGCCGCTGCCGCCGCCGCTCACGGCGCCGGTCTGATGCGGGTCGCGGCGGCCCTGCCGCTGCGGGCTGGTGCTGCTGCTGTCCGGGAGGAGCACGCCGAGGAAGGCCGGCAGGCCGATCTGGACCCGGGCGCCCTGGCGGCCGGCCGCGATCTGCCGGGCGATGGGCATGGCCTGGTCGATGGGGATGGCGTAGCCGGAGTAGACGGTGTTCCCGCCGGCCGCGGTGTTGATCCCGATCACCCGGCCGTCGGCGCCGGCCAGCGGCCCGCCGGAGTCGCCCGGCCGGATGTCGGCGCTGGTCTGCATCATGCCGTGCAGCGTCTCGTTCAGGCCAGAGCTCACGTCGGTGGCCACGATGGTGCGGTCCAGGTTGCTGATCACGCCGGGCGCCACCGTCGGCGAGCCGCCCTGCCCGCCCTCGTTGCCGATGGCCAGGACCGGCGTGCCCACCCGCACCCGCGCGGAACTGCCGATCGAGACCGCCTTGAGCCTCGGTATCCCGCGTACCTGGAGCAGGGCCACGTCGTCGGCTCTGTCATAGCCGAGGATCCGCGCCGGGTAGCTGCGGCCCGACGTCACCGGCGTGACCGTCACGCTGGTCGCGCCGTCGATGACATGGTTGTTGGTTAGGATCAGGCCGGCCGCGGCGTCGATGACGAACCCCGTCCCCTTCGCCGTCTCCTGCAGGTACCGCAGGTTGGACGTCACGTCCACGACGCCAGGCTCGACCGCCTGGTAGACGGCCTCGTCGTTCAGGTTTCCCTGCCGGTCCGCCGCGGCGGTACCCGGCATCCGCGGGGCGGCCGGGCCGGACGCGGTGAGATGCTGCACCGCCCGCGTGGCGCCGATCCCTGCCGTGGCCGATAGAGCCGCCACCACCAGATAAGTCAGCCACCTCCGGCACCACCCGGGCGTCCCGGTTCCGGCCCCGGGCGCGGGGCGATCCGAGGGTTCAGCCGGGCGAATCTGGGCACCACCATCCCTGCTGTCGCCCTCGTGCATCCCACAGCCCTTTTGCCCGGAATCGACCGTCGCCTGTAGGTTTCCCGCGCGGCGGGAAGATCAAGCCTCCCAATGAGGGTGAAAACACCGCTTTCACCCGGAGAACACCGCCCCCTTCCCGCTCCGGCATCCCGTCCTCCCCGCTCCCCACTCGCTCCGGCACCCCTGCCGGACGCAATGGAACCGGGAATTCACTGCGCTAGAACGCGGCGGATTCAACTGGTGGTTGCAACGGTTTCCTGATGTGGAGGTCGTTGTGGGTGT
>Ga0207675_100006664_pt1 | contig 10927 bp, 9 predicted proteins | sample KBSSwiS42_FD_184305 | JGI IMG/M metagenome (GOLD analysis project Ga0207675, IMG submission 184305) | Switchgrass rhizosphere microbial communities from Kellogg Biological Station, Michigan, USA - KBS Switchgrass S4-2 (SPAdes) (version 2) | ecosystem: Host-associated > Plants > Roots >...
AACTGATGCGATTCGCTAAATCTGGTTCGCTATTCGCTAAATGAAAAACCCCTTGTTCTCTCGCCAGCGCCTTCTGCCGCTCCTTCTACTACTCTCTTATCCGTGTTCCGTGTCGTTCGCCGCGCGGGTCGAACGACTGATCGATACATGGCAACCACAACACTACCTCGTCAACATCACCCTCGACGATCAACTAACAACGATCACATCCGCAACGACGCTCATCGACATTCTGATCCTCAAACCAACCTCCCTCATCGATCTCGACTTCGGCGAACTAACGGTCGACGCCGTAACCTTAAACTCGAAACCAGTTTCCTTCACCCACAAAGACGGCAAACTAAAAATCAGTCTCTTTGAACCCGCCGCGCCTCGGTCGCATTTACAAATCTCAGTCCAGTACCACGGCAAACCAAAAGACGGCTTGATCCTGACGAACGACAAAGACGGCAAACCCTCCGCCATCGGCGACAACTGGCCCAACCGCGTCCATCACTGGATCCCCACACTCGATCATCCTTCGGCCAAAGCAACCGTCACCTTCAACATCATCGCGCCGGCGACGAATGAAGTAGTCGCAAATGGACGGTTGGACCACGTAGAAACAACATCAACGGGCACTCGCATCTGGACCTACTCCGAAGCCGTTCCCATTCCGCCCTACTGCATGATTATCGGCGTGGGCCAGTTTAAGCGTTTCGAACCCGTCGAACGCGCGCTGACACCGCTCTCGTATTACGTACCGCAAAGCGACGCGCCGTTTGCTGTGAAAGGCTTCTATCCATCCGTGTCATCTGTGGCTTTCTTTAGCGAGACGGTCGCACCGTATCCATACGAGAAGTTGGCCCTGATTGTCGGCGCCACACGCTTCGGCGGCATGGAAAACTCGAGCGCGATCGTTTTCACGAGCACGCTATTCAACCCCAAGCCGTCAGCGCGCATTAGTAACACATTTGGCATTCCCAGTGGCTCGGTGAGTCTGATCGCGCACGAGATCGCGCACCAGTGGTTTGGCGACTCCGTTACGGAATCGACGTGGTCCGATCTGTGGTTAAGCGAAGGCTTCGCCACCTACTTTGCTGGTCTGTTTGTGCAGAAGTATGAAGGTGAGGAAGCGTTTCAACGTTACATGACCGGTGCGGCTGAAGCTGCGTTTGAGTATGAGAAGAAGACTCGCACACCGATCTTCGATCGCGACACTGAAGATCTGTTCAAACTTCTCAACGCCAACAACTACCAAAAGGGCGCGTGGGTGCTGCACATGTTGCGCTCGCGTCTCGGCGACGAAGTCTTCTTCCGCGGCATCAGAAACTACTACCACGCACACGCAAAGGCGACCGCCAGCACCGAAGACCTCCGCGCCGCGCTCGAGAAATCATCTGGTCATGATCTCCGCCCTTTCTTCGCGCGCTGGGTTTACGACAGCGGCCATCCCCAGTATGAACTGTCATGGCAGTGGATAAACCAACGCGAACTCCGCCTCGTGCTGCGCCAAATCCAGTCAGGCAATTTGTTTTCCGATCCGGTCCCTCTAACGATCCGCACCGCGTCCGGCACGAAAGATCTCGTCGTCAAACCAACCGGCAAGACAACAGTTGAAACGATTCAACTCCGCGACAAACCGTCAAACATTGATCTCGATGCGCACAACACGCTACTCAAAGAAGCTAGAGTTCTCAATCCGTGAATTCTGTGTTCATCCGTGGGTTATTAATATCTCGTTTGACACTCATGGCTCGCTTCCCTATCATCCACCGAGCATCGGGGCGTGGCTCAGCCTGGTAGAGCGCACGGTTCGGGACCGTGAGGTCGGAGGTTCGAATCCTCTCGCCCCGACCAATCAATTCAAGCATTTACGGCTACCTGCAAAGGTGGCCGTTCTTGTTTTGTGGCAGGATTGTGGCAGACGCGTAATCTTACCGCTTCGACCGCTGCTCGTTTCGCTCGATCCGTCGCATGCGTGTAGCGTCGGGTCGTTTGCGGATCAGAATGTCCCATCAGATCGGCAATCGTCGCTTCACTGCAACCCGCCTCTGCGAGCCTGGTCCCAAACGTGTGCCGCAAGTCGTGCCAATGCAGATTTTCAATCTCCGCTAACTGACAAGCTGTTCCGAACGCAGTCTTGACGTCGGTGTAAGGCTTGGCCGTGTCGGGATTGATAAAGACGGGTCCTCCGCCGCGAGTGGTTCTTCTTATCTGCTGCAACGTGCTTCGCACGTCTTCGTTCATCGGCACCGAGTAGTCTCTTCCCGTTTTTGAATTCGGCACAAAGATCAAACCCCGTTGGAAGTCGATTCTCTCCCACGTCAGCTTAAACAAATCGCCTCGTCTCATGCCGGTGCCGATTGCCATGACCACGAGTGGTAGCAAGTGTCCACGCGGACCCGTTAAAGCTGATAGGAGTCGCTGTTCTTCATCGTCCAACAAGTAACGCACACGCTTGTTATTCTCCGGTAGCAGCGAGACCTCAGCGCATGGGTTCTTATCAGTAACTCCGTACTTCATCGCGAGTGAGAAGATCTTGGAGAGTATCTGCAACTCTCGATTTATGGTCGAGGGCTTTCTGGTCCTTCCCTTCTCCAGTTCCGACTCTCGCCGTTCCTTCTTGTACTTCTCAATCAACAGCGGCGAGATCTGAGCAAACGTCTTGCCCTTAAGACTCTTGCTTTCACAGATCATCGGCAGCTTGTATTTCTCATTGTTCTCAAAAGAACGCTTGTTCTCTCGCGCCCAGGGTTTATAGACACCCTCTACAAACTTCTCGAACGACGTCTCACCAGTCGGTCTACCGTATCGTCCTTCATAAACCTCTTGGCGAATCTTCGTCTCAGCCTTTTGAGCTTGGACCTTGGTCCGTGCCTCAGGGAGTGCTCCCCGATACCGGACTCCGCGGATACAGAACGCGTAGTGCCATCTGTCTCCCCGTTTGTGAACTGCCATTGTCATTGTCCTTTCCCGAGGTGCAGCCACGGGCGCCGGCAGTTTACAACACGATCGAAAAGGGGCACTACGCGAAGAATCCGGACTCTTGTAGCACATGGAAGAAATTGACGGTTGAATCCGAGACGACTCAGTCGCCAGCCGATCGGGATGAACCGGCAGAAGCGAAAGCTGATACCACTTATGGCACCGTGTGTGGCAGCCGCGAGCCAGCCCTGTCGAGATAAAGATTATATAGTAATTTCAAGTATCTCTTTTAGCAGAAAACATCGTCGCGTCTCGGATTAACCACGTTGACTTTTATCTCTGCAAATCATATCTTTTGCACGCTCTTATTAACTTATTAGTCGTCTGCTCTCTAACTCCGTTGCAGGCGATGTTAAGGTCCACATCACCCTTCGCGCGCTTGTCGTAGTGCCCGCTGAGTTATCCTGATAGAACGTGCAGATTGGAGATTTGAGTGCATCAAAAAAAGATTCTTATCCTCTCGGCTAATCCGATTGACAGTGAAAGGCTACGACTTGATGAGGAAATTCGAGAAATCGAAGAAGGACTCAAGCGTTCCCAAAAGCGCGATCACTTCAGCATTTCAAAACGCTCGGCTGTTCGCGTAGCCGATTTAAGACGGGCGCTACTGGATGAAGATCCTAATATTGTGCATTTTAGCGGTCACGGGGACGTCGAGGGATTAACGCTCGAAGATGATGAAGGCAAAGCGAAGCTGGTTTCGAAAGAGGCACTCTCCGCTTTGTTCAAGCTATTCCCGAAAATAGAATGCGTCGTCCTGAACTCTTGTTATTCCAGTTTCCAGGCCGATGCCATTCACGAACACATTCAATATGTAATTGGAATGAGAGAGTCGATAGGAGACCGCGCCGCCATAGAGTTTGCGGTTGGATTCTATGACGCGATAGGTGCGGGACGGTCCTACGAAGACGCTTACGCGTTTGGAAGGAATGCGATTCAGCTTGAAGAGATACCAGAAGATGACATTCCGTTTTTACACTTAGCAAGCTCTCCAACGAGAACTTCAGCGAAAACTGCTGCGCACGGACGGCGCACTAAAGACATAGTTATACTTTCTTGCAGCGCACATAAGCGCTCGGACGGAGAAACAATTCACCCTAGAAAAGGAGGCGTATCAGAAATCGTCGTAGACCCTGAGGTAGCCAAGCGGGCCATTGAGACCCGGGCGGAAACAAAAGATAAGATCCAGAAAGGGCTGATTGATGGAACAGAATTCCAAGAGGGCAACCGCGCCGCTCGTCCTCAAAACCGTGACCTGGTTTATGGACCTGACTTCGGAGGCAAGATGAATGAACCGGTTTACTTGCCGGCGTTTTGGCGTTACATGGGAAGGACTTACATTACTTCGCGCGAGGAGTGGGAATACTTCAATAAGTTGGGTGAAGATATAAAACCGAGCGTTCTTATTATCTCAGGATTGTACGGATTGATTCCCGTTGACGAGCACATACAAAACTACGACGTCCATCTGACGGACAGGGATCAAGGATCGGAACCAAACCGAATGGTCCGCGATTATTGGAATCCGGTTGTTACTGAGGTGCTGCTCTCGCATTTTGACTGGATCGAAGCGGGTGGTTGGCAACTCGGTACCGTCGTGGATCTCATTTCCGAGCGCTCTTATCAGTTAGACATTGATTGGGACCAAGTATATCCGCGAACGCGGGTACTACATCGTGTATTTGAACAACGCGCTGGTCGCGACGCACTAGCAAATATAGGAATTCTCGTCAGAAGCATTATTCGGGATCCGTCTAGGCTATCTGGCTTGGAAGCCGATCGATTCTATGATGAACCCGATTTTTTTAATCCCGACAGAGTCGCATTTGAGACTAGTCTCGACGGATCGCCATTGAACGTGTCTCGTGAATAGAACGGTTCGAGGGCAGTGAACGATCTCGTAATCGGTGACGGTAAACGCCAAAGTTTGCGTATCGAATCTCGTGCACAAGTCTTCGTAATGGATCCAACCCTAAACAGTCTCTGCAACCTGAACACCTGGAATCTTAAGAATGGATCGTGTCGTTGTCCTTAGCTGTAGCCGGCGCAAGAATCCGACACCATCCTTGCTGCCGGCGGTCGAACGATACGACGGACCGCTGTTTCGTGTACTTCGGCGCCACTACGACGGGGATAAGACTAATGCGCCACACTTATTAGTTATTTCCGGTGAGTACGGGTTAGTGCGGGCCAATACACCCTTGCCTTTATACGATCGGTTACTGACTCCGCAGCGTGCAGCGGAATTACGTTCACTGCTTCCTTCTATCTTCCGAGCGGAAACGGAGGGGTTTTCCATGAGCGAGGTGTTTGTTTCGGTATCTGGCCTTTACTTCGATGCGATGAGTGACTGCCTGAAACAAGTCCCTAAGGCTGTGAGAGTTGTCTTTGCAGAAGGAAGTATCGGTGGGAGAGCTTCTCAGCTTTCTCACTGGCTCGGCCGGAGCCAAACATTACCCGAACAATCCAACAGAACGACTTTAACTGGTGAAGCCACACTCTTAGGTACAACCATTCGTTTGGAGCCATACGAAGTGTTTTGCATCGCGAAGAAAGCTTTAGCTGAAGATGCGAATGCGGCGAGTCGCTTTCAAACTTGGTTTGTTGATCTTGAGAATCAACGCGTTGCACCAAAATGGCTGGTTGGAATTCTCTTTGAGAAGCCCGTAGCGAAATTTCGTACGGCAGACGCCCTTCGTGTTTTGATGCGTCTGGGCATTCCTGTGGAACGACTTAGTCGACATGTTTACTCTCCGGAGGAAAAATATGACAGAGACATCATCAATCGGCACGGTCGTATCGGATAGTGAATGTCCTACGTTTGAGCGGGTACGCGTCAAGCTAAAAGCGGGGTGTGATCTCAAGCCTGGGGCCCTTGTCAAAATCCCAACTGATCGCACCGATGGCGGACTGTTAATCGGTAGAGTTCAAGGGGCGCACGAATGGAATCCTAATGAACAACCGGATGCCGTCGGAGTGCGAGATACTCTCAACATTCCGCGGAACTATCCGCGAGAGGAAGACAGCACCACAATTTATCGGGTTGCTGAAGTTGAACTCATTGAAGAACTTATCGAGGGAGAGACGCGAGCTCCGGAGACCCTTCCCAACGCCGGCGCCGACGTTTTCGCAGCTGATGTTGAGGAAATTGTGCATTCACTAGGTCTAGCGGAACCGGGATCTCCATGCTTGATGATCGGTCATACTGCCACCGGAACGAAGACTGAAATCAGGTTAAAGCGTGAGATCATCCAGAGACATTTGTTTATTTGCGGTACGACTGGAAGTGGAAAGAGCTACTCAATGGGAGTTGTAGCGGAGGAGCTAGTAGACCAAGGGCTTCCGATTGTCTTCATTGACACGCAAGACGAGTACTCCGCGATCGTGGAAAAACTTGGAGGGCAGGTCCTGACACCGGGTAAAGACTTTACGTTGCGGATTTCTTCCCTTACTGAACAAGAGGTTCTAGACCTTGTGCCCACGGATTCTGATCTGCATAAAAACATGATCGGTATTGCATACAATGAACTATGGGACGAGCTTAAAGCAAAGAAACGCACAAGATTTCTCGTCGCGGATCTCGTCGACCGTATTCGGACTATTGGCCCGCGTGTCACTAACTCCACTTCCTCCGTCGATCTCGCAGCGCGACGTACCGCAATATTGGAGCGAATGGATATCTTTGGTGATGGCGAAGACCGAGCAAACTGGCCAAAACTCATGACACCGTGTCTTGCAATAAAATGCAAACATCTCACGATGAATCGCTTACAAACCGTGGCGACTGCCGTGCTACGGGAGTTACAGAACCTACGACTCGACGGCTTTATCCCGCCGTATGTTGCTGTCGTTGATGAAGCGCATCTTTTTGTTCCTGACGGAGACGGAAGTCCATGCAAGCAGATCATCCGTGAAGGCGTCCGAATCGGACGACATCACGGTATCTGTATGGTGCTACTAACACAGAGCCCTGTCGATATCGATAAGCGAGCCATTCGTCAATGCAACACACGCATGGTTTTTGCTTTAGAGCCCGACCAGTTAGACGCCATCCGAGGAGTTAAGGCTGATGCTTCTGAGGAAATGTTGCGAGCATTGCCCAAAATGCCACGCGGCACGTGCGTGCTTTCAGGCACATATGAAAGCATTAAGCATGCAATTCCAGTAAGAATCCGTCAGCGTAAGCACAAAGAATCAGAAGGTGGAAAAGCTCCTCCAATCTTTGAAGAGATGGCAAACAAATGGCTTAATCCCTCGCGACGCATATGAAGAACCCCGAGAGCGATCCTCAACTGGAAGTCGATTTCGAAACGCTGATAAAAAGCGCAGAGATTCGCAGTCGAGAAGATGTTTTGCTGACTAACGAGCAAGCATCCGACTCGGATTATGATCCTGTGAGTCAAACTGCCGAATACATGCGGCGCGCGATCGAGTTTGAGGAAGCTTGGGACACTACGATTGGAAAAGCTCGAGAGCAGCTCTTGCAAATGGATGCCAGGTCCTTGTACTTGGAGTTCCTCACGGATCTTCAAGCATGCATAAACCGACAAGATCCAAAGGCAGCTCGTCTCGCTGAGATCCTAGGTCAGGTTGGCTTGCGTGGACTTGGCTTAAATTCCCATCAGCTTAACATTACGAATCCCGCCCGTGGCGCGACGAAGTGGCGCGTAAAGCTCGATGTACCCTCCATTGAGTCGCATCTCGATAAACATATCATTGGACCAACTTTTCTGTCAGAAATCAGAGCCTCGGATGATCGGTGGGTCGGACGGCAAGCAATAATTGCAGCTTCTGACGTCAGTCAACATGTCAGTGCTGTGCCAATACCCGCGAGATTCTTCAAGAGAAGTGTACCCTTCGTACTAAATAATGCTGCTGGCGCTCTGTTTTCCAAGCAAGGAACCGAAACAAAATATGAAAACGTATTCAACCCAAAACCTGATGATACATTGCTTCGCTGGATGTTGATTGACCCTTCGTACCAAGAGGAATTGGAGCCAGAAGACTATCGACGCTGTTTGGGTTCCGCTATGGACGTGGGCCAATTCAAATTCGATCTGGATTATCTCCTTAAGGCAAATAAGCGAAGCCCCGATGTTATCTTTAGGGACGGAAGCCTATTTCCACAAGACGCCTACCTGGAAAATCTAGCAATAGACACTCGCCGCGGAGAATTCACGCGTGAAGCGATACGTGAAATGCTTAGCTGCCTTAGTTATGTAAGCCAAGTAAATACTATCTATTGCGGAGTTGCTAAGGCAGTGCAGCTAAAGGTCTACAGCGCCATTTTGGATTGGTTCATCTGTAGAAAGATCGATAGTTCCTGGGGCATCGGGAGCTATTCACTTACGGATGGACTTGCTATGAGCCTTCTCTTATCGTCTCCATCCTTCGTTCATTCCAATCTTAGTCAACTGGTTGCCACCTGCCTAATTCGACGATCCTTTACCACACGGGCAAATCTCAATACGCGAATAGCGCCGGAGAGTATTGCTGATTACCTTGATGCTTTTCAGGAGCGACATCCTGACATCGATACCACACCTTACCGGCGACTTTGTGAGATTGGCCATGTGTATATCTTCTATATGGGACACTCAAAGAGTCCCCAACAACAATTGCCTCGTTACGAGTTTTTTTATCATCCAGGAATGGGACCACCCGAATCTGTCGCAGCGGCGGTATTAGGCGCACTTCAGACTTGCAGTTTAATGCCTGACAAAGATCACTCATTCATGTCAGAACAACCCATTGTTTATCTGATCCCTTCGGTGACACAGCAAGCCCACCATTTATCAAAAGATGTTGGTAAGCACATTGATTCGATGACAGGACAATGGATCATGGCTCGATATAGACAACTTCTAGGAAAGATGGTCTAAATAATCGATGTTGGTTGTCGCGGGCTTAAGCCTTAAGAACCTTCTTCCTGAGGTGTGGAAACCGGCCTCGCAATACTATATCCCTGCACTGAAGGCGGTGATGGTGTCATACGGTGAGTTTCACCGTATGCCATATCAGATGAAAAAGGCCAAAGAGGTTGGGCTGCGGGAATATCTGGGGGTCGCGACAGACACGAAAGTATATCTCGACAACGGCGCCTTCTATTTTTTGCGTTCGGGGGATGTGGCTAAACGAAAAGACTATGAAAGGTTTGTTGAAGCAACAAAACCTGATTGGTACCCGATGGCTTTTGACGTAATTCCTACACCGCAGATGTCAAACGCACGACAGCGTAAGTGCTTAGACGATACGATGAAGGCGAACCGTGCGTATAACCATGACGGCTTTGTGCCAGTGATCCACATCTGCCGCTTAATTGAAGATTATGTAAAAGCAATAAAACGCAGTCCAAAATTGATGGGAAAAGATCGGATTGCTCTGGGCGCAATCGTGCCGAATTTGCTTCGGGCGACAAAGGCAGTTTCTTATCAAACCGTATTGCAATCGCTATTTGATGTTCGATTGACGTTCCCCGGTAAAGAAATGCATGTATTCGGAATCGGCGGGACAGCGACACTACATATTGCTGCACTTTTGAATATCGACTCAGCAGACTCCAGCGGCTGGCGAAATCGTGCTGCTCGCGGCGTTGTTCAGTTGCCAGGATCTGGTGATCGTGTAGTAGCTAACCTTGGGAATTGGCGAGGACGTGCACCCAGCCCAAAAGAGTGGCACACATTAGACCGGTGTCAATGTCCTGCATGTCGAAACCACGGACTTAGCGGATTGAAGAAAAACGGTCTTGCGGGATTCTGTAATCGCGCTACCCATAACCTATGGGTCGTAGTTGATGAAGCGCGTTGGGTGAAACAAGAAATTGAAGCGGGGTCTTATGAGAAGAATTACCTAAATCGTTTGAATAATTCGACCTACTCACGTCTCATATCTCAAGTCCTGAGGATGAAAAAGAGCACAGATGAAATGAATGCTACAGAAAGGCGTTAATACTAGATGCCCGACCCTGATTTATCTAACGAAGACTGGCTTGACCTCTACCAGTTCTTACTTCAGCGATTGGATGAGAAGGGCCTAGAGGAGTTCCGGCGCGAGGTTGAGTCTGTTGTTACCGCGCCGGTCTCTGAAGAAGCCACTGATGCTCAACAGGCTTGGATTTTGAAAGAGTTCAAAGGGGAAGTCGGTCAAACCGCGCTCCGACCGCGAGAACCCTCAGAAGTGTTCGCCGCGGCCATGGATGTTATCTGGACACGACTTACTGAGTTTCCGACGATAGTAATGGCCATTGAAACAAAACTGCAAATTGATGCCGCACATATTGAGTTTCGAGTGGACTACGAGCAGCAATATGCTCCACGGCGATCTGAGCCGATAAACTTGGCTCGTTTACGTCTAACAGAGCAAGAAACCTTAGAAATAAGCGCGCACTTGACCGCGATAGGCGTTGTGCCCGAACGACTTGTGTAGCCCAACGATGCCCACTAAGCAAGAGATAAAGGATGCCATTGATAGCTTGCTTGGCCTTACTGTCGTCGGGCAGAGCCTGCAATTAAATTCGGATACGTGCGAACGCGCTTATGAAGCATACATACTTTCACTATGTGCAGAGTCCGTGCGCCGCTGTGGCGGCGTTGCTACCTTAACCGGCATCGAGACGGGTCCAAACCCGCCAGTCGTTATCTTTCGAGGCGCGCCTGGACCGATGGCCTCGCGCGCACAGGACTTTTGTTTTGTGGACTGCACATTAGGTCGAAAAACCTTCGAAATCCACCTAGATGTTATCTATGAAGGTCAGTCCGGAGCGCAACACGAGATCGATGTTTCTATATGCGCTAAGGGCCATGCTCAGGATGTGCGACGTAGCGGACGAACTCCTAGGACAAACAAGAATCTGATCGCGGCGATTGAATGCAAGTTTTATGAATCAACACCTGGTGTGGTTTTGGCCCGTACCTTTGTTGGATTGCTGAGAGATTGCACTAGCAATCAACTGAAAATTTTT
>Ga0207675_100006665_pt1 | contig 10926 bp, 11 predicted proteins | sample KBSSwiS42_FD_184305 | JGI IMG/M metagenome (GOLD analysis project Ga0207675, IMG submission 184305) | Switchgrass rhizosphere microbial communities from Kellogg Biological Station, Michigan, USA - KBS Switchgrass S4-2 (SPAdes) (version 2) | ecosystem: Host-associated > Plants > Roots >...
CGTCGCGCCCCTTGTAGGGTGTCAGCTGTCTGGACAGCAACTGTCCAGCTTCGTGGCGATCGTGAAATCGTCGCCAAGTATCCATACGCTTAAGGCTCGCTAAGGGTCCGCGAACGTCAGCTTCAGCGTATTTGGTGCAACGGCTGTGCCGCGAACGGGAACTGCTCTATCGTGGAGATCAGCGAATAGGCGGTGAGATCGGGCTGCAGCGGCGTCACCGAGATGTATCCATCGCGGACGGCCTGATAATCCGATCGGTCGTGGGGCTCCCAGTCGTTCTGCCCTTCTTCTATCCAGAAATATTTCTGCCCACGCGGATCGGTACGCTCGTTCACCTTCGTGATGTGATTTCGCTTGGCCTGAACGGTGACTCGAAAGCCGCGCGTCGGGCCCTTCGGCACATTGATGTTCAGAAATGTCTGTGCGGGCAGACCCTTTTGAAGCACAGACTGCGCAACCAGGTGCGCGGCCCACGCCGACCTGGTGAAATCGAACGTCTGGTCGCCTACGTACTGGAGCGAGACGGCGATGCTCGGCACCCCCAGCAGTGCGGCCTCGAACGCCCCCGAGACGGTTCCTGAATATGTGATGTCGTCGCCGAGATTCCACCCTTTGTTGATTCCCGAGACGACGAGGTCGGGATTCGCTTTCAACACAGTCGTGATGGCGATGTTGACGCAGTCAGTCGGCGTGCCGTCGACGGCGAACGTACGCTCGCCGAATGTCTCCAGACGGAGCGGACGCCGAAGCGTAAGGGCATGACCAATCGCGCTCGCCTCGTGCAGCGGCGCAACAATTGTGACTTCTCCGAGCGGTTTCAGTGCTTCAGCAAGCGCGACGAGGCCGTCTGAACGGACCCCATCATCGTTGGTTACCAGAATACGTGTCATGCCAAGGATTATACGTGCCGGTCGGGTTCGGGCGGTGGAACGAGAACAAACAGCAGAATGGCCGCGACGATGGCGAGGACCGCGCCCGATCCAAATGCGACCCGCGCGCCGAACGTGTTCCACAGCAGTCCGAACACAATGCTCGACACCAGCGCCCCGAGGCCCGACACAGCGTTATAGATGCCGAACGCCGTCCCTTTCTGCGATGGCAAGGCGAAGTCGGCGATCAGCGCTCGCTCGCTGCCTTCCACGCATCCGTAATACACGCCGTAAATCATGAACCATGTGAGGAGCATCCAGAGCGAGTTACTCACGGCAAAGCCCGCATAGACCACCGCATAGACAACCCAGCCGATGGCAATCAGCTTTCGCCGGCCGAATCGATCCGATGCGGTCCCGCCCACGACAGAGAACACCGTCTTGACGACGTGCAGCGCGGCCCACATCAAGGGAATGAATCTCGGGCCGCCGGCGGCTTCAGTCAGTCGCAGCAAGAGAAACGCGTCGGTTGAATTTCCAAGCGTGAAGATCGACAAGACGACGAAGTAGCGGAGCAACGGGGACGGAAGCATCGTGTCGTCGATCGGCCATCGTCGATCGACCGTCGTCGATCGGCCGGTCGCAGCGGTCGCCGGCTGCTTCGGTTCTCTGGCAAACCATAAAAGGAGAAGAGTCAATGCACCAGGAATCGCGGTGAGCGCAAACAGCATTCGATACCGGCTCGGGTACGCGATCAGAAAAGCCGTAGCGAGGAGCGGCCCGAGAATCGCGCCGATGTGATCCATGGCTTGATGAAAGCCGTAGACGCGGCCTCGATTCGTGGCGCTGGCGAGATCGGCGAGCATGGCGTCGCGCGGAGCGCCGCGGATCCCTTTGCCCATGCGATCGATGAAGCGGAGCACGAACACCGTCAGCCAGTTTCCTGCTAGAGCGATGAACGGCCGCGCCATCGCAGATACGCCGTATCCGGCAGCGACAATCGGCTTGCGCCGGCGCCAGCGATCGGACAATCGGCCGGAGATAATTTTCAGGACGCTGCTGACCGCATCGGCCGCGCCTTCGATGATGCCCAGCGACACGGCGCCTGCGCCGATCACGGTGGTCAGAAAGAACGGCAGTAGCGGGTAGACCGACTCGGTGGCCATGTCGTTCAGCAGGCTCACGCCCCCGAGGATCCACACGCCTGTCGGCAGCGACCACCAACCACGGGGTGCGAGGGGTGCGACAGGTGCGCGGGGTGCGAGAGGTGCAAGGGGTACGTCGGGTGCAGCACCCCTCGCATCCGTCGCACCCCTCGCACCCCGTTCGCCCTTTGCCCTGTCGTCTGTCTGCACCGTGCCCAGCCTATCAAAGGACTCAGCCCTGCCGTACAATTGAAAGACAGCGAAATGGCCACTTTGACCGACGTGCTTGCCGCGCGTACGCGCGAGGGCGACCTTTATCATCGACTCGACAACGGCCGGGTGCACTGCTACGCGTGCGGGCACAACTGCAAGATCCCGGTCGGGGCGTTGGGGGTGTGCAAAGTTCGCTTCAATGAGGGCGGCCGGCTGATGGTGCCGTGGGGTTACGCCGGAGGCGTCCAGTGCGACCCCATCGAAAAGAAGCCGTTCTTCCACGTGCATCCGGGAGCGCTGGCCTACAGCTTCGGGATGCTTGGGTGCGATCTGCATTGCGGCTACTGCCAGAACTGGGTCACGTCTCAGGCCTTGCGAGATCCGCAGGCGGTTGCGCCTCCTCTCGACGTCACCCCGGAGCTTCTGGTTCGCGATGCCATTCGCCAGAAAGCGAAGATCGTCGTCAGCACGTATAACGAGCCCTTGATCACCAGCGAGTGGGCGGTGGCGATTTTCAAAGAGGCGAAAGCCGCCGGCTTGATGACCGGGTTCGTCTCGAACGGCAACGGCACACCGGGGGTGCTCGAGTACCTTCGGCCCCACATCGATGTCTACAAAGTTGATCTGAAAAGTTTTGACGATCGCCACTATCGCGAGCTGGGAGGCCGCCTCGAGCCGATTCTCCAGACGATCCGGCAGCTCCAGAGCATGGACGTCTGGCTCGAACTGGTGACGCTGCTGATTCCCGGATTCAACGATAGTGAGGATGAGCTCAAGCGGATGACTGAGTTCATCACCAGCGTGTCAGTCGACATTCCGTGGCACGTGACGGCATTTCACGCCGACTACAAAATGACTGACCCACCGAACACCACGCCGAAGATGCTGCGCCGCGCGGCCGAGATCGGCGCCGCGGCCGGGCTGCGGTACATCTACGCCGGCAACCTGCCCGGCAGAGTTGGTGACCTCGAAAACACGCGCTGCCCGCAGTGTCGCGAGACTGTTGTCGAGCGGTACGGCTACCTGATTCGCGGCTACAAGCTCACTCCAACAGGGGCGTGCCCCTCGTGCGGCACCCACATTCCTGGTAAATGGAGTGATGAATTTACCGAACAGCGCACGGCATTTCCGATCCGCATGTACCCGGAACGGGGTGTGATCCCCGCTGACCAGTGATCACGGATTTGCTCGGCCGTCCGCTGAAAAATCTTCGGTTGTCGGTCACCGACCGCTGCAATCTTCGTTGCAGCTACTGCATGCCAGAAGCCGAGTATGTCTGGCTCCCGCGCAATGACATCCTGAATTTTGAAGAGATGAGCACGCTGGTCGATGTATTCGCTCAGGCCGGCGTCGATCGCATCCGCCTGACCGGCGGCGAACCATTGCTGCGGCGCGATCTATCAGAGCTGGTGCGCATGCTTGCGGACAAACCCGCGATCCGCGACCTGGCGCTCACGACCAACGGCGTAGCGCTCGCCGATCAAGCGCGAGCGCTGCACGAGGCCGGCCTCCATCGCCTGACGGTCAGCCTCGACACGTTGCAGCCCGAACGATTTCAGGCGCTCACCCGCTTCAACTACCTTCCGCAGGTGCTCGCCGGCATCGACGCGGCGTTGACGTATTTCGCGGGCATCAAGATCGATTCGGTGATCATGCGCGGGACCAACGAAGACGAGCTCGTGCCGCTGTTGGAGTATGGCAAGCGCGTCGGCGGTGAAGTCCGCTTCATCGAATACATGGATGTCGGCGGCGCAACGCACTGGTCACCCGAGCGCGTGGTCTCGCGCCAGGAAATGCTGACGGTGCTTGGCCGTGAATACGGATCGATCACGGCGCTGAATGAAGGGACGAGCGCGCCGGCGGATCGTTTCCGCTTGCCCGACGGCACGATCTTCGGAATCATCTCGTCGACCACCGAGCCGTTTTGCCGCAATTGTGATCGCAGTCGCCTGACAGCGGACGGTATGTGGTACCGCTGCCTCTACGCGACGACAGGCACCGATCTGCGGGCACCGCTCCGGGCTGGACACTCTCGCGAGGAGTTGCTGAGTCTGATCACGAAGGAATGGGGCGCGCGCTCGGATCGCGGCGCGGAAGAGCGTCTATCGGTGGGCGACCGAGCGGCCCTCGTGCCCGCCAGCAGCCTGAAGAAGGATCCGCACCTGGAGATGCATACGCGAGGTGGCTAAGGGCATCGGCGACTGGGTGATTGGAGATTGGGCGATAGGAAAACCTATTGGGCTATTGAATAGCTCTTGGCTTTCCTATCACCCAATCACCTATCACCCAATCATCGATGATTTATCGCTGAACCGTTGCGGGCACGCAGTATCGGTCGAACGCGTCGGTCAGGTTCTGCGCGATCATTTCCGCCGTCTGGTTCTCGATGTTCCGACGCTCGAGCATCCACAGCAGCTTGCCGTCGCGCATCAACGCGATTGAAGGCGAAGACGGCGCGTACCCGGTGAAATATCCGCGCGCGCGATCGGTGGCTTCGATGTCGGCGCCGGCGAACACAGTGGCGACGATGTCGGGCTTCGTCTGATGACCGAGCGCAAGCGCGACTCCCGGCCGCGCCTTGCCGGCTGCGCATCCGCACACCGAATTAACAATCACCATCACGGTCGGGCCCTGCTGGTCGCCGGGTTGGCTGAGCTGCCGCCCAAGCACCGCGTCGACGTCGGCCGCCGTCCTGAGTTCACGGACGCCAAGGTTGGTAAGTTCCTGGCGCATTGGAGCTACGAAGAATTCGGGATATGCCATAAGGATGAATTATCGCATGATTCTCAATTAGAATTATTAATGATGTGTCCGAAAAGATTAGAATAGGCAGAACATGGGCAAAACACTGTTACAGAAGGTCTGGGAGCGCCACGCCGTCCGGACACTGCCGACCGGCCAGACGCAGCTGTTCATAGGTCTACACCTGATTCACGAGGTCACCAGCCCGCAGGCGTTCGACATGATTCGGATGCGCGGCGACAAGGTGGCCTTCCCTGAACGCACGTTCGCCACCGTCGACCACATCGTTCCCACGCTCGATCAACGCCGGCCGTTTCTCGACGTGATGGCCGAAGAGATGATGTCGGCGCTCGAGAAGAACTGCCGCCAGTTCGGCATTCCCCTCTTCAACATTGATAACGCGAGCCAGGGCATCGTCCACGTCATCGGCCCCGAGCTCGGATTGACTCAGCCCGGAATGACGATCGCGTGCGGTGACAGCCACACCTCGACACACGGCGCGTTCGGCGCCATCGCGTTCGGCATCGGAACCTCTCAGGTGCGCGACGTGCTTGCATCGCAGTGTCTGGCGATCGAACCGATGAAGGTGCGCCGAATCACGATGAACGGATCCCTGCGGCCGGGCGTGTATGCGAAAGATGTGATTCTCGAGATCATCCGTCGGCTCGGCGTGAAGGGCGGGACGGGCTACGCCTACGAATACGGCGGCGATGCCTTCGATCGCATGACGATGGAAGAGCGCATGACCGTATGCAATATGTCTATCGAAGGGGCGGCGCGCGTCGGATATGTGAACCCGGACGAGACGACGTTCAAGTATCTCGAAGGCCGGCAGTTCGCGCCGAAGGGGGCGGACTTCGCCAAGGCGCGCAAGTGGTGGGCATCGCTTGCGTCTGATGCCGACGCCGTCTACGACGACGTTGTCCTGATGGATGCCGCGGCGATCGAGCCAACCGTCACCTGGGGAATCAATCCCGGGCAATCGGTCGGCATCTCCGAGAAGCTGCCGTCGCCTGCCGATCTCGGACCAGACGACAGGGCGTCGGTCGCCGAGGCGCTCGAGTTCATGAGCTTCCGCGGCGGCATGCCGATCGCCGGCACGAAAATCGACGTCGCGTTCATCGGATCGTGCACCAACGGACGCTTGTCCGATCTACGCGAGGCGGCACGGCTTGCCAAGGGCCATCACGTTGCCAAGGGCGTGAAAGCGCTCGTCGTCCCAGGGTCACAATCTGTCCGCAGAGCGGCTGAACAGGAAGGACTCGACAAGATTTTCACCGAAGCCGGATTCGAGTGGCGCGGCGCGGGCTGTTCGATGTGCCTTGCCATGAATCCCGACCAGCTGCAGGGACGGCAAGTCTGCGCGTCCTCATCAAATCGCAACTTCAAGGGCCGCCAGGGCAGTCCGACTGGACGCACGCTGCTGATGAGCCCCGCAATGGTCGCCGCGGCAGCGATCGCCGGAGAAGTGGTGGACGTTCGCGAAATACTCGATCGCGAAGAGGTGCACGCGTAATGGAAATCTCACGCTTTGTCGACAAAATCTCGGGCCGCGGTGTCCCTGTTCGAGGAAACGATATCGATACGGATCGGATCATTCCCGCGCGCTTTCTGAAATCTGTCACGTTCGAGGGGCTCGAGACGCACGCGTTCGAGGACGATCGCAAGCAACTCGAAGAGCGCGGTCAAGTTCATGCCTTTTGGAATCCCAAGTACAAAGGGGCCCGCATCCTGATTGTGAACGGCAACTTCGGCTGCGGTTCGTCGCGCGAGCACGCGCCGCAGGCGCTGCAGCGCTGGGGCATCCGGGCCGTCGTCGGCGAGTCGTTCTCGGAGATTTTCTCAGGCAACTCGGTGGCCCTCGGCATGCCGTGCCTCACCGTCAGTCAGGCCGACGCCGACGCATTACAGTCCGCTGTCGAAGCCAATCCGCAGGCCGAGATCACGGTTGGCGTCGGATCGGAATCCATCGAGGTGAACGGGAAGAAATATCGGGCGCATGTGCCTGCCGGCGCGCGCGAGGCGTTTACAGCCGGCACGTGGGATGCCACGGGGCAACTGCTGGATAATTTTGATCAGGTCAGGAACGTGGCGAAGAGCCTGCCTTACGTATCCGGATTCTAGGCCCCGCGTGCGCGCGCACGCCAAAACGTGCAGGCTCGTCATTCCGGATCAATTCGCGCGTTCCGCATAGAAACGCTCCACTTCCCCGGTTCTGTTCCAGGCTCACTGCGCGATCTCGGCGCCTTTCCACTGTTTTAGGGGGCACGGCGCTTGCAGCCAAACGCGTCATCATGCTGAAAACAGTATCGGTCTATCTCGTTGCCGGTCTCGCATTTTCCGGCAGCAACGCCACCGTCGCAGCGCCCGCGCATCACGCCGCCGCGATGGGCAGAACGCTTTCAGTGCAATCGGTGGTGTTGTCGATTGACGGCACTTCGACAATGAACGATTACACGTTGTCGACGACCACGGTGACGATGCATTCGACGACGGCGTTAGCCGACATCGAATCGCTGCTTCAACCAGACGCATTGCAAACCTTGGAATTACAGATTCCCGTCGATAGTTTCAGCTCGGAGCGAGATGGGTTGAAGAAGGAGATGCTCAAAGCGCTGCAAGCCAACAAACATCCGGACATCACATACAAATTGAACACGTACGAAGTCGAGCCGTCGGCCGGCGGTGGAATCATCGTAAAGCCCGCAGGGACACTGACCGTTGCCGGTGCCGAGCGTCCCATCGAGCTCGTGCTCGAGGTGAAAGAAACCGCCAGCGGTCTTCAAGTGCATGGCAGCCACGAATTGTCGATGAAGGCCTTTGGCGTCAAGCCGCCGACGATGTTCATGGGCGTGCTGAAAACGAACGACAAGGTGACAATCAAATTCGATCTTCAGCTGGCCATCGCACCCCGGGTGCTCGCCAGCAACGCACGGTAATCGCGCTAGGCCTTTTTCCCCGCCTCGCCTTTAGCCGCCGCAAGAAATGCGGCGGCGGCGTGCGACAGCTCGCCTCTTCGATACAGCAGCCGCAGCTGCCGTGGCAGCCTCACCTCTGGGATTCTCACCGCGACCAGCTGACGGCGCGCGATCTCGTCGACCGCGCATCGCCGCGGCAGCAGCGCAACGCCCATCTTCTTTTCCACGGCGCGCTTGATCCCCTCGAGGCTCGGCAGCGCAATCTGAATATTGATCGGAGCATGCCGAAGCTCGGCTTGCCGAAGCACCTGATCGCGGGCCGGTGAGGGATCGCTGTGAGCAATCACGGTTTCCAGCGCGAACTCGGACATCGGTACGGTGTCGCGACCGGCAAATGGGTGCGACGGATGCACCAGCAGCACCAGCTCGTCGGCGCCAAGAACGAGCGACTGCAGCCTCTTGTCCCCTGGATCGAAGGTGACGATCCCGAAATCGAGGCTGCCTTGCGCCACTTCGATCCCAATCTGCCGCGCAGGCACACGCCGCACATCGACGAGAATGCGGCCGTGCTTCTCGCGGAACTTCTCGATCAGCGGCAGCAGCACATGCACACCGCCTTCATTCGATCCAATCAGCACCCGCCCGCGCTGGAGGTCGCGCAGCTCGCGTACCGAGATCTGCGCCTCTTCCGCCAGCCGCTGCAATCGATCTGCGTACTCTCGCAGTACGCGGCCAGCCTCGGTCAGCGTTCCGTCTTTCGAGGATCGGTCGAAGAGACGCTCCCCCATCTCCTCTTCGAGGCGGCGGATGGCCTGGCTGACGGCCGGCTGCGTGCGATGCAGCTTCGCCGCGGCGCGCGAAAAACTCCGCTCGGCGGCAACCATGAGAAATACGCGCAATTCGGCCAGATCCATGGAGTCTGTGCCTCCTCAGGGGCTGCGCTATACTATAAGACATCGTTATGAGAACTTCATTATTATAGATTTGACCATTGAGGCTATATCCCGTACAACCGTGAACATGTCCACTTCCCGAGTGACGATCTTCGACACGACGCTGCGAGACGGCGAGCAGGCGCCGGGCTTCTCTTTGCGCACCAAGGAAAAGGTGGAGCTGGCGAAGGAGCTCGACGCATTGGGTGTGGACCTCATCGAAGCCGGCTTCCCCATAGCGTCGATCGACGACGCGGAAGGCGTGAGGCAGGTCGCGGCCAACGTGCGACGGCCGGTGATCGCGGCGCTGGCGCGCTGCCGCCCCGAAGATATCGATCGCGCCGGCGAAGCGCTGAAGGGCGCTGCCCGGTCACGGATTCACACCTTCATCGCGACATCCGATCTGCATCTTGCGAAGAAGCTGAATATCACCCGCGAACAGTGCCTCGCCGCCGCGGTCGCAGCCGTGAAACAAGCGCGCAACTACACGGACAACGTGCAGTTCTCCGCCGAAGATGCGACGCGCAGCGACATGGAGTTTCTGTGCACGATCGTCGAGGCTGTGATCAACGCAGGCGCGACGACGATCAACCTTCCTGATACGGTCGGGTACTCGACGCCGGACGAAATTCACGATTTCTTCCTCACCGTCATCAAGCGAGTCCCGAGCTCGGACAAAGCCGTGTTCAGCGCGCACTGCCACGACGATCTCGGCCTGGCCGTGGCGAACACCCATGCGGCGCTGACGGCCGGGGTGAGGCAGGTCGAATGCACGATCAACGGCATCGGCGAGCGCGCGGGAAACGCGTCGCTCGAAGAGATCGTGATGGGTATGAAGGTGCGGCACGATCGGCTGCCCTTCACCACCGGCATCAAGACCGAGCACATTTTTCCCACCAGCCAGCTGCTCTGCTCCCTCACCGGGCAGGGTGTGCAGCCGAACAAAGCGATCGTCGGGCGCAATGCGTTTGCGCACGAAGCGGGGATTCATCAGGACGGCATGCTGAAGGACCGGCGCACGTACGAGATCATGGATCCCGCCGATGTGGGAGTGCCGGTTACCGCGCTCGTGCTCGGCAAGCACTCCGGACGCCACGCGGTCAAACACCGGTGCGAAGCGATCGGCGTGACGTTGACGCGGCTCGAGCTCGATCAGGTGTACCGTCGGATTATCGCGCTGGCCGATCAGCAGAAGACGATCGGCGACACGGATCTGATTGCGGTGATCAGCGAAGTCAGGCTACAGCCTGCCAGGTAATGGACGACGGAAAACACGAAGACTGAACCACACAAGGTAGGAACGATCTTGTCAGGTACGGCCTTAGTGGTTTCTCTTCGTGCGCCGTGCTCTTCGTGCGTCGTGCTCTTCGTGGCCTTCGGGCCTTCGCGATCTAATGCGGCAGCTTCCCGAGCGGCACTCGTCGCTGAAACAACTGATACAGGTGATGCGCTTCGTGGTGGGCCATGTACTCGACCATGAAATGCACATCGTAATGCTCAAATTCCGGGTGTCGCGCCTTGCGATGCCAGTCGGCCGCCGGCAGGGCCTCGAGCCGGCGGCAGAGCGTCTCGCGCTCGCGTAAGTAATCCGCCACGATCTGCTCGGTCGGCGCTTTCGTCAGCTCCACGAATCGCGGATCGGCGTCAGGATTGTCGTACGGTACGATCACCGCACCGTCTTCGGTCACTATCCGATGGAACCGCTCGGCGAAAATCTCTTCCATCCGGCGGAAGTGACACGCGAGCTCCTTCAGCGACCACTTACCGGCGACCGTGGGCGCCGCCAGCTTATCCTCGGGGATGCCGCTCGTAAGCCGGCGAACGTCGGCGGCCTGCCGCCGCAGCCGATCGACGAGCGCGAGGTGCACGGCCTGTTTCTCGGAATGTTTGTCGCCGTGCCCAGGATCATGGTGCCCATGCGCAGTCATGGGCGCATTATATCGAAGGATAATAAGAAGCAACGTGCCGTCTCGTCCCTTCCTGCTCTTGGTCTCAGCCGTCTGTGTAGCCGTCGCGTGCCGCGTCGCTGAAGGCCAATCCCTTCCTGCACCTGCCGCCGAACCTCTTTCAGGCACCGAATCATTGATCCGGCGCGCGCGGGAGCGCG
>Ga0207675_100006667_pt1 | contig 10926 bp, 10 predicted proteins | sample KBSSwiS42_FD_184305 | JGI IMG/M metagenome (GOLD analysis project Ga0207675, IMG submission 184305) | Switchgrass rhizosphere microbial communities from Kellogg Biological Station, Michigan, USA - KBS Switchgrass S4-2 (SPAdes) (version 2) | ecosystem: Host-associated > Plants > Roots >...
GGGCGGCTGGTGGCGCGGCACATCGGCAAGCACATTCCGGGCAAGCCCAACGTCATTCCGAAGAACATGCCGGGCGCCGGCAGCTTCCTGGCGGTCAACACGGTGTTCAACGTCTCGCCCAAGGACGGCAGCGTCATCGGCATCGGCGCGCCCACCATGCCGCTCGACGAACGGCTCGGGACCCAGGGCGTGCGCTTCAAGACCGCCGAGCTCAACTGGATCGGGCGCACCGATTCGCTCATCAACATGGTGTTCATGTGGAAGACGTCGCCGGTGCAGACCATCGCCGATGCGCTGAAGACGGAATCCACGCTGTCGGGCACCGGCGTGGGCTCCACCGTCTCGATCTATCCCACCGCGCTGAACAACGTGATCGGCACCAAGTTCAAGCTGGTCATGGGCTACAAGGGCTCGAACGAGGCGATGCTTGCGGTCGAGCGCGGCGAGGTCGAAGGCCATTCCACCTCCTGGACCGCGCTCAAGGTCGCGCACCCCGACTGGGTGCGGGACAAGACGGTCTCGATCCTGGTGCAGTTTTCGCTCAAGCGGCACCCCGAGCTGCCCGACGTTCCCACCGCCGTCGATCTCGCCCGCAACGACGAGGAGCGGGCGATTCTGAGCGCGATCATGAACGCGGCCGAGGTCGGCACCGCCTTCTTCACCACGCCGGGCGCGCCGGCGGATCGCGTGACGGCGCTGCGGCGCGCGTTCGACGCCGCGATGAAGGACCCGGAGCTGCTCTCCGAGGCGGAGCGGATGAAGGTCGGCATCTCGCCGCTGCCGGGCGAGGAGCTGCAAAAGCTGGTGGCTGATGTGAGCAATCTCTCCCCTGCCCTGCTGGACAAGGTCCGCACCGCCTACAGCGCGGGCAAGACGAATTGACGGTGCGTGCGCGACGGCAGATTGGTCGCGCGAACGAAGCGGCGTAGCGTCGGCGCGTCACTCCAAAATCTCGACGTCGTACTTTGCGACGAGCGCCTTGATCGCGGCATGATCGTCATCATCGACGCCATCGACGTCGATGAAGTAGTTGGCGAAGCGCCCGGGAATGACGGTCAGATGCAGGCGCGCGTCCTGCGATCCGACGTTGCGAAACGTGTGGGGAATGTCGCGCGGACCGACCACGATGGCGCCGGCCGTGGCCGTCACCTTTTGCCCACCGATGGTGATCTCGAACTCCCCCTCCAGGACATAGAAGATTTCGGTCTCATGACGGTGGACATGGAGCGGCGGCCCGTGTCCGGGCGGGATCTTCTGCTCCAGGATGGCGTACGCCCCGCCCGTTTCCTCGCTCGTGACCTTGAACGTGCTCTGGTCGCGCAGCACGCCGACCACTTTCCCCTCTCCGGGGCCGCGAATGATCGGAACGGTCGTTTCGGTCTCGGGGAGAAATTTGCCCATCGGATCTATCTCAAATCCTGTCGCGCGCGCTCAAGACGCTTCGCGTGTGCTCTCCGCGCCTGATCAGCAAACGCCGCCATGACTCGAGGCTGTCATTCCGGGGCCGAGCGAAGCGAGGAGCCCGGAATCCATAACCACGGGCTGGGAATATAGATTCCGGGCCCGCCGCTACGCGGCGTCCCGGAATGACGACTGAGGGATATTGCCTTCGACCAAACGCATGGCGGATTACGCTACCCTAAATCCGCCCTACGGCTCCGCGCCCCGTCACTCCGGCTTGAAGTTCATGGCGACGCCGTTGATGCAGTAGCGCAGATGCGTCGGCGGCGGACCGTCCTCGAACACGTGCCCCAGATGGCTGCCGCAGCGGCTGCAATGCACCTCGGTGCGGACCATGCCGTAGCTGCGGTCGGACGTGGTTTCGACCGCGCCCGCGACCGGATCGTTGAAGCTCGGCCAGCCGGTGCCGCTCTCGAACTTCTTCTTGGATGCGAACAGCTCCTGCCCGCACCCCGCGCAGGAGAAGGTGCCGGCGCGCTTCTCGTAGTTGAGCGCGCAGGTGCCGGGACGCTCGGTGCCGTGGCCGCGCAGGATGTCGTACTGCTCGGGGGTGAGCAGCTTGCGCCACTCCTCGTCACTGTGGGTGACCGGGAAACGTTTCTCTTCCATTCTCCTACTCCTTACGTCGGCGCTGACCGCCGGCCTCAGGCGGCATTGCGGTCGAGCAGCTCGATCGAGACGCCCTGGGGGGCGCGCAGGAAGGCAACGCGCACGCCGGGGCGAACCGTGGTGGGCTCGCGGCTGAACTCGGCGCCCTTGGCCTTGAGCTCGGCGACGACCGCATCGATGCCGCTCACCAGCAGCCCGAAATGATCGAGACCCTGATAGGGCGTGGTCGGGGGCGGGTTGACGCCGTCGCCGGAGGCCACCGGCGCAATGAAGATATTGGTACCGCCGAGCTTGAGGTCAATGCGCGGCTTGTCCCCCTGCATGGTCCGGATCACCTCGGCGCCGAACATCTTTTCGTAATAGCTGGCGGTCGCTTCCGGATCCGGGCTGCGCAGATGGATATGGTCGTAGGTGAATTTGGCCATCGTCTTTTCTCCTTGGTGTCGGTTGAGTGTAGCGGGGAATTGGCGGGGCAAAATCGGGACCGGCAAGTCGTAGGGCGGGTCGGGTGCAGCCGCAACCCCATAGGCGCCGGGTTGAGAGGCGTGTCCCGGGCGCGGCGCGGCATGAAGCGCGGGGGCGCGGAATGATGCGCCGCAGACCCGGGACCTTCCCGAAGGCGGTGGGTGAAACGATCCCGGGTCTGCAGCTCACCACTCGCCTTCGGCTCGCGCTGCGCTGCGCCCGGGACACCCTCTGACTACGATGCGACCGCGGCCGGCTGCAGGCCGAGCTCGCGCAGGATGTCCTCGTTGTGCTGGCCGAGCGCGGGCGGCGGGGTATCGATGCGGGGGCCGCCATGGGCGAAGGTGAAGGCGGCCACCGGCACGGCGAAGGCGCCCTCGATGCCGTCGGCGGCGGCGTGGCGATGGACGACGCCGCGGGCTTGGAGCTGCGGGTCGGCCAGCGCCTCCCCCATGGTGCGCACGCGCGCCGCCGGGACGTGGCGGGCCTGCAGGAAAGCCTCCCATTCGTCGGCGGTGCGCGAGAGCATGATCTCCGACAGCACGGCGATCTCGCGCTCGTGATCCGCGTCGCGCTCGTCGTTGGTGCGCTTGATCATATCGGGGCGCCCGAGCACCGTCCACAGCCGGCGCTGCTGGCGCAGATTGCTGGCGCCCAGCATCACCAGCCCCTCCCTGGTCTCGAACGCGCCGTTGGTGGCGTGGGGATGGCGGTTGCCGTGGGGCTTGGGATGCACGCCGTTGCGCAGATAGCCGGTGAGGTGCGAGCTCATCAGGATCATCGCCACGTCGAGCATGGCCATGTCGATGCGCTGGCCGCGCCCGGTGCGCTCGCGCTGGAACAGCGCGGCCGACAGCGCGAAGGCGCCGGTCATGCCGGTGGCGTAGTCGACCGCCGGCGCGCCGATCTTCACGGGATGCACGTCCGCGGTGCCGGTCATCGCCATGATGCCCGAGGTGGCCTGGATCACGTGGTCGTAGGCGGTCTGCCCGCCGCGCGGCCCGTGCTGGCCGAAGGCCGAGAACGAGGCGTAGATCAGCCGCGGATTGATGGCGGCGAGCGCGTCGTAGCCGAGCCCCAACGCCTCGAACGCGCCGGGCCGATAGTTCTCCACGAAGACATCCGCGGTGGCGACCAGCTTCTTGAGGATCTCGCGATCGCCGGCCTGCTTCAGGTCGAGCGCGATCGAGCGCTTGTTGGAGGCCTGCGTCAGGAAGGCCGTGCCCATGTTGCGGCGGTTGAGCGCCTTGTCGGTGCCGGAGCCGCGGCTCTGGTCGGGATCGTCGGGATGCTCGACCTTGATCACGTCGGCGCCCAGCACGGCGAGCTGGTAGGCCGCGAACGGCCCCGCCAGTACGTGGGTCACGTCGATCACCCGGATGCCCTCGAACGGTCGCGTCATTGCGCGTCTCCCTTTTCCGGCCGCACTCCCTGTCGGGCAAGCGTAGCCCGGATGGAGCGGCAGCGAAATCGGGGGTGCGCGCGTCGATGCGGACGAAGGAGCGGATTACCGAAAGGCTTGCGGCCGATCGGCGGCGCCTGCGCCGCCCACATCGCCCGCCACGGTCGTGATCGGGCCTGGCGCCGTCAGCTCCAGCCCGAAGACGTAGTCGCGCGACGCCGCCCGCACGAAGTTGACATGGTTGCGCATGACCGCGCTGGCGCGCTCCCCGTCGCCCTTCAGGATGGCGCCGACGATGGCATCGTGCTCTTCGTGCGACCTCGCCAGGCGATCGGGGATGGCGAACTGGGCGCGCCGGAACGGCGCGATGCGCTGACGGATGCCGACCGTCGTCGCCAGCAGGAACTCGTTGTGGGCGCCGCGATAGATGACGTCGTGAAACTCGAAATTGACCGTCCGGTAGCTCTCGGTGTCGTTGCCGCGAACGGCGTCGAGGGAGCGGCGGTGAACGAACTCGAGGTTGACCCGCTCGGCCGGCGACATGCGCTGCGCCGCCAGCCGCGCGCACGACGCCTCAAGCTCGCCCATGACCTCGAACATCTCGGCCAGCGTCGATTCCGTCGGCAACGACACGATCACGCCGCGGCGCGGCCGCATCTCCACCAGGCCGGCCGAGGTCAACTGCCGCAGCGCCTCGCGCACCGGCGTGCGGGAGAGCCCGAAGCGTTTGGCGAGCCCATTCTCGTCGAGCCGCGCGCCCGGCGGATAGACCCCGCGCAGGATGTCGTCCGCCAGCCGCTGGCGGATCGTTTCCGCCAAGGTGGTCATGCCCGCTCCCGAGGTCCGGGCCGCGACCCGGGGCGCGCGCGCGTCATTCCGCCGCCTCCGCCCGCGGCGACGACTCGACCAATGCGGCATAGGTCCGGGTCAGGCGGTTGGCGAACATGTCGACCTTGGGGATCATCTGCTTCTGGCGGCAGACCGCGAGATCGATGAACATCGGCATCACCGCGCCCATGGCCAGCGAGCGCGGCGCCACCTGATTGATGTCCCACAGGGGAAATCCGGTCGGCGGCACCACCATGCTGCCGCCGGGATAAGGACTGTCGAGACGGTTGGCGAGCACGAGCGCGATGCGGTTGTCGGCGGCGCGGGGCACCGCGATCAATTCGCGCTCGAACGGCTCGCGCATGGCGGCGGGCCACAGCACGATATCGGCGGCGGCGGCGGCAAGGCAGCGCGACGTCTCCGGGAACAGCGCGTCGTAACCGCTCATGATCCCGATCCGGCCGAACGGCGTCTCGAACACCGGATAGGCGTCGCCGGCCTCCGCCCAAGCGCGCTCTTCCGCGGTCAGATGGGTCTTGCGGTAGCGGCCGATCTCCGCGCCATCGGGGCCGAGCACAATGGTGGCGGGGAACAGGTGGCCCGCCTCGCGCACCACGGTGGGCAGGGCGATGACGCAGCCGTAGCGCTTGGCGATGGCGGCGGCAGTGGCGATGTGCGTGGGGGCGAGGTCGGCGGCGCGCGCGGCTTCTGCCGCGTCGGGCGCCCAGGTGCCGATCAGCGCGTATTCCGGCAGCGTGAGAACCTTGGCGCCGAGTTTGGCGGTGTGGTCGAGCATCGCGAACACATCGTCGGGGCCCACGCCGTCCGCCACGTGGATTTGCACCGCGGCGACCTTGCTGGCCGCGCGCGCCGGCACGATCGGCTCGTGAGCGGTTCCGGCCACCGGCGTGTCCTGGTAGTTCTCGACCAGGATGCCGTAGGTCGCGGGGCGGCGGTCGGCGAACTTGTCGTTGCCGGCGTAGATCGACTTGTCGTGCGCCAGTTCCGGAAACACGTCGGCGACGATCACGCCGTGACGGTCGTAGGGCATCTTGGCGACGACGCGGCCCTTGGGGTCCACGATCATGCTGCCGCCGGGGTAATAGATCGAGCGCTCGTAGCCGGCCTTGGTCGCGGCCACCAGCCAGACGCCGTTCTCGTAGGAGCGCGCCGGCCCCCACATGTCGGCCTGGTCCATGGCGAAGAAGTTCGCCATGTCGACGATGATCTCGGCGCCCTGCAGCGCGAGGCTGCGGGCGATTTCCGGGATGCGCCCGTCGAAGCAGATCAGCAGTCCGATGCGTCCCAGGTCGGTGTCGACGACCGGGCATCCGCGCTCGCCGAAGGCGAACCAGTTCTGGTCATGGGTGGCGAGAAACTGCTTGTGATAGTGGATCGCGACCTCGCCCTTGCGATCGAGCATGATGCCGGAATTGAAGATCCGCCGGCGGGACGGATCCCATTCGGTGATGCCGCTGGCGATGAAGATGCCGTGCTTGCGCGCGAGCGCCGCCATCGCGGAGACGAAGCGGCCGTCCGGCACGGTCTCGGCGAGCGCGCGGCAATGCTCGGCGGAATCGAACAGGTAGCCGGTGTCCATGCATTCCGGCAGCACCACCAGCTCAGCGCCCTGGCGCAGCGCATCGTTCACGAGCTGCGTCGCGAGCTCGATGTTGTGCTCGATGTCGCCGAGGCGGGCCAGGGTCTGGGCGGCGGCGGCACGGAAACGCTTCTTCTTCATTGGGTTCTCCCTCTACGCGGCGCCGGCATCCGGCGTTCAGTTGGCGATCAATTCGCGATCTGGCGCTGGAAGACCGCCAGGCAATGGCTCTTGAGCGCGACAAAGCGCGGGTCGATCACGCTCTCGGTGTTGCGCGGCCAGGGCAGGTCGATGTCGACGAAGTCGGCCACCCGCGTCGGCCGCCGGGTCAGCAGCAGGACGTGGTTGGCGAGTTGCACCGCCTCCTCGAGATCGTGCGAGACCAGCAGCGTCGTGGTCTTGGTCTTCATGAACATCCGCTGCAGCTGCTCGCGCATGAACAGCGTCATCTCGTAGTCGAGCGCCGAGAACGGCTCGTCGAGAAACAGCACCTCGGGGTTGGTCACCAGCGCGCGCAGGATCGACACGGTCTGCTGCTGGCCGCCGGAGAGCATGTAGGGATAGCTGTTGAGGTCGATCTTGACGCCGAAATCCGCGAGCAGCTGCTCGACCCGCTGGTCGCGCTCGCGCCGCGACAGCCCCATGAGCTTCAGCGGATAGTGGATGTTGTCGATGGCGCGCAGCCAGGGAAACAGCGCGTCGCGGTAGTTCTGGAACACGTAGGACAGCCGCGTCTCCTGGATGGTCTGGCCGTCGAACAGGACCTGACCGGCATCGACCGGCATCAAGCCCGAGATCATGTTGATCAGCGTGCTCTTGCCGCAGCCGTTCGGCCCGAAGATCGAGATGAACTCCCCTTGCGGCAGATCGAGGTCGAACTTGTCGTAGATGACGGTGTCGTTGAACGACTTGCTCAGGCCGCGAATGGTGATGACGGGACGCCGCGCGGACACGGGATCCCCGGCGGCCGGCGCGGACGGGGGGTCCGCGCCGCCGGCAACGATCAACTGGGTAGCGGCAACCGGCATGGCGTCCGTTACGGGTTCATGGAGCGGTCACGAGCCGAAGTCGGTGGTCTTGAGGATCTTGTCGCGCACCGAGATCGGCGACTGCAGCACGCCTTCCTTCTGGAAGACGTCCACCAGCGCCTGGTACGAGTTCAGGTCGGTGTCGTTGAGGTCGCCGAAGCCGCGCAGATAGGGCTTCGCCAGCAGATCGAGCTGCTCGGCACGCATCGGCGTGTATTTCGGGATGATCGGCTTGTACTTGTCGAAGTCGGCATTGGCGAGCTTGGTCGCCTCGTCGATGACCTCGACGACTTTCCTGGCGACCTGCGGCCGTTCCTTGAGAAACTTCACGGTCAGCAGCGACACGCCGGAATAGAACGGGTCGGCGATGACCTGCGCGACCGGATTGGTCATGGCGCGCTTGGCCTGGCCCGACGCCACCGCGACCGAACCGACCGGCTCGAGCGAGAGCGTCGCGTCCACGCTGCCGCCCACCACCGCGGGCACCTGCATGCCGACGGCAAGATCGAGCAGCGTCACGTCCTTGTCCGGATCGAGACCGGCTGCGCGCACCATGTAGCGCGAGATCGTCCGCCACTGGATGCCGGGCACATGGCCGAGCTTCTTGCCCTTGAGGTCGGCGAAGCTCTTGATGTCGCTGTCCGGCTTGACGATGAGACCGTCATTGATCAGGCCGACCTTGATCCCGCCGCCTTGCAGCCCGAACACCTTGAAGGTCCCGGGAAACTTCGATTCCGCCAGCATGGCGATGCCGGCCGCCGCGCCGGGCGGGCCGAAATCCGCGCGCGCGCCGACCAGCGCATCGATGATCTGGTTGGGCGCCTCCAGCTTGTTCGAGACGATCTCGATGCAGGCCTTCTCGAACAGCTTCTCCTCCAGCGCGACGTAATAGGCGGTGGTCTGCATGATCGGCAGCCACACCGCCGACACCTTTTCCATGCGGTCGCACGCGGCGCTGGCGCTGCCGGACCATGCGGTCAGGGCGGCGAGCATCGCCGTGGTCGTGAGGAGCTTCATCTGACGTCTCCGTCTGCAGTTGCGGGAACTGGAACGGACCTCATCGCCCGGACCAGTGGACGAACACTTTCTCGATCACGAGGAAGAGAAGGTTGGCGCCGTAGCCCATCGCGCCGGCGACCAGGATCGAGCCGTACATGTCGGTGAGCTGGTAGGAGATCTGGGCGTCGATGATGCGGTGGCCCATGCCGTCGACCGCGCCGATGAACATCTCCGCGACGATGATGACGACCAGGGCGACGGAGACGGCCGTGCGCAGGCCCACGAAGGTCTGCGGCAGCGTCTCGAAGAAGATGACGTCCTTGAAGATGCGCAGCGTCCCCGCCCCCATCGAGCGCGCGGCCAGGATGCGGGTCTGACGGGCGTTCATCACGCCGTAGGCGACGTTGAAGACGATCACCAGCCAGGCCGCGAACGCGGCCACCGATATCTTGGAGAACTCGCCGAGCCCAAACAGCAACAGGAAAAGGGGAAACATCGCCGTCGCCGGTGTCGACCGGAAGAAGTCGATCACAAATTCGAGCGAGCGGTAGATGCTCTCATTGGCGCCGAGCACGATCCCGACCGGAACCCCGAGCGCAGCGGCGATGGCAAAGGCGTAGGTGACCCGCAGCAGCGTCTGCAGGAAATCCTTGGTCATCGCGCCGGACGCGATGTTCTTCCAGGTATCCGCCAGCGTCGCGAACGGCGACGGCAGCAGATGTGGATCGACCAGGGTGCCGGCGTAGGCCACCCACCAGAGCCCGATCAGCACCGCCGGCCCCATGACGAATTCGATGACGCGGCGAAGGCGCTTGCGGTTCGCTCGCGATGCCCAGGGGAGCGACGGGGGAGCCGAGGTTGCAGTGAGCGACATCCGGACGCCTCGATCGGATCGAACGCACAGCGCGTTGTCACAAGGCGTTAGCAACGCCCATGCCAGTACCGCCGCTGCGCTCGCGGCAACGACTTAAGCGGTCGATTTCTCAGGCGATTTTTCTATTCTTCGGCGCGCCGGGGGAGCCTCGGTCCGGCCGGAGCGGAAGGCGCGGTCGCGCGAACGCACAACAAGAATGCAATTCACCGCAGCGGCTGCGCAGCAGTGAGATTAATCACGATAAATCAGCGCGTTATGTTTGTATAAATTGTATGCAATCGGATGTTCAGCGCGATGAGGCTTGTTGACCCGATGAGTTGTCATGCGCGGGCTTGACCCTGTGGCAAAAAGTGCTGAATCGAACCAAGACCGCAGCTTGCAGCCCGCGGCCTTCGCGCTCCACCACGTCGAGGACGTCGGATCGCTTAAACCCTCAGGTCCCGCTTTTCGCCGCCGGGGTTGCGCTCGGCGTCACCGTCGCGATCTTGGTCGCGGTATGCATGTGGCCGTCCCAGCGCTTGGCGAAGGGAGAGGCAATGTCGAACTGGTCGAGCACACGCGCGACGATGTGGTTGACGATGTCGTCGACGGTCTGCGGATGGTTGTAGAAGGCCGGCATCGGCGGAACGATCGACACCCCCATGCGCGCGAGCTTGAGCATGTTCTCGAGATGCACTTCGGACAGCGGCGTCTCGCGCACCAGCAGCACCAGCTTGCGCCGTTCCTTGAGGATCACGTCGGCGGCGCGGTGCACGAGGTGCTCGCCGTAGCCGTTGGCGATGCCGGCCAGCGTCCGCACCGAGCAGGGCATGACCACCATGCCCTCGGTCTTGAACGAGCCTGACGAAATCGAGGCGCCCATGTCGCCCTGGCTGTGCACCACGGTCGCGAGCCCGCGCACCTGCTCGACCGTGTAGCGGGTCTCATGCTCGAGGGTGCGCTGCGCCCATTTGCTGATGATGAGATGGCTTTCGATCCCGGTGTCCTTGAGCGCCTCGAGCATCCGCACGCCGAAGATGGCGCCGGTCGATCCGGTCATGCCGATGATGAGACGCCGCATTACCATTCTCGCATTGCAGTGGTGGGACATCGAAGCGTTCATCGCCCCGATTTGGCAGAGATTATCAACAGATGATCGGCGATGGTAGCCTTAGCTACCATTGCCGGTCGGCCGCCAGGTTTACCGGCCGGGTCAGCTCCTGAACAGATGGCCGAACCTCTCCTGCGCGAGCCGGCGCTCCTCCGGGCTGGGCGTGCTCACCTTCGGGAACTGGTCGCGCCAGTGCCAGGGGCGGCAGGCGTCGATGACCGCCCGGCTGTTGGTGAGGTCGCCGGCCGCCTTGCGCTCCGGCTCGATGCGGGGATCGAGCGGCGTCGACCAGGCGTTGCGGATGATGTCGATCGAGGTGGCGGGGTCCGAGCGCGTGAGCAGGGCCCATACCAGCTCCTCGAGATTGGAGACGTCGACGTCGTCGTCGACCACGATCACGTAGCGCCCGCAATAGGCACCGACATGGCACATGGCGGCGATATGGCCGGCCTGCTTGGCATGGCCGGGATAGCGCTGGTTGACCGCGACCGCGAGGAGGAGCCGCGCGTTGCCGACCTCGTGCGCCCAGGCGGCGGTGATGCCCGGCACGCCCGCCTTCTGGATGTTCTC
>Ga0207675_100006668_pt1 | contig 10925 bp, 9 predicted proteins | sample KBSSwiS42_FD_184305 | JGI IMG/M metagenome (GOLD analysis project Ga0207675, IMG submission 184305) | Switchgrass rhizosphere microbial communities from Kellogg Biological Station, Michigan, USA - KBS Switchgrass S4-2 (SPAdes) (version 2) | ecosystem: Host-associated > Plants > Roots >...
GGGTGAGCTCGGCCGGGACGGTGAGCGTGCTCAGCCAGTCGTACCGGGTCGGGAAGAGGCATCGGGGGTTGTACCTGCGGCTGGTGGTCGACACCGGGCGCGGGACCTTGACGACGTACCTGAATGGGCGAGTCTTGAAGCGCTGGCCCTACAAGCTCCGGAACGAGTAACCATCACCTGATCACGCGGCCGCTGACGGTTCCCGCACCCCTTCATCGCGGCGAGAAGGTGGCGGAAGCACGATCTTCGGGACTAAACGATGAGCTGTCGGTTCGCACCTAATCAAGGCGGGCCTGTCCCAGCGGGTACGCCGCTGGAACCGCCAGTTCAGATTGGGAAGCGCGGCAGCAAACGTCGATCCCTTGGGAATTCGACCGGTCCCTACCGCCCCACCAGCACCCGCGGCGCGACGGACCGGGTCGGGAGCGACCCACCGGAGCGCAGGTGGATGTTCTGGAGCAGCCCGACCGCCATCAGTGACGCGAACATCGACGACCCGCCGTACGACACGAGCGGGAGCGGGACGCCGGTGACCGGCATGATCCCGAGGCACATGCCAATGTTCTGGAACGCCTCGAAGCCGAACCAGCACGCGATCCCGGCCCCGGCGACCCGGCCGAACATGTCGGCGGAGCCGAGTGCGATCGCCAGCGCCCGCCAGATGACGACACCCAGCAGCGCGATCAGCAGTCCGGCACCGACCAGGCCCAGCTCCTCGCCGGCGACGGTGAAGATGAAGTCCGTGTGCTGCTCGGGCACGAAGCCCGAGCGGGTCTGGGAGCCGTGGAACAGTCCCTGCCCGAACAGGCCGCCGTTGCCGATCGCGATCCGCGCCTGCGTGGTGTTGTAGCCGGCGCCGCGCGGGTCGAGCGCGGGGTTGGTGAACGCCATGAACCGGTCGACCTGGTAGGCCTTGAGGACGCCCATGGTGACCGCGGCCGTCGAGGCGGCTACACCGGCGGCGAAGAGCGCCAGCAGCCAGCGGCGGGGGGTGCCGGCGATCGCGAGCACCCCGAAGACGGTGGCGCCGAGCACGAGCATGGTGCCGAGGTCGGGCTGCATCAGGATCAGCACGGCCGGCAGGCCCGCGATCGCCAGCATGAGCAGGACGTCGACGGTGTTCACACGGCGGCGGCGCGAGCTCTCGAGCCGCTCGGCCATCACCAGGGCCATGCCGATCACGACGGCGAGCTTGGCGAACTCGGCCGGCTGCACGGACATCCCGCCGAGCACCAGCCACGACCGCGAACCGTTGATCGTCGAGCCCATCACCAGCACGAGCAGCAGCCCGATCACCGAGGCGACGTACACCAGCGGCGCCAGGATGCGCACCCACCGGTGGTCGGTGGCGAGCACCATGACGAACAGCACGGAGCCGATCGCGATGTTGACCAGGTGGCGCCTGAGGTACGCCGTGTCGTGGCCATGGGTGAGCGAGTCGTTGGTCGACGTCGACGACCAGACCAGCAGGGTGCCGACCAGCAGCACCAGGCCGACCGCGATCATCAGCGACCAGTCGAGGCCGGGCGTCCGCAACCGGGCGCGGTTGGGCGGGACCAGGGTCATCGGCTCACCGTTCCCTTCGGCGGCAGGATCGAGCCGTCGGAGGCGAAGACGGGGAGCCCGGCGGGCGGCGTGGTGCCCGGGATCACCGCCCGCTTCGGCTTCACGTCCATGCCCTTGACGCCGTAGAGCGACTCCCAGATCTTGCGCACGTAGGGACCCGAGGTGCCCGAGCCGGTTCCGGCCTGGGTCACCATCATCACCACCACGTAGTCCTTGGTGTACGTCGCGACCCACGAGGTGCTCTGCTTGCCGTAGACCTCGGCCGAGCCGGTCTTGCCGCGGATCCTGACCTTGTCCAGCGGGAAGTCGATGAACTTCCAGGCGAGGGTGCCGACCCGGGGCGTGCCCTTCAGCGCGTTGTCGACGTAGCGCAGCGCGGCCTTCTTCGCCTTCACGTGGCCCTGCACCTTCGGCGGGACCTTCTTGACCACCTCGCCCGTGGGCGAGACGACGGCCTTGGCCACGCGGGGCTCGTAGAGCGTGCCGCCGTTGGAGAGCGCCGCGTAGGCGCGGGCGAGCTGGACCGGCGTGACCAGGGTGTCACCCTGTCCGATCGAGAAGTTGACCGCGTCGCCCTGGCGGTACAGGTTGCCCTCGAGGCAGAACTCGTGCGCGAAGACCCGGAGGAAGCCGGTCGCCGAGCCCTTCTCGTCGACCTTGCAGTAGTAGTCCTTCATCGCCCTCCAGTACGACAGCTTCCAGTGCCGGTCGGCGATCCGGCCGCTCGACTCCCCCGGGATGTCGATGCCGGTCTGGCTGCCCATGCCGAAGCCCTTGGCCCCCGAGACCAGCGGGTCCCTGGCGTTCACGTTGCGCGGATCCCTGCCGAACTGCGACCAGAACTTCAGCCCGACCCGGTAGAAGAACGAGTCGCAGGAGATCTGCAGCGCCTCGGCGAAGGTAATCGGCCCGTACGACGCGGACTCGTAGTTCTTGAACCAGCGGTTGCCGACCTGGACCCCGCTCGAGCAGTCCAGCAGCGTGTTCTCGGCGAAGCCGTTGCTGAGCGCCGTCGCCGCCATCAGTGGCTTCCAGGTCGAGCCCGGAGCGAACTGGCCCTGTGTTGCCCGGAACAGCAACGGGTTGTCCGCCTTGGCGGAGTAGAGCCGCTTGAGCTGCTTGGAGGAGATGCCGCCGACCCACTGCTTCGGGTCGTAGGTCGGCTGGCTCGACATCGCCACGACGCGGCCGTTGTGGGCGTCCATCACCACGACGGCGCCGGAGTCGGCGACGTAGTTCCGGTGCGTGACCGGGTCGTAGGTCTTGCGGGCGGTCGTCATCGCCTGGTGCAGCGACTTCTCGGCCACCGACTGCACCCTGGCGTCGATCGAGGTGACCAGGGTGTCGCCCGGGCTGGCGGCGACCTCGCTGTCGTCGCCGAGCACCCGCCCCATCGAGTCGACGGTGACCCGCTTGTAGCCGGGCATCCCTCGGAGCCAGGCGTCGTAGTGCTTCTCCAGGCCCGCCCGGCCCACGTCGGAGGCACCGTTGACCGAGCGGTCGTCGTCCTTCTGTGCCGCCTTCAGCTCACCCTCGGTGATCGGGCTCAGGTAACCGAGCACGTGGGCGGCGTTGATCCCGAACGGCGCTGGGTAGGCTCGCACGCTCTGGGCCTCTGCGAGCACCGCCGGGAAGTCCTCGGACTGCTCGAGGATCGTGACCGCCACCTTCTGGGAGACGTCCTCGGCGATGGGCACCGGCTGGTAGGGCGAGCCGTTCCAGCAGGTGCCCTGCGTCGAGCCTGGCTCGCCGCAGATCAGGGAGCGGGCCCTGACCTTCCGGTACGGCTCCTTGACCGCCCGCGCGACGCGGTGGAGCAGCTGGTCGCGTTCTGCCTCCCCGAGCTTGTGGAAGAGCGTGCGGTCGAGGCTGACCACCCAGCTGGTGCGGTTGGCCACCAGCGGCCGTCCCATGTCGTCGACGATCAGGCCCCGGGCCGGTTGCACGACAAGCTCGCGAACCGACTGGTCGGCCGCCTGCGCCTGGTACGCCTCACCGCTGAGGATCTGGATGTACCAGAGCCGGGTGAGCAGGGTCAGGAACAGCGAGAGCATCAGCACCTGGAGCACGAAGAGCCGCCACCGGCTGCGCTGGCCGAGGTGCGGCCGGATCAGGACGGCTGCCATCAGAGGATCGCCTGGGGCGGACTCAGCCGCCGGAACAGCGGGAGGAGTCCTGGCAGCAGGAGCGCGGCGATGACCACGTCGAGGAACACCCCGAGCAGGATCACCTGGCCCATGGCGCCGACCGGCATCGCCCGGTCGTGCAGGACCAGGCCGCTCAGCGCGAAGATCGAGGTCCCGATGAAGGAGCCGGCGGCCACCGCCAGCACCGCTCCGACCGGCGACCCGGCCTCGTGCCGCAGCCGGCCGGCCAGGAAGCCGACCACCACGAGCGCGAGCGCCCAACGACCCACGAGGTGGTCCGCCGGCGGTGCCAGGTCGACCAGCAGGCCGGCCAGGAAGCCGACGCAGGCGCCGAACTGCGGCCCGCGCACCAGTGCCGCCGCGATCACGAGCACCAAGGCGACGTCGGGGGCCACGCCGTCCACGGCGACCTGTCCCAGGACCGCGGTCTGGAGGACGACGGCGACGACAACAAGCCCGGTCAGGGCGAGGCCTCGAAGCAGGATCACTTGATCTCTCCGTCCGCATGGATCAGCTTGCGGTCACCGTGGGTGCCTCGGGGCACCACGACGCCGACCAGGTCGAGGGCGCTGAAGTCGACGAACGGGTCGATCACCGCCTGCTTCGACAGCTGCTGGGGGGTGCTGTAGACCGACTCGATCCGCCCGATCGGGATGCCGGCGACGTACGGACCACCCGTGCCGGAGCCCCACGAGACCACGACGTCCTTGCGCGCGGGGGTGGCCGCGTCGTCGACCAGGTCGAGGTCCAGCCGTGCCCTGCCGCCCACGGCACCGCGTCCTTTGATGAAGCCGATCTTCAGGGTGGAGCCCAGTCGGCCCCCGACGACCGAGTCGCTGTCGACGATGAGGAGCACGGTCGCGGTGCTGCGGCTGGCCCGGACCACGCGGCCGACCAGGCCGTCGGCGTTGACCACTGTGGAGTCCGGCTTCACGCCCGCGTCAGTGCCGGCGTCGATGGTGACCGCGCGGGTGAACGACTGCGCGGGACCGATCCCGACCACCCGCGCCGGCACCAGCGCGTAGCCGGTGTCGCGGGCGGTGCGCACGAGCCCGTCGTACTCGGCCAGCCGGTTGCGGTCGGTGGACGTGGTCGCGAGCTGGCTGCGGAGGTCGGAGTTCTGGGCCTCCAGCGTGGCCACGTCGTGGCGCAGGTCGCGGTTGCTGCCAAGGCTGCGGGCGACCTCCTTGAACGGGCGCACGGCGGTCGCCGCGCCGGCCTCGACCGGCCCGACCGCGGTGCCGACGGCGTCTCGAACCGGGTCGACGGGCGACGAATTGCGGGCGTCGAGCGTGATCAGGGCGAGCGACGCCAGGACCAGGAGCACGAGAGCCCCCACCCCGCCTGTGCCGTGGTCTCGCTTGGGCATCGGCCGCACTACCTCCGGGGCTCCGCGAGCAGGACCTGCTGGAGCGCCTCGAACTCCTCGATGCACTTGCCCGCACCCATCGCGACCGAGGTCAGCGGTTCCTGGGCCACGTGGACCGGCATCCCGGTCTCGTGCCGGATCAGCTCGTCGAGCCCGCGCAGCAGGGCACCGCCTCCGGTGAGCACGATGCCACGGTCCATGATGTCGCCGGCCAGCTCGGGTGGGGTCTGGTCGAGGGTGCCGCGGACGGCGTCGACGATCGCGTTGACCGGCTCGTCCATCGCGTGCCTGATCTCGGTGCTGGACACGTCCACGGTGCGGGGCAGGCCGGAGACCATGTCGCGGCCGCGCACCTCTGCCTGCACCTCGTTCGGCACCGGGTAGGCCGAACCGAGCGTCATCTTGATCTCCTCGGCGGTGTGCTCGCCGAGCATCAGGCCGTGCTCCTTCTTCATCCAGGCGATCACGGACTGGTCGAGCTCGTCGCCCGCCGTACGCACGGACATACTGGAGACGACGCCGCCGAGCGAGATCACGGCGACCTCCGTGGTGCCGCCACCGATGTCGACGACCATGTTCCCGGTCGCCTCGTGGATCGGGAGCCCGGCGCCGATCGCGGCGGCCATCGGCTCCTCGACGATGTAGACGCGACGGGCCCCGGCGAGGTAGCCGGCCTCCTTGACGGCGCGGTGCTCGACGGTGGTGATCCCGCTCGGCACGCAGATCACCAGCCGCGGCTTGGCGAAGTAGCGGCGGCGGTGGACCTGCTGGATGAAGTACCGCAGCATCTGCTCGGTCGCGTCGAAGTCGGCGATCACGCCGTCCTTGAGCGGGCGGATCGCGCGGATGTTGTCCGGGGTGCGGCCGATCATCCGCTTGGCCTCGTGGCCGACGGCGAGGACCTCATGGGTGGTCGTGTTCATGGCGACTACCGACGGCTCGTCCAGAAGCACCCCGCGGCGCCGTACGTAGACCAGCGTGTTGGCGGTGCCGAGATCGACCGCCATGTCGCGGCCGATGACACTGTTGGCCATGGGTGTAGCCCCGTTCGCGCTCGATGTTGCGGGGGAAGGGTGGGTCGCCGAGGCGCTAGCGACCCTCAGGTTGAAGCCTAGGAGCGCGCGACCGTCCAGCCTTGCAGGGACACGCGGTGTCGGTGTGACGAATGTGACGGGTGTGGTCGCCGGGGGGCGTTGTTTCCGCGGAGCGGAGGCCGACAACGCCGCATTTGCGAAGTTGTGGGGGTCAGGCCGTGTCGCCGGGCCCCCGGAACTCCGCAAATGCGAGGTCCCCGGGCGCGCCCGCAGGACATCACCCCAGATCGGGGAACCAGATCCCGATCTCCCGGACGGCCGACTCCGGGGAGTCCGAGCCGTGCACCAGGTTCTCGCGGTTGGAGAGCGCAAGGTCGCCACGGATCGTGCCCGGGGCGGCCTTGCGGCCGTCGGTCGCGCCGTTGGCCGCGCGCACCACCTCGACCGCCTCGTCGCCCTCGAGCACGAGCGCCACCAGCGGCCCGCTGGTCACGAAGGCGCGCAGCGGCGGGTAGAAGTCCTTGTCCACGTGCTCGGCGTAGTGGCGGTCGGCGTGGGCGGCGTCGATTGTCCGGTGCTCCATGGCGACGATGGAGAGGCCCTTGGCCTCGAACCGGCCGAGGACCTCGCCCACGAGGCCGCGCCGGACGGCGTCGGGCTTGAGCAGGACCAGGGTGCGCTGGGTCATGGGCGGCAGCCTAGCGACGGCGCCGGCGGGCTGCGGCGGAAGGTCTGGGACCGTCGGGTTGTTGTCCGGCCACGGCCCCGATCTCGAGGAGTGACCCATGCGCGCAGTCCAGTTCGAGCAGTACGGCGACCCCAGCGTCCTGCGCGTCGGCGACGCACCCGACCCGCACGCCGGTCCCGGGCAGGTCCGGATCGTGGTCGAGGCGTCCGGGGTGAACGCGTTCGACTGGAAGGTCCGTTCCGGGATGCTGAAGGACGCGATACCGCTCGACCTCCCCCACGTCCTCGGCCTCGAGGCAGCCGGTGTCGTCGACGAGGTGGGTGACGGAGTGGTCGGGGTCGCGGTCGGTGACCGGGTCTTCGGCAACGGCTCCGCGACGTACGCCGAGCTGGCGGTGCTGAAGGCGTTCGCGCCGATCCCGGTCGCGCTGACCATGGCCGAGGCGGCCGCGCTCCCGGTCTCCGTCGAGACCGCCGCCCGGCTGCTGGACCTGCTCGAGCTTCACCCCGGCGGGCTGCTCGTCGTGGATGGGGCGTCCGGCGGGGTCGGTACCGGCCTCGTCCAGCTCGCCGTCGCCCGGGGGCTGGTCGTCGTCGGCACCGCGTCCGAGGCGAACCACGGCTACCTGCGGGAGCTGGGGGCGATCCCGACCACGTACGGCGCAGGGCTCGCCGACCGGGTGCACGCGCTGGTCGACCAGCCGGTGGCGGGTGCTCTCGACCTGGCCGGCAAGGGCGGCGTACCCGACCTGGTGGCGCTCACCGGCGACCCGGACCGGGTGGCCACCATCGCCGACTACGGCGCGGCGGCACAGGGCGTGACCGTGAGCTCCACCGCCAGCGCCTACTACGCGCTCGGGGAGGTCGGGCGGCTGGTCGAGGAGGGTAGGTTCCGGGTAATCGTCGACGAGGAGATCCCGTGGACGGAGGCCGCACGGGCGCACGAGCGCAGCGAGTCCGGCCACGCGCGCGGGAAGCTCGTGCTCGCCGTCGGCTAGACCCGAGGACCCTGGGCGTCCCAGGCCGCGCGTTCGGTGTCGATCTTGCGGCCGAGGAGGTACGCCGTGCCCCACAGCAGCAGGAAGATCCCGCCCAGGAAGAACATGGTCGCGACCTGGAACCCAACCGCGATCGCGGCGACCTGGATCGCCCAGCCGAGCACGTAGGCCCAGCGCATCCGGAGCAGCCCGGCGACCACCAGGCATGCGACGCACAGGCCGAGCCCGATCCAGAGCGCGGTTGCGGTGTCGACGCCGGCCACCGCGATCAGCACCGGGGTGCACAGGCCCAGCGCGATCGCCTCCAGGGACAGAATCGCGGCGCACAGCCGCCGGGTCATCGCGCCGGACACGGAGCGGACGGGCTCAGCCACCCGAGCGGCTCCGCAGCAGCGCCCGGGCCTCGCCGACCGTGACCACCGACCCGGTCACCAGCACCGCGCCCGAGCCGATCGCCTCCCCGAACACACCGCCGGCCTCGGCCAGTGCCGCCGCCTGGTCGATCGCGTCGGCCAGCACCGGCGCGACGGACACGCGGTCCTGCCCGAAGATGCCCAACGCCGCCTCGGCCAGGTCGGCGGCCGGCATCGAGCGGTCGGTGGAGTTCTGGGTGCAGACGACGTGCGCGAGCACCGGCTCGAAGGCTCCGAGCAGGCCTTCGTGGTCCTTGTCGGCCATCACCCCGAGGACGCCGATCAGCGGGTCGAACGCGAACGAGTCCCCGATCGCCTCGACCACCGCCTCCGCCCCGTGCGGGTTGTGAGCTGCGTCGAGCACGATCGTCGGGCTGCGCCGGATCACCTCGAGCCGGCCGGGCGAGGTCGCCTCCGCGAACGCCTCACGCACGACCTCGGGGTCCAGCGCGACCTCGCCTCCGACGAACGCCTCGACCGCGGCCAGTGCGAGCGCGGCGTTCTGGGCCTGGTGCGCGCCGTAGAGCGGCAGGAAGACCTCCTCGTACGACGCGCGCATTCCCCGCAGCGTCAGCATCTGGCCGCCCACCGCCGGCACCCGGGTGGCCACCCCGAACTCGAGGCCCTCGCGGGCGAGCGTCGCGCCCACCTCGGCGCACCGCTCCCCCAGCACCAGGGCCACGTCCTCGTCCTGCACGGCAGTCACCACGGTGGCGCCGGGCTTGATGATCCCGGCCTTGTCACGGGCGATCTCCGCGGGCGTCGAGCCCAGGTACTTCGCATGGTCGACGGCGATCGGCGTGATCACCGCGACCTTGCCATCGGCGACGTTGGTGGAGTCCCAGGTGCCGCCGAGGCCGACCTCGACCACGGCCGCGTCGACCGGGGCGTCCGCGAAGGTCGCGTACGCCATCGCGGTGACCGTCTCGAAGAACGACAGCGGATGGCTGTGCTGGGCATCGACCAGGTGTGTGTACGGCGCGATGTCGTTGAACGCCGCGACGAACTGGTCCTCGCTCAGGGGCTCGCCGTCGACCACGATCCGCTCGGTCATCGACTCCAGGTGGGGGCTGGTGAACCGCCCCGTGCGCAGCCCGAGCGCCCGGACCAGGGCCTCGATCATCCGCGCCGTCGAGGTCTTGCCGTTGGTGCCGGTCAGGTGCACGACCGGGTAGCCGTCCTGCGGGTCGCCGAGCAACGCGAGAAAGTCCCGGATCCGGTCCAGGGTCGGGTCGATCCGGGTCTCCGGCCACCGCGAGAGCAGCGCGTCCTCGACCTCGGCGTACGTCTGGGCGAGGCGTGGTGCGGAGGCGGCGGAGGACGATCCGGCCAGGTCCGAGTCAGACATATCGGTCAAACCATCCGGCCACCCCGAGTTCTGACGCCTCCCCGGGAGCGCCCCCGAGATCCTGGGACAACGACGACGACATGTCGCACAGCCTACGGGGCAGGCGCCGCGGAACCGGTTCGCGGGCCGGAGTCCCCGGACCGTAGGATTTCGGTCCATGACCGAGACCCTGCACGACCCGGCACCGGAGCAGTCGACGAGCGCAGTCCGCGCCGTCGCCGTACCGGACAAGCCGGCGCTGGAGGGCCTCGAGGCCAAGTGGTCGGCGCGCTGGAAGGCCGACGACACCTACGCGTTCGACCGCACACGCCCGCGCGAGGAGATCTACTCGATCGACACCCCTCCGCCGACGGCCAGCGGATCGCTGCACGTGGGCCACATCTTCAGCTACACCCACACCGACCTGGTGGCCCGTTTCCAGCGGATGCAGGGCAAGTCGGTGTTCTACCCCATGGGCTGGGACGACAACGGGTTGCCCACCGAGCGCCGGGTTCAGAACTTCTACGGCGTGCGCTGCGACCCCTCGTTGCCGTACGACCCCGGCTTCACGCCGCCGGAGAAGCCGGACCCGAAGCGGCAGGTGTCGGTCTCGCGGCCCAACTTCGTCGAGCTCTGCGAGGCTCTCGTGGTCGAGGACGAGAAGACGTTCGAGACGCTGTGGCGCACGCTCGGCCTGTCGGTGGACTGGAAGCAGGACTACACGACGATCGGACCGAAGGCCCAGCTCGCCAGCCAGCGTGCGTTCCTGCGCAACTTCGCGCGTGGCGAGGCCTACCTTCAGCAGGCGCCGACCCTGTGGGACGTCACGTTCCAGACCGCGGTGGCCCAGGCCGAGCTCGAGGCGCGGGAGTACGCCGGCGCCTACCACCGGATCGCGTATCACCGCCCCGACGGCACCCCGGTCTGGGTGGAGACCACCCGCCCGGAGCTGGTCGCCTCGGCGGTTGCGCTGATCGCGCACCCCGACGACGAGCGCTACCAGGACCTGGTCGGCACCACCGTCACCTCGCCCGTGTTCGGGGTCGAGATCCCGGTCGTGGCGCACCCCGCCGCCGAGATGGACAAGGGTGCCGGCATCGCGATGTGCTGCACGTTCGGCGACCTCACCGACGTGACCTGGTGGCGCGAGCTGCAGCTGCCGGTCCGCACCGTGATCGGTCGCGACGGCCGGCTCCAGCGCGACACCCCGGAGTGGATCGACGGCAACGGCCGCACGGCGTACGACGCGCTCGCGGGCAAGACTGTCTTCAGCGCCCGTGAGGCGATGGTTGGGCTCCTTCGTGAATCCGGCGACCTCGACGGTGACCCGAAGCCGACACAGCGGATGGCGAACTTCTACGAGCGCGGCGACAAGCCGCTGGAG
>Ga0207675_100006672_pt1 | contig 10923 bp, 8 predicted proteins | sample KBSSwiS42_FD_184305 | JGI IMG/M metagenome (GOLD analysis project Ga0207675, IMG submission 184305) | Switchgrass rhizosphere microbial communities from Kellogg Biological Station, Michigan, USA - KBS Switchgrass S4-2 (SPAdes) (version 2) | ecosystem: Host-associated > Plants > Roots >...
CGCGCGCGATGACCGCGGCGGAGCTGGCCGTCGGGTTCGCGCGGGCGGACGGCTCGGGGCTCGCCGCGCGGATCGAGGAGAGCTTCCAGCGGCGGTTCGACCTGCTGCCGGCCCAGACCCGGTGCCTGGTGTTGATCGCGGCGGCCGAGCCGGTCGGTGATCCCGTGCTGCTCTGGCGCGCCGCCGCGCGGCTCGGGATCGGGCCGGACGCCGCGACGCCGGCGGCCGCGGCCGGCCTGTTCGAGCTGGGAGCGCGCGTGCGGTTCCGGCATCCGCTGGTGCGCTCGGCGGTCTACCGCGTCGCCTCGCACGACGAGCGGCGCACCGTCCATCGCGCGCTCGGAGAGGCCACGGACCCGGACGTCGACCCCAATCGCCGCGCCTGGCACCGCGCGCACGCCGCTGCGGGCCCCGACGAGGACGTCGCGTCCGAAGTCGCGCGCGCCGCCGAACGAACACAGGCGCGCGGCGGCCTGGCCGCGGCGGCGGCGCTCCTCGAGCGATCGGCCGCATTGAGCGCGGACCCGACCCGTCGAGCCGCGCGGGCGCTGGCCGCCGCCGAAGCCACGCACCACGCCGGCCTCCCCGACGCGGCCCTCGGACTGCTCGCCACGGCAGAGACCGGACCGCTCGACGAGCTCCAGCGCGCCCGGGCGGACCTCCTCCGCGCGCAGATCGCCTTCGTCCTGAGCCGCGGCCGCGACGCGCTTCCGCTGCTGCTCGCGGCCGCCAAGCGGTTCGAGCCGCTCGACGTCACGCTTGCACGCGAGACGTACCTGGACGCCTTGTGGGCCGCGATCGTGGTCGGTCGTCTGGCCGACAGCGGCGACGGTGTCCCGGAAGTCGCCAAGGCGGCGGCGACCGTGCCCCCGGCGCCGGACCCGCCGCGGCCCGCGGATCTCCTCCTCGACGGCCTGACCCTGCTGACGACAGAGGGCTACGCGGCAGCGGCGCCGATGCTCGAGCGGGCGGTGCGCGCATTCCGCGGCGACGACATCACCCGGGAGGAGGGTCTCCGCTGGCTCTGGCTCGCCTGTCACGTCGCGAGGCTCCTGTGGGACGACGAGGGATGGGAGGCGCTCTGCATCCGCCACCTCCAGCTCTCGCGGGATACCGGCGCCCTCGCCGTGCTTCGCCTCGCCCTCAACCAGCGCATGGGCGTGCACGAGCATGCCGGCGAGCTCGCCGCCGCCGCCTCGCTGCGCGAGGAGGCGGACGCGGTCGGGGAGGCAACCGGGAGCGAGCTCGCGCCGTACGGCGCACTGGCGCTGGCCGCATGGCAGGGCCGCGAGGCCGACCTCACGGAGCTGATCGAGGCCAGGATGAGCGATCTGGTCGCCCGGGGTGAGGGAGCGGGGCTGGCCATCATCCCGTGGGCGAGCGCGCTGCTCTACAACGGCCTCGGCCGCTACCGGGAGGCGCTCGCCGCGGCGCAGGAGGCCGGCGCGTACCACCACGAGGTGCTGTTCTCAACGTGGGCGCTCGTGGAGCTGATCGAGGCGGCCGTCCGCTGCGGGAGGCGCGAGCCTGCTGTCGACGCCCTCCGGCGGCTCTCGGAGACCACGCGCGCCAGTGGCACCGACTGGGCGCTCGGGATCGAGGCCCGCTCGCGCGCGCTCGTCAGCGACGACGAGGCCGCCGAGCGCCTCTATCTCGAGGCGATCGAGCGGCTCGCCCGCACGCGGATCCGCGCGGAGCTCGCGCGCACCCACCTCCTCTACGGCGAATGGCTGCGGCGCAGGCGGCGGCGGTCGGATGCCCGCGAGCAGCTGCGCACGGCCCACGAGATGCTCACCGGGATGGGCATCGAGGCGTTCGCCCAGCGCGCCGGGCGCGAGCTTCCGGCCACCGGCGAAACCGCCCGGGAACGCACCGTCGAATCGCTGGACCAGCTCACGACGCGAGAGGCGCAGATCGCGAGGCTCGCCCGCGACGGCCTCTCAAACGCCGAGATCGGCGCCCGGCTCTTCATCAGCCCCCGCACGGTCGAATACCACCTCCACAAGGTCTACGGGAAGCTCGGCATCACCTCGCGCAACGAGCTCGCCGGCGAAGCGGGCGCCGTGCTGTCTGTCTAGCCGGATCGCGCGCCGGCGATGAGCTCGCGTACGGCGCTGCGGGGGCGCACCAGCCCGGTCTCGTAGGCGAAGACCACAAGCTTTGCCCGGTCGCGCGCATTGAGCTTGACCATCGCGCGGCTGACGTGGGTCTTGGCGGTGGCGGGGCTGACGACGAGTCGCTCGGCGATCTCGTCGTTGCCGAGCCCGTGGCCGACGAGGGCCACCACCTCGCGCTCGCGGGCGGTCAGCTCGTCGAGCAGGCCGGGGCTCGGGGACGCGGGCTCCGGACGGGCTGTCAGCTCGGCGATCAGGCGACGCGTGAGCGTTGGTGAGAGAAGCGCCTCTCCCCGCGCGAGGGTCTCGACCGCATGCACGAGCTCGGCCGGTTCCGTGTCCTTGACGAGCAGCCCGGTGGCGCCGGCCCGGAGCGCGGGGAGGCTGTTCTCGTCGTCCTGGGATGCGATCAGGAGGATCACCGCGACGCGCGATCGGGACGAGATCTGACGGGTCGCCTCGACACTGTCGAGCCCGGGTAACGTCGCGTCGATCAGCGCCACGTCGGGGCGCAGCCGGTGGGCGATCGCGACCGCCTCCTCGCCGCTGGCGGCTTCGGCGACGACGCTGATGCGCTCGGTTTTCTCGAGCAGCAGCCGGAACCCCGCGCGCACGAGGGCATGGCCGTCGGCCAGCAGCACCCTGACGGGCGGCGAAGCCGCCGTGTTCGCGGCCGGATGCCTTGGCCTGATGCGGTGGAGGACAGCGGTCCCTGCAGAGCTGCGTGTTGGGGTCATGGCGCCGTGTTCGTCTCGTTTACAACAACTGTTCAACGGTGATCGGCAACGATCTGATGCGCCGGCCGGTGGCGTGGTATACGGAGTTGGCGATGGCGGCTGACACGCCGACGATGCCGATCTCCCCGACTCCCTTGATACCGATGGGCCGCACTGCGTCGGGCATGCCCACAAAGACGACGTCGATGTCGGCCACGTCCGCGTTGGCCGGAATCAGGTAGTCGCCGAAGGTCGCATTGGTGACGCGGCCGGTCTCGGGGTCGAAGACGGTCTCCTCGAGCAGTGTCATTCCGATGCCCATCACGGCGCCGCCGATGATCTGGCTGCGCGCCAGCTTCTCATTGAGGATGCGGCCGGCGTCGACGGCCGCGACGAGCCGCGCGACGCGCACGACGCCCAGGTCGGCGTCGACCCGGACTTCCGCGAACCACGCGGCGAACGAGCCGGAGGGCGGCGGGCTTGCACCGTGCGCCCGAGGGTTGCGCTCGCCGTGCGCGGTCATCTCCGTCAGTCCGTACTCGGCGAGCATCTCGACGTACGTCTCACCGGTCGCGGGAGCGTCGGTGAGGTGGATGCCGCCGTTCGAGACAATGACGTCATCCGGATTCCTGCCCCGCAGCGGCGACGACTCGTCGTCGGCGACGAGATCGAGGAACGCCCGCACCAGCTTGCCCGCGGCGTCGTGGATGGCACCGCTCAGCGACGTCGCCATTCCCGAGCCGCCTGAGTACGGCGCGGGCGGCAGGTCGCTGTCGCCGATCTCGACCTGGACCTCGTCGATGTCGAGTCCCAGCAATTCGGCCGTGACCTGTGTCGCGATCGTGTAGGTGCCGGTCCCCAGGTCGGTGGCGGCGCTTCGCACGTACGCCGTGCCGTCGCGGCGGATCGACACGGTCGCCTCGCAGGGTGCCTGCCCCGGCGTGAACGTGACGCCGGCCATCCCGTACCCGACCAGCCAGCTTGCGTCGCGCATCGATCCGATCACCGGCGTGCGCCGGGCCCACCCGAATCGTTCGGCGCCGACGCGGTAGCACTCGCGCAGGGCCTTGCTCGACCATGGCCGGCCTGACCCGGGATGAACCTCGGTGTAATTGCGTAGCCGCAACTCGATCGGGTCCATCCCCAGCGTGTAGGACAGCTCGTCGAGCGCGGACTCCACCGCGAAGTTGCCCTCGGTCGGCCCGGGCCCACGCATCCAGTGGGGGCATGGAATGTGCAGCCGTGCCCGACGGTCGTGCGTTGCGACGTTTGGGCAGGCATAGGCGTTGGCGGTGACCTGCGTTACGGGGTTGACACCTCCGTCGTCCAGGGCCCCGATCGTCGAAGTGGACTCGTGGTCGACCGCGACCAGTCGACCCTCGCGGGCCGCGCCCAGCCGCACCCGTTGCACCGTCTCCGGCCGATGGCCCACGGAGGTGAACATCTGCGACCGGGTCAGTACGAGCTTGACCGGCCGACCGACCACCCGCGCCGCGAGCGCCGTCAGGATCACGTGCGGCCAGGTGCGGAGTCCCGCCCCGAACCCGCCGCCGAGGTACGGAGCGAGGACCCGGACGTCGGGCTCGGGGAGAGCGAACACCGTCGCGAGGGTCCGACGCAGCCACATCGGATCCTGGCTGGCGTCGTGCACGGTGAGGCGATCGCCGTTCCAGCGGGCCACCGTGGCGAAGAGCCCCATCGGATTGTTGGTCACCGCGGCGGTGGTGAAGGTCTCGTCGTAGATCACCTCGGCTGAGGCCAGCGCGGCGGTGACATCACCGCGATCGACGTCCTGCGCCCACCGATCGAGTAACACCGGGGCACGATGATCGTCGATACGCAGGACCGGGGCGCCCTCGTCGTAGTCGATCTCGACCAGTCGCCCGGCCGCGCGAGCCTGCTCGCGCGTCCGCGCGACGACGACGGCCACGTGCTGGCCGTGATGCACGATCCGGTTGTCTCTCAGCGGAAACGGTGGCGGAGGGCCGAGCGGGGCGACCGGCGCCTCGGTGAGGGCCGGCGCGTTCTCGTGCGTCAGCACGGCGAGGACGCCCGGTGCGGCCTCGGCATTCGCGACGTCGATGCGCCTGATCGTTCCAGCCGCGATGGTGGACTGCACGAGCACCGCGTGTGCGAGATCGGGATAGGTGAAATCAGATGGATACAGCGCGGTCCCGGTGACCTTGGGCGCTCCGTCGATCCGATCGACCGGGGCGCCGATGATGCGCTCGCGCGTGCCGGTCGTCATGGCCGGACCCCGGAGACGGCGTGCAGGATTCGCACGATCGATCGCTCCGCGAGCTCGACCTTGAAGGCGGTGCCCGCGACGGTGAACGGGTCGGCGAGCGCCGCACGCGCCGCGGCCCGGAACGTTGCACCGGTGGCAGGTGCGCCGTGCAGAATCTGCTCGGCCTCGAGGGCTCGCCACGGCACCGTCCCGACGCCGCCGAGCGCGAGGCGGGCGCGGACGACCGTGCCGTCTTCGATCAGCAGCGCCGCGGCCGCGGAGGTGAGCGCGAACTCGTAGGAGGCACGGTCGCGCACCTTCAGGTAGCCGGACCGCGCGCCCACCGGGAGCAGCGGTATTCGTATCCGCGTGATCAGCTCGCCGTGCTGGAGGACGTTCTCGACGTCCGGGCGTTCTCCAGGCAGCACATAGAACCGGGTGAGCGGGACACTGCGCGGCCCGCTGGCGCCCTGGATGTCCACGAGGGTGTCGAGCGCGACGAGCGCCACGCACAGATCCGACGCATGCAGGGCGATGCAGTGTTCGCCGGCGCCCAGGATCGCGTGCATCCGCGCCGGACCGCGCACCGCGGCGCAGCCGGACCCCGGAATGCGCTTGTTGCAGACCGGCACCGTCGGGTCGCGGAAGTAACGACAGCGCGTGCGCTGCAGGAGGTTTCCGCCGATCGTCGCCATGTTGCGAAGCTGCGGCGAGGCGCCCGCCAGCAACGCCTCACTGACGAACGGCACCCGCTCGCTCACCGTAGGGTCCGCCGCGAGCTCGTTCATCGTGACCAGCGCACCGACGCGCAACGTGTCATCAGCGCGGGTGATCCCGCGCAGCGGCAGGCGCGTGATGTCGACGAGCCGTTCGGGCGCGAGCACTCCGTCCTTCAGGACGAGGTCGAGCTCGGTCGTGCCGCCGGCGAGGTACTCGGCCCCGGGGTCGGCGCTCACGAGTGCCACGGCCGCCGCCGGGTCGTCGGCACGGACGTACTCGAACGGTCGCATCGCTACTCGCGCCCTTGTCCGGCGACGTCTCGGATCGCGGCGACGATGTTCGGATACGCGCCGCATCGGCACAGGTTGCCGCTCATGAACTCGCGGATCTCCTCGTCCGAGCCAGTCCGTCCCTCCTCCAGCAGCGCGACCGCCGACATGATCTGCCCCGGGGTGCAGTACCCGCACTGAAAGCCGTCATGGCGGATGAACGCCTCCTGCATCGGATGCAGCCGTCCGTCGGGCGCCAGGCCTTCGATGGTGGTGACCTCCCGGCCCTCGCACTGGGCCGCAAGGGTCAGGCACGACAGCACGCGCCTGCCGTCGAGCAGCACCGTGCAGGCGCCGCACGCGCCTTGGTCGCAGCCCTTCTTCGTGCCTGTCAGGTCGAGCTCGTCGCGCAGCGCGTCGAGGAGCGTCACGCGGCTGTCCAACCGCAGCCGCCGTGCGGCCCCGTTGACCCGCACCGTGACATCGACAGAGGTCTCGCCGGGGCTCATGGCGTTCTTCCTGCCGTCGCGCCCAGGCCGGCGAAGACCACGCGGACAGCCGCGGCCAGCCGGGCCACGAACTCCTCCCTGGACTCGGCCCCGGCGTTGGACAGGTATTTCGCGCCCTGTGCCACCGTATGCAGCGCCACGGCGATCTCCTCCGGCGTCACGCCCAGCCGCCGGCGGTCCTTCTCGGACATCGCAGCTGCGATGGCCTCAGTGAGCCGGGCGTAGTACACGGCCCTGGCGGGCTCGACCATGTCGCCGAGCTGCATGGCGGGGTCCTGGAGCAGATCCCCGATATCGGACGCGAGCATCGACCCGACGTACCGTCCCAGCCACGCGTCCAGCGCGGCGACGACCCGTGACTCCAGCGCGACGCCTTCCTCGTCCAGGCAGCGAGCGACATCGACGAGCGCGGAGTCGAGTTCCTGCTGGACCGCCGCCCGGAACAACGCGTCCTTGTTGGCGAAGTGCAGGTAGAGGCCCTGCCGGGAGATGTCGGCGGCCCGTGCGATCTCGTCCATCGAGGCCTTGCGGAATCCGAAGCGCCCGAACACTTCCAAGGCGGCGCCGAGCACTCGCTCTCGGCGGGCGCCGTCCGAAGCGGACGCTATTGACAACATAGATCTACTTTACATATTTCGTAACTTCTGTCAAGTAAGCGTGCTGCCATCAGCCCGATCATGCCGACGGCGGCGTCGATCTCGACGCCGCCGTCGGGCGGTGGCTCGGATGCGGCCGACCTCGGGGTCAGCCGACAGTGAAGGCGCCCTTCATGCCGGCCTGGGCGTGGCCGGGCACCGTGCAGAGATAGGGGAACCGGCCCTTTTTGTGGAACGTGACGGTCAGCCGCGCCGTCTTGCCCGCGCCGATGAGCCGCGTCTTCTTGCCGCCGATGGCGAAGTCGTGCGCCATGGTGCCGGCGTTGTGGAAGGTGAAGGTGACCGTTTCCGGCTTCGGGATCGATGTCTTGGAGAGGCGGAACGAGAACTCCTTGCCCCTGACCGAGATCGTTGTCCCGGCCGCGCGCGCGGCCGAGGCCGAGGTGAGTCCGGCAGACGTGAGCGCGGCGATGCTGACGGCCACGACGATGAGCCTCTTCATGGGTTGCTCCTCTGGGTTGCTTACGAGAGCGAGTAGGCGATGAGCTGGAACTTGGGCTTCTTGGCGAAGCCGGCTGCCGCGGAGCCGACGAGGAGCGTGTCGCCGTCGACGGCGGGGAAGGAGTTGATCCCGGCGGGAGTCCTCTGGCTCCACAACGTCTTGCCGGTCCGGGTGTCGAACGCGTAGAGCGTTCCCGCGTAGTCGCTGGTGAAGACGACGTCGTTGGCGACCGTGGCCGCCCCGAAGTCCATCGACGGCAGCTTGTGCTGCCACGCGACCGCACCGGTGGCCGCGTCGATGGCCGTCAGGCCGCCGCGGCCCTTCTTGAAGGCGCTCGGGCTCCCGTTGATCGAGGTCGCGGGGCCGCTCGCACTGGCCTGGATGCCGAGGTCGACCCACGGCACGAAGAGCCGGCCGGCCGCGAAGGCCATGGGCGTCTCGACCCCGCCCAGGTCGCCAGGGAAGATCGTCTCGACCTTGCGAGTGAGCGGTCCGGTGTCGTTGAGGTGCCGGCCGACGGGAGTCGTCCACAGCCGTCGCCCGTTGTCGGCGCGGTAGGCGAACGCCTTGCCCATCTTGCCCGCGACCATCACGACCTCGGTGCCGACGCCGCCGATCGGCAGGGTGGTGACGATCGCGGGAATCATCAGGTCGTAGTCGCGCACGTCGTGGGGAACCGCCTGCTGGAACCACAGCCGCTTGCCCGTCTGGCCGTCGAGCGCGACGAGCGAGTTGGTGTAGAGGTTGGGACCCGGGCGGCTGGAGCCGTTCGGGAACTTCTTCGTCCCGTACAGCGGCGCCGGGTTGGCGACGGAGATGAAGACGCGCCCCGTGCTGTCGACCGCGGGCGGGTACCAGAGGCCGCCGCCGCTGTTGATCTTCGGGTTGCCGAAGAGCTTGGCGCCGTCCGAGATGGTGTTGAACTTCCACTTCACCTGTCCGGTCGCGGCGTCGAGCGCCCAGACGATGCCGTCGCCGTTGCCGGCGTAGAAGTTCGAGATGTTCCCGGGGACGGTGCTCAGCAGCACGGTCCCGTCGAAGACCTGCGGCGTCATGTCGACGCCTTCGTGCGTGTTGCGCGTCAGCCTGCGAGTCCACAGCGTGTTGCCCGTCTGCGCGTCGAGCGCGAAGGCGTCCGTCGAGGTCGCGCCGTAGATGCGGCCGTTCCCGAACGCCACCCCGTTGGGCCCGACGCTCGGCTTGTCGAACTTGTGCTGCCACTTGACCTGGCCGGTCGTGCGGTCGAGCGCGAAGACGTTGGAGTTGAGGTCCTGGAGATAGACCGTGCCGTTGAGGCTGATCGGCGTCGAGGCGAAGGCGCCGAAGCCGCTCGAGCCCTTGAAGGCGAAGGTCCACTTGACCTTCAGGCGCGACACGGTCTGGGAGTTGATCGGCGTCTGCGTCGTGGCGCGGGTGTTCGCGAGGTCGTAGTTGTGGGCCGGCCATGCGCCGGCGTTGGCGGCCCACTCGGGCGGCGGCTGGCCGACGGCCGCGGACGCCCGGCCGGCCGTCCCGGCGAGCACGACGGCGGCGGTGATCGCGACCACGAGCGCGGCCGTGGGCGCTGACCGGCGTCGGATGGTGTGCGTCGAAGGCATGTCTCTTGCAGTACTCCTGCTGGGGGTTTGGAGTCGCTCCATGGTGCGTGCGGCGCGCGCGTCTGTCGTCGGCGCGCCGGTGACTCTTCGGCCTACGCCATCGGGTGTAGGCCGCCGTCTGCCGCGTCGTCCTGGCGGCCGTGCACCGGGTTGGGCCGCGAAAAGGCCCCGGGCGGGGCCCGGGGCCTTTCGCGCTACCCCGAGCCGGCGGTTCTCGGGGTGTCCGGCGCCGGCGGGGAGGAGGAGGACAACAGCCGGCGCGAGGTGTCACATGGTCGCTTGCGACCTGGCCGTTGTCATCGGCCCGGAGGCGGATCTTCCGGCTACTCCCCGCGGAGTACCGAGCATCAGGCCGACGCCAGAAGGTGGGGCGCGGGCGCCTGGGTGCGGGGAACCGCGAGGCCGGCATCGAAGGCGAACACGACGAGTTGGGCACGGTCGTGGACGCCGAGCTTGAGCATCGCGCGGCTGACGTGGGTCTTGGAGGTGGCGGGGCTGATGACGAGCTGCTCGGCGATGTCGGGGTTGCTGAGCCCGCGCGCGACGAGCGCGACGACCTCGCGTTCGCGGGGCGTCAGCTCGTCGAGGAGCTCGGAGCTCGGCAGCTGCGGGTCGGGCGCGGAGGCGAGCTCGGCGATCAGCCGCCGGGTCAGGCTCGGCGACAGCAGCGCGTCGCCGCGGGCCACGAGCTCGATCGCCCGCACGAGCTCGGCCGGTTCGGTGTCCTTGAGCAGCAGGCCGCGGGCGCCCGCGCGCAGCGAGGCGAAGATGCGTTCGTCCTGTTCGGTGGCCGTCAGCAACATCACCGCGATGCGCGGGTCGGCGAGCATCCGGCCGGTGGCCTCGACGCAGTCCAGCCCCGGCAGCGTGGCGTCCAGGAGCACGACATCAGGGCGCAACCGGAACGCCTCGGCGACCGCGTCCTCCCCGGTGGCCGCCTCGCCGACGACGCTGATCCGCCCGCCGGACTCCAGCAGCGCTCGAAGGCCGGCGCGGACCAGCGCCTGACGGTCGGCGATCAGCACCCGGACGGCCGGCGCCGCGCCGGCGCGCCCGTCGAGACGGGCGCGCGTGTGGCGATCGAACGCGACGACCCTGCCCGACGTACCGTCGCTGTCGGCTCGGGTCGACGCCGGAAGCGCGGGCATCGCGCCGGGTGCAGATTGCGTGCGGGTCATGCGTGATCGCCTCCGGCGTCTCGGTTGCGGCTCGTCGCCGTCGCGTAGCGCGCGGCGACCTGCTGCCAGTCGACGACGTTCCACCAGGCCTCGAGGTAGTCGGCGCGCCGATGCTGGTATCTGAGGTAATAGGCGTGCTCCCAGACGTCGACGCCGAGCAGGGGCGTGTCGCCGCGCATCAGCGGCGAGTCCTGGTGGGCCGTCGACGTGACGGCGAGGCCCGCGCCATCGTGGACGAGCCACGCCCAGCCACTGCCGAAGCACCCTGCGCCGGCGGCGCTGACCTGCCGCTCGAGCTCGCGCACGGACCCGAATGTCACCTCGATCGCGTCGCCGAGCGGGCCGGCCGGAAGGCCGTGGTAGTCGGGGGCCATCGACTCCCAGAACAGGCTGTGGTTGAGGTGCCCGCCGCCGTTGTTGCGCACCAGCGTGCGCTTGTCCTCGGGCACGGCCTCGAGGTCGCCGAGCAGGTCCTCGATGGGACGGTCGGCCCA
>Ga0207675_100006673_pt1 | contig 10922 bp, 8 predicted proteins | sample KBSSwiS42_FD_184305 | JGI IMG/M metagenome (GOLD analysis project Ga0207675, IMG submission 184305) | Switchgrass rhizosphere microbial communities from Kellogg Biological Station, Michigan, USA - KBS Switchgrass S4-2 (SPAdes) (version 2) | ecosystem: Host-associated > Plants > Roots >...
CGCCGCCACGGGGAAGCGAATCTGGCAGGAACGGGTCGACGGGATTTTCTCCGCCTCGCCGGTGGCGGGCGACGGCAAGATCTATTTCGTCAGCGAGACCGGTGAGACGATCGTGCTGAAGGCGGGCCGCGCGCCGCAAGTGCTCGCGCGCAACGATCTCGGCGAGCGGCTGATCGCCTCGCCGGCGATCTCGAACGGACAGCTCTTCATTCGCTCGGACGGCCAGTTGTTCGCGATCGGGAAGAAGTGAGAATTGGTGAGTTGGCGAGTTGGTGAGTTGGTGAATGCAACTCACCACGTCACCAAATCACCAACTCACCAATTTCAAGCGCGGCGTCGAGCGAGCAGCGCCGCGAACGCGGGGAGATAGGCGAGCGTCCAATAGAGGAAATGTTTCGCGTAGTCCAGGCCTTGAGGATTGAACGGCATCCAGATGCCGGAGATGACGTAGAACCCGAGCCCTGAGCCCGCCGCCGCGAGGGCGCTGCGCACGAGGATGGCCTTCAGGTCATCCCGGCGCTGCAGCACGCGCCCGGTGAGCACGCCGAGCCCCACCCACATCAGGACGAACAGCAGGAACATCGCCGAGTAGCCCATGAGCGGCTGAAGAAAGTAAAAGCCTGCCGTCGCCATGCAGCCGATCGCGATCGCGCCGAGCGCGCCGGTCATCGGCTTCCGCGACGGCCATCCGAGGCAGGCGCCGATCGTCGTGAAGAGCACGATGGCGTGCGCAAACCAGTAGATCGTCTGCCCATGCGGCAGCACGTTCTTCCACAGGTAGTCGCCAACCGTGCTGACGGCTGCCGTCACGAGTGCGCCAACCAGAGCTTCTCGCATGCCCAGTCCTTTCGTGTCGCGCGGCTAGAGAGTCGTAAACACACAAATAGAACGCAGAGGCCGCGGAGATCGCAGAGAAAAATTCGCTGGGATATCTCTGCGTGCTCTGCGAACTCTGCGTTCAACGCCACCCCCCGGGTTCCCTATTCCGGCAACTCCTCACGCGATGGTTCCGGCAGCCAGAAGCTGGCGGCCAATCCGATCACGTAGGCCAGCGTGCCGACGACCGCCGACGCGTAGGCGAGCCGTGCCGGCGCCGAGGCGCCCGGCATGCTGTTCGCCAGCTGCGTCGTCACGAGCGCGGCCATGGTGCCGATCATCCGGCCGCCGACATTCGCCGCGAAGCTCTCGCCCGTGCCACGGAGGTAGGTCGGGTAGACACGCGGGAGATAGTTCCCCCAGAAACTGAACTGTCCGATCGTCGTGATGCCATAGAAGAAGATGCCCCATTTCAACAGCTCGAGGCTGCTCGTGGCGAAGATCGCGAAGACCACCGGCACCAGGATCAGCCCCGGCGCCTGGAAGATGCGGATCAGTTTGCGCCGGCTGATGATGCGGACGGCCAGAAATGCGAGCAGGAAGCGGCCCGCGAGGCCGCCGAATTCCTGGTAGGACTGCACGGCGCTGACGATCTGCTCCTGGGCCGGGCGCGCCAGCCCGCGCAGCTCGGGCAGGCCCGGGACGATGCGTGGCGTCTGCTGAATCGCGCCGAAGGCGGCCGCATACGCCGCCGCCATCATCACCGTCGTCACGATCGTCGTGCGGGCGAACCGCGGCTGAAACAGCTCGGCGAAGCTCGGGCGCTTCAGCGTGCCGGCCAGCTTCTTCTCGCGCCACGCCGGTGATTCGGGCAGGAACGGGCGGATCAGGATCAGGGGAATCGCCGGGATCACGCCCGACATCAGCGTGTAGCGCCACGCTTCGTGTCCGCCGCGCACTTCGGGCAGGCTGTGCCCATAGGTCACGAGCAGGTAGTACGCGCCGGTCGCCATCAGTCCGCCGAACGATCCGAGCACCTGCGTGTAGCCGACGATGGTTTCGCGCTGCTTCGGGTTCGGGAACAGCTCCGACAGCCACGCCACGGCGGCGACGAACTCGACGCAGACGCCGACAAACGTGCAGCAGCGCCAGAACAGCAGCCAGTAGACCGAGGTCGAATAGCCGGCGGCGAAGGCGGAGAACGCGTAGAGCAGGATGCTCCAGACCAGCACGCGCCGGCGGCCGAGCAGGTCGGTGAGGTAGCCGCCGAGCAACCCGAAGATGCCGCCCGCCACCGCGGGCACGTAGAAGATGATGCCGACCCAGTCATTGATCGCCGGACTGGTGGCCGGCTGGTGCAGCAACTCCATGAGCGCCGGCCGCACGATCAGCGGCAGCATCAGCAGCTCGTACGAGTCGAAGGCGAACCCGACCGCGGCGATGATCACGATCAACCATTGCAGCGGCGTCATGCGTGCGGGAGTCTCGTCCATCAGAAATACCTCGCCAGCGTCGCGGCGCCCGGCCGGGACGCCGGCGTCCAGCGTGACACCATCACCATCAGCAGCGCCGAGATCAGCGTCATCGGCACCACCGGCAAGAGGCCGAGCACCTGCGCCCCCGAGGCCGCGCGGGTGACGACCTCGACGCCGCCGATCGTCAGCACCGCCACGGCCGCGCCCGGCGGCGGGGCAGGAACGACCGACTGGAGCACCGCCACCGCCAGCACCGCGGCCGCCGTCCAGACCGCGGCGGCGAGCGCGCCCCACCGCGTGCTGCCTTTCCAGAACAGCGCCGCCACGAGCAGCGGCGACAGCGCCGAATACCCCGCGAAGGCGTACTGCGTGGCGATGTCGAAGATCGACTGCGGCACCGACAGCGCGATGAGATACGCCACCACCGTCAGTGCGACGACGAACAGGCGCCCGGTCTGCACGAGCAGCGCGTCACGCGCGCGCCTGGCGCCCAGGTAGAACGCGACCACGTCCTCGGTGAACATCGTCGACAGCGCCAGGATCTGCGAGTCGCTCGCCATGACGGCGGCCATCACCGACGCCCCGAGCAGCGCCGTCAGCCACAGCGGAGCATATCCCTGGACAAGGGCGAGGATGACATCGTCGCCGGCGGCGCGGGCCCGGAGCTCGTCCCGCCGCCCGGAGGGCAGCGCCGGGCCTTCGGCGGCCAGGGTCGTCCGCGCCTCGAGCTTCGCGGCGATGGCGGGCACGTCGACGGCGCGGTTCGCGATCACGCCGAGAAAGACCGACGGCAGCCAGATGGCGAGCATGCAGATCGGGTAGAGCACGACGGTCCGGCGGAAGTGGGCGAGACGGCGCGCGGTGAGGCAGAAGATGCCGATGTGCGGAAAGGCGATCGACGACAGCGGGATGAACGTGTAGCTGAAGAAGTACCACGGCGACACGCGCTCGCGGGTGAGGAGCGGTGCCGTGGACGGCGCGGCGAGCATCGCTTCGATCGCCTGCCGGAATCCGCCCATGCCGGCGGCGATGACCGCCACCGCGATCGTGCCGAACGAGAGGAAGAGCACGGTCTGGAACGCGTTGACCCAGGCGGTGCCGCGCATCCCGCCGAAGAAGACGTACGCCATCACCACCATCGAGACGATCGCGCCGCCCAGCCAGAAGGGGACCAGCCCGCCGCTGACGGCGCGCAACGTCGTGCCGCCGCCGATCACGGCGATGACGATGTACGGCACCAGCAGGACGGCCTGGACCGCAAAGATCACCGTGCCGATGTGCCCGCACTCCCAGCGGTCGCGGAACATCTGCACCGGGGTGATGAACCCGTGCCGTTTGCCGAGCGCCCACAGCCGCGTGCCGACGACGAACAGGCTCAGCGGGATGATCAGCGCGGAAGAGGACGCCATCAGCCCGTAGGTGACGATGCCGTTGGCGAACGCATGGCCGGAGGCGCCGAGGATGGAGAACGCCGTCATGTTCGCCCCGAAGAGCGAGAGAAGGAACACCGCCGGGCCGAGCGACCGCCCGGCGAGGAAGTAATCCTCGGCGTCGCGCTTGCGCGCGGACGCGCGCCCGGCGAACAGCCCGATCGTGAGCACCACCCCGAGGTAGAGGAAGACGACGACCGCGGGAATCATTCGTGGGCAGCGGGGTCGAGGTGCGCCGGCCAGTGCGTGCGCACGAGCACCCACATCAGCAGCGCGATCGCGAGGGTGTACGCGGCGTGATAGAAGAGGCCGATCGGCAGGAAGCCGAACACGAGCGGGCGCGCCGCGCGCCAGAACCAGAAATCCTGATGCAGCGCATAGAGCGCCGCCACCATGAGGACCGCCGCCATCGGGCTATACTACGACATCATGCACGCAACGCCGTCCGCACGGGGCCGCGCCGCGGATGCGACGCCCGACGGCTCGCGCGCCGCGCTTGACGCGTGGGTGCGAGAAGTCATCGCCTGGCATTTCGATCCGGCGACCGGGTCGCCGTTCTGGCTCGATTTCGCGGCGAAGGCCGGCTGGGATCCGCGGCGCGACATCACGTCCTTCGCCGACCTCAAGCGCTTCGGGCAGTTCGAGGACGAGGCGCTGCGCGGCGGGCCGGTCCAGCGGTGGATCCCGAAGGGGCTCGCGGGCAAACCGGTGTTCGTCTTCGAAACAGGTGGGACGACCGGCACACCGAAGACGCGGGTGGCGATCGACGACTTCCGGACCGACTACGAAATCTTCAGCGACACGCTGCCCGACGAATTCTTTCCCCGCGGCGGCAACTGGCTGATGCTCGGGCCGTCGGGGCCGCGGCGGCTCCGGCTGTCGGTCGAGCACCTGGCGCAGTATCGCGGCGGCGGCATCTGCTTCTGCGTCGACCTCGATCCGCGATGGGTCATCAAGCTGATCAAGAAGGGGTGGAGCGAGCACCTGCAGGCCTACAAGGACCACGTCATCGATCAGGCCGTCACCATCCTGAAGGCCGGCCATGACATCCGCTGCATGTTCGCGACGCCGAAGCTGCTCGAATCGCTGGCGCTGCGCCTCGAGTCGATGGGGACGACGATCCGCAAGATGGGGATCACCGGGATCTTCTCCGGCGGCACCGAGTTCACGCCGCAATGGAACCGCTTCGCGCACGAGGAGCTGCTCGACGGCGCGTACATGACGCCGACCTACGGCAATACCCTGATGGGCCTGGCGGCCAGCGCGCCGAGCGGCCCGCACAACAATTACAAGATCGCGTACTACGCGCCGCAGCCGCGCGCGGCCATCGAAGTGGTGGACTTCGACGACCCGGACAAGCTCGTCGGCTACGGCGAGACCGGCCGCGTGAAGCTGACGACGTTGACGAAGGAATTCTTCATGCCGGGATTCCTCGAGCGCGACGAAGGCGAGCGCGAACCGCCGTGCGACAAGTTCCCGTGGGACGGCATCAGCGGCGTGAGGCCCTACCGGGGATTCGCGGCGACGACAACCGTGGGCGTCTACTAGAGGGAAATGCAACCACGAAAACACGAAACCACGAAGACAACACGAAGAAGATCAACTCTTTTTCGTGATCCTTCGAGGTCTTCGTGCCTTCGTGGTTGCATTTGAGACACATGATCAACATCCCCGTACTGCGCTGGGGCCAGCCGTATACCAGCATTGACGTCGATCCGGTCGTGCACTTCGCGACCGGGGAGCCGATCGCCAGCGTCAGCCGCGCCAACGGCGGGCTGATCCAGCGCGACATGCGCAAGGCGGCGCGCGCGCGCGACGTGCTGCGCGAGATTCCGATCGACGATCTCATCGCCCGCGCCGGCAAGGCGGGCGAGCTCTACATGGACGCGACGCTGCCGATCGGCGACGGGACGCAGTCGCCCGAGGAGTTCGCGCGCGCGCAGTCGGCGAGCACGGGCCTGCCCGAGCGCATGTGCCGCGCGAACATGAAGAAGAACGCGTTCGTGCTGGCCGAGATGCGGCGCATCCTGGACTCGCTGACGCGCGGCCTCTCGCTCGACGTGCTCTCGACCGGGCATGGCGAAGAGCGCGGCGTGCCGATCAGCTATCAGGCCCAGAGCCCGGTGGTCGGGCTCGTGCTGCCCTCGAACTCGCCCGGCGTGCACACCCTGTGGCTGCCGGTCATCCCGCTGCAGATCGGGCTGGTCCTGAAGCCCGGGCCGCAGGAACCGTGGACGCCGTATCGGATGGCCGAAGCGTTCTTTCAGGCCGGCATCCCGCGCGAGGCGATCTCCATCTATCCGGGCGGCGGCGACGTCGGGGCGGCGGTGCTCGACAGCTGCGGCCGCAACCTGATTTTCGGCGGCACGCCGACGGTCGATCGTTATCGCGGCAATCCGCACGTGCAGGCGCACGGCCCCGGCTTCTCGAAGATCCTGCTCGGCGACGACCAGGTCGATCGCTGGGAAGATTTTCTCGACGTGATGGTGGACAGTGTCTTCCTGAACAGCGGGCGCGGCTGCATCAACTGCTCGGGCATCTGGGCGAGCCGCCACACGCGGGAAATTGCTGAAGCGCTGGCGCGCCGCCTTGCCGCGATCCAGCCATTGCCGCCGGACCATCCCGACGCCAGCCTGGCCGCGTTCACGGTGCCCGGCGTCGCCGACGCGATCGCCCAGTCGATCGACGCCGACGTCAAGGCGCCCGGGGTCACCGACGTCACCGCCGCCTACCGCGGCGACGCCCCTCGCATCGTCAAACAGGGGATGGCGGATTATCTGCTCCCGACCGTGGTCCACTGTGAGTCGCCCGAGGCCGCGATCGCGTCAAAGGAGTACATGTTCCCGTTCGTGACGGTCGTCGAGTGCCCCGAGTCGAGGATGCTCGACGCCATCGGCCCGACGCTCGTCTGCAGCGCGATCACCTGCAATCCCGCGTTTCGCCGGACGCTCGTCGACGCGGTGCACATCGACCGGCTGAATCTCGGCCCGGTGCCGACGACGCAGCTGAACTGGCTGCAGCCGCACGAGGGCAACCTGATCGAGTTCCTGTTCCGGGCGCGGGCGTTCCAGACTGCCAATCTATAGCCTCCACGAGGTCATGAGCGGCGTGTACTCAACACAGAGGACACCAAGGACACAAAGCTTCTTTCATAAGCGTAGTGTCCGCCTTCAGGCGGACCCGTCACGGTCCGGCTAAAGCCGGACACTACGTACGATAAGGAATGGATTTCGTGCGTTTCGTGGCCACCAACCCCTCTGTGTCCTTTGTGTCCTCTGTGTTGAGTACACGGTGATATGAGAATCCTGTCGATCACCGCGGGCGCGGCCGGGATGTATTGCGGCAGCTGCTCGCGCGACAATGCGCTGGCGGTGGAGCTGCTCGCGCGCGGCCACGACGTCACGCTCCTTCCGCTGTACACGCCGACCAACCCCGACGAGCCGAGCGTCAGCCGCGACACCGTGTTGTTTGGCGGCATCAGCATCTATCTGCAGCAATACATCGCGCTCTTCCGGAAGACGCCGCGGTTCCTCGATCGGCTGTGGGACTCGCCGGCGGTCATCAAGGCATTCGCCAGCCGCTCGCTGTCGACCGACCCGAAGATGCTCGGCGAGATGATGGTCTCGATGCTCGAGGGCGATCGCGGCGTGCTCCGCAAGGAGTTCGCGAAGCTGCTCGAGTGGCTCGACGACGAGCCGATCCCGGACGTGATCAACCTGCCGAACTCGCTCCTGATCGGCCTGGCGCGGCCGTTGCGCGACGCGTTGAAGCGGCCGATCTGCTGCACGCTGCAGGGCGAGGATCTGTTTCTCGAGGAGCTCATCGAGCCCTATCGCAGCCGTTCGATCGCGTTGATTCGGCGTCAGGTCGCCGACGTGGACTCGTTCTTCGCCGTGAGCCATTACTACGTGCCGGTAATGGCCAGGCTGCTCGCGATTCCCGAAAGCCGGATCGCGGTCGTCCCGCTCGGCATCAACATGAAGGGCTACGTGCAGCGGCCGCCGCGGGCGGCGAGCGGCGATGTCTTCAGGGTCGGCTACTTCGCGCGGCTGGCGCCGGAAAAGGGGCTCCATTTCCTCGCGCAGGCCTACCAGCTCTTCCGCAAGAAGGTGTCAGGCACCCACTCCGGCACGGCGCGCATCAAGTTGGAAGTGGCGGGCTACATCGGCCGGGCGCAGGCGTCGTATCTCGAGGATGTGAAACGCCAGATCGCCGCGGCCGGGCTCGCCGACGAGTTCACCTACCACGGCGCCGTCGATCGCGACGGCAAGCTCGCGTTTCTGCAGACGCTCGACGTCCTGTCGGTGCCGGCCACCTACGACGAGCCGAAAGGGGTGTTCCTGCTGGAGGCGATGGCCAGCGGCGTGCCGGTCGTGCAGCCGCGGCGCGGCGCGTTCACCGAGATCGTCGAGAACACCGGCGGCGGGCTGCTCGTCGCGCCCGACGATCCGGCGGCGCTGGCGGACGGGTTGTACGAGCTGTGGCAGGACCGCGCGAAAGGCGACGCGCTCGGCGCGCGCGGCTTCGCCGGCGTGCGCGCGCATTACAGCATCGCGGAGTCCACCGATCGGCAGCTCGCGGTGTACGAGGCGCTCGTTTCGCACCCGACGCTCGGCTGACGCTCGGCTCACGCCTTCGCGCTACGACGAACGGAGACAGAGATTCTCGTAGGGCGCTCGGCTCACGCCTTCGCGCTACGACTACGGAGACGGGGATTCTCGCAGGACGCGCGGCTGAGGCTCGGCTTACGCCTTCGCGCTACGACGAACGGAGACAGATACTCTCGTAGGGCGAAGGCGTGAGCCGAGCCGAACGACACATGCTGAATGTCGCGAACCTGAGCAAGGAATATCCGACGCCGCGCGGCCCGCTCGGCGTGCTGTCCGACGTCTCGTTCTCGCTGGCGCCCGGCGACGCCGCCGCGATCATGGGCCCTTCGGGCAGCGGCAAGAGCTCGCTGCTCTACGTCCTCGGCACGCTGGAGCCGCCGACCTCCGGCACGGTGACGCTCGACGGCCGCGACCCGTTCCAGCTGCCCGCCGCGCAGCTCGCCGCGTTCCGCAACGAGTCGGTCGGGTTCGTCTTCCAGGATCACTGTCTACTGCCGCAGTGCACGGTGCTCGAGAACGTCCTGATTCCGACGCTGGTCGCGTCCGGCGGAAACGGCGGCGGCGACACCGATCGCGCGCGGCGGCTGGTCGAGCAGGTCGGCCTCGGCGCCCGCATCGATCATCGTCCCGGCGGGCTGTCGGGCGGCGAGCGGCAGCGGGTGGCCATCGCCCGCGCGCTCGTGCGCGAACCGCATCTGCTGCTGTGCGACGAGCCGACCGGCAACCTCGATCGCGCCTCCGCGGAGCAGGTCGCGTCGCTGCTGCTCGATCTGCACCGCCAGCGGCAGGGGATCCTGATCGTCGTCACCCACAGCGCGCAGCTCGCCGCCCATTTCCCGATCCGCTTCGAGCTCGTGGATCGCCAGCTGCGGCGGAGCTAGAAATGCAACCACGAAATCACGAAGGACACGAAGCGACACGAAGAAGATATCCACAAGAGGTTAAGAGTGGTTCTTTGTCTTTTTCGTGTGTCTTCGTGTTTTCGTGTTTTCGTGGTTGCATTTTGATCGCATGAAGCCGCGCGATCTCGTCCTTCGCGGGATCGTCTACTACTGGCGCACCAACGCCGCGGTGGTGCTCGGCGTCGCCACCGCGGTCGCCGTGCTGGCGGGCGCGCTGCTGGTCGGCGACTCGGTCCGCGGCAGCCTTCGCGACCTCGTGCTGCGGCGCATCGGCCAGACCGATCGCGCGGTCGTCTCCACCGGATTCTTTCGCGAAGCGCTTGGCGACGCGCTCGCCGCCGACGCGTCGGTCGCCGGCGCGATCCCGCTGATTGCCGTCGAAGGGGCCGTGAGCAGCCAGGCCAGCGGCCGCCGCGCGTCGCGCGTGCAGGTGTACGGGGTGGACGACCGCTTCTGGCGCTTTCACGGCGTCGCGGGCGTTCACGGTCCGGAAGGGCGCGAGGCGCTCGTGAGCCCCGCGCTCGCGTCCGACCTCGGCGCCACGCCCGGCAGCGTCGTGCTCCTCAGGATCGAGCGGCCCTCGGCGGTGCCGATCGAGTCGCTGCACGGCCGGAAGGACGACGCGGGCCGGACGGTGCGGCTCAACGTGAGCGCGATCCTCGGCGCCGCCAGCCTCGGGGAGTTTTCGCTCCGGCCGCAGCAGGGCGACGTGCGCGCGGTGTTCGTGCCGCTGGCGCGTCTGCAGCAGGATCTCGAGCTCGCCGGGCGCGTGAACACGCTGCTCGTCGCAGATCGACCGGGCTCGTCCGGCTCGCCTGAAAGGCTCGCCCTCCAGGGAGAGCGGGGATCGGCGCCTTCTGGAGCGCGAGGCTTTCAGCCGAGCGAATCGCCGTCCGGAACGCTCGAGTCGTCGATCCGTCGTCAATTCGCGCTCGAGGATGTCGGGTTGACCATCCGCCCGGTCGGCGGCGGGACGGCGCTCGCCGTCGAAAGCGCCGCCGGCTTCATCGACGCCGCGCGTGCGGAGGCGATCGACGCCGCGGCGGCGGGCGTGGGGCGGAAGGCGCAGCCGGTCCTGACCTATCTGGCGAACAGCCTGCGCAGCGGCGATCGTCAGATCCCCTATTCGCTGGTGACGGCGATCGATCTGCACGCGATCGCGCCACAACTGCAGACACCTCATCAGACGCCCCCCATCGTCCTCAACGACTGGGCCGCGCGCGACCTGGCGGTGAAGGTCGGCGATCCGCTCGTGCTCGAGTACTACCTCTGGGAAGATCCCGGCCGCCTCGTGACGCGCACCGCCACGTTCGAAGTCGCCGCCGTCGTGCCCATCGCCGGCGCGGCGGCCGATCGCGACTTCGCGCCGGTGTATCCAGGCATCACGGAAGCGGCCTCCCTCGGCGACTGGGATCCGCCGTTTCCGATCGACCTCAGTCGTGTGCGCCACGTCGACGAGGAGTACTGGAAGCAATACCGGACGACGCCAAAGGCGTTCGTGCCGCTCGACGTCGGACAGGCGCTGTGGCGATCGCGCTACGGCGATCGCACGTCGGTCCGGCTCGCGCCCGGCGGCGAGCCGGCGAGCGCGGCGCGCGACGCTCTGGCGGCAGCGCTCCGCTCCGCGATCGATCCGCTGGCGCTGGGGCTGTCGGTCCGCGACGTGCGCGGCGCGGGCCTGGCGGCATC
>Ga0207675_100006677_pt1 | contig 10917 bp, 7 predicted proteins | sample KBSSwiS42_FD_184305 | JGI IMG/M metagenome (GOLD analysis project Ga0207675, IMG submission 184305) | Switchgrass rhizosphere microbial communities from Kellogg Biological Station, Michigan, USA - KBS Switchgrass S4-2 (SPAdes) (version 2) | ecosystem: Host-associated > Plants > Roots >...
ACGAAGAACGCAGGGCGCCGTTCCCGGTTGCCGAGCTCGGCGCCGAGGTGTCCGCGAGGATGGAAGAACTGTCGGCCCGGTCCGGCCGCCCCGTCCGGCTGCTGCTCGAGCCGGGGCGAATACTGGTGGCGGAAGCGGGCCGTCTGCTGATGACAGTGGTCTCCGTCAAGACGCGTGGCGCTCGCCGCTACGTCGGCGTGGACAGCACCGTAGGGAACGTCGCCGTGGAGAGCGTGTATCACGCCTATCACGGGATCGAGGCCGTGTCGCCCCGGGGGCCGGCGCTGGACGTCCCGACCGACGTGTGCGGCAACACCACGCATTCTCGCGACTTCATCGCGCGCGCCTGCCGACTGCCGGATCTGCGCCCCGGCGATCTGCTCGCGCTGTGCGACGTCGGCGCGTATGGTTATGCGATGTCGAGTCACTTCCTGAACCGCCCCAGGCCTGCCGAAGTGGTGCTGCACAATGGAGAAACGCATTTGACGACGCGCCGCGAGACCTTTGAAGATCTGGTCGCCACGCAGTTGAGCACCTAGGCTGCCGACCTTGTCCGACAACGCTTCCGGCTCTTCGTATCCAGGCGGCCCCACGCCGACGCGTCCCGAAGGGATGCAGTGGAGAACGGTCATCATCGGCGGCCTTGCCGTCCTGCTCGTGATCGGGGCCTTTCAGGTATTCGGCGGTCGCGAAGAAAAGCTCGCGCAGATGTCGGCGTCGGACGGCCGCATTGCTCTCGCGGGTGCGGGAGACACGGCCGTCGCTGAAATCGATCGGAGCGCAAGACCCGACGTCGCCTATCACGTCGTTCTGCACGACGTCCCGCTCGCGGGCCGGCTGGAATTGAGCTGCGAGTGGGTGGATCCCAGCGGCCGTGTGGCCCGCCACAACACCTATCGCACGCAGGTCGTTTACAAGCGCACGTGGCCGACCCATTGCCGGCAGCAGTTTGGCCCGGCGGCGCCAGAGGGCTCCTGGCACGTGCGCCTGTTGTCGGGACCGCGCGTCTTGAGCAGCACGCCGTTTCTGTTGAGGTGATCGTGCCGTGAGCGGAATCTGTGGCTTCGCGGGTCAGGCAGACCCTCAGGTCGTGGACGCGATGCTTGCCGCCATCGAGTATCGAGGGGACCGTCACGAGGTGGCCTCGGCGCCTGGCGTGTCGCTCGGCTATCGCTGGTGGAGTGCGCGTCCGGGAAAGTCCCCCGGCATTCACCGCGAGGGCGGCGACGTGGTGGCGTGCGCCGGCACCTTCGCGCCACCGGTGGACTCGCCCGCCGTTGCGCTGCGCAATCGGCTGGTTCCAGGACCGGGAGGGCTCGACACACTCGATGGCGCATTCGCCGCCGCCTGGTGGGACGGCGCGCGCCGGCGCCTGACGCTCATCCGCGATCCTTTCGGCGTGCGCTCGCTCTATTACACCGAGCACCAGGGCGTCTTCTACTTCGCCAGCGAATTGAAGCAGTTGCTGGCCGTTCCCAGCCTGATCGTGGAAGCCGACCCCGTGGCGCTCCACAAGTACCTCACGTTTTCCTTCGTACCGGGTGAAGACGTGCCGATTCGAGGAATCCGCCGCCTGCTCCCCGGCCACGTGGCGGAGTATGCGGCCGGCCGCCTCACGACGAGGCCCTACTTCAAGGTGCGCGAGGAGATCGATCCCAGGCTGGCCGACCGGACGATCGCGACGCGCCACATTCGCGCCCGCTGCCGGGAAGCGATCGGCCGGCGGTTGAACGGGGAGAGTGAAGTCGCGGTGTTCCTGTCGGGAGGCATCGACTCCTCGGGCGTCACGCTCTGGCTGACGGAGACGGGCGTCAAGGTACGAGCGTTCAGCCTGGACTTCGGCGAGCGCAGCGTCGAGAAAGCCCAGGCCCAGGTTGTGGCGGACCAGCTGCACGTCCCGATTCAGTTCGTGCCGGTCACCGGCGGCGACATCGGCGACATCCTGCCGGATCTCGTGTGGAAGCTCGACCTGCCCTTCGGCGATCCGGTCACTGGCCCGCAGTACTTGCTCGCGCGCGCGGCGCGTGGTGCCGGGTTCTCCGCCGTCTTCAACGGCGAAGGCGGCGACCAGCTGTTTGGGGGATGGACCAGCAAGCCGATGGTCTCCGCCGAGCTCTATGCGGACTTGTACGCCGATGACACGCGCGAAGAGTTGTACCTCCGCTCGTACCACCGCTTCTACGGCCTGGAGGATCGGCTCTACACGCCGGAATTCCGCGCGCAGGTGGGCGGGCCCGGACAACGGCGCGCGCTCTTGATGCCGTACCTGCGGGGCGACCTGGCCGAGACGTTTCTGAACCGCGTCCGGCTCGCCGACATTTCCCTCAAGGGCTCGCAGAACATCCTCCCGCGGGCGGAGCGCATGGCCGGCGGCCACGGCCTCGATCTTCGTGTTCCGCTGTTCGATCGCGCGCTGGCCGAAGCGTCGTTTCACCTGCCGCCTCAGCTCAAGCTTCACGGCGCGATCGAAAAGTACATCCTGAAACGGGTCCTGCAGCGGCACCTGCCCCGGGAGATTGTCTGGCGCCGCAAGTACGGCATGAGCGTCCCGGTCACGGATTGGGTCCTCGGTCCCCTGGCCCCGGTGATGGAGGAATTGCTCGGGCCGCCGTCGTTGAAACGGCGCAATCTGTTTCGGGCCGAATACGTCGATCGGCTGCGGCAAGGACGAAACGACGCGCGGGAAACACGCCGTCGCCGCATCGGCGAGCGGCTGTGGGCGCTGGCGATGCTGGAAGCGTGGATGCGCGTCTTCATCGACGGGCGAGGCCGCCAGCCTCGGGGCTCGCTGTGAAGTGCATCTACTGCGGCACGGACAGCAAATACTCCGAGCGATCGGATGGACGCTGCAAGTGCGGCAAGAAGTTCGCATTCGAGCCCAAGACGGGCGACCGCTTCACCGACGCGGGTTTCAAGTCCGCCATCGACGCGGTGTCCGCTCAAGGCCAGATCCGCTGGGGCGTCGAGCACCTCTACTACGAGTTGTGCCGCCGTCTCCTGAACCGCGGGTGGTGGAAGATCTGGTCTCTGTTGCGGGGGCCCCGGCCACGTTTCGTCAGGCTCGACCAGAGTACGTTCGACGGGCTGTGGCAACGGTGGAAGACCGCGCACGGCCTGCCCACGGGGCTGATCGTCAGGAAGGCCGATCCAGGGGTCTCGAAGCCACGGGAGGCCGACATCGGCGACTACTCGTTCGACCGCGCCGTGATCTGTGACCGGGCCCGCACGGTGGATCTCCTGATCGCCAACAACTTTCACTTCGAGAACAGCTGCGCGGTGCTTTCCATTGGCGGGTATCCGAAAGGACCGTTTGAAACGGTCCGCACGATGCTCAAGCGGAATCCGAAGCTTCAGGTCTTCGCGCTTCACGACGCGAGCGTCCCCGGCTGCACGCTGGCCCACACCCTGGCAAACGATCCGCAATGGTTCAAGGGACAGGCCCAGGTCAACGACCTCGGTCTTCGTCCCCGCCATGCCGGGCCGTTCCGGGGTCTGTTGCTGCCGACTCAAGGTGGACCCAGTGTGGGACCGGACCAGGGCATCAGCGCCGATGAACTGTTGTGGCTGAACGCGTACCTCCTGGAGCTGGCCGCGATCCGGCCGGAGCAGATTCTCAAGCGCCTGTTCCGGGGCATCAACCGCCAGGAGGACTCCACCTCTGGTTCCGGCGACTCCGGGAGTACTGGCTCGAGCGTTTCCTCCGATGGAGATTCCTTCAGTTCCGATGCATCAGATTCCGATGGCGGCGCCGATTCGTTCGGGTAGCGCGGAACCTGTCTGGATTCGCGCGACACCGGGGCCCCCGCTCATGCGCAACAGCGTGCGATCCCGCACCTGTGGCCGCATCGGCGGACTCGCCGGCTGCGCCGATCGAACGGCGATCGAGTCGCTGGCCGGGAGTCTCGGAGCAGGCGCTCAGATTCTCGACGACGCCGGCAACGCGCGCGCGGGCACGACGGTGGTCGCCGACTTCGACGCCTGCTGGAGTGACGGGCGTGCCGTGGAGCACCTCGCGCAGTGGCATGGCATCCTCGACCAGGACCGGCTGTCAGCGGTCACCGGGGCATTCGCTCTCGCCTGGCGCAAAACGGATGGAACGCTGTGCCTCGCACGCGATGCCATCGGCGAGCGCGGCCTGTTCTACGCGAAGATCGACGGAGGGCTGATCTTCGCGTCCACGCTGCACGCGATTCTGGCGACCGGCCTTCTCGAGCCGCGGATCAACCTCACGGCTGTCGCAAGGTACCTGAGCTATGCGTATCTGCCGGGCGCGGAGACGCTGATCTCCGGAATCTTCAAGGTCCTTCCCGGCGAAGTCGTGGAATTCCGCCAGGGACAACTGTCCTCTTCGCGCTTCTGGTCGTTGCCGGCGGAGCCACACGGGAATCCGGCGCCGGATGAAGAAGGCCTGCGCCGGCAACTGCGCGCGGCGCTCGAAGCCGCGGTGGCTCGTCAGCTCCCTGCGAGCGGGCCGGTTGGGGCGTTCCTGTCGGGGGGCCTGGACTCGAGCCTGATCGTCGCGCTGGCACGGCGGTTGTACGCCGGCGAGGTTCTCACCTATTCGGTGTCCTTCGGTGCGGAATACGCGAACGAGCTGCCCTTCAGTTCATGCGTCGCCAGTCATTGCCGGACTCGACACCACATCGTGGAGCTGTCGCCGTCCGTCATTCTGCGACACCTCGATGAGTCCATCGCGTTCCTGAGCGATCCCGTCGGCGATCCACTCACCGTCCCCAACGCGCTGCTCTTTCGCGAAGCCGCCCGGGAGACCGGCGCGGTCTTGAACGGCGAGGGTGGCGATCCGTGTTTCGGCGGGCCGAAGAACGTTCCGATGCTGCTGGCCGAGCTCTTCGGCGATGGCGCGGAGGAAGCCTTCGCCGACCGCACCTACGGCCGCGAGCGCAGCTTTTTGCGCGCTCACCAGAAGTGCTACGACGATCTGCCGGCCATGCTGAGGCCGGAAGTCCGGAGCGCGATGGCCGACAACGCCCTGGAATTGGAAGTGGCCCCCTCCTTCGGCGATCCGCGCTGGACGAGCTTCATCGCCAGGCTGATGGCGATCAACATCACGTTCAAGGCGCCGTTCCACATCCTGCACAAGGTGGACTCGGTGAGCGCGCCGTTCGGCGCCGTCGCCCGGTCCCCGCTGTTCGACCGCGGCGTCGTGGAGCTGGCGATGTCGATTCCCTCGCAGCTCAAACTGCGCGGCTCGAGCGAGAAATATCTCCTGAAACAGGCCGTGCGCGACCTCCTGCCGTCCGCGATCGTCGACCGCCCGAAAAGCGGCATGCTGGTGCCGGTCGAGGGCTGGTTCAAGGGACCGCTGTTGAGCGCGGCCCGGGAACGCGTGTTGGACGGCCTCGCCGGCTTCGGATTGTTCGACCGCACGTATCTCGAACGGCTGCTCGACGGACGAATCGGTACCCCGCGCCCGCGCCGGGGCGCCAAGATCTGGCTGCTGCTGACGCTGGAGTCGTGGCTGCGCTCGATCCGGAGGCCCGCATGAAAAACATTCCGCGGAATGCGGCTCGACAAGCAGTACTGTTCTTGACGCTGCGGACCTGAGTGACTACTGCCCCCACGGAGCTCGCCGAAGCCATCATCGGGTCGCTGTTCATCGCGATCGGGCTGGTGTCGGGCGTGGCCGGCTTGAGCGCCCGGCCGCGGCGGCAGCTCACGGCCGTGTGGTTCGCGGCGTTCTGCCTGCTCTACGGCGTGCGTCTCGGCGCGAACTCCGAGTTGATCCAGGCACTGATGCCGTGGCCCCTGCCGGTCTTCGACTACATCGACGCGTTCGTGACCTACATGATTCTCATCCCCGGCGGTCTCTTCGTGGAGACACTCATCGGACCGGGATGGCACCGGCTCATTCGCCGCACCTGGCAGCTCAACTGCCTGTGTGCGGTCGTGGCGATCGCGAACGACGTCGTGCAGAAGCGGCCCGGTGCCAGCGGTCGGCTCAACGCCGCGGTGGTGATGCTCACCCTGCTCATCCCGGCCGCCCATGTCCTCTGGCGTGCGCGCAGCGGGCACTGGTCGATCGAGATTCGAGCCGTTGCCGCCGCAGGCGCTGTGTTTGCCGCGGTCGCCATCTACGAGACGCTGACCGCCCGGGGCATCTTCGGACCCGCCTTCGAGGCCGAGCCATTCGCCATGCTGCTCTTCACCGCCGCGCTCGGGTGGTTCGTGCTGAGCCGGGCCCGCGATCAGGCGTACGGCTTTGTCGCGCTCTCCCGCGAGCTCGAGGTCGCTCGAGACATACAGCAGTCGCTGTTGCCGCAGCGCATGCCGAATGTGCCGGGCCTGCGCATCCAGGGCACATACCTGCCCATGAGCGCGGTGGCGGGAGACTTCTATGACGTCGTCGCGCGGCCCGACGGCCGGGTGGTCGTCGTCGTTGCCGATGTCTCGGGCCACGGCGTCCCGGCCGCGCTGGTCGCGTCGATGTTCAAAGTCGCGTTCGCCGCGGAAGCCGAGCGCTACGATCGCCCGGGCGACATTCTCGGCGGCATCAACCGGACGTTGACCGGCACATTCGACCGCGCCTACATCACCGCGTGCTGCGTCTCGATCGATCGTGCGCGGGAGACGATGGTCTACGCGGCGGCCGGACATCCTGCCGCGCTGTTGCGACAGAGCGGCGGCCGGATCGAACGGCTCGACGAGGGCGGGACCGTACTCACGTTGTTCCCGGCCGCGACCTACGCGGACGCGGAGGTTCCGTTCCACGCCGGAGACCGGCTGCTGCTCTTCACGGATGGCCTGCTCGAAGCGACTCGCCGCGACGGCGACGAGTTCTTCGGCGATTCCGAACTGGCTCGCGTGGCGGCTGGAGTGCCGGAGTCAGAGGATGTCGCGCAGGCCGTGCTCCGTGCCCACCGCGAGTGGATCGGAGAAGGAACTCCGTTGTCGGATGACGTCACGCTGGTCGTCGTGGAGTGTGTCGCGGTCGCGTGATTCTGCCGGGTCAATCGCCAACGCCCCAACGGTCTACATTCGGATAAGATTCTCGTTGACGGACGTCGAGAGCTGGCGACCGAACGCTTGCCCGCTCAGGTTTCTCTTCCCGATACCGAAAAGCACATCATGAAACTGCACGCCACGCTCGTGACCGCGTCTGTTCTCGCCGCTGCACTGGTGACGGGATACGCCCAGGAAAAGCGCGGCGTCTGGCCTCCAGCCCTGCAGCCGGCATCCGACACGTCGCCCGTGCTGTCGCCGGACGCGGCGATGAAGACGATGATCATGCCGCCCGGTTATCACCTCGAGCTCGTCGTGAGCGAGCCGATGATCCAGGACCCGGTCTTCATCGACTGGGATGCCGACGGCCGCATGTGGGCGATCGAAATGCCCGGCTACATGATCGACATCACGGCGAGCAGGGAGCTCGAGCCGCTCGGTCGTATCGTCGTGTTCGAGGACACGAACAAGGACGGCAGGATGGACAAGCGGACCGTCTTCGCCGACGGCCTGGTGCTGGCCCGCGCGCTGAAGGTCCTGCACACGGGAGTGCTCGTCGGCGAGCCGCCGGACCTCTGGCTGATGAAGGACACCAACGGCGACCTGAAGATGGACACCAGGGAGCTGGTCACCGACACCTACGGACGCCGGGATGCCAACGTCGAGCACAACGCGAACGGCCTGTTCTGGGCGATGGACAACTCGATCTACACCTCCGAAAGCGATGTCTACCTCCATTGGAACGATGGCCGGTTCGACGTCAGGAAAACGCTGTCGCGCGGCCAGTGGGGTGTGTCGCAGGACGATCAGGGCCGCGTGTTCCGGAATTCGAATTCGTCGGCGCTCCACGTCGACATCGTCCCCACGGCGTATTTCATGCGGAACCCGACCCAGGCGCGGACGCGCGGAAGCTATGAATTCCTGGGTCAGGACGGCAACGACCTCAACATCGTCTGGCCGGCGCATCCCACGCCGGGCGTGAACCGCGGCTATCAGACAGGCACGCTTAGAGCCGATGGCACTCTGGCGACTTTCACCGCCGTCGCCGCGCCCACCATCTACCGCGGCGATCGGCTTCCGGCCGAACTGCAGGGCAACGCCTTCGTCGCGGAGCCCTCCGGCAATGTCGTGAGCCGCATCATCATCGACGATGACGGAAAGACGTTGAGGGGGCGCAAGGCGTATGCATCCGGTGAGTTCCTGGCCTCGACCGACGAGCGCTTCCGGCCGGTCTATCTCTCCTCGGCGCCGGATGGCACCCTCTATGTCGTCGACCTGTATCGCGGCATCATCCAGCACAAGGGCTACATCACCGAGTACCTCCGGGACCAGATTCTGTCGCGCCACCTCGAACAGCCGACCGGGAATGGACGCGTCTACCGCGTCGTGCACGACACGACGAAGCGCGGCAACAGCCCGGCGTTGTCGACGGCGAGCCCGGCGGTGCTCGTCGAGACGCTCTCGCATCCGAACGGATGGTGGCGTGACACCGCGCAGCGCCTGCTCGTCGAGCGCAATGACAAGTCCGCCGTGAGCGCCTTGCAGAAGCTCGCGATCGGCGCGAAGGATCCGCGGACCAGGCTCCATGCGCTGTGGACGCTGGACGGGATGAACAGCATCGATCCCGCCACCGTCACGCGCGCGCTCGGCGATCCGTCGAGAGACGTCCGCGCGTCGGCGATTCGCATATCGGAACGATGGCTTCGTGAGCCCAACCATCCCATTCACGCGGATGTGCTGAAGCTGGCCTCCGACAACGACTGGGCCGTCCGCACGCAGCTCGGCGCCTCGATCGGCGAGCTTCCGCCGGGCCCGAAGCAGGCGGCGCTGGCGTCGTTCCTGACAAGGCACAGCACCGACCCGATCGCAGCCGACGCCGCACTCAGCGGAATCAAGGATAGCGAAGCGGCGGTCCTCGACATCCTGCTTCAGGGCGGAGACACACCGCAGCGCAGTGCCGCCGTCACGCTGGTCGCCGCGGCGCTGGTGACGGCTGCGCAGGACGCGCCGGTTCAGGCGCTCTTCGACAAGATCGCGGACGGGCGCAGGGCCGCATGGGAGCGCTCGGCGCTCCTTCGCGGCGCCGAGGTGGCGCTGCTCGACATGCCGCCGCCAGGTTCTGTTGCCGGCCGGGGCCGCGGCCGAGCGGCCGCGGCGGCTGATGCGCCTTGTGTCGACTGTCCCGGCGGGCGGGCAGGTCCGGGGGGCGCGGCGGCGTTTCCGCGAGCAAGGGGCGAGGGACCCGCGGCGGAAAACGCAGCGGCCCCCGCCGGCAGAGGTCGAGGCCGTGGAGGTGCAGGCGGACGGGCGCTGAAGCTCACGCGGGAACCGGCCCTCGGCGCGCTTGCGACGCGCGATGACGATCTCGGAAAGCGCGCGGCCGGCGTCCTCGCGCGCGTGGAATGGCCAGGCAAGCCCGGAGCCGCTGCGCCCGTCACTCCACTGACTCCGGCGGAGCAGGCGCGGTTCAACGCCGGCCGGGAGGTGTTCCAGAGCCTGTGCGTGGCGTGCCATCAGGCAGACGGACGCGGCCGAGAGAAGATCGCGACCAGCCTCGTCGGATCCGCCTTCGCGCTCGGAGCGCCGGGGATTCCCGTCCGCGTGCTGATGAACGGCAAGGAGGGTACGGTCGGCCTGATGCCGCCGCTCGGCGCGGCGCTCAGCGACGAACAGATTGCCGCCGTGCTCACCTACGTACGCCGCGAGTGGGACAACACGGGATCTCCAGTCGCTCCCGCCGACGTCACGCCGATCCGCGCGCTCACCGCCGGACGCACTCGTCCCTGGACGGATCAGGAGCTCGCGGCCCTGGCCGACGGCCGCTGATCGCGCACGAACGACGGGCTGGCCTGAAGGCCAGCGCTACAAACCATCTGTAGTGCCGACCTTCAGTTCGGCTGGGCGAATGCCGGCGGGGTTTCAACACATGGTCACGCAGGAGCCAATAGTCCGAAGTCGCACCTGCGCTATTGCCTCTCGTAGACAGAAACGGTGTTGATCTGCTGTCCCTGCGGCGTCATCCACGTTGTCGCGACCGTCATCGTCTTGCCGTCCGACGAGAGCACGCGCTGATAGGTCTGGACGACTTTGCCGCCCTTCTTCCTGGTGCCCTCGACGACCAGCCCCACGTGCTGCAGCGAAACCGAGTCGTAATCGCGTGACCCGGTGACCGGGTAATCGTTTCCGTCCACGTAGGCGGTGTAGTGCAGTTCGGTCGTCTCGCCGTTTCCGCCGATCGTCCTGACCGTGACCTTGATCCCCTGGCCCGCGGGCTCGATGGTGACCAGCGCGCTCTTCGGCGGAGTCACCCCGGGACGGTAGATGGACTTGGCGACGTTCAGCTTCCACTTTCCGATGGCGGGATCGCGTTGCGAGTAACCAGGAGCGGACCAGGCGAGGACACACAACGCGACGAGGAGCAGACGGCTGCCGAATGGCACGTGGGCGATCGCCCTGCGGGTTCTCATTGGGTGCCTCCTTCCGCACACGTGTTGCTCGAGAAACACCGACTGAATGCTTGGGGGATTCTAGCACCGCTCACCGCCCCACGTGCGAGGCGGGTTCACGGATCGATCGCGGCGGCCCGGCCCCTGCCCGGCCGGTTCATGCCGTCGGCGGTTCGTGGATGCCGGACAGGGTGACCCTGTAGGCAACCACTGATCCAGCAGGCGATCGCGAAGCTCGATTTGGCAAAGAGCGCCGTCGCGACCATCGCTCTGTAGCGGTGGAGAGATCAGCGAGTGGGGAAATCCAGACGGGCGCACCAGCCGAGGACAGGGTTGGTGCGCCCGTCCGTGTCGTTCGCTATCCGATGCCTCCACTCGGCGGCACCACGCCGCCGAGACCACCGGTGAGACCGCCGAGCAGACCCGTCAACAGTCCCAGGATGTTGTTCACCAGGTCCACCAACCCGGCGACGTTGCCGATGAGATTGGAAACCGAGCAGACAAGACCGCC
>Ga0207675_100006680_pt1 | contig 10915 bp, 11 predicted proteins | sample KBSSwiS42_FD_184305 | JGI IMG/M metagenome (GOLD analysis project Ga0207675, IMG submission 184305) | Switchgrass rhizosphere microbial communities from Kellogg Biological Station, Michigan, USA - KBS Switchgrass S4-2 (SPAdes) (version 2) | ecosystem: Host-associated > Plants > Roots >...
CGGGACGACGCGGCCGTGCGGGCGCCCTAAGCGCGGCGTTCGGCGACGTACAGCCCGGCCGCGACGGCGAACAGGGCGGCGTCGACCCACGCCGCCCGCTCGCCCCACCGGGTCGTGAGGAACGCGCCGAGGAAAGCGCCCGCCACGAACCCGGCCAGCGCGGTGGCGTACGAGCGGGCGACGGCCCGGTCCTCGGCGTCGGCCGAGGTCAGCGCGGTGAGGGCGGCGTTCACCGTCTTCATCGAGTTCGTCGTCATCACCGTGGTGGTGAACGCCGCCCGGCCGACGTCGCGGAACGCCGCGATCTGCATCCCCGCGGCGAACGCGATCACGGCCGTGACCACGACGGACAGCGTGCCCGCCTGCAAGAACCCGACGACGACCAGCACGCCGACCAGCAGGCCCAGCGTGGCGAGCTGCGGCGCGGGCGTCCCCCGCCGCCGCGACCACCCCCACACGACGCCGACCCCGACCATGAACGCCGCGTACGGCACGAGCGGGCGCCAGAACGCCACGACGGACGGCTCGAACGCGCCGATCGCGATCAGCACGAGGTTGCCGGTCATCGCCTGGGCGAAGACGTGGCCGTGCTGGAGGAACGTGTAGGCGTCGACGAACCCGGTGGCGAGCATCAGGACCGACCCGGTCGCGAGCGACAGGCGGGCGACGTGCGTCATGCGCGCATTCTCCCGTTCCGCACAATCCATCAAAACCGGTTGATTCATCAAGCCGAACTGATGTATCTTCCCCGCATGGCGGCGCCTGCCTTCGTCCGGTTGGCGGCCCACCCGGTGCGGTGGGAGCTCCTGACCGCGCTGGCCGGGAGCGATCTCCGGGTGCGCGAGCTGGTCGAGCGGGTCGACCAGCCGCAGAGCCTGGTCTCCTACCACCTGCGCCTCCTGCGCGACGCGGGCCTGGTCGCCTCCACGCGCAGCAGCTTCGACGGCCGCGACAGCTACTACCACCTGGACCTCGACCGCTGCGCCGGAGCGCTCACCGACACCGCCGCGGCGCTCCACCCGGCCCTGCGCCTGCCCGGCCCGTCCCCGGCCGCGCAGGCGCGCCACGCCGCCGTGCTCTTCGTGTGCACCGGCAACAGCTCCCGTTCGCCGATCGCCGAAGCCCTGTTGCGCCACCACGGCGCCGGTCACACGACGCTCACCACCGCCGGCACCCGGCCGCGCGACCGGCTGCACCGCCACACCGTGCGGATCCTGCGCGAGACGATCGGCGTCGACGTCTCCCGGCAACGCCCGCAGCACCTCGACGCCGTCGCGGGGCGCCGGTTCGACCACGTGATCACCTTGTGCGACCGCGCCCGTGAAGCCGCCCCCGACTTCGCCCACCACCCACGGCGGGCGCACTGGAGCGTCGACGACCCGGCCACTGCGGCCGACGGCTACCGCGCGTTCCGGCGCGTCGCGGCCGACATCGACACCCGCATCAGGCACCTGCTGCCCGTCATCACCGCAACCGACCGTTCGGAGGGTCCGCCGTGACCGCACCCGACCAGTACGCCAGCGTCCGCTACCTCGTCACCGACGTGCAGGCCGCGATCGACTTCTACACGACCCACCTCGGGTTCGCGGTGAACACCAGCGCCGCGCCCGCCTTCGCCGACGTGGTGCGGGGCCCGCTGCGGCTGCTGCTGTCCGGGCCCGCCAGCTCGGGCGCCCGCGCCACCCCTGACGACGCTGCCACCCCGGGTCGCAACCGCATCCACCTGGTCGTCGACGACCTGGACGCCGAGATCGTCCGCATCCGCGAGGCGCGCCTACCCCTGCGCAGCGGCCTGGTCACCGGCCCGGGCGGCAGGCAGATCCTCATCGCCGACCCCGACGGAAACCTCGTCGAACTGTTCCAGGCCGCCCCGCGGTCCTGAGCGGTGACCCCACCCGACATCCAGGGTTGTCCCGGTGCCGCGCGGGCGGGCGCGGCGCCACCCTGGTCGGCATGGCTGCCACCGCCTCCACCGTCTCCTCGCCGCGGCTGCGGATCGCCGGGCTCGGGTGGCTCGCGCTCTCCGCGCTGGCCATCGCGGTGTTCGCGCCGCTGCAGTACCTCCTCAACTCCATGTCGGACCTGGCCGCGCACGGCGGCGAGATCGCGGTGAACTACGCGCCCCGCGCGGGCTGGGTCCGCGTCGCCTTCTACACCCACATCGTCTTCGGCGGGTTGGCGTTGCTGCTCTCCCCCGTGCAGCTCTCGTCCCGCGTGCGCGCCCGGGTACCGCGGCTGCACCGGGTGACCGGCCGCGTCGTGCTGGTGGCGATCGCCCTCGCGGGCACGGCGGGGTTCCTGCTGTCCTGGGTCAACGTGGCGGGCCCCGTCGGCACCGCGGGGTTCGGCACGCTCGCGGTGCTCTGGGTCAGCTTCGCCGCGTTGGGGCTGCGGGCGATCCTCCGCGGTGACGTCACGACCCACCGCCGCTGGATGCTCCGCACGTTCGCGCTGACCTACGCGGCGGTGACCCTGCGGCTCTGGCTGTTCGCGCTGATCCCGGTGCTCGGGGACTTCGGGAGCGCCTACGCGCTGGTGCCGTTCCTCTGCTGGGTGCCCAACCTCCTCGTGGTCGAGTGGCTGCTGCGGCGTCAGCCGACCGACATGGCCAGCACCTCGTGACCGGTGTCCCACAGCAACACCATCAGGGCCCGGACCGCCGCGTGGTCGACGCCCTCGACGGTGAGCACGCCACGGTCCACCGTGGACGGGCCGAAGCGGGCGGCGATGGTCTCGACCACGGCCTGCGCGATCGGCCCGTTGATGACGAGCTCGCAGCGCTTGTCGTCAGGCACCGGTGAAGGCTGTGCGGAGACGGGAGGGCGCCGCACCACCCGCGCTGCGAGTGCACCCCGGGTGGGCTCAGATCAACCCGAGCCGCCGGGCGGCGACGACCGCGTCCTGCCGTGACGCCACGCCGAGCTTGCGGTAGAGGCTCTTGTTGTAGGCCTTCACGGTGTTGACGGAGAGGAACAACGCGGCGCCGATCTCGCGTTGGGTGGCGGTGCCGCGCAGCGCGCGCAGTACCGAGAGCTCGCGGTCGGTCAGCTCCTCGACGAGCGCGCCCGCGCGGTTGGCCGAGCGCGCCGCGGCCCGGCCGATGCGCTGCTCGGCGTCCTCGAGGCTGCGCGTCGCGAAGGCGGCGACCGGCTCGTCGGCGACGATCTCGCGGGCCCGGCCGAGCGCCGAACGGGCGGCGGCCCGATCGCCGACGCCGAGCTCGACGTCGGCGAGGAAGACCAGCGCGAGCACCAGGAGCCGCGGCCGGGCGGCCGCCTCGGCCAGCGTCGTCGCCCGCACGTGCAGTGTTCTGGCCTCGGCCACCGCGCCGTCGAGGTAGCGGCGACGCGCCTGCACCAGCCGCAGCAGCGCCACGACCGGGGCGGCGGCGTCGCGCCACCCGCGTTCGACGTCGTCGGCGAGCGGACCCGCCTCGCGGAGGAGGTCGTCGAGCTGGGCGGTGCGGCCCAGCTCGAGCAGGCTGAGCGCGAACGAGCCTGCCATCAGCAGGATCACGCTGGACGACCAACCGGCGCGCTCCCGCACCCGCCACGAGCCCGCCAGGATCTCCGCGGCCTCGGCGAACTGCCCGTCGCGGGTGAGCACGTTGCCGAGCGCCATGCGGGCGGTGAGGTGCTCGCCGCCGCCCGCAGCCTCCAGCGCGACCGCCTGGCGCGTCAGGTCGACCGCGTGCGCGGACGCCGACTCGGACATGCCGATGACCGCGCGCATCACCAGTGCCGCGGCGCGGGGGTCGTGCCACCCGTCGACGACGGTGTGCGGGCCGATCCCCGTGGTAGCGACGTCGAGCCAGTGCGGCACCCGGTCGGGCCTGCCGCCGGTGGTGGCGGCGTAGGCGAGTGAGAGCGCCAGCTGCGGCTCCACGACCTCGGCGGGGAGCTGCTCTCCGAGCATGAGGAAGCCCGCGGCGGCCCCGCGCTCGAAGAACCAGGGCTCGGACGCCGCCAGCAACGCGGCGGCGTCGCGGAAGGCGTTGGCGCGCAGGAGATGCGCGACGGAGGCGTCGAGCTGGTCGTGCTCGGCGAACCAGGCGGCCGCCCGGCAGAGGACCGCGCGTTCGTCCTCGGGCGACCGCTCGCGCAGCAGCACCTCGCGCAGCAGGCGGTGGCAGCGGTACCAGGTGCGGTCGGCGTCCAGTGCGACCACGAACAGGTCGGCGCGGTCCAGTGCGGCTAGCACCTCGGCCGAGTCGGTGACCTGCAGCGCCGCGTCGCAGAGGGCGCCCGACAGGCGTTCGAGCGGGGCGGCGCGCACGAGGAGCTCGCGTTGGACGGCGACGAGGCCGGGCAGCACCTCGGCGGTGAAGTAGTCCAGCAGGTGCAGGTCGGTGCGGACCGCGGCGGGTCGCTCCCGCAGCGCGAGCCCGGCCAGCTGCAAGCCTGCGGCCCAGCCCTCGGTCCGCTCCCACAGCGCGGCTCCCGCCGCCGCGTCCGGCTCGGCACCCGCCACCGCCGCGAGCAGCGCGGTCGCCTCGTCTGCCGTGAAGCGCAGGTCGGCTGCCCGCAGCTCGGTGAGCTCTGCCCGCGCCCGCAGCCGGGCGAGCGGAAGCGGTGGGTCCGCGCGACCGGCCAGCACCAGCCGCAGCGACGGCGGCAGGTAGGTCACGAGGAACTCGACGCTCTCGTGGATCCGGCGATCGGCGAGGGTGTGGTAGTCGTCGAGGATCAGGACGTGCGGCGCTGTCACCGCGGCCAGCGCGTTGACCAGCAGCGGCACCGCGAGGTCCACCGGTTCGAGCCCGGGCGCCGCGAGCGCGTCGAGGCAGGTCGCGTCGATCGCGCCGACGCCGCTGAGCGCGGTGAGGACGTAGGTCCAGAAGCGCGTCGGCTCGTCGTCGTCCTCGTCGAGCGACACCCACGCGACACGCACGTGCTCGCCGGGATCGGCCGCCCAGGCGCTCAGCACGCTCGTCTTGCCCCAGCCTGCGGGCGCCACGACGGCGGTGAGCCGGGTGGATCCGGCGCGCAACGCGTCGACCAGCCGTGGCCGCGGCACCGCGCCCGCCCGCACCGGCGGGATGGCGCACTTGACCGCCAGCAGTGGCCGAGCGGGCCGCTCCGCAGTCATCGCACTCCCCGTGCCGCTCCGAGGATCACGAGTCTGCCGGCCGTTCCCACCCCGGGTGCACCTCTCCTCGGGGTGGTGTCGACCTACCCGACCCGGCTCCATGCTCCGGCCGTCCAACGACGACGAAGGAGCACGCGATGACCCAGCTGAACGAGACCACCGACATCGTGATCGTCGGCGCGGGGCCGACCGGGCTGACCGCAGTGGTCCGGCTGGCCCAGCTGGGCGTTCCCCACGTCGTGCTCGACGCAGGCGCCGAGCCGAGCCGCACGTCGAAAGCGGCGCTGGTGCACGCGTCGAGCCTGGAGGTGCTGGCCGAGCTCGGGGTGGCCGAGGCACTGGTTGACGCGGGACGGCGGCTGCACAGCATCGTCATGGTCGACCGCGGGCGCGTGCTCGTCCGGGTGCGCCTCACCGAGCTGCCCACTGCGTTCCCGTACGGGCTGAGCGTGCCCCAGAGCACCACCGAGGCCTTGCTGGTCGAGCGACTGGCCCGGCTCGGGGGATCGGTGCGGCGACGGAGCCGGGTGGACACCGTGCGCGCCGAGGGCGACCGGCAGGTCGTCGAGGGCACGGTCGACGGCGCGGCGTTCGCGATCAGGGCGCGCTACGTGATCGGAGCCGACGGCGCGCACAGCGCCGTGCGGGCCGCGGTCGGCCTCGACTTCCCCGGTCAGACGTACTCCGCGCAGTTCGTCCTCGCCGACATCGCGCTCGAGGCGACACAGCTCCGCGACGACCAGGCCACGATCGTGCTGTCCCCGCAGGGTGTGACGGTGCTGGGCAGGCTGCCCAGCGGGAACCACCGGATCATCGCCACGGTCGACGCGGACGCGGACGTGCCGGAAGCCCCGGACCGCGCCTACGTCGACGCCCTGCTCGGCGGCCGCGGTGTGGCCGCCCGGACGGCGGCCGAACCGGTGTGGTCGTCGCGGTTCCGGATCCACCACCGGGTCGCCGACCGCTTCCGGGTGGGTGCCGTGTTCCTCGCGGGCGACGCGGCGCACATCCACAGCCCGGCGGCGGGCCAGGGCATGAACACCGGGATCGCCGATGCCTACGACCTCGCCACCCGCCTGGCGGCGGTCATCGCGGGCGCCGCGCCCGAGTCCACACTGGATGCCTACGCCGAGCGCCGCCGGGCCGCCGCGCTGGAGGTGCTGCGCTTCACCGACCGCATGACCAAGGTGGCGATGCTGCGCAACCCGGTGGCCCGCGTCGCCCGCCTGACCGTGGCCCGCACCGTCGGCAGGCTCGGCCCGGTGCAGCGGCGCATCGCGTTGTGGGTGACCGGGCTGGAGCGCAGTCCGCTCCGCGCCGACCTGCCCTCCGTCGCGAGCGCCGTTGACCTGGGGTCGACGACGGGTTGATGCTTCGGCCACCCGCCACCGACCGAGGACCGCCGATGGACCGCTTCGACCCGTTCTCCGCGGACTACCTGGCCGACCCCTACCCGCACCTCGCCCGGGCGCGGGCCGACGCACCGGTGTTCTACGCCGCCGACCTCGACATGTGGGTGGTGAGCCGCTACGCGGACATCGAGGCGATCTTCACCGATCCGGCGACCTTCTCGGCGGCGATCGCCCAGGACCCGGTGTTCCCGCTGGCCGACGAGGCGCGCACCACGCTGCGCGAGGGCGGCTTCCGCGCCGGGGCGACGATGTCCAACTGCGACCCGCCGAAGCACACCCGGATCCGCCGCCACAACCTGCGCGCCTTCTCCGCGCGGCGCACCGCCGCCCTCGAGCCGCGGGTGCGGGCCGCGGCCGAAGAGCTGGTCACGGCGATGCTCGACAAGCCGCGGTTCGACGTCGTCGAGGAGCTGACGTACCCGCTGCCCGCCTACATGATCTTCACGCTGATCGGGTTCCCGCCGGAGGACACCGAGCTGCTGAAGAGCTATTGCGGCAACCGGATGGCGTTCTCCTGGGGACGACCGACGGTGGCGGAGCAGACCGCGATCGCCGCCAACATGGCGCGGTACTGGCGGTACTGCGAGCGCTTCGTCGCCGACCGGATCGCCGATCCGCGCGACGACTTCACCAGCGACCACGTCCGGGTCCACCTCGACGACCCCGAGGCGCTGACGGTCGACGAGATCGTCGGCGTGATCTACGGCCTGAGCTTCGCGGGCCACGAGACCACCACCAACCTCACCACCAACGCGGTCCGGCGCCTGCTCGAGCACCCCGACCAGTGGCGGGAGATCTGCGCCGACCCGACGCTGATCCCGGGCGCCGTCGAGGAGGTCCTGCGCTTCGACACCAGCGTCATCGCGTGGCGCCGCATCACGACGCGCGCGGTGTCGATCGGCGGGGTCGAGGTGCCTGCGCACGCCAAGCTGATGCTGATGCTCGCCGCCGCCGACCACGACCCGGCGCGGTTCCCCGACCCGGACGCCTTCGACATCCACCGCGCCGACGCCGCCCGGCACCTGGCGTTCGGCAAGGGCATCCACTTCTGCCTCGGAGCGCCGCTCGCCCGGATGGAGCTCCGCATCGTGCTGGAGCTGCTCACCAAGCAGGCACCGGACCTCGCGATGGCGGCCGACCAGGACCTGACCTTCCCCCCGAACATCGCGTTCCGCGGGCCGCGCCGCCTGCTGCTGGAGCGGGCTACGGCGTGAGGGCCACCCGGTAGACGTCGGCGACCGCCGCCGCGACCGCCTGCCACCGCGGCACGGTCGAGCCGGGCAGCGTGCCCGCACGGGCGTGCGGCTGCTGTTCGACCTGGATGCCGCTCCGCCCGTCGGCCGTCAGCCGGTTCACCAGGTTGGCGTCCTCGTCGCCGCCCAGCGGGTCGTCGGGGCCCGCGATCTCGACGCGGAGCCCGGCCCCGGCGACGGCGGCGGCGATGACCGCGCGCACCACCCGCTTCAGCGCGTCGGGCGCGGCCCCGCCGACCAGGACGTCGGGACGGTCGGGGTCGGTCGCGAAGCCGTGGAACGCCACGGCGTGCCGGAATCCCCGGCCGTCGACGGTCGCGAGCCGGGGGAAGCTGGCGCTGCTGATGTCGGTCGAGGTGATGTGCCACCGGGCGACGGCGCCGCCGTCGGGCTTGAAGCCCTGGCACCGCCAGCAGCTCACGCCGATGTCGGCCAGCAGGTCCCGCACGTGCCCGGCCTGGTCGTCGGTGAACGGCTCGATGTCACCGCCGTGTGGGGCGAGGACGAGCAAACCGTCGGGCCTGCCCTCGTCGTCGAGCAGTTCGAGGAGCTTCTCACCGCGCTTCGCCTCTTCGACGGTGGCGGCCGGATCGACCGCGACGCCGTCCAGGTGGCCGCCGAACCGCTCCTCCGCCGCCCCGCCGAGCCGTCCGCGTCCGCACGCGCCCATGCGGACCGCGGCGGCGGTGGACTCCGGTGTGCCGTCGGTGAGCGTGTAGAGCGCGAACCGCCCGTCGTCCCGCCGGATGATCGCCTGCCGACCGACGTCGAGCCCGAGGGCCGCCGCGAAGTCGGGGCGGACCGAGGCGTGCTCGCGGTGCCCCCGCAGGTCGGCCTGGTCCGGCCGCGACTGCCGGATCGAGATCTCGGCTCGGGTCATCGCTCCTCCAACGCTCGGACGGACGAGGAGCGACGACCGGAGCGTGATACCTACGGCGACACCGGGAGTGGGTGTCGCGAACGGGTCAGGCGGGCCGGTCCGGCGATGACGACGACCGCCATGGCGATCGCGATGTGCAGGACGATCCCGGTCACCAGCACCGTGGTGTCGCCCGTGACGGCGGGCAGGACGGGCAGGAACAGCACCGACGTGTTCATCGAGGCGTGGAGCAGCGTGACCGACAGCAGGCTGCCGCCCGTGCTGTTGAAGACCCAGGTGAAGATGATCGACTTCGCGACGATGTCGAGCAGGAACAGCCAGAACGGGTAGTCGTGCGCGCTGTTGCCCCCGTTGAGGAACTTCGGGTAGTGCCAGACCGCCCACACGACCCCGATGACGAGGCTGGCCACGAGGGCGCTGTGGCGGGCCTGCAGCCGGGGCAGCGCGAACCCCCGCCAGCCGATCTCCTCGCCGTTGGTCAGCACCTCCATGGCGATGAACAGCGGGAGCGCGAGCGCCAGCCCGATCGACGGGCCGACGATCCAGAGGATGAACGGCTGGTCGAAGGCCGGGACGGTGCCGTGCAGGAGCACGTCGACCCCGATGCTGGTGAGGTCGACCGCGACCGGGCCGAGCAGGATCACGGCGTACCAGAGCACCCCGAACCGCCAGATCAGGAAGCGGCGCAGCAGCGTGACGACGCCCGCTCGGCCGTCCAGGACCGCCGTCATGACGACGGCGGCGACGACGAACCCGTAGCCGACGAGGATCGGCAGGAACGGCGGGATCGTGACGGACACCAAACCGTGCGAGCCCGCCGCCGCCCACAGGTCGATCGGCCAGGTGCAGACGAACATCAGCACGAAGCCGAACAGCACCGGGTGCCGCCTGACCAGGCCCGCCGTCTCAGTGGTTGTCGTCATGGCCTCAGGGTTGCGCCCGCCGTCGGCGCGGCCCAGCAGGCTAACCCGCAGGCCGTACAGGGAAAACCCCGCTACTCGGCGCGGAGACGGCGTCCCAGGTCGGCCAGCACCATCGCGACCGGGCCGGGACGCTCGGCGGCGAGCCGCTCCAGGCGTTCGAGGAGGGCCACGGGCACGGCGAGCGGCGCCTCCGGCGAACCGAAGTCCCGCAGCGAGTCTGCGGCGGCCTCGGCGACGTCCGGGGCCTCGGATGCGGCCATGCGGAGCAGGAGCGGCACCGCGTACGTCGGCGCGCCGTGCGACAGCACCTGCGCCGCCCGCGCCTGCCACGCCACCGGCCGTTGCGCCCAGGCGGCGTCGAGCGCCGCCCAGTCCTGCGGGGTCAGCGCCGCGACGAGCTGTTGCGCGTAGCCGATGGCGTCGTCCTCCCAGTGGTCAACGGGAAAGGGTGTGGCGAGCACCTCGTCGAGCGCCGTGAAGCCGACCATCCGGCCATGGTCGGCGACGGCGGCTGGTCTGGGCGAAGGGGCCCGGCTAGTGTCCGGAATGGTGTTTCAGTCCGATTGCGGGGCGGCGGTATGCAGTTCCGGATGCTGGGCCCGCTCACGGTCGAGAACGACCGGGGTCCGGTCGCGCTCGGCGGCCCCAAGCCGCGGGCGCTGCTCGCGGCCCTGCTGGTCGAGGCGGGCCGGGTCGTGTCCGCCGACCGGCTGGTGGTCGCGCTCTGGGGCGAGTCGCCGCCGCCCGGCGCGGTGTCGGCGTTGCGCGCCTACGCCTCCCGGCTGCGGGGCGCGCTCGGGGCGGGGCAACGGCTGCGCTTCCAGGCCCCCGGCTACGTCCTCTCGCTCGACGGCGCCGCGCTCGACGCCGCCGCCTTCGAGCAGCACCTCGCCGCGGCGCGGCACGCCGCCGCGGCCGACGACCACGCGGCCGCGCTGCAGCGCCTCGACGCCGGGCTGGCGCTGTGGCGCGGCGACGCCCTCGCGGAGTTCGCCGACCTCGAGTTCGCCGCCGCCGAGGCCGGGCGGCTGAACGAGCTGCGGGCGGGGGCCGTCGAGGACCGCCTGGAGGCGTTGGTGCGGCTCGGTAGGCCGACGGACGCCATCCCCGAGCTCGAGGCGCTCGCCCGCCGTCACCCCACCCGGGAACGCACCACCGTGGTGCTCATGCACGCCCTCTACGGCAGCGGCCGGGCCGCGGACGCGCTCGCGGCCTACCACGCCCTGCGCGGGCACCTCGCCGACGAGCTCGGCGTCGACCCCGGCCAGGACGCGGAGAAGGCCTACCTGCAGGTGCTGGCGCACGATCCCGCCCTCGCCACCGGGCGCCCAACCGGGAACCGGCCGCGGGCGGCCACCG
>Ga0207675_100006681_pt1 | contig 10913 bp, 15 predicted proteins | sample KBSSwiS42_FD_184305 | JGI IMG/M metagenome (GOLD analysis project Ga0207675, IMG submission 184305) | Switchgrass rhizosphere microbial communities from Kellogg Biological Station, Michigan, USA - KBS Switchgrass S4-2 (SPAdes) (version 2) | ecosystem: Host-associated > Plants > Roots >...
GAACGCGACGACGCCGCGGTAGTCCCGGAGGTCGATCTGCGTCCCGCCGGGCGTCGCGGTCTGGCCCCCCATGCTGTTGCGCCCCCCGCCGATCGAGACTTTCCCGGTGGCTCCCCGGAGGGCCGCGGCGATGTCTTCGACCGTCTTCGGAGTCGAGATCCGAGCCATCGTGATCGGGTAGAGACGGGTGATCTCGTCGACGCGCACGCCGGGTTCCGGGGCCGCCTCGACGCGGATCCCCGGCGTCCGGACGAACGAGGCCACGCTCACGGCGGCCCCGAAGAGGAAGACGAGCCCGATCGCACGGCCGAGGAAGCCGATCCCCCGCCGAAGACGCCCCTTCCTCGGCCGCCGCCCCGCTGGTGTCGCCCCTCCGGAGGGGCTAGACTTCCGCCAGCCCTTCATTCGAGCGACGGAGGAAAACGATGCCTTCGGACCGTGCAATCCGCATCAGCACGTTCATATTCGGGCTCGTCTTCACGGCGATCGTCGTGCTCGGTTACCTCCCCGGCATCAACGCTCCCGTCCATCAACATCATGGCGGCGGGGAGGCCGGCGAGCACTTGCTGATGGGACTCTACACGATCAGTCTCCTCGACGACGTCACGCACGGGTTGACGGCTCTGGTGCTGCTCATCGCCGCGGCGGTCTCGGCGAAGGCCTGCCGCGCGGCCCTCGCGTTCTTCGGCTCGTACTACGCGATGGATGCGGCGATCTACATCATCACGGGCATACTGAAGGGCGACCCGCTCGGGTCGAACCTCAAGCTCAACCTGCCGCACGTCATCTTCAGCAGCATCATGCTGACGCTGGCTTGTCGCGGGCGTACGAGCGTCCCGAAGGTCGCGGCGACGGCCTGACGGCCTGAGGCGCGCCCGCTCCGGCTCACTGGAAGTCGCGCGGGATCGTGTCTTCCCACGTCTTCTCGCGCACCAGCGCTCCGTTCACGAGCAGGCGGCGTCGCCCCGAGTAGTAGAAGTTGGCCCGGTCGCTTCGGAAGACGACCACGCTCTCACATCGGAGAGTTCGATCGGGAAGCTTCACTTCGGTCGCGTACTCCCCCTTCACGGACGGCTTCTCCGGCGACGGGTCCGCGGCCTCATATGTGATCGACTCGTTGTTGCGCTCCTCACCCCAGGGAAAACGATGCGCCGACGAGGACGTCGCCACGATCTTCGCGGCACCGGTGCGCTGGTTGCGGTCCACCCAAGTGATCTCGCCGTATCCCGACGGCGTCTCGGTATCGAGCGCCTCGAAGCCGGGCAGTTTGTCGGCAGGCTCCACGGTTCCGAGCGGCGCGTAGCCTGGCTTCGGACGCGCGGAGGTCCCGGGCGGGACGACGGGGAGAACGAATCTGGAAGCGTCGGCGCCCATCCAGAGCGTCGTCGTCATCGGGTACGGAGTCGGCCAGATCATCGGCCACTGCGCGTTCGAGACCGCGAGACGGATCCGGTGCCCCTTCGGGAAGACCCAGGAGGTGAAGTGCATCTCGATCTCGAGGGGAAAAGGCTTTCCGGGCTCGATGGCTTCGGGCGCGCGGGCGGACTTCCGGTGCGTCCCGTTCTGGCCGGCGCCCGTCACGAGCGTCACGGTGCCGTCGGGTGCGACATCGTTCAGCCGCCCGAACCAGTCGGCATGAGGCGCATCGGCCGCGACGCGCAGGAGCGCCTTCGGAAGGCCCAGGATTTCCACATCCTGCTCGAGAGGCGCCGTCTCGTAAACGAGGCTGAATGCATCCGTCGGCCGCTGGTCCGGCGCGACGTCGCCCCACCACATGACGGGCCCGCCCGCCTCGACGCCCGTCGTCGGCACGTAACGGAGCTGTGCCGTCGCGGCGGCCGGCGCCTCCGCCGCAAGCCCGCCGTCGGGCGTCGGATAGAAAATGCGCTCGCGGACGCGCGCGATCGGCCAGCCGTCCTCGTAGCGCCAGGACCCGGGCGCATTTTCGAGGTACGGCCCGGGCGGGTGCCACTCCCGCACGTACACCGCGAGCCGCGGCTCCTCCATGATCCCGGTGTTCTTCCCTTTCAGCCAGTGGTCGAACCACCGCAGGACTTCGCGTTTCCACTCGAAGCCGGGCTTCGGGTACGGCTCGTCCGGATACGTGTGGTTCCATGCGCCGACAATCGCCTTCACCGGCGCCTTCACGTGCTCGAGCATGCGCGGAATGCTGTCGCGATACCCGTCGTACCAGCCGCCGACGAGAAAGCTCGGGATCCGGATCGCTTCGTAGCGCGTCTTCAGCGCCGTGCGGTCCCAGAACGGCCCGTCCCGCTGCTGACGTTTGTAGGTCAGCATCCAGGGAGGCTGGTCGAACCGCTCGGCGAAGTACTTCTCATCGATCCGATAGTCGGGAGCACCGGGCAGCGAGTTCGCGACGTCCATCATCATTTCCCAGGAGTCCACGTGGAGCATCCCGTCCATGAAGTGGACGTCGTCCTGGTACAGGTCGTCCGTGGCGTCCACGGCGAGGATGGCCTTGAGGGCGGGAGGATTCCGCATCGCCATGTGGATCGAGTTGAACCCGCCCCACGAGATCCCGAACATGCCGACGTTGCCGTTGGACCACTTCTGCCGGGCGAGCCAGGCGATGACCTCCTCGCCGTCGCGCTGCTCGATCTCCGAGTATTCGTAGGGGATCAGGGTGCCTTCGCTGTTGCCCGTGCCGCGGATGTCGACCCGCGCGACGACGTAGCCGCGACGCGCGAAGTAGGAGTAAAAGTCGTAGCCGCTGCCGCGCGAATCGGTCTTGCGATAGGGCAGATACTCGAGGAGGACGGGAAAGGGCCCGCCGTCGCCTTTCCCCTTCGGGCGCCAGAGGTCGGCGGCGAGCCGGACGCCGTCCTTCATCGGGATGACGACCTCTTCCATCGCGACTTCGAAGGTCGCAGGCGAGGGCGGCGCGACGGGAGACCGCGGCGCCGCCGCGCCGGAAAGGGCGGACAGGGCGCACGCGAGGAGAGCGAGACGGCGGACGCTGCGCACGGACGCCGAGACTCTACGACAGAAGGCGGTGACCCCGGGTCCTGCCTACTTCGTCGCGACCTTCCGAGGCCCGATGGACGCGCCCTCGAACTCCAGCTTCGACTTCTCGATCGAGACGAGCGGTCCAAGCTCGTACACGTTCTTGTATCCGTACATGTAGAGCGTCGGGTACGTCACGAGGTTGAGCGAGGCCGGCGCCGCCTTCGTCATGAAGGCCGTGGAGTTGAGGAAGTTGTTGTTGCAGTAGATCAGGATTCGGGTGTCCTTCGATGGAATCCGCCACGCCAGGGCCGCGGCCGTGAAGTCCGGATAGCTCAGGTGCACGGCGCCTTTGACGTGGAGCAGCCCGTACATCTCGGTGCTCCTCGCGTCCAGGACCACCGTGCCGGGCTCGCGGCTCATCCGGAGGAACTCCTCCTCGGTCAGCCGGCGCTTCTCGCGGAGTTTCGCCGCCTCCTCGGTCAGCCGGATGTGGGCTTTCATGTCGATGGCCGGATTCGGGGGCGGGCCGTCCGCCCGGACGGCGGACACGATCAGAAACACGACGACCAGAGAAGACAGACGTCTCATGCGAACCTCCTTGAAGTTGTGCGCAAGTCGTGGTTTCGAGGGACGAACGTCCGGGAACCGGTCAATCCGCGGCGAGGCGGCGGATGTCGGCAGGCTCCAGAATCTTTCTGTCATCTCCCCGGGCGGCGAGGCGAATCATGGCCTTGCCGACCTCGATACTCGTAACCACGTGGGTCGGGAAAAGCTTCCGGGCGAGCGGAAAGAGGGGTGCGAAAGCGGCGATGAAGAAGCGGTAGAGCGACGTGCTCGAGGTCACTCCGCGGAGGGGCTGGATGAAGCCGGGCCGCATCATGTACGCAGCGCGAAACGGGAGCGCGAGAAGCGCGTTCTCCGTCCTCCCCTTGACGCGCGCCCACATGACCCGGCCGCGCTCGGTCGAGTCCGTCCCAACACCGGAGACGTAGACGAAGACGGACTGCGGGCTCGCCGCGACGATGTCCCGCGCCGCGGCGAGCGTCAGATCGTACGTCTGCCGCGTGTAGTCCTCCTCGGTCTTCCCCGCCGACGTCGTGCCGAGGCAGAAGAAGCACGCGTCGAGACTTGCAAACCGGCTCCGGAGCGGCGAGAAGTCGTAGAAATTCCGGTGGATCGCCTCTTCGATCTTCGGGTGAGTGACGCCGCAGCTTCGCCTTCCGACGACCAGCACAGACGTGATCCGCGCGTCGTCGAGGCACTCGAGAAGCACCGCCTTGCCCACCATGCCGCTCGCGCCGAAGACAGCGACCCGCATGGGACGAAGGCTACATCGGGTCCCTGCGCTAGACTCCCGCACAAATCCGCGAGGAGGAATTCATGCTGCGACTCATCCGTGTCGCCGTCGGCTTCGGGCTCGCCGCGCCTCTGCTGGCACAGACCCGCGCGCCATTCGACGGCCTTCCGAACGGCCTGGGGGATCTCCCGCGCCTCTCCGCCGCGAAGAGCCGCTCCATCTCGCCCGAGAACTTCACCGGCGAGAAGGGCAAGGGCGGCATGGCGACCGAAGGAACCGGCAAGAGCGATGCGCGCGACCTCGGCGTCGGCTGGAAGATCTCCCCCTCGGTCGTCGTCAAGCCCGGTGACGTCTTCACGCTCGCCGACATCCATGGCATGGGGGCGATCCAGCACATCTGGATGACGCCCACGGGGACCTGGCGCTATTCCATCCTGCGCATGTACTGGGACGGCGAGACGACGCCGTCGGTCGAGACTCCGGTCGGAGACTTCTTCGCGTCGCCCTGGCAGCGCTACGCCCAGATCTCGTCCCTCGCCGTATGCGTCAATCCCGGCAGCGCCTTCAACAGCTACTGGAGCATGCCGTTCCGCAAGGGCGCGAGGATCACGCTGGAGAACATCGGCGAGAAGGAGATGACCCTCTACTACCAGATCGACTACGCGCTGACGGAGATTCCCGACGATGCGGCCTATTTCCACGCGCAGTTCCGCCGCGTGAATCCTCTTCCCTACAAGGACGTCTACACGCTCGTCGACGGGATCCGGGGCCAGGGCCACTACGTCGGTACCTCCATGGCCTATGGCGTGCACAACAACGGCTGGTGGGGCGAGGGCGAGATCAAGTTCTACATGGACGGCGACAAGGATTTCGCCACGATCGTGGGCACGGGCACCGAGGACTACTTCTGCGGCTCCTACAACTTCGAGAACAAGGTCAGCAAGCAGTACCAGGAATTCACGACGCCCTACGCGGGCATGCCGCTCGTGATCCGGCCCGACGGGCTCTACCAGTCGCAGCAGCGGTTCGCGTTGTATCGCTGGCACGTGACCGACCCGATCCGATTCGAGAAGGACCTGCGCGTCACGATTCAGGCCCTCGGCTGGCGCTCCGGCGACCGCTACCTTCCGCTCCAGGACGACATCGCCTCGGTCGTGTACTGGTACCAGCGGGAGCCGCACGCGCCCTTCCCGAAGCTTCCGCCCAAAGACGCGCTCGAGATCCAGTAGCCCGTTCAGCCCGTGAGGGCCGCGAGCGGCACGGGTCCGCTCGAGCGATCCTCCCGCGTCACGGCGCGGCGCACGGACGCCGCCTGGCCGAGGTGATACGCCGCGTGGGCACTGAGGTGCATGAGGAAGCGGTCCGTCCGGAGCTCGAGATCGTTCAGCTTTTCCGGATAGATCGCCGCGAACCGTTCTTCCGAGAGGCCGGGCAGGACGTCCCGCACGGCTCGGGCCGCCGCCTGGAGCTCTGCCACGATCTCGCTTCGCGGTCCCGAGCGGCGGCCGAACTCGCGCTCGCGGTTTCGCACGTAGCCGGTGCCGCCGAGCACCGCACCCACGAAGTGCTGGAGATTGCCCGCGACGTGCAGCGCGAGGTTCCCGGCCGAGTTTGCCATGCCGGGGGCGGTCTTCCACACGCTCTCGTCGTCTGGAAACAGGGCGAGCTCACGCTCGAAAGTCGCGAGCTCGCGCGACAGCAGGATCGAGAGGTTGGACCCGAGCTCGCTCACTGCGGCTGAGGCGCGTCCGGATCGCCCGGCTCCTGGAGCACCAGCCGCGGCGGCATCGCGAGGCCCGACGGCGTCACCTTCACGGGAACCGGAGCCGTCGTCGTGTACCCCGCAAACTCGCTGAACACCTGGTACTGGCCGACGGGCACGGCGGGGAATTCGTAAGCTCCGCCGTCGCCCGTGGTCACGGACTGGTAGACCTTCCCGTCCGCCGCCCTCAGGGAGACGACGATGCCGGGCAGGACGTTGCCCGAGGTGTCGACCACGACCCCGCGTACGACGCCGACCTGCGCCGGCGGCGCGCTCGACGCGCACCCGACGAGAAGGCCGCAGAGCGCCAGCGCGGAAATCGCCTGTCCGATCGTTCGTGTCATGGTCTCGCGCTCCTCGGCCGCGCGCGCCTGGCGATCGTCTCCGCGGCTGTCTTCTTCGGTCTCGACTCGGCGAAGTCCACCGCCCGGCCCACCCACTTCCGAAGCGCCACGGCCCCCGCGAGGCCGGCCGGTTCGACATAGAGAAAGCCGCGCATCGGTCTCCCCGTGAAATCCATGGGCTTCGCGCCCCGTTCCCGAAGCATCTTCTCTTCCCTGGCCGGATCGATTCGCACCATCAGGCTCGAGCCCACGATCCCGCAGCTCATGTGGCCTCGCACCATGAATGCGATGCCGCCGAACATCTTCTTCTCGACCACGTCCTTCCTCTTCCCCATCGCTCCTCGAACTCGCTCCGCGAGACGCTCGTCATAAGCCATCGCTTCCCTCTCCTTGACCTCGGCCTCAGCGCGAATCCGGCAGCGTGTACTCGAGCTCGTAAAAATGCTTTCCACCGGTGATCTCGATCGTGAGCTTTCCGGAGATGCCCGCGAGGCCGTCGGTGCCCGAGTCGGGCACGACCGTGACCGTGAGAGAGGGCTTGCCGCGCTCCATCACGCCGGTGTGGTGCAGGGCGAACGAGCCTTTCCGCCCCGAGAGCGAGCCCGTGACCCTTTCGACGGCGACGTAGACGCCCGAGCCCTCCACCTGGCTCATCGCGGTCAGCATTTCGCCGACGCTCGTCCCGACCAGATCTCCGCGGAACGTCTTGTCGAGCGACATCCTCCCCAGGCCGGACGCAGCGTCCTGCGCCACCGGCGTGACCTTCACGTCGAACTCTCCCTTCGCGTGCTGCGTCAACTTCGAGTCCCTCCGGGCCTCGGCCCTCTTCCAGACGACTTCGCCCGTCACGCCCGCCGCGCCGGCCGCGCCGGCTCCGGTCGTCGGAGTGGGTACCGTATACCGGAGCTCATCGCCCGTGAGAGTGAAGGGGCGCTTCTGTTCGGTGCCCTCCCAGTTCGGGTAACTCGCGTGGTCGATCTGAAAGATCAGGGAACTGCCGTCGACCCGATAGCGGCCGAAGTGCGCGTTGCTCCCCTGCGCGGCCGCGCGGTATTCCTCGGGAGTGCCCTTCGCCTTGTCGCCGGCGGCAAACCGCGGCCGATCGGCGCTGAAGATCTCGAGGCTGTAGCGGCCGTCCGCGTCGAGGACCAGCAAGCCCTCGGGCCGCTCGCCGTAGAGGTGCACGCGACTGCCGTCCGGTTGCACGTTGTCGACGAGAACGAGTGTCCAGCTCCCGACGAGGGAAACGGGCGAGCCGGTGTCCGCGAGAGATCGGACGGGCAGGGCGAAACCGCCGGCGACGATCGCCGCCACCACGATCCTTCCCAGCAGTCTCCTCATCCTCTCTTCCTCCTCAGACGGAACTCGAACATGACCGAAGGGGTGCGCTTTCTCGCGCCGCCCGCCGAACGATAGAGGCGCAGCGCCGCCGTGTTCGCAGGTTCCGTCAGCACCCAGGCTTCGACACAGCCGAGCCGGCGTCCGGCGCGGAAGAGCGCGCTCAAGAGCTTCTTTCCGCAGCCCCGCCGCCGATGCGACGCCGCGACGCCCACCTCGTTGATCCAGAGCTCCGGCGGCTTGTCGGGGTTGATGTAGTGAACCGCAGTGGCGAATCCGACGACCAGCCCGTCGTCGAGGGCCACCGCGATGTGATGGCGCGGGTCTTCGAGGAACCGCGCGCTCCGCCGCGAGTCGATCGGCTCGTCGAAGACTCCGGGCGCGACCCGCGCGAGGAGGGCTTCGTCGCCGCGCCGCAACAGACGAATCCTCAGACCCCTTCCTCCGGCTCCGAGCCGAAGCGCAGGACGTTGCCGTCGGGATCTTCGATCTGCATCTCGAGCGCCCATGGCAGGTTCTTCGGCTCCATGCGAATCTTCGCACCCCGCTCTCGGTAGATCCGGTGCAGCGCGCGGACGTCACCCACGCCCACCCAGACCCACGCCCCGGGATGGCCTTGCCCTCCCCGGCAAAGGTAGATTCCTCGGTCCTCCCGCCCGACGTAGCTGAACTCGTCGGTGCCCCACGGCGCGACGTCGAAGCCCAGGACGTCCGAGTAGTAGCGCACGCTCCGCGCCATGTCCTCGACCCGGAGGATCGGATCGATGTGCTCGAAGTGAGTCGGCAGGGAGTCCGTCATCGCTTTCTCGCGGAGGGTTTCTTTCGGACCGGAGATTCCGGGCGCGCGTGCCGCGGCTCGTAGACGCCGAGCTTTCCGCCGCCGGGCAGCGTAATCTGGCAGAGAAGCCCCCACCCGCGGTTCAGGACCTCGCTGCAGGGAACCCGGCGCTTCTTCATCTCCCGGGCAAACTCCTCGATGTCGGCGCACATCAGGAAGAGCTCGTGCTCGTCGTTCTCCCCCGGATGCACCGCCACCTCCGCAGGCGGCAGCCCGAAGATCAGCCAGCCTTCTCCGACGTCGACGTGCGGAAGCTTCAGCACGTCGCGGAGGAAGGCCCGATCGGCTTCGGCCTTCTTGCTGTAGATGATGGCGTGTGCGCCGTTCAGCATGGAGGGCTCCTATGAAGGTGACAGGAACCGAATGATCTCGCGCATGACTCTCTCTCCCTCGGGCGTTCCGAAGATGTACTGGGCGTGCGCCGAGCCGTCCAGGATCAGGATCTCCTTCGGCTTGGTCATCTTCTCGTACGAAGCGCGGATTTTCGGCAGCCTCAGCGTCCCGCTGCCGTCGGCATCGTCCTTCGTGGCGATGACGAGCTTGCGCCCCGGAATCTTCTCGGGCGATCGGCCCCCGCCGCTTCCGATGAGGACGACGGCTTCGATCGTGCCCGGATCGGACAGAGCCGCCGCATCGGCGCCCGCGCTCCCCCCCATGCTGCCTCCCACGATGGCTACCGGCCTCGCCCCGGCTTCGCGGAGGTATCGGACTGCGGCCAGCACGTCCCGCTCGAGAGGGGCGCTCATGGGATCGGCGTGGCCCGGACCGCGCGATTTCCCGTAGCCGCGGAAATCGAACGCCAGAACGCGAAACCCCGAAGCGGCGAAGGCTTTCGCCTGCGTCGCCCAGCTCTCCTTGTCGAAGCGGCCGCCATGGGCCACAACGAGCCCGCGCTCGCCCGTCCCGTACAGGTCGCCGACGAGAACGCCGCCGTCCGATGTCGGGAAGGTGACGGGCTCCGGCGTCGACGACGCCGCCGCCGCGGCGGACAGGATCGCGGCCGCCATAGCGATCACGGAATCAGCCTCTTCGCGAACGAGACCACCCGCTCGACCTCCTCGTATCCGAGCGCCGCGTGCGCGCGATGGCTGAGCGTGTTCGCAATCTCGGCGTCCGAGCCCATCTCCGTGCAGCCTCGGGAGCGCGCCCACTGCTCCGCAGCCTCGACCAGCCTCCGCCCCACGCCCCGTCTCCGGTGCTCCGGCGCCACATACCAGCCCTCGATGTAACCGACCGGCCGGGTGCGGCAACCTTCCGCCCAGTCACGGAGGGCCGCCTCGACGAAACCGACGAGCTCGCCGCCCGATCCGTGGAGCCTGGCCACGAAGACGGCGTTCCGACGGGGATCGTCAAGAATCACATCCATCCCCGACACGAGATCTTCCTTCGGCTCCTCGGGCCACAGTCGCTCGCGCAAGACGAGCCACGCCTCGTGCTCGCGAACCGAAAGTTCTCCGATCTCGACCCTCTCTTGCGGCGACACCGGACCTCCGCGCCAGGCCCGTAGCCTACGTCAGCGGCAGCGAGCGGAACCATTCGGCCACGCGCCACCAGGCCGGCCCCTGGGCGAATGTGAACCAGCCGGCGTGGAGGAGCGGGAACGCCGCGGCGCCTGTAATGAAGACGCGCCGCGCCGCCGGAGCCATGCGCGGCCGCCAGGCGAGGGCCAGCAGGATCGCGTCGGTCAGGACGAACGTCACGACCTGGCGCTGCCACGGCGTCACATATTCCGGCGCATGGAACTCGAGCAGCCGCGAGCCGATCGGATCGATGAGCACGAGGCCGGTGGCGATCATGAACCGCGCGTGGATCGCCGTCGTGCGGCGATACGCCATCGCGATCGCCCAGGACCACGCGAAGAGGACGGCCGCGTGGAGGGGGATGTAGACGAACTTCCCGTCGGTGGCGAACGTCGCGGGATCCATCGCTCGAAATCGCGCGCTCGTCAGCAGGACCGAGGCCACGAACAGGAGCGGCCCGACGACCCACGACAGCGCGCCCAGGCGGCGGTGCAGATCCCGGCGCCCGGCCCCGATCAGAAACGGCTGCACGATCAGCAGAAGGCACCAGATCGTCGCGACGGCCGCGTGAAAGTGCGTGTAACGGTCGATCCCTTCGCCGAAACGCGAGAGGTATCGCGGCCAGAAAGCGAACAGGGCGCCGACGAAGAGCGCCGCGAACCAGTATCCGCTCGTCCGGAACACTGCGAATCATCTTCGCACGGGGTGCAGTGGAGCGTGAGCGACGTGGAATCCCGGACTGGAAGAGCCGTCCCCGGCTCGTAAGCCTGCCGGTCACGGGATCCCTCGCTAGCGCTCAGGATGACACGCGCATTGGGCCGTCATCCCGAGGAGCGTGAGCGACGAG
>Ga0207675_100006683_pt1 | contig 10911 bp, 12 predicted proteins | sample KBSSwiS42_FD_184305 | JGI IMG/M metagenome (GOLD analysis project Ga0207675, IMG submission 184305) | Switchgrass rhizosphere microbial communities from Kellogg Biological Station, Michigan, USA - KBS Switchgrass S4-2 (SPAdes) (version 2) | ecosystem: Host-associated > Plants > Roots >...
ACAGCATCTCGTCGTCTACCATCGTCGCCATGGCGGACAATCGCAATTCGCAGCCTCCGTCGAATTGGCACCAAAGAACAAGCGTATTTCTGCCGTCCTTGGCTATGCCCGCGATCACATCGCCGAAGATCTTACCCTTGAACATTTGGCGGAAGCAGTCGGCATGAGCCGGCGCCAGTTCAGCCGTGCATTCCGGGCGCAGACCGGCACCACACCCGCGCGTGTGGTGGAACGGCTCCGCACCGATATGGCCCGAGGCCGCCTAGAGACGACCGCCGAACCTGTCGAACGCATAGCGGAGGCGGTTGGCTTCGGTGACGCGGAAAACATGAGACGGGCATTCATCCGCGTTTACGGACAGCCGCCTCAATCGATCAGGCGCGCTATTCGGAATTAGCACGCCGAATTGCGCCTCCGCGTTCAAGTGTCGATCTTACGACAGACTTCCCGGAACAGCGTCCTTGATGAGCGGGGGCACACATGTCTCAATTGACCGGGCAATGTCCTCCACTCTCCGCCCACGCGGCCAGCAGTTTGCCGAATTCGGCATTGCTTCCTGGCGCCGGCACGCGACCAAGCCCTGGCTCCCATGCCCACAGGACAAGACTATCGCTCGTCGCATGCTTCAGGATGGCGGCCATGTCCCGATTACCGTTGCGGCGGGGATCTTTCAGTTGGACGCAGATTTCGCCCAGCGTCTTGCCTTCCCACGCCATCGAGGCCGGCGCCAACGCCCAATGGGGATTGCCCGGCACCCGGGACGGGTCGAAGTTGGTTCCCCCGTGGCATGTCGCGCAGGCCATGCCTGGGGCCCCGTGGCCGTCCCTGCCCCGCACGACCAACGGTTGATGTGGCCGCCTCAAATCCGTCTGACGCGGCCGCTCGCCCGCGGGGTGGCAATTCATGCAGCGTGGATGCTGCAAAACCTTGCCGGCTTCCTCGAATAGGGCGATGGAGCGCGCCTGGGTATCGGCGATGTTTGCAAAGCTCTCCGCCGGACGGAGTTCGGTTGCCAGCCGCGGCCAGTCGACCGCCGCCGTTTGGCCGATAGATCTCTGGCACACCGCACCCGTGATCAGAACGAATCCCGCGCCAACGCAGGCGAGCACGAAGGGTGTACGCCTCATACCATGCCTCGCACGATTGGCAGCTGCCGGGGACGATTGTGGCCGAGACGCGCCAGCGCATTAGCTACTGCCGGGCCAATCGGCGGCACGCCGGGCTCCCCAACGCCAGTCGGCTTCTCGTTGGAGCGCACAATTGTCACCTCAATTTCCGGCATCTCGTGAATGCGCAGCGAGCGGTAGGTGTCGAAGTTGCCTGGCACAGGTCGCCCTTCGTCCAGTCGCACTTCCGCAAACAGCGCATGCCCGAGCCCGAAGCCGATGCCGCCCTCCATCTGCGCCCGGATGACATCGGGATTGACGGCCACACCGCAATCGACGGCGCACCAGACCTTGTGAACCTTCGGGCCCTCACCATCGCCGGAGGACACTTCCGCGATCTGGGCTATGAAGCTGCCGAAGCTTTCCACCACGGCGACACCGCGCGCGCGATCGCCGAATGGCCCGGGCCCGGCCCAGCGCGCCAACTGCGCGACGGCGCGCAGGGCGCCGGCCGCCCGGGGCGCCTTGCCCATCAGCGCCACGCGGCCGGCGACCGGATCCTGACCGGTGGCTTGCAGCAGCTCGTCGATGAAACACTCGACGGCATAGCCCGTGTGGGTGTGCCCGACCGAGCGCCACCACAGCGTCGGCACGCCGACCGAAGGCGTGTGCACATCGCAGCGAAAATTGGGGATCTCGTAAGGGATCTCGCGAGAGCCTTCCACCGTGATGGGATCGATACCGTCCTTTATCACCATTGGCGCAAAGGCCGTTCCCTGAATGAAGGACTGACCCACGAGGGTGTTGGTCCATGCCACGATCTTCCCGTCACGAATGGCGCCGCGCAGCCGGTGCACGAACATGGGCCGGTAATAGCCGCCGCGCAGATCGTCCTCGCGCGTCCAGATCAGCTTGACGGGTCGGCTAGGACCGATCGCCTTTGCGACCTGTGCCAGCTCCGCGGCAAAATGCGAGGTCGGCTGCGCACGCCTGCCGAAGCTGCCACCGGCGAGCATGGTCTCGAGGCTCACCTGCTCTGGCTTGAGCCCGAGCACGCCGGCGATCGTCAGTTGGTCGAATGTCTGCAGCTGGGAGCCGTAGCGCGCCGAGGCCTTGTTGGCGTCCCAGCGCAGAAAGCCGTCGAGCGGCTCCATCGGTGCGTGCGCCAAATAGGGGAAGACGTACTCGGCCTCGATCAAGCGCTCGGCCCCGGCCAGCGCGGCATCCACGTCGCCATGCTGGCTGGCGACGCTGCCCTTCTGGCGCGACAGAGCGCGATATTCTTCGATCAATTGCGAGGAGCTGCGCTTCTCGGCGGCGCTATCGTCCCAGGTAATTTTGAGCGCTTCACGTGCTTTCAGCGCCGGCCATGTGCTGTCGGCATAGACAGCGACCCCGCTCGGAATCTGCTTGACGTCGACGACCCCTGGAACCGCGCGCGCTTGGACGGCATCGACGCTTGCCACCTTGCCACCAAAACGTGGCGGGTGGACAACCACCACGGTCAGCATGCCGGGCTCGCGGATATCGATGGTGAATTGCGCCGTGCCATTGGTTTTGGCCGGCACGTCGAGCTTCTTGACGGCGCCCTCGCGACCGATGAGCCGAAACTTCGACGGGTCCTTGAGGGGTGGATCGCTCGGAACCGGCAACTTGGCCGCGACCTCCGCGAATTGACCGAAGCGACCCTGCCGATTGGACCTGGAATGCCGCAACACGCCGCGCTCGACGCTGATCTCTCCCGCCGGCACGCGCCAACTTTGGGCAGCGGCCTCTACCAGCATGGCGCGCGCGGCGGCCCCGGCCTTTCTCATCTGCTCGTAAGAGTTCGCCATTGCCGTCGAACCGCCGGTGCCTTGGCTTCCCAACAAGAAGTTTTTGTAGAGATTTGCATCAGCGGGGGCATGCTCGGCCCGAACCTTGGACCAGTCGGCGTCCAGCTCCTCGGCCACCAGCGTGGCGAGTCCGGTGAACGGGCCCTGCCCGAACTCGATATGCTTCACGAGAACGGTAACGGTGTCGTCGGTGCCAATGCGTACGAACGCATTGGGTGCAAAACTTCCGGTCGAGCTATCAGGGCGCAGGACCTGCGCGGCGCCTGACTGTGCCATCGACGATCCAGGCTTCAGATAGACCCCGAGCACAAGACCGGTCATGCCCTTGAGCGCGGTGCGGCGCGAAAGGCGTGGTTGTTGGTTCTGCATGCTCAGGTCCCCAGCGAACGCGCGGCGTCCTTGATGGCGGCGCGAATGCGCACATAGGTGGCGCAGCGACACAGATTGCCGTTCATGGCCAGATCGATGTCCCTGTCCGTCGGTCGCTTCACCTCTTTCAGCAAAGCCACCGCGCTCATCACCTGCCCTGACTGGCAGTAGCCGCATTGCGGCACGTCACGCGCCACCCAAGCACGTTCCACGGCAGCAGCTTCGCGGCCGGACAAGCCTTCGATGGTCGTGACCTCGCGATCTCCGACAGCCGACACAGGAAAAGAGCAGGACCGCAGCGGCTTGCCGTCAAGATACACCGTGCAGGCGCCGCACATGGCGATGCCGCAGCCAAACTTGGTGCCGCTCAAACCCAGGCTGTCGCGGAGTACCCACAGCAGCGGCGTGTCCGGCAGCACGTCGATGCTGTGGCTGCGGCCGTTGACTTTAACGTTATACGCCGTCATCGCGCTCTCCGAGTTCCACCGTGGTGATCAGCAGAAGCGCTCCGAGGGCGAGCGCGCCACCCATCAGGAAGTTGAACACGTGAACATCGCATTCTTCGATGTCGTTTTATGGGCGGGGACCTCGACTTGCATGACGTCCCAATGTTCGACGAGACGGCCGTTTTCAACGCGGAAGATGTCGACGGCTACCATTGGCTCGGGGGCCCACCCCACGTAGCGCCCATGGATCATGACGATGCTGCCTTCTGCCACGACCATTCCTGGCTCGTAGCGAAACCCCTCCGGAAGCGCGCCCACAAGGGCGGCAATGGCATCACGTCCATTAGGTATGGTCGGATTGTGCTGGATGTAATCTGGGGCGAATAACTCCTCGACGATGCGCGCGTTGCGCTCGATGAAGACGCCGCGAATCGCCTTGAGTGCGACCGCCTTGCTGCGTTCACTTTCGTCGGTTCTGTCCATCGTTAGCTCCTAGACATAGGGAGAGATTTATCCCGCAGGTCGTATCCTTCATCCGCCAGAAAGCGATCTCAGCCTGGTCTGGCGGACACGTAAAAGACTTTGCGGGTTCGGGGGCATGCCTTGAACGCATGGAGCCATGACACCCTCGTGTCGCATCGGTCACTCAGGCGGCGCATCCGCCTCTTGTGGACGAGGTTGGGACCTCGTTCCATCAGACCTGAACGCTTCGCTTTTCCCAGTACGATTGCCGCACTTCGCGTCGGAGAATCTTTCCAAAGGACGATACCGGCATATGCGTCCTGAACTCGATCTTCTTCGGCACTTTGAAGCTCGACAAAGATGCCTTGCAGTGAGCGAGGAGCTCGGCTTCCCCGACTGAATGGCCCGGTCTCAAGGTCACTGCCGCAACAACGACCTCGCCCCATTTGGGATCAGGCGCTCCGACCACGGCTGCCATGCTCACGGCGGGATGCTGGTAGAGGACTTCCTCGATGTCGTTCGGGAATATGTTCTCTCCTCCGCTGATGATCATGTCCTTCTTGCGATCGACGATGTAGAGATAACCTTCCTCGTCGAACCGCCCCATATCCCCGAGCGTGAAGAACTCACCACGTCTTGCGGCAGCGGTCGCCTTGGGATTGTTGTGGTACTCGCGAATGACAATCGATCCACCGATGTAGATTTCCCCCACCTCCCCTTGCGGCACGGGATTGCCATTGTCGTCGCGCAGCTCAACGTACAATCCAATTACCGGACGCCCGACCGAGCGCACCTTGCGCCGCTGATCGGCCGGTCCCAGGTTTGTCACCAGCCCAACTTCCGTTCCCCCATAGAACTCATTGAGCTCGGCTTCAGATAAGCGCTGAAGAATGGCCTCCTTCGTGTGCGTCAAGAGAGGCGAGCCACCGCTAAGGAGAAGACGCAGCGATCCGAGATCAAACTCCTCGATCTCCTTGCTTGTGACCATCGACGCCCACATGGTCGGAACCATGAAGGCCCACGTTGCCCTGTGCTGATCGATCAAGCGAAAGACGTTGCCCGGAGAGCTATCGTTAGTGACAATCACCGTGCCCCCGCGATAAAGCTGGACGAGCGCGAATATTGCCGGTGCTGCGTGAAACAGTGGAGCAGCAACGATCTCTCGGTCACGTTCGGTGACGCTGTAGATCGTAGCTATCCGCCGTATGCAGTCCAAAAATTCACGGTGCGGATTTACGCAGCCCTTCGGAAACCCAGTCGTACCGGAGGTGTAACCCTGAAAGAAGCAGGCAGCGAGATCGGAGGGTTCGATTGGCTCTACGTCCACGCCCGTCTCAACGAGCGCTTCGTACGAATACCCGCCGCTGAACGCCTGACCTTCCGTCACGATGTAGCGGGTTTCAACCGATGGCAACCGTGCTCTTACCGATGCAACCGTATCACTGAACGCATCATCATAGATCAGGGCCTGCGCGCCCGAGTGACTAGCAACGTACTCAACCTCATTCGCCACGAACCGGAAATTCAGCGGCACGACAGCGACACCCATCAAGGCCGCAGCATTGTAGACTTCCAGGTACCGGCTGCCGTTCTGCATCAAAGCTGCGATGCGATCGCCCGGCCTCACCCCGATTCGCTCGAGTGAATTGGCCAGACGGCGCACTCGAGACCATAGTTCGGCATAGGTTAGCGACAGGGTCTCAGTTACGATGGCGATCCTGCTTGGCTCATAGGTCGCATACCAGCGCAACGCCTCGTTGATCCGACTGGGCATACCAACCTCCACGCGGCGATTGCGGGCGTCAACTCGAGCAATTGGATTTGCCCAACATTGGGCCCGTAGACCAACCGAAGACCCCACCAGCGCAGTGCCTCTTCTCTCGATCAGATCAATCCGGCAGGTTGTATCCCACCTCGGCAAAGCCAATCAGGTCGCCAGTCGAGTCTCTCGCCTCGACGTCCACCTGCACCCAGTTTTTTCCGGGGCCAAAATGATGCTTGCGCTTGACCCTGCCGATGGCTGTGACCGTTTCACCGACTTTGACGGGCTTGGTGAACTTCGCCGCAACGAAACGGATGCTTCCGCCACTCGTGTTCGCGACACCCCAAGCGCGCGTAACGACGGACGCCAGCGTCGACATGGTCATCATGCCGTGTCCAACAGTCTCGGGAATGCCAAACACCTTGGCCCTTGCTGCCCACGCCTCATTCGTGTGCACCGGATTCATGTCCAGTGACGCCAAGGCGTACCGGTCTATGGCGGGCTGCGCATAGGATTGCTCGACGGGCGGGAGCTCGTCGCCCGCCGCAACCGCACTGAATGTGACGGACATTTTCTTTCGCCCTCCCGATCAAGCATTGGCGAAGCGAGCGACATCAGCCCTAGTCTTTGGAAGGATCAACGAGCACCACCAACGCGCTTTGAACACGTGACGCTCGTTCCTGAAATCCAATAGCATCTGCAGATACGGCTTTCTGCGTTGCGTGAACTTGTCGACCGTCGTGACGGTGGTGGTGATGACCTCCCCGTAGCGGAACGGCTGAAGTATCTCGATCCGCTGTTGCGGATTGCGCGCCCCGGGAGTCCGGATCCAAGTGCCGATGCCCCTCTCGCCGAGGCAATAGAATGCGATCGTGGTCACGAAGACCGGGTGCTGCAGCAGCTCGCCTGTGGGGGAGTACTTATGGGCATGTTCGGGATCGATCATCAGGGGATCAGTTTCGCCGCATGCACGGTTGTAGGAGAGGATATCCTCCTCGGTGATGATGAACGGACGTTGCCCCGCACCACTCTGGCCGACGGTTGCCTCGTCCCAGGTCTCGTACTCCTGCCAACCCGTCATGAAGTCGCGACTGAAGTGCCGCTGCTTCTCCGTTTCGATGTATCTATCTAACCGAGCGGGAACGGACACTGCTTCGGCTCCTTGCTGCGGAGTTCGCGTATTTATCGAACGTTCGTTAGATTTGTACTAGCGGGTGTGAAGAGAGTCAAGGCTAAGAATGGAATGGAACGAATGGCTACAAATGTGCCGACGCGAGGAAAGAAGGCAAAGCTCGACGGCAAGCCGCGCGGTGAAGCGCCCTTGCTGACCAAGGGCCTGCAAGCCAAGGCGCGCATCATTGCAGTCGCAGAGGCGCTCTTCACAAAGCAGGGCATCGACGGAGCATCCATGCGGGACATTGCAGCCGCGGCAAAGATGCAGCCTGCCTCGATGTACTACTACTTTGAGTCCAAGGATGAGCTCGTGTGGGCTGTGTGGGAGAAAGGAGGCCTCGAACTGCTAAACCGCCTCAACGATGCGCTCGCACTCGAGACCGATCCATGGCGGCGGATCGAGGCCGCATGTGTCGCGCACGTTGCTGGCCTCCTTGACTGGCGACGCGCCAATCAGATCCTCTTTATCCTACCGCCGTGGCAATATCCGCCGAGCATCAAGGCTCGGGTGATTGCCTTACGCAACGTCTATGAGAAGGTCTTTGTCGACCTCATCGAGGACCTGCCGCTCGGCAACAATGTGGATCGCCGTTACATGCGCCTAACATTGATAGGTGCGCTCTCCTGGCCGCTGTTCTGGTACAAAAAGGGCGGCGACACACCAGCCACGATCGCAAAGACGATCCTTGCAATGCTCCGCTGCGGTGTTGACGATGTGTGATGCTGCAGTCCGGCATCAGTTCGGCGTGGCGTCCATGAGGTCCATACATGGCACTGAACCACCGGGCGTGAACTGAGCAGGCGATGCACCCTATCGGGTGGACAAGTGACGTGCCGGATGGGCTATCCTCCGGCTCGGTACGCTAAATGCTTGACAACATTGGAGATCCGATACTTGCACCTCCCTCATCCTGGGGGACTGGGGGTCGGGAGTTCAAATCTCCCCGCTCCGACCAATTAAATCAAATAGTTAGATGGAATTGAAATCTCCGAAATTTCCTTTGGGGTTCCCATGGGGTTCCCGCGCGAGGTGGCTTAAGCCGGACGTTGGCGGCTTTCCTGCAACACAACTTGTCTTCGATTGGGCACGCGAGCGCCCACGAGAATTTCTACATCCACCCTATGTGTGTATGGTCTTCGCCCTCGCGCCGGAACCAGTGGCCACGCACACACAGCGCGACAGCTTCTCGTTATCGCAGAACAAATGGACCGTGACGTAGTTGGCCCCGTTCACGCGGCAGGCCGGGAGCGCTACCTGGTGTGGCCAGCCGCGATCGATGCTGGCCTTGCTGAGTTCGCCCTTTCGGTAGACCACGCAATCACTCCACGATGTTGGTCGCCGCCCGCGCTCACGCTACTAGCCGAGGAAGGACGGGACTTAGCGTTCGCGGAGCTTGCGGGCGGCGTTCGAGGGATGTGGGCGGGCGTGAAATACACGTTCACGCGGCTGATTGATTTTCCTTCATTCGCAAGAATTTACGCACCGCCGATCAGAATGCCGGCCGCGAGGACAAGTCCACCACCGAGCACGACCTGGAATGCGGCGCGCAAGAACGGCGTCTCCATGTAGCGGTTCTGTATAAAGGCGATGACCCACAACTCGATGAAGACGACGATGAGAGCAATAATGGTCGCGGTCCAGAATGACGGGATCAGATACGGCAAGGCATGCCCAAGGCCGCCGATCGCCGTCATTACCCCGGAGGCCAACCCGCGCTTCCAGGGAGAACCGCGCCCCGATAGCTTGCCATCATCATGAGCCGCTTCCGTAAAGCCCATCGAAATGCCTGCCCCAACAGACGCCGAAAGGCCAACGAGAAACGTCGTCCAGGGATTTTGCGTCGCGAAAGCCGTGGCGAAAATGGGTGCCAGCGTCGAGACAGAACCATCCATCAGGCCCGCAAGGCCGGGTTGAATCCAGGTGAGAATAATTTGACGGCGCGAAGCGAGGTCTTCGGTGCGGCGCTCGTCATCACCTAGGTGGCGTTCAGTGAGCCTGTCCGCCGTGACTTGATGCCCGGCTTCTGCGGCGGCGAGGTCCCCGAGGAGCTTGCGTGTGCCAGCGTCCGTAGATCGGCTGGCAGCCGCCACATAGAAATCCCGAGCTTGGCGCTCCATGTCCACCGCTTCCTGACGGATGCGATCGAGGCCCAGGTTCTCAATCAGCCATACCGGCCGTCGCGTGAAAAAGTCCGCCACGTGCTCACGACGCAACGGCACGACGAACTCGCCGAAGCGATGCCGATACGCCTCAATCAGCCTGCGGCGGTGCTCGTCCTCTTCCGCGGCCATGCCGTTAAAGATCGCGGCCGATGCCGGGTATTCACCGCGCAGCTTGGCCGCATAGGCGGCATAGATGCTCCCATCCTCCTCCTCTGAGGAGATGGCGAGAGCAAGCACCTCCTGCTCCGATAGATCCTGAAATCGACGCTTGCCAGCACTGAGAAACATGGAGAGACGAGTCAGCACAGGAGACCCCTTTTCGGATCGAGCCAACCTGACCACGGCGCATGTTGCGGTGAGCCTGCATCCGCAATGTTACCCTAGACGTGCATATCATCATCGACCGGTTGCTGCTGAGGGCTGCTCAGGGTCAATCGCGACGCAGAACTTGAGTCGAACGCCGGCCAGCTCTTATCACGTTTGCAAAAAGCACGCCGAGGCAGCCCAGCAACAAAATGCCACCCGTCGCCAATGGGATGTCGGGCATCAGAGATGCGGAGATTCCGGCAAGGGTGACGACGGCCAGGATCTCCAAGGCAAGCGCGCCATCATCAACGAACAGCCCGGTCAGCTCACGTAGGATAGCTCTCAGTATGTTCATGGCAATGCCTCCGCGGTCGGGCGACGCACGACGACGACTGCCGCGCGTCCAGCAGCGAGGAACAGCACCGCAAAGGCGACGATCGCGAGATCAGCGCCCGGCCAAGCCACACCAAGACCCTCTCCTGTCCAAAATATTCCGAACGCGGCCAGCATCACGCAGGTGAGCCTGATCCGGCTCAGCAGCACCACGCATGCCTTCAATCAAGGGCAGCGCTACGTTCGTCTCACGCCGACCATCGGATCCGGCACGGTCACCGTGACGCCGCCCGCCAATCCCAACCTGGCGCCGCCCGGCTACTACATGCTGTTCCTGGTGAACAGCACCGGCGTCCCTTCGGTCGCCCGCATGGTTCTGATCCTTCCGGCGGGACCGGTCGGCGTCGGCGAAGAGCCCGACGAGCGGCTGCTCGACTTCATGGCCTTGCGCTCGGCGAATCCGATGCACGGCGGCACGGCGAGGATCGCGTTCGCGCTCTCGCGCAGCGAAGTCGGCCGTGTGGAAGTGCTCGACGTCACCGGCCGCCGCGTGAAGCTCGTGATCGACGGCTTCTTCGACGCCGGACGTGAGCAGGTCGTGACCTGGGACGGCACCGACGAGCACGGGCAGCGGGTGAAGAGCGGCCTCTACTGGTACCGGCTCTGGACTCCGAGTCTCGTGCGCACCGGGAAGCTCGCGCTGGTCTCCTACTAGCGCCGCCGGCAAAGGTCCAGGCCATGAAGCTCCGAATGCGCGCGGTGTGGCTCCTCGCGCTGCTCGTGGTTCCGCGCACGGCGCCGGTCTCCGCGCATCCCGCGGATCTGGCGCCGCCTCCGCCCACCACCTACGCGGCCGCGGTGAAGCGGATCCGCGAGACGGTGAAGGCGATCGAACAGGCGCGGCAGATCGGGGACTTGCCCGACGCCAGCCTTCACTGCGGCGAGCTGGTCGCTCT
>Ga0207675_100006685_pt1 | contig 10910 bp, 10 predicted proteins | sample KBSSwiS42_FD_184305 | JGI IMG/M metagenome (GOLD analysis project Ga0207675, IMG submission 184305) | Switchgrass rhizosphere microbial communities from Kellogg Biological Station, Michigan, USA - KBS Switchgrass S4-2 (SPAdes) (version 2) | ecosystem: Host-associated > Plants > Roots >...
GGCTGCTCCTTTCATCCGCGCTGCAACTACGCGTTGCCGGGCCGCTGCAACACCGGCGATCCGCCGCCGCTCGAGCGCTTCGCGGTGCCCGGGGCAGCAGGGGAAGATCGCTCGGCTGCCTGCTGGCGCACGCGGGAGGTGGCGCTCGAGCGCCTGCTGCAACGCCCGACAGAAGGAGTGCCCACTGCCGCGCCAGCTCTGGACCAGATGACCGAGCCTGCCACGGCTGTTGCCGAAGACCTGACCGAGCGCGTCACCGAAACGGCCGCGCCGCCGTTCGTGGCGCCGTACCCGCCACGCACGCCGCACCCCGCCGACAGTCAGGCCGAGATCGAATGGTTCGACAGCAGCGACTTCGAGTCGGACCGCGACGGTGCCGGCGAGCCCGGCGCCCCCGGCGACGCGGCACAGAATGGCAGCACGGACCCCAAGGGGCCGCGGCCATGAGCCTGATCGCGGACAGCGCCACGCTGCTCTCGGTGCGCGGCCTGTGCAAGTACTTCCCGATCCTGTCCAAGGGCCTGTTTCGGCGCCAGATCGGCCTGGTCAAGGCCTGCCACGACATCAGCTTCGATCTCGCGCGCGGCGAGACGCTGGGCATCGTCGGCGAGAGCGGCAGCGGCAAGAGCACGCTCGCCCGAACCCTGCTGCGCGTCACGCGCCCCACGGCCGGCAGCGCGCTCTTCTACGGCGAAGATCCCGTCGACCTCGCCGCGCTCTCCGGGCGGGAGCTCGCGCGCGTGCGCCCGCAGATCCAGATGATCTTCCAGGATCCCTTCAGCTCGCTCAACCCGCGCATGACGGTCGAGCAGATCGTGGCGGAGCCGCTCACGATTCACCGCCGCGCGCGCGGTGGCGAGCTCGAGGACCGCGTGGTCTCGATGCTGCGTCGCGTGGGCATTCGGCCCGAGTACCGCGGCCGCTACCCGAACGCCTTCTCCGGCGGCCAGCGCCAACGCATCGGCATCGCGCGCGCCCTGATCCTGGAGCCCGTCCTGGTGGTCGCCGACGAAGCCGTCTCGGCGCTCGACGTCTCCGTGCAGGCGCAGGTCGTGAACCTGCTCAAGGACCTGCAAGAAGAGTTCGGGCTCACCTACCTGTTCATCGCCCACGACCTGTCAGTGGTGCGCCACGTGGCCCAGCGAGTCGCCGTGATGACGCGCGGAGAGATCGTGGAGCTGGGCGCAACCGCGCAAGTCTTCGATGAACCCCAGCACGACTACACACGGCGCCTGCTCGGCAGCGTGCTGGAGCCGGATCCGGATCGAGTGCGGCTGTAGGCTGCGGCTGGCACTCGCTCGCTGGCCGCCCGCAGCCACGCTGGTGCGCGCTCAGAACGCGTTGGCAATCAGCTGTTCCATCCGCGCTCGATAGGTGCGCCCGCTGGTCAGTTCTGCGCCGTTCAGCAGCTTGATGCGGTATTGCCCATGTTGCAGCGGCTCGAGCGCCGCGATGCGCGCCAGGTTCACGATGGCCGATCGGTGCACTCGCAGGAATTGCTCCGGGCTCAGGCTGGCTTCGAGCTTGGCCATGGTTCCCAGCACCAGGTGCGTCTCCCGGCCCACGTGCAGCTGGACGTAGTTGTCCGCCGCGTCGATGAAGTCCACCTCAGCCACGTTGACGAACGAGATGCGGCCTGCATGTTTCACCACGATGCGTTGCAACGCCGCCGGGCGTCGCACTCGCTCGAGCACGGCTTGTAGGCGCCCGCTCAGGTTGTCCAGGTTCTGACTCTGGATCTGGCGCTTGGCACGCAGCAAGGCTCGCTGCATGCGCTCGCTGTCAAACGGCTTGAGCACGTAGTCGATGGCCTGCGCTTCGAACGCGCGCAGGGCGTGTTGGTCGTATGCGGTGGCAAAGATCAAGGCCGGCATGTGCTCGGCGCCGATCGCCTCCACGACGCCGAAGCCGTCCAGCCCGGGCAGCTGCAGATCCAGCACCACCAAGTCGGGCCGCAGCGCGCGGATGGCTTCGATGGCCTCGCGCCCGTGTGAGCATTCGCCGACCAGCATGAGCTCCGCGTCGCGCTCGATCTCTCGCCGCAAACCCAGGCGCGCGATGGGTTCGTCGTCCACGGTCAGCGCGCGCAGCGGACTCATGGCGCAGCGCCCTCGGGCTGCAAGCGAAACGGCAGTGTGAGGACCACGCATAGCCCATGCGGCGCGCCGCGTTTCAGCTCGAGCTGCTGGCGCTCTCCATACAGCTTCTCGAGCCGTACACGGGTGTTCGCCAGGCCGACGCCCGTGCCGCGCGCCGCCTGTGCGGCCCGCAACGGGTCGAGGCCGGGCCCATCGTCGCGCACCTCCAAGCGCAAGCAGGCGCCTTGTCGCTGCACGAGGATCTCGACTCTGCCGCCGGCAGCTCGCGGCACGACGCCATGCTTGATGGCGTTTTCGACCAGCGGTTGCAACAGCAGATCCGGCACGCGCGCGTCGAGGACCTCGGGGTCCACTCGTACGTCGACCTGCAGCCGATCGTGGAAGCGCACCCGCTCGATCTCCAGGTAGCTTTCCAGTAGTGCGAGCTCCTCCCGCACCGAGACCTCCTGCGTGCGCTCCGCCTTGAGCAACGTGCGCAGCAGATCGCCCAGGTGCACCAGCATCTTGCGGGCGGCTCGTGCGTCTTCCTCCATCAGGATGCCGATGCTGTTGAGCGTATTGAACAAAAAATGCGGGTGCAGCTGGGCGCGCAGCGCGTTCAGCTCGGCGTGGGCGAGCGCTGCCTGCAGCTCCGCGGCGCTCAGCTCGCGCTCGCGATAGCGCCGGTAGTGTTCGGCCGCGTACACGGTACCGACCAGTGTGGCGTAGATCAACAGATCGATGTTCAGGCCCGCGGCGAACAGCTTCGCAAAGGCATCGCGGCTGAGAAACTGCCCGCTCGGATGCAGAGCTTGCTCGGCGAGCGAAAACAGCAACATGGCAGCCAGCGAAAACGCGAGCGACGCCGGCAAGTGCACCGCCAGCGCTGTCCGCCAGCGCTGGCGATCGATCGGAAAGTACCGGCAGAGCCTGACGACCAGCGGCGTGAGCAGAGCCCACGCATAGGCACACGACATCCAGCGCATCAGCGCGTCGCCAAAGGAGAGCCCGCGTCCGAAATAGGTCTGCGCCAGGTAGGCCTGGCTGGTGAAGAACAGCCCAAACAGCGTCCAGATCGCAAAGCCGGCGCCGAGCCGCCCAGCGCTCGCCCACTTCAGCCTGCGCGTCATGCGGAACCGTACTCGATCGCGAGCCAGGCCGGCGCCGCGATTTTGCCGCGCACGGCCGGCGCGCCCCGCTGGTGCGGCAGGGCACCAGCGGGGCGCGCTGCGCGCAGGCCTTACGGGCGGCAGAGCTCGCCGGTCACCTGTACCAGGAGCGCCCCAGCGACGACTTGCCCAGCGAAGAACAGGTCGCCGGTCACCCCCTCGAAGACGCCGGTCCCGCTCGCGGAGTCCCCCCAGGAGGCGAGCACGGCGCCATCGGGATTGTTCGTGCGGCTCGAGAACATCCCCGTTTCGCGCACACCGAGCGTGCCGCCAGCGGTCGTGATCGCGAGCAGTCCGCTGAACACGCTCGAGGTCGCCGGCGCCGTGGCAGGAGCCGTTCCCTGCCCATCGCGAGTGAATACCACACTCCCATTCAAGCCGAAGTTCCCCGCGATCGTTCCGTCGCTCAGATTGATCCGTGCGCGAATGCGCCGGCACCCGCCCTCCGCTGAACGCTCGGCTCCCCCCTCTACGCGGTCGGCGTCTCCCTGCGCCCACGCAGCCCCCGCCAAGCTGATCGACAACACCAGAAGACCCCAGCTCGAAACTCGCATTTAGTTCCCACCTGTCTCGATGCAACCGCACCGCGCGGCCGTGTCCGAGTGCTACCAGCCTCGGCCCACGGCAGAAGCCTGTCTTGGGTCAGCGGCGCGTGTGCAGGGACGAAGCGTCCGCGGGCTGGGGTGAACCGCCCACGGCGCACGGGCGCGACGGAGCGACGGCAGCGCGAGCGAGCCGGAGAGTCGTGCCGCTCCCGAGGCCGCGCGCCGGGCGCGCGCCGACGAACCGGCCACGCCTGCGTCGGGCTCGTCCGCGACGCAGATTGCGCGCGTTCCTGGCGCCGTGCGTGACAGGCCAGCACGTCGAGGTTAGCCTGCGGCGGTGCAACCGCCATCTGTACCCGTCGAGACCGCGGCCCACGCCGCGGTCAGCGCCCTGTACGTTTATCCCGTCAAGAGCTGCCGCGGCATCCGCGTGGCAGAGGCTGCGGTCACGGCGCGAGGCTTCGCTCGCGACCGGCGCTGGATGATTGTCGATGCGTCAGGACGCTTCATCACACAGCGTCAGCTGCCCGAGCTCTGTCTGGTGCACACGGCGCTCGAGCCAGACGCCATCGTTCTCACGGCGCCCCAGGCCGGCAGCCTGCGCCTGCCGCTCGCTCACGAAGAGGGCGAGGAGCGTCTCGTCAGCGTCTGGCGGCACGAGGGGAAAGCGGTCCGCCACCCCGAGGGCAGCGCCTGGGTGACCGAGCTCCTGAAGCGGGAGAGCTCTCTGGTCTACATGGCTGATCGGCATGAGCGCGCCGTCGAGCCCGCGTGGGGGCGCCCGGACGATCGGGTGAGCTTCGCCGATGGCTTTCCGTTTCTCTTGATCTCCGAGGCGTCCCTCGCCGGCCTCAATCAACGGCTCGAGGCTACGATCGAGATGGAGCGTTTCCGTCCCAACATCGTGGTCAGCGGCGTCGGCGAGTTTGCCGAGGACGGCTGGCGAGAGGTCAGGCTCGGCGCCATCGGCTTTCGCGCTGCCAAGCGTTGCTCGCGTTGCGTCGTGACGACCATCGATCCGGCGACGGGCACCAAAAGCAAGGAGCCGCTCCGGACCCTCGCCGGCTATCGCCGGTGGGACAACGACGTCTGGTTCGGCATGAACCTCATCGCCGACGCGACGGGCACGCTGTGCGTCGGTGACGTGGTGAGCGAGCGCTGAGTCAGCGGGTCGAGGGTTGCAGCCGTGCTTCGCGTCCACGAGAGGGGCTCGCCAGCGTACGACGTGGTCCGTCTCCAGAATGTGCCCACTGCCGTCGGGCGCCTGCGGGGCGTAGCGAGTCTGACCGCGCGGAATCGTGAAACCGCACGGCTCCTCTCTCAACGCAGCCTCTGGGGCAACGGCACCGAGCGCAGAAGCCACCGTCCCAAGACAGCGCCGGCCAGCAACGGTGGCCCATGAATGTCCTCGAACCACGTGCCAGCGATTGCCGCAGCAATCACCAGCGCAGCGCCCACTCTCACCTGCAGAGGGCGCGCGCTCAGCAGCCAAACGGCAACTCCACCCAGCACGCCGCAGCCAGCTACCGAGCACCCGGAGCCGTACGGCTGCCAGAGCTCGCCCACGCCGTGACCGACGAGCGCGCCAACACCATAAAGAATCAGCGAACGCCTGGCGCCGTACTTGCGCTCGGCAAAGGACAAGATTGCGGCAACCAGCGCCAGGACAGCGAGAGCTCGCCACCATCCGTCGTGCTCGAAGACGTCGGCCTGGACCAATACGGGAGAGAGCAGCCGCCAAACTTCGCCGTGGACCAGCGCGTCCGGATCGCGCCGCAGACTGCTGAACACGGCGGGATAAAACCACGCGGCAAGCGTCAGCACCAACGTTGGCAGCACGGCGATACTCGCGAGCCTCATGCTGGTGTCCAACGTCACGGCTGCCGGTGAGGTTTGCAGCTGTGCCTCGAGCGCTCACGCATCGTCAAGGGCGACCTGACGCCCTACCAGTACTGCGAGGGGTGAACGGGTGTGGCTCCTCTCGAGCGCTGCCGGGTGCCGGCGCGGGACGCTGAGGCCTCACGAAGACCGAAACAGTCGGCTCGTTTCATGTTCGACGGAGCCTCCGACGAAGAGCCCACTGCCAGGGCCCTTCTGCCGTATCGATCCATGGTTCGTAAACAAACTACGTTTCGTGAAAGAAATAGGGTCCTGCTGCGCCCCCCCGCTCAAAAGGAGCCACACCCGGGGTGAACCGCCAAGGCTCTTGGTGCTGCTGGCCTGCGCTCACGGCTCTTCGGGTGCGCAGGTCACGCAGGTCACCCCGGCTTCGGTCAGCAGTTCCGGAAACGGAGCAGGAGGCGCCGCGTCGGTGAAAAGCATATCGATCTGATCGAAGCGTGCCAGCTCAACCATCGCTGGGCGGTTGAACTTGCTGTGATCGGCTGCGCACCAGACCTCGCGCGAGCGTTCGATGATGGCGCGTGCCACCGTCACTTCGCGGTAGTCGAAGTCGCGCAGCGTGCCATCCGCTTCGAGACCCGAGATGCCGATCAAGCCGACGTCGACCTTGAACTGCTTGATGAAATCGATGGTGACTTCGCCCACGATTCCGCGGTCGCGCGAACGGACGATGCCGCCGGCTACGATGACCTCGCAATTGGAGTTGCTGGACAGGATCGCCGCGACGTTCAGATTGTTCGTGATCACGCGCAGACCCTTGTGATGCAAGAGCTCGCGCGCGATCGCCTCGGTGGTGGTGCCGATGTTGATGATGAGCGAGCAGCCGGCGGGTACGCGAGCCGCGACAGTCCGCGCGATGCGTCGCTTGGCCTGCTCATTGAGCATCTGCCGCTGCAGGTATTCGATGTTCTCGGTGGTCGAGCTCGGTACGCGCACACCGCCGTGAAAGCGCGCCAAGAGCCCTGCGTCGGAGAGCAACTTCACGTCTCGGCGCACCGTCTGCAGTGTCACGCCGAACTGCTCGGCCAGCGCCTCGACCGTGATCGAGCCGCGGCTGCGCACCTCCTCGAGCAGCAAGGCCTGACGCGGATTCGGTGTCATGCCGACGACCCGAGGGCAGATGGCGCGCTGAAGCGGCCCGTGGGCCACTTCGTCCTCTTTGGCATGGCCATGCACATGAATGAAGTATCATTGCAATTAACGAACATAAAAAGACTAAAAACGAAGGAAAACGAAAATCTCGGGTGCCTAAATATGCGCGAATGATAATCTCCGCTCGGCAAGGAGATGCCTTGAGCTCGGCCTCGATCAACGGAGAACCCACGCTGTCGGCGTGCTCGCGGTCCGCCGGCACGGGCACCACGTGCGACGTGCTCGTGGTGGGTGGCGGTATCAACGGCGCCGGCATCGCACGCGACCTGGCGGGGCGCGGACTATCGGTGGTGCTCTCGGAGAAAGATGACCTCGCGGCGCACACCTCGTCGTCGAGCACGAAGCTGATCCATGGCGGCCTTCGTTACCTCGAGCACTACGAATTCTCTCTGGTGCGCAAGTCGCTGGCAGAGCGTGAGGTGTTGCTCGCGAGCGCGCCCCACATCATCCGGCCGCTGCGCTTCGTGATGCCGCACGACCCGTCGATGCGCCCGGTATGGTTGGTTCGCGCGGGCTTGTTTCTCTACGACCATCTCGCTCGGCGCGAGGTGTTGCCCGGCTCGCATGGGGTTGACCTGCGTACCCACGAAGCCGGCAAACCGCTCAGGCCGGTGTTCAGTAAGGGGTTCGTGTATTCTGACGGCTGGGTCGACGACGCGCGGCTCGTCGTGCTCAATGCGCTAGACGCCCGCGAGCACGGCGCCCAAGTGCTGACCCGCTCTCGCTGCGTTGACGCGACGCGGGACGGCGCGACGTGGCGCGTGCGTCTCCAGAGCGCCACCGGCGAGACGGACTCTCTCACGGCGCGTGCGCTGGTCAACGCCGCCGGGCCCTGGGCAGCTCAGTTCCTGAGCGAACACGCGCATCTGCCACATGTCAAAGCGCTGCGCCTGGTCAAGGGCAGCCACATCGTGGTGCCCAAGCTCTTCGAGCATGACTACGCTTACATCTTTCAAAACCCCGACAAGCGGATCATCTTCGCCATCCCGTATGAGCGGAATTTCACTTTGATCGGTACCACCGAGGTGGAGCATGTTGGCGCCCTCGTCGAAGCGCGCATCGACCCCGCCGAGGTCGTCTATCTCTGCGCACAGGTCAGCCGCTATTTCGTCCGACCCGTGGTCCCCTCGGACGTGGTCTGGAGCTACGCCGGTATACGGCCGCTGCTCGACGACGAAGCGAGCGATCCATCCGCACTCACGCGCGACTACTCGCTCGAGCTCGAGGACGCCGAGCCGCCCCTGCTCACGGTCTGGGGCGGCAAGCTCACCACCTTCCGTAAGCTGGCGGAAGAGGCCGCTGATCTGCTCGTGGCCCGGCTCGGCGGGCGAGCAAAGCGGGGTCGCTGGACGCACGGGGCGCACTTGCCGGGCGGTGACCTGAGCGCTTGGATCGGCGAGTCGAAGCGCCCCGACATCGATTTTCTGCGCTTCGCCCGCGCGCTCGCCTCACGCCATCCGGAGCTACCGGAGGCGCTGTGCTGGCGCTGGGCCCGAGCTTACGGCTCCCGTGTCGCACTCCTGATCGGCGAGGGGCAAGGCAGCAACCTGGGCGCCGAGGTGGTGAGTGGCCTGTTCGAAGCCGAGCTGCGCTATCTGCACGACTTTGAGTGGGCTCGCTCCGCTCACGACGTACTGTGGCGGCGCAGCAAGCTCGGGCTGCACCTGACTGCCCGAGAGCGCGAAGCGGTGGCACGCTGGTGCGCCGAGCACTGGCACGACGCGGCGGAAGCCGAGCGCAGGGAGACGGCATGAAGCTCGTGCTCGAACACGTCGAGCAGCGGATGGGAGCACAAACCTACCTGTACCCGCTCGATCTGGCGCTGGTGCCGCTCAGTGTGACGGTCTTGCTGGGCGCGACGCTGGCGGGCAAGACCACGCTCATGCGGGTGATGGCGGGTCTAGATGCGCCCGCCAAGGGCCGCGTGATCGCTGACGACCAAGACGTGACCGGGATGCCCGTCCGCCGCCGGAACGTCGCGATGGTCTATCAGCAGTTCATCAACTACCCTTCGATGACGGTGGCCGAAAACATTGCCTCGCCGCTCAGGCTGCGGAAAGGTAAGCGCATCTCCGAACGCGTGCGAGAGCTCGCTGCCCAGCTGCACATCGAGCCGTTCCTCGAGCGCCTGCCCTCCGAGCTCTCCGGAGGTCAGCAGCAGCGCGTGGCGCTCGCGCGCGCACTCGCGAAGAGCGCACCCCTGATGCTGCTCGACGAACCGCTCGTGAACCTCGACTACAAACTGCGCGAGCAGCTCAGGGACGAGTTGTCCCAGCTGTTTCAGAGCTGCCAGTCGACGGTGGTCTACGCCACGACGGAGCCGACCGAAGCCTTGCTGCTCGGCGGTCACACCGCCGTGCTCGATGCCGGCGAGCTGCTGCAATACGGGCCCACCGCCGAGGTCTTCCATCGGCCGCGCTCTATCCGTGTGGCGCGTGCATTCAGCGACCCGCCGCTCAACCTCGTTGTCGGCACTGCCAGCGCGGGCGGGCTATCCCTGCCCGGTGGCGTGCATTTGCCGCTGACGTTAGCGAGGGAGCACTCGGGCTCTCTCACGCTCGGCGTGCGTGCTGGTGCGCTCCGCATCCGGGCGCGCCCGGGCGACATCGCGATACCCGGCGCGATCCAGCTCGCCGAGATCTCTGGTTCGGACACCTTTGCGCACGTGCAGACGCCGATCGGCGATCTGGTCGCGCAGCTCACCGGCGTACATCTGTTTTCGCTCGGCGAGGCGGTCACCTTGTACCTGAACCCGGCGCAGACCTACGTGTTCGACAGAGCAGGTCTGCTGCTCGTCGCGCCGACGGTGGCCGGTAGCTGACATGGCCCGCATCGAGCTCGATCTGGCGCACGCCTATGGGCGAAACCCCCAACGGGATGACGATTACGCCCTCTTGCCGTTGAAGATGAGCTTCGAGGACGGCGGCGCCTACGCCTTGCTCGGACCCTCGGGCTGCGGCAAGACGACGCTGCTCAATATCGTCTCCGGGCTCGTGAAACCCTCGACAGGGCGGCTCACGTTCGATGGCATCGACGTCACGGATCGCTCGCCCGAGCAGCGCAACATCGCACAGGTCTTTCAGTTCCCGGTGATCTACGACACGATGACGGTGGCCGAGAACCTGGCTTTTCCGCTGCGCAATCGCGGGGTCGCGGCCCGGAAGATCCAGCAGCAGGTCGGTAAGATCGCCGAGTTGCTGGAGCTGAGCGCAGAGCTCGGGCGGCGCGCCACCGGTTTGACTGCCGACGCCCAGCAGAAGATCTCGCTCGGCCGCGGTCTGGTGCGCGAAGACGTGTCCGCCGTGTTGTTGGACGAGCCGCTGACCGTGATCGACCCGCACCTCAAGTGGCAACTGCGGCGCAAGCTCAAGCAGCTGCACCAGGAGCTAAAGCTCACGTTTATCTACGTCACGCATGATCAGGCCGAGGCGCTGACCTTCGCTGAACAGGTGGTGGTGATGACACGCGGCCGGGCCGTGCAGATCGGCAGTGCCTCCGACTTGTTCGAGCGTCCGCACCACACCTTCGTGGGTCACTTCATCGGCTCGCCGGGGATGAATTTTTTGCCCGCGCGCTCCGACGAGTCGGGGGTCAGCGTCGCCGGGCAGATCGTGATGCCGCCGAACGCCGCGCTCAACGGCAGCGGCGGCGCGCTCGAGCTTGGCGTGCGGCCGGAGTACGTCGTGCTCGCCGCGCCCGGCAGCCCCGGCAGCATATCCGGCGAAGTGACTCGAACGCAGGACATCGGCACCTACTGGCTCGTCACCGCGCGCGTCGGCAGCGGCGCTGACACGGCGCTGATCCGCGCCCGCCTGAACCCCGAGCAGCACATTCCCCAGCTGGGTAACGTGGTCGGGCTGACTGTCGTCGGCCCTCATACGTGCTTCTACCGCAACGCAGAGCTGGTCCGAGGAGTCCGTCCATGAAGCCCATCAACCAGAGAGCCTGGTTGCTCATCCTGCCGGTCGTGTTGTGCGTGGCTTTCTCCGCGATCTTGCCGCTGATGACGGTCGTGAACTACTCGGTGCAGGACATCATCTCACCGGAGCGGCGCGTTTTCGTCG
>Ga0207675_100006686_pt1 | contig 10909 bp, 10 predicted proteins | sample KBSSwiS42_FD_184305 | JGI IMG/M metagenome (GOLD analysis project Ga0207675, IMG submission 184305) | Switchgrass rhizosphere microbial communities from Kellogg Biological Station, Michigan, USA - KBS Switchgrass S4-2 (SPAdes) (version 2) | ecosystem: Host-associated > Plants > Roots >...
GCCCGCCGATCATCGCGGCCGGCATCAATTTGTTCGGTGGACCGCTCGGACTGCTCCACCGCCATGTGACGGGCGCCATGCCTGTCCGCCGCAACACGAAAGATCCCGTGTACCTCGTGACGTTGAAAGCATACGTGTCGGAACTGCTCCGTCGTCACGATCTGTTTTTCTATCCGGAGGGAGGCCGCAGCTACAGCGGCGAGCTGAAGAGTCCGAAGACGGGGCTGCTGCACGCGGCCCTCCAGGCGGACGTGCCTCGGATTGCGATTATCCCGACGGCAATCGCCTACGACCTGGTGCTCGAGGATCACGTACTCGCGCGTCAAGGCATCAAGCGGACGCAGAAGGCGTTCACCCGCGAACTCGCCGAGATGGTGCGTTACGCCGTCGGCTATCGATCTCGCGCCATCGTCACGTTCGGCAAGCCGTTGTCGATCGACGGCGTCGACCCGACGTCGCGGCGCGAGGTGCTCGACTTCGCGCACTCGCTCATGGCTGCGATCGGTCGTCTGCACAAGGTGCTGCCCACCGCAGTGGTGGCCAACGCGATGCGGCCTTCCATCACGCGGAAGGAGCTCGAAGCGCGGGCCGACGCGGTGATCGATACGCTGCGCTCTGCCGGCGCCAACCTCGGCGTCGGATCAGGCGCTGAGGCGGTCGCGGCGGCGGTCCAGCCGCTCGAGGCACGCGGCATCATCGTTGCTGAACGGGGCCGCATCCGTGTCCGCGATCGCAACGTCCTGCGCTATTACGCCCGCACGCTTGATCACCTCCTCGCCTCGCCATCGCGCCGGACCCATTGATTCGGAGCGCGCGCCCGATCAGCCGAGCCTTTATCGGCTTTCTGCGTAGATGTACGCCGGAGCCAAAGCTGTCTTCTATGGGCTGTCGCGAAGCGCGACGCTCAAGCGCCTGGCGTCGAAATACGGCATGCGGTCGTCCGACAGCTTCGCGCGGCGCTTCATCGCCGGCGAAACGGTGGAAGAAGCGATCGACACGTCGCGCCGTGTCCAGGCCGAGGGGCTGCACATCACCCTCGACTACCTCGGCGAGAGCGTCCGCACCGTCGAGGAAGCCGACACGGCGACACGCGCATACGTCCGCCTGCTCGACGTCATCGTTGCCGCTGGCATCGAACGGAACATCTCTCTGAAGCTCACGCAGCTTGGCGCCAGCATCGACCGCGCGACCTGCGTGGACAACCTGCGCCGCATCCTCGAACCGGCCGCCCGCCACGGGTTCTTTGTCCGAATCGACATGGAGAACTCGCCGTGGACGCAGATGACCCTGGATATTTTTGAGACGCTCTGGCAGCAGGAGTACCGCAACGTGGGCGTCGCCCTTCAGTCGGCGCTCCATCGCACGGAACGCGATGTCCAGCGGATGAACGAGCTTGGGGCGCGCGTCAGACTGGTGAAAGGGGCGTATAAAGAACCGGAAACAGTCGCGTACCAACGGAAGGCGGACGTCGATGCAGCGTTCCTGCGGCTGGCGCGGGTGCTCCTGGACGGGGGAACCTATCCCGCTATTGCGACACACGATCCAGCCATGATTGAGGGGATGCGGGCGTACGCCGCCAGCCGCGGCATCGCCAAAGACCGATTCGAGTTCCAGATGCTGTATGGAATTCGACGCGACCTGCAGTCGGAATTGTCGTCGGAAGGCTATCCAGTGCGCTTGTACATCCCGTTCGGACGCGAATGGTTTCCGTACTTCATGCGCCGCCTTGGCGAGCGGCCTGCCAACCTCGGCTTTGTGATGCGCGGAATCCTTCGAGAAAAATGAATGTTCTTCCTCGGGGATGCCTTCGATAACCGCGCGAAAATTGTCGTTGACCGGCGAGTGGGTATCGCCGTCCACACTTCAGACAGAGAATCCTAGAAACCCATCACTTCGATTGACTCGTTTGACGAACAAAAGGCGCCGTGCGCGCGTTCGATCGCGATCACCAATTCGTTAATCCATTCAGTAACAACCGCTTAGGCATTCGACCGCGCGCGTGGCATTTCTCTTGAAATGTCGGGCTCGCAGTTGCGGGGCCCGGGAACCGACACGGCATGGGCAGTCGTCAAACCGGGTAGGTATTTGAAAGGGGTTTCGGCGCAATGGTTACCGACAAGGTTCGGCAGTTCCTTTGTGGTCTCCACGGTCACGATGCGTTGCTGCATTTCGAACATGGGCGAATCTCGCTGCAGTGCGCGTCCTGTGGGTACGAGACACCGGGTTGGGACGTTCGTTCGGCGAAAGAGCTCCCGAAGAAAGTGGAATCCACGCAGGTGATTCAGCTGCCGCTTGTCGATCACCGGCGCGTCGCGTAGTTCGTCAGATCGAGCATAAGAAACGGGTGACGCGGACCCCGCGTCCGCGCATCTGGTTTCACAAAGGGCCAGGCCGCTGCCTGGCCCTTCTTCTGTACGTATACGTGCGAAGGATAATTCCGCCGTGCTCTCGGCAGATGTCTCAATCAACGCCGTGCGCCGCATTGCGGAGGCTGCCGCCGCGGGTGGCGGCCGCGCGCTCGTGGTCGGGGGATGGGTTCGCGATCAGCTGCGAGGACGCCCGTCCAAAGATATCGACATCGAGGTATTCGGAATTCCGCAGGAACAGTTGCTCGAGTTGCTTTCACCGATCGGTCGAGTCGAACCGGTCGGTCAGAGTTTTCCGGTGTACAAGGTCGTGCCCACCGGTGGGAGCGCCGGTGCGATCGACGTTGCGCTCCCGCGGCGAGAGTCGAAGCGGGGCCGCGGTCACAAGGGTTTCGAGGTCCATGGCGATCCGTCGATGAGCCTCGTCGAAGCCGCGCGGCGTCGCGACTTCACGATCAACGCCATCTCGTGGGATCCGCTGACCGGCAGCTACGAGGATCCGTTCGACGGCCGTGGAGATCTCGACCGACGATTGCTGCGCGCTGTCGATTCGCGCACGTTCTCTGACGACAGTCTCCGTGCGCTGCGCGCGGTACAGTTCGCCGCGCGTTTCGAGTTTGCCCTCGAGGAGCAGACGGCGGCGCTTTGCCGCGCGTTGCCACTGGACGATCTTCCCGCCGAGCGCATCTGGAGCGAAATCGAAAAGCTTCTCCTGCAGGCGCCGCGTCCCTCGCTCGGTCTCCAGCTTGCGCTCGATCTCGGCATCATCCGGCAGGTGATGCCTGAACTGCTGCCGACGGTCGGATGCGAACAGGAACCCGAGTGGCACCCTGAAGGAGACGTCTGGACGCACACGCTCATGGTGGTAGACAAGGCGCGCGAACTGAATGGCGATCTCGATCGCCCACGTCTGGTTACCGTGATGCTGGGCGCTCTTTGCCACGATCTCGGCAAGCCGCCGACGACCGCCGTCGTGGACGGGCGCATCCGATCGCTGGATCACGAGCAGGCCGGCGTTGAGCCGACGGTGTCGTTGCTCAACAGACTGAACATCCACAGCATCGACGGCTTCGACGTTCGAGCACAGGTCGCGGGCCTCGTCGCGCACCATCTCAAGCCGGGAGCCTTCCGGAAGGCTCCCTATGTCAGCGATGGCGCCTTCCGTCGCCTCGCTCAGAAAGTTGATTTGGAACTACTCGCACGCGTGGCGCGCGCCGACTGTCTCGGCCGTACCGGCAACTTCGACTGCACTGCGATGGACTGGTTCCTCGACCGTGCGCGCGCGCTCGGCGTCGAGCATCATGCGCCCGCGCCCTTGCTGCTCGGCCGCCATCTGCTCGCGCTCGGGCTCACGCCCGGACCGCGGATCGGCGAAATCCTCAAGCTCGTTTACGAGAAGCAGCTTGATGGTGAGGTGACGAGCGTCGAGGCGGGAATCGCGGAAGCCCGCCGACTTATCTCTGAATCGGCTGCGCGGTGATGTATTTCGCGTAGTCCTCGGGAGAGACGTTTCCACCCGATAAGACCGCGACAACGTCCTCACCCGCCGGCCCGTCCCGCAACACGGCGGCGACGGTTGCCGCACCGCTGGGCTCGGCGACGACACTCGCGTTGTCGAACAGCCATTTCACCGCCGCCGCAATTTCTCCCTCGTCCACAGTGACGACATCGTCGACAAGGGCTTGAACATGACCGAAGGTAAGGTCGCCTGGCCGAACCGAGATCAGGCCGTCCGCGATACTCGCCGTCTTCGGCAGCGTCACAGGATGCCCCGCCGCTCTGGACGCGGTCATCTTCGCCGCGCCAGCCGGCTCAACGCCGACGACTCGAACGTTTGGCCGCAACGGCTTTATCGCTGCGGCGACCCCGGATATCAGGCCACCGCCGCCGATGGGCACATAAACGGCGGTCATGGATGGCCGCTGATCGACGATTTCGAGTCCACACGTGCCCTGACCGGCGATGATCCACGGATGGTCGAACGGCGGAACCATCGTCAGTCGACGAGCAGCTCCTTCCGACTCCGCACGCGATTTCCGATCCAATACCGTCGTACCGGCAAACAGAACTTCGGCTCCGAGGCGCTTGGCCCCCTCGACCTTCACTCGGGATGCAGTCTCCGGCATGACGACCACTGCCGTCACTCCCAGCAATTGCGCCGCAAATGCGACCGCCTGGCCGTGATTGCCCGACGAATAGGTGATGACCCCGGCGGCGCGAGCATCCGGCGGAAGCTGCGCAAGCATGTTGTAGGCGCCCCGGATTTTGAATGCGCCTGTTGGTTGCATGTTCTCGCACTTGACCGTAAAAGCCGGTTCGCCATGAACTCCCCCGACCTCAATGAGCGGCGTGTGTCGAGCGATGCCGGCGATGCGTGCGGCTGCTGTGCGAACGTCACCGAGCGAGACGAGCGAAGTCGATACAGGAGCGGCGCCCATAAGGCGGCTTAGTATAGTTGGCGTCATGGCGCGCTACACGTTGGTATACGGCATCCGGCTTGTTCCCGAGGGGACGCTGATCGGCGCCGACGAGGGCAGGCTCAAACTCAAGAATGGAGAGGCCGGGCTGACGCTGCACACCATTGATGGGACGATTCCCCAACTGCGGCGGGCGCTGGACCGAAGTCTGGACGCATTTTTCGAACTACTGCCAGGTGCGGAGGAAGAAGATCGCGATGAGTAAGGAACCTGGTTTGCACAACCCTCATGATGTGGCGGACTCGTCTGTTCCGACCTCACCCGAGAAAGATCGGGTACAGGTCGCGCAAACCATTTCACCCCGGGAGTTGAACGATCGGCTCATCGGTGAATTGATCGACGCTGTCAAAAGCGTGCTCCGGAAGGAGGCTTCTGACAGACTTCGGGACATTTACCTCATCGGCGACATCGAAAAAGACACAGCGCGCGCGGTGATCGAGCGGCTTCGCGAATTCGCCAACGACAATTCGCGCCCGATTACGCTCTACATCAACAGTGCCGGCGGCAATGTGACTGACGGTCTGGCCATTCACGACGCCGTTCGTGAGATTGTCGCGCGCGACATCGAAGTCACGATCATCGTCCAGGGGATGGCATACTCGATGGGTTCAGTGGTGCTGCAGGCCGCCAGCGACGGCCGCCGGCTCTCATACCCGCATTCCTGGATCATGATTCACGAGCCGGCGAAGTGGGCGGGCTGGCAGTCGACATCTGCCGCTGCCCAGCACCTCGACCGCCTGAAGCAGATGCAGGCACAGATCTATCAGATTCTTGCGAGTCGGTCCGGAAAGCCGTTACAGAAGATCATCCGCGACACCAAGCGCACGGACTTTTACCTCGATGCAAGAAAGGCGCTGGAGTACGGGTTGATCGACGGGATTGTCGAAGGCGCTACGCCGCCTCCCGCCTCGCCCTGAACTCTTCCATCAGGCGCGCGACGTTCCCGGATATCGAATGCAGCGTCGGCGACCAGCCGAGCGCCCGCGCCCGGGGGCTGCGAACGCGCTGATCCAGCGCAAGCGCATCGGCATACGGACCCATCTTCGTTCGAGCTTCCGGCAATGGAACGTGGCGGATGTCGGGGCGCATCCTGACGTGTCCCGCAATCGCGTCGACGATGTCGGCGACGCTTTCGTCGGCCTCGTCGTTGGCGTGAAACACGCCAAAGGCTTCCCGATGTGTGGCGACGCGGACGTAGACGTCCGCAAGATCACGCACGTACACGCATGGCCAGTGGTTATTTCCTTCGCCGATGACGCGGACCAGCCCGTTCGACGCATCTTTCAACAGGTCGGCGATGATGCCTTGCGTGCCGCCGTAGACGATTCCCGGCCTTACGACGACCGTTCGAAGCGTGCCGTGGGAGCCCGCATCGAGGACGAGCCGTTCGTGCTCTGGTCGCCACGCGGCGTACGCGGTCGGCCGCAGCGGCGCATCTTCTTCCGCCGGAACCGTCGTATCGCCGAGCACCCATACCGCTGAGGTGTAAATAACGGCTGCAGGGTGCCCTGATGCCGAACGGTTCATCGCCGCGGCAAGCAATGTCTCCACTGCCTGCCGATCCATCTTGTCGCGACGCGACGACGGATCGAGCGCCGTGTGAACGATAACTTCCGCCTGTTCGGCCACCGCTGCGTACGCCGCACGATTGCCAAGTTCGCCCACGATCGCGCGGACGCCACGCCGTTCGAGGTATTCGGCTTTCGCGGGCTCGCGAACGAGCGCGATCACCTCGTGTCCTGCGCGCAAGAAGGCGTCAAGCACAGCGGAGCCGATGTACCCGGTCGCGCCAGTGAGAAAGATGTGCATGGGGAGGGCGCTTATTCTATCGCGGATGCCGCCGCGAGAGACGATCGAGGTCCTTGACTCACATCAATTCGATGTGAGCGCCCTCGAGCGTTACCTTCACACACAGATACCGGATGTGCGTCCGCCGTTCCTCGTACGGCAATTCCGAGGCGGGCAATCGAATCCGACGTACTACATTGAGACATCAACGCAACGCCTGGTCCTGCGGCGAAAACCGCCGGGCCATCTGCTGCCGTCGGCGCACGCGATCGAACGTGAATATCAGGTGATGAGCGCGCTGTACGGGACCGGCGTACCGGTTCCGAAAACGTATCTTCTCTGCGAAGACGCCGCCGTCATCGGCACGCCATTTTTTGTCATGGACTATGTCGAAAGTCACCCAATGACGGACGCAGGGCTTCCCGATCGTTCTCCTGACGACCGGAGAACCATTTATCAGTCGATGATTGAAACACTGGCGCGGCTCCATAACGTCGATTGGCGCGCCGTCGGCCTCACCGAGTACGGACGCCCGGGCAATTACGTTGCGAGGCAGGTCCACAGGTGGACCGCGCAATACCGGGCGTCAGAGACCGAACGCATCGACGCCATGGAACAGTTGATCACATGGCTTCCCGCGAACATTCCGGACGATTCTGCCGCGGCGATCGTGCACGGCGACTACCGACCCGGCAATCTGCTGGTGGATTCATCGGAGCCGCGGATTGCCGCGGTAATTGATTGGGAGCTGTCGACGATCGGACATCCACTCGTGGATCTCGCGCACCACGCGCTTCTGTTCCGTACGGGCCCAGAGGATTTCGGTGCGTTCGGCGACCGGCCGCGACCCCTGGGAGTGCCGAGTGAGGCCGAGCACCTGGAGACCTACTGCCGGTTGACCGGGCGCAAGTCTCTGTCCGATTGGACTTTCTACGTGGCGTTTGCGCTGTTCCGGTTTGCGGCGATCTGCCAGGGCATCATGGGTCGGGTGGTCGAGGGCACCGCCAACGATCCCGACGCACGGAGAGCCGGCGCGCGGGCGCGACCAATGGCAGAGCACGCCTGGCGCCTGATCTCATGAATGCTTCTTCAGCTCGATCCGCGCAATCTGCCGCCGATGCACCTCGTCGGGGCCGTCGAGGATGCGCATTGTGCGGGCAGTTGCCGCCAGGTAGGCGAGTGGAAACAGCTGGCTGACGCCGGCGGCGCCGAACAACTGAATCGCCCAGTCGAGCACGCGCGTGGTCATTTCGGGCACGGCGACCTTGATCTCGGCGATGGCCTGCTGTGCGGCCTTGTTGCCGGACGTGTCCATCATCCACGCAGCATGCAGTACGAGCAGACGGGCGCGATCGATTTCGATTCGTGCTTGCGCAATGCGTTCCTGAGTGACGTCGCTATCGCTCAGCGGCTTACCGAACGCGACCCGCTGCTTCGCGCGCTGACACATCAGCGCCAGCGCGCGTTCCGCCACTCCAATCTGGCGCATGCAGTGATGAATGCGGCCCGGGCCCAGACGGCCCTGCGCAATCTCAAAGCCGCGTCCTTCACCAAGAAGCAGATTCCCGGTGGGCACGCGCACGTTGTCGAACAACACCTCTCCATGTCCATGCGGAGCATCGTCGTACCCAAAGACGTTGAGCAGGCGGGTGACCGTAATGCCAACGGTGTCGCGTGGGACCAGAATCATCGACTGCTGCTTGTGGCGATCGGGATTGCGAGGATCCGTCTTTCCCATCACGATGAGCAGCTTGCATCGCGGATCGCCGATCCCTGAGGTCCACCACTTCCGGCCGTTGATCACGTACGCATCGCCGTCGCGGACGATCGATGCCTGAATGTTCGTCGCATCCGAGGATGCGACGTCCGGCTCGGTCATCGCAAACGCCGAACGGATCGTTCCGTCGAGCAGCGGCGCGAGCCATTGCCGTCGTTGCGCGTCGGTGCCGTAGCGAACCAGCACCTCCATGTTGCCCGTATCGGGGAACGAGCAGTTGAATACTTCGGGGGCGACAGGAGAGGTTCCCATCAGCTCACAGAGCGGCGCATATTCGAGATTGGTGAGTCCCGGCCCGTATTCACTTTCTGGCAGGAACAGATTCCAGAGCCCTTCGCGCCTTGCGCGCGCCTTCAACTCCTCCATGACAGGAGGAATCGCCCAACGGGACGGACCGGATTCAAGTTGTTCGGCGAAGACCGCTTCTGCGGGCCGGACGTGCTCATCCATGAATCGCTGCAGCTTCGTCAGCAGGTCCTTCGTCCGGGCATTGAACTCGAAGTCCATCCGCTAGATGTCCCAGACTCTTTCGCGGTCGAAGAACGTGATTTCGCCGTCTTCGCTGACTTTCAACACTGGCCCGAACTTGCTCGCTGCCATTGCGGCCGTGGTTCTGGCGCCCTCGATGTTGCCTCCAACCTCGAGCTGCTCCGACGGCGGATGCCGGAGGATCGCGCCCGCGGCAAGGAGGCGCCCTTCACGGTCAACGACAATGGCGCCATCGAGCGACGCCAGCGTCGAGAGGACGCTCAAATCAAGGTCGGTGACCGTCCGCCCCTCCAGCAGGTGCAGAATCTCACGGCGCGATACGGTTCCGGAACCCGGCAGATCCGTTTGGAACGGGATGTCCAGCCGGTCGGCGGGTGCGACCAGCTGCGGCACTGCGTCGGCCGGGTCGCGGAGCACAGCGAAGAGAGCGCCTTCGCGCGCATCGGCCAGATCGAGCGCGAGCTGGAACAGTCGCAGCGCAAGTGACCTATCGCCAACGGCGTCTGCCCAGAGCTCGTACTTGGCTTTGAGATCCAGCAGATGCCACGCGGCGCTGTGGAACGAGAACACCTCGGCTCCTTCGGCAAACACCTTGATGTCCCGCGAGGGGCTGAGCACGACGCACACGCTCCGCTGCGCGAGCGTGGCGCGCGCATGCGCCTGGTACGCGATGGCACCCGGCACGTCGAGAATCTCGTCCGGGCAGAGCTGGCGACCCCAGCGATCGATGTCAATGATGTCGAGCAGCCGCCCTTCCGCGTTCGCGAGGAACACAGTCCGCACCCCGTCGGCCAGCCGATAGAAGCTCTTGATGGACGTCAACGCCTGGATGTCGGAGGGTGGACGTTTGTCAGCGTTGGGCAGCTCGGGCCGACATGGGTCGTAATCACCAGCGAGGAGGAGTATCCCCGTGGAAATCGGGCGATTCTCATACGTCGACAGGGCGGCCACGCGCAGCATCTCGATAATCGACGCGATGCGATCGACGGTGCCCTCTGTTCCCGCGTCGGTGTACGGCCGTTCATCGAAGAAGGCGCCCACGTAGCGGTCCTCGATGGGTCCACGGAACAGTTCGCCGCGCTCGGCAGCGAGTTCAGGATTCAGAATCGCGCGATAGCGGGCGCGAATGACGGCCACGATTGCCCGTGCCATGCGGATCTGGTGCGGCGTAAACATGCCGCGCCCCGGCATCCGCAGCAAATAGCGCGTCCCGGCCCATGAAAGGCTGAGCGTCGATGGATCGGTCGACGGCTCGATTGCGAGGGGACGGTCCGAGGTCTGGGACTGTCGCGGCTCGATTGCGAGCGATGCACGGCGGAAGAACTGCCGCAGCGCTGCCTGCAGGATGCCTTCGTAAAAGGCGTTGAGCGCGAATCCGGACGGAGTCGACATAGGCTTCAGGCTTCGGCACGAGCGTCCAAGGCGCAAGGACTCAAGCCTTAGCCGCTGAAGTCCGGAGCCTTGAGCCCTGAGCCATCATAATTCGACTGTGCAGCGCGAGACGCTGATCGACTTCTTCCGCGACCTCGTCACCATCCGCGGCGAGTTCCTCGTCTATGACGATGGCTATCGCCTTCGCGGACATACGTATGAAGAGGTCGGACGGGCGGCTCGCGGATTTGCCGCGCGACTGGCAGCGGTCGGACTGCAAAAGGGAGACAAGGTCGTCTTCTGGGGCGAGAACCGCCCTGAATGGATCGTGTGTTACTGGGGCTGCCTGATCGCCGGCGTCATCGTCGTTCCGATCGATTACCGATCCTCCGCTGAATTCGTGCACAAGGTGCGCTTGCTGGTTGACGCCAAGGTTGTCCTCATTGGCGAGGACGTCAACGAAACGGGATTTGATCGATCGGATCAATCCGACATCGCCGTCTGGCGCTTTGGCGACATCGACTGGCGTTCGGATGGTCCGATGCCGGAAGTGGCCATCTCACGCGACGATATCATCCAGATCATCTTCACGTCAGGCGCGACGGCCGAACCAAAGGGCGTTGTTATCCGACACCGGAACG
>Ga0207675_100006688_pt1 | contig 10909 bp, 9 predicted proteins | sample KBSSwiS42_FD_184305 | JGI IMG/M metagenome (GOLD analysis project Ga0207675, IMG submission 184305) | Switchgrass rhizosphere microbial communities from Kellogg Biological Station, Michigan, USA - KBS Switchgrass S4-2 (SPAdes) (version 2) | ecosystem: Host-associated > Plants > Roots >...
GGCCCGGGCGAAGGCGGCGTTCTCGGCGAGAAAGCCGTAGCCCGGATGCACCAGGCTCGCGCCCGTCCGTCGCGCCGCCTCGAGGAGGGCCGGCACCGAAAGGTAGCTCTCGCGCGCGGGCGCCGGGCCCAGGCGCACGGCGTAGTCGGACATCGCGACGTGCGGCGAGGCGCGATCGGCGTCGGAGTAGACGGCGACGGTCTCGATCCCGAGGTCCCGGCAGGCCCGGAAGATCCGCACCGCGATCTCGCCGCGGTTGGCGACGAGGAGCCGGTGCTTCATAGCGGAATGTTTCCGTGCTTCTTTCTCGGAAGCGTGACGCGCTTGCCCTCCAGGAACTGGAAGGCCGCAATCAGCCGCTCGCGGGTCTCCGAGGGCTCGATGATGTCGTCCACGTACCCCCGCCGCGCCGCGATGTAAGGGTTGGCGAAGTTCTCGGCATACTCGGCGACCTTCGCGGCGCGCGCTTCCGGCGGCGCATCCGCCGGGAGCTCGCGGCGATACAGGATGTTGACGGCCCCCTCCGGTCCCATGACCGCGATCTCAGCCGTCGGGAACGCGAAGTTGAAGTCCGTGCCGACGTCCTTCGAGAGCATCACGCAGTACGCGCCGCCGTACGCCTTGCGGGTGATCACGGAGACCTTGGGGACCGTGGCCTCGGCGAAGGCGTACAGGAGCTTCGCGCCGTGGCGGATGATGCCGCCGTACTCCTGCTGCGTGCCGGGAAGAAAGCCCGGGACGTCTTCGAAGACGAGCAGCGGGATGTTGAACGCGTCGCAGAACCGGACGAAGCGCGCGCCCTTGACGGACGCGTCGATGTCGAGGACGCCGGCCAGGTGCATGGGCTGGTTGGCGACGACGCCGACCGAGCGGCCGGCGAGGCGGATGAAGCCCACCAGGATGTTCTTCGCGAAGCCGGCGTGCACCTCGAAGAAGGTGCCCTCGTCGGCGATGCGACGCACGAGGTCCCCCATGTCGTAAGGTCGATTGGGCTCCTCCGGAATGAACGCGTTCAGGTCCTCGCTGCTCGAGCCGGAGTCCCGGGCCTCCCGGCGAGGCGGGTCGTCGAGGTTGTTGGACGGCACGTAGGAGAGCAGCTCCCGGATTCCGGCGAGGACGTCCTCGTCGCTCGGCCGCACGAAATGGGCCACGCCCGAGACGCTCGAGTGCGTGCGGGCCCCGCCCAGCTCTTCCTTGGTGACCTCCTCGTGGGTCACGGTCCGGATGACGTCCGGCCCCGTCACGAAGAGGTACGACGTCTTCTCCGTCATGAACACGAAATCCGTGATCGCCGGCGAATAGACGGCTCCCCCGGCGCAGGGGCCGAGGATCGCCGAAATCTGCGGGACGACGCCGGAGGCCCGCGTGTTGCGCAGAAACACCTTGGAATAGCCGGCGAGCGAGACCACGCCCTCCTGGATGCGGGCGCCGCCGGAATCGTTGAGGCCGATGATGGGCGCGCCGTTCTGCACGGCGAGATCCATGACCTTGCAGATCTTGTCCGCGTTGGACTCGGAGAGCGACCCGCCGAAGACCGTGAAGTCCTGCGCGAAGACGTAGACCGGCCGGCCCTCGATGGTGCCGGCCCCGCAGACGACGCCGTCGCCCGGAATCTGGGTCTTCTCCATGCCGAAGTCGCGGCTCCGGTGAACGACGAAGGGATCGAGCTCGAGGAAAGAGCCCGGATCCAGCAGGAGATCGACCCGCTCGTGCGCCGTGAGCTTGCCCTCGGCGTGCTGCCTCTCGATGCGCTCGCGGCCCCCGCCCTCGAGCCGCGTCTCGCGGAGGGCCTCGAGGTCGGCAATGCGTTTTTCGAGGGTCATCGGCCGCGAAAGCGGAAAACGGCTCCGCCGGCCGGCGCGATCACAGGACGATGCCGCGCTGCTCGGCGAGCTTGCGGCGGATTCGCCGGAACAGCTCGTGGCCGTCGACGCGGCCCGAGGCGATCTCCTGGCGGGCGGTCTCCATCATCCGGCGGGCTTCCTCGTCGAGGGTGCGCTCTTTCTCCGCCTCGCCCTCGAGCGCCGCGTACACGGCCTCCCGGAGGGCGCCCTGAGCCTTCTCGGCGAAAAGCTTGCGGCCGGCGATGCCCCTCGCGGCGCGGCCGGCCACGAAATCCTTCTTGACGTCGGCGAGGCTCATGTTTCTCGGGGCGATGTTATTACACGCTTCAATAGACTGTGGCCCATGCAGTGGGACGACGCAGCCGTGGCGCGGTGGCTCGAACCTCTCTCCTCCCGGAGCGGGGAGCTGGCCGAGATCTTCGGCGAGCGGCGGCGCGAGGTCTCCGTGACGTGGACGGATGGCCGCCTCGGCGACGTCCGGGTGCGCCGCGAAGAAGGCGTCTCGGCGCGGTGGCGCTTCGGTCGAGACGAACGTCTTGCCTTCGTGGCCGGCGCGAATGAGGCGTCGGTGCGCGAGGCCGTGCGTTCGCTGCGGACGATTTCGGGGCGCGAGCCTTTGCCCATCCGCAATCCGCGCGCGTCGAAGTCGGGCCAGACCGAGGAGAGCGACGCCGAAAACGAGGGAACCGCCTGGGTCGACCTCCAGCGCTGGAGCCGGCGACTGACGGGAATCCTCGGCCGTCACGCTCCGAGGCACCGTTTCCTCTGGCGCGTCTGCGAGACCGAGCGCCGCGTGGTCGCCTCGGGGCTCGCGGCGCCTTCGCCTTCGTCGTCGATCTCGCGGCGGAGGCTGGTCTCGGTCGAAGGCACGCTCACGGCCGCGTCGCGCCATGGGGACGAGCAACGGCCGATCGCCTTCCACGCTCCCGACGCCGAGGGCACGGCCGACGAGCTCAAGGCCGTCCTCGTGGCCGCCACCGCGCCCCGGGACCGGCCGGTGGCGCCGGGCGACGGTGAGACCGACGTCGTGCTGGCCCAGGGCTGCGCCGCCGTCCTCTTCCACGAGATCCTCGGCCACGCCATGGAGGCCGACGCGGCCCGCTCCGCCCTCTCGGCCCCGCTGCGCGAGGATGCGCGCGTCGCCGTCGCCGAGCTCGACGTCCTCGACGACCCCCGGCGCCTCGATCTTTTCGGCGGTTATGAGCGCGACGACGAGGGCGTGGCCCCGCGCGCCGTCAAGCTCCTCCATTCGGGCCGCGTCGGATCGCGGCTGACCGACCGGAGCCACGCCGCCCGCGGCGGCTCCAGCGGGCACGCCCGCCGGGCCGGACCCGCCGAGGCGCCGATGCCCCGCTGCTCCAACGTCGTGGTCCCCGCGGGGTCGGCCACCTCCGAGGAGATCGCACGCCGCCTCAACAACGGAATCTGGATCGAGGATTTTCGCGGCGGATCCGCGCAGGTTGCTGCCGGCACGTTCCGCCTGCCGTTCACGCGCGCGCGCCGCGTGCGCCGCGGGCGGTTCACGGAGGAGCTGGGCGCCGGAGTTCTCGCGGGCCGGACGCTCGAGGCGCTGCAGGGCGTCGAAGCGGTTCTGGGGCGGGAGGCACGCCCGTGCCGGAGCCTCGGCTGGTGCTCGCGGGACGGCCAGGTGGTCCCGGTCCAGGGAGAATCTCCCGACGTTTTGATCCGCGGGCTGTCCGTTCGATCGTCGCGATGAAGAACACGCCTGCCGACGAGGCCGGGGCGCTGCCCGGCCGCCTGGAGGAACGCGCGCCCGGACGCTGGGAGCTGTATTCCAAGTCCGCCGAATCCTGGGAGCGCGTGTCCACGCCCGAGGGTTCGCGGCTCGCGTGGAGACGCGAGGAGGGCTGGGCCGCGCGCGCGTGGGAGGACGACGGCCCGCGCTTCGCGGCGGCCACGAGCCCGGGGGAACTGCTCGCGGCGCTCGCCGACGCGCGGCGTTTCGCCCCGGAGACCGAGCCGCCGCCGACGTGGCCGAACGGTGCGGCGGAACCGGCTTCGGCGACGCCGGCGGAGCGGCCGCCCGAGCTCTTCGACGAGCTCGGCCGCGCTCTGACGGACGCGACGAACGGCGCATGCACTCTGTCCCGGCTGGCCGTGCGCCGGGGCACGCTGGTCGAGCGCGTGCGCAATGCCGGCGGCCTCGACGTCGGACAGACGCGGAGCGAGCTCGACGGCGTCGCGACGGCCATCGCGCGGCGCGGCGAGCGTGCGTCCGAGGTGCGGATCGCGTTTCGGAGCTTCGAAGGCCCGGACATTCCGGCGCTCGCGCGCCGGCTCGGAGACGCCGCGACGCTTCCGCTAGCCGAGCCAGCGGCGCCGCCGTCGCGGGGCGAGTGGTTGCTCGATCCCGTCGTCGGAGCGGCGTTGCTCGCGGGGATCGCTCCGATCTTCACCTCCGAGCGGCCGCCGCGCTGGATCGCGCGGGGAGCGCTGGCCGCGCCGGATACGGGCGTCGCGGACGACGCCACCCCCGACGCCCTTTTCGACGGCGAGGGCGTGCCCAGCCGCCGCGTCCTTCTCGTGGAGGAAGGGCAGCTCGTCGGCGGCCTGCGCGACCTCCGCGCGGCGCAGCGGCGCGGGCTCCCCTCGACCGGCCACGGCGTGCGTCCTTCGTACCGTACGCCGCCCGCCGCGGGCCCGCGGCGCATCTTTTTCGAAACGAAGACGCCGAGAACGCCGGCGGAGCTGCTGGCCTCCGTGAAACGCGGGGTGTATGCCTCGGCGCTGATCTCCCCTCCGCGGATCGACGTCGTGGAGGACCGATTCGAGATCGAGTTCGCCGGAATCGCCGTTCTCGCGGGGCGAGCCCGGGCACCCGTTCCGGCGGCGCGCGTCGCCGGCCGCCTCTCGGAGCTGCTGCGGCGGATCCAGGCGCTCTCGACCGACCTGCAGTTCTTTCCGCTCCCCTTCGCCGCGGGAGCGCCCACCATCCTGATCGAGCCGGCGAGCTTCGATTAGTCCGGCTGACGACGGGCGAGTTTTTCGGGAGAGGAAGCCTAGCTCGGCTCGACCTCTTCTTCGGGCGGCGGCGCCGGCGTGGGCTCCGCCTCGGGTTCGGGCGCCGCCTCGGGCGGCATCTGGTCGTTCTCTTCCGGAGCGACCGTCGGCACCTCGCGCGGTGGCGCGGGCGTGACGCCGGCCGGCGGGGGGCGTGTGCCACGGACGGGACGGGTTCCGGTCGGGCGCGGCCGCGGCAGCATCGGCGATTCGGGCGGCGGCGTGCCTCGCGGCTTGCGGCTCGTGGACGGCCCCGCGGGGACGCCCCCGGCCCCGGGACCACCGATCTCGCGGGGCGCCGGCGCCGTCTCGGGGGCCACCTCCGACGCGTCGAGAGCCCGATCCACGGCGACCTGCCGGAACGCCGGCTCCTCGTGGAACGCGGCGTCGCGATCGAGCGTCGCTCGCGCCAGGTCCCGCTCGTAGGTCGCGAGCGACGCGCGGTAGAGCAGGTCCGAGTCGATCACGAGCGGATTGCGTTTGGGATCCCGCATGGAGGGATCGATCCAGAAGGCCTTGGCGTACTGGGCGATGGCGTCGTCGCTCTTCCCGTCCTGCTCGTAGAGACGGCCGAGCCGGAAGCGGGACGGCGGAAACCCCGGCTTGCGCGCGATCGACTTCTTGTATGCCGAGATGGCGTCGCTCACCTTGCCTTCGGTCTCGCGCAGCAGGCCGAGGTTGTACAGCGAGAGGAAATTCGAATGATCGAGCTTGGCGGCCAGCTCGTACTGATCCGCGGCCTGCTCGGGAAAGTGGCGGAGGGCGAGCAGGTTTCCGAAATCGTTGTGGAGGTTCGCGTCGTTGGGAGATTCCTCGAGCCTCTTCTCCGTCGCCACGATCTCGTCGTCGAGCGCATTGCCCGGAACGAGATACTTTCTGTAGAAAGGGTCTTGAGCCGACTTCGCCGACGAATTGTCCTGGGCCTGAATGGAGCCCGAGAGGAAGCTCAGCGCCGGAGCCAGAGCCATCGACAGCGTCCCGATCGCGATCCACCGTTTCATGCCGTCCCTCGTTTCTTCTTGGCGATCAGGCGCACACGGCCCTCTCTTTCGGCGACCTCGAATACGACGTCGGCCGAGCCGAACTTCTCCCGAACCTTCCGCCGCTCGCGCTCGAGACCTTCCAGAAAGCCCTCCAGGCGGTAGCCGCTCACGTCTTCTCCGCGGGACTTCTTGGCGGCGACGTACCGCTCGAAGAGGTCCCGATCCGGATCGGCCGGGACGGCGCCCCGCTCCCCTTGTACGGAGGCAGCCCGGCCCGCGTTGGGGGTCGGAGGGGCCGCCGGAGCTCCCGCCGAGGCCTCCCGGAAGTGGCCGTAAAGGCCCGGGCGGCGGCCGGACTCCTTTTCCAGCAGCAGGCGCTCCCATCGCTCCACCAGGGAGAAAAAGCGACCCTGGAGAGTCGCGAAGCGGTAGCGCTCGGCCGCGGACATGGAATCCGAGGCGTTGAGCCGTCGGAGCATCTCTTCCACGTGTCGGCGGCCCTCGACCGGAGGCTTCGACGCCGACCCGTACAGGAAGGCGTCGCACTCCGCCGAGAGCCGCTTGATCGACTGCTCCAGGACCAGGAGCTCGCGCTCGAAGCCGGCTTCGCTCAACGAATTCCCCGCGTTTTCGCCCGGATCCGCACCGTCTCCTATAGTAAAGGAACCGTGAGCGACTCGAGCCCTGCCCGGCCGGCCGGCCGGCCCCGCCCCCCTTCGATGGACGCCCTCCTGCACGCCCCGGAGGCGGAGGAGCCGCTGCGTCGTTTCGGACGCGCCGCCGTCAAGGAAGAGCTCCGGAGCGCCATGGCCGGCGGGGAGACGCGCCCGGAGGCGCTGTGGGACACGGCGCGTGCCGCGCTCGCGCGACGCTTCGCGCCGACGCTCCGACGCGCCGTCAACGGGACCGGAGTGCTCCTGCACACGAACCTCGGCCGCTCTCCGCTGCCGGAGGTCGCGCGGGTCGCGATCCTGGAAGCGGCGTCGGGGTACTCGACCGTGGAGTACGACCCGGTCCGCGGCGCTCGCGGCCGGAGGCAGGACCACGTGCGCCAGCTCGCGAAGGACGTCTTCGGCTGCGAAGATGCGATCGCCGTCAACAACAACGCGGCGGCGGTCCTGCTCGCCCTGGCGGCCCTCGCGCGGGGTCGCGAGGTCCTCGTGTCCCGCGGCGAGCTCGTCGCGATCGGGGGGTCATTCAAGATCCCCGAGATCCTCGAAGCGTCAGGCGCGCGCCTTCGGGAAGTCGGAACGACCAACCGCACCACGGCCGACGACTATCGCAAGGCCTTCTCGCCGGAGGTCGCGCTCGTGCTTTCGGTCCATCCGTCGAACTACGAGATCCGAGGCTACACGCGGCGCCCGGCTCCGGCGGAGCTTGCCGGACTCGCGCGCGAAGCCGGCGTGCCGTGGCTCCACGACCAGGGCACGGGCTGCGTGGTGGCGCTGGAGGAGTTCGGCGTGCCGGGCGAGCCCACGGTCGCCGAGTGCCTCGCCGCGGGCGCAGACCTCGTGACGTTCTCCGGCGACAAGCTCTTCTCGGGCCCGCAGGCCGGATTCCTCTGCGGCCGCGAGGGGCTCGTCAAGCGCGCGGCTGCGCATCCGGTCGCCCGCGCCGCGCGTCTCGACAAGCTGGCGCTCGCGGGGCTCGCCGCGACGCTCGCCGCCTGGAAGACGGGCGGCTGGCGGACGTTCCCCGTGTACCGCGCGGCGGGCGCGACGCTGTCCGAGCTCGAGGAGCGCGGCCGACGACTCTCCGGCGAAGCTTCGAACGGGCGGCTCGCCGTCGACGTCGTGCCGTCGCGCGCGGCGTTCGGGGGCGGCACCAGCCCGGAGAAGCTCTTCGAATCCCGGGCGCTCGCGCTCCGGCATCCCGAGATCTCGGCGGACGGCCTCGCCGCGGCGCTGCGCGCCGCGACACCTCCGATCGTCGCGCGGCTCGAGGACGGCACGGCGCTGCTGGATTTGCGGTCGATCGCGCCGGAAGAAGATGCCGAGGTCGCGGAGGCGCTGCGGTCTCTCAGCGAGACCCGGAACGAGCTCTCGGGCGCGGATGCGATAATCGATTCATGACTCGATTCCCATCCGGATCCGGATCGACGCGAACGGCCTGGCTGCTTCCCGTCGCCGCCCTGCTCGCCGTCTTCGTCCTGCGCGGGACGGCCTGCAAGAAGAAACCCGGATCGACGCAGCCCGTCGTGACTCCGGCGTCGAAGAAAGGGTGGATCACGCCTCTGATGACGGCCCCGCCTCCACCCCCGACGCCCGCGCTCTGGCGGAAAGACATCACCCGCATCCCGACGCTTCCAGAATAGCGGTCGTCTTCGACCGCGCAGAATAGCGGTCGTCTTCGACCGCGCAGAATAGCGGTCGTCATCGACCGCGCAGAGTCACGGCTCAGGCGTCTCCGAGACCGTGCTCGCGGAGCTTCGCTTCGAAGCGCCGCGGCGAGAGGCCGGCCTTTTCCGCCGCCGCCGTCCGGTCCCCCTTCGCCCGCTCGAGCGCGCGTCGGAGCCACATGCGCTCGGCCGCGGACGCGGCGCGATCCCGCGCCTCCTCGAGCGACTCTTCTCGCGAAGGCGCAGGCAGGACAGGCTCGGGGCCCAGGCGCAGATGCCGCTCTTCGATGCCGTCGTCGTCGGCCAGGATGATTGCCCGCTCCAGGCAGTTGCGCAGCTCGCGCACGTTTCCGGGCCAGTCGTACGCGCGGAGCCGCTCGCGCGCCGCGGGCGCCAGGCGGACGGCCCGCTTGCCGAGCTCCTGCGGCAGGTGCGCGAGGTACCAGTCGATGAGCGGGTCGATGTCTTCGGGCCTCTCGCGCAGGGCCGGGATCCGGATCGGGAAGACGCGCACGCGGTAGAAGAGGTCTTCCCGGAAAAGACCCTGGGCGACGAGCTTCTCGAGGGGGCGGTTCGAGGCGGCGATGATCCGCACGTCGACCTGGATGGGGATCGTGCCGCCGACGCGGTGAAAGGAGCGCTCCTGCAGAACGCGAAGGAGCTTTCCCTGCGTCGCCGGCGTGAGCTCGCCGATCTCGTCGAGAAACACGGTCCCGGAATCGCCGAGCTCGAACTTTCCCATGCGGCGCGCGGAGGCCCCGGTGAACGCCCCGCGCTCGTGCCCGAAGAGCTCGCTCTCGAGGAGGGACTCGGGGATGGCAGCGCAGTTGATGGCGACGAAGGCGCCGTTGCGACGGGCCGACAGCGCATGGATCGCCCGGGCGAAAAGCTCCTTGCCGGTGCCGCTCTCGCCCTCGAGGAGCACGGTGGCGTCGGTGGCCGCGACGCGCTCGGTCTCCGCCCGCACGGTCCGGATGGCGGCCGACTCGCCGACGATCGGCGGCATCGCGCGCGATTGGGCCTCGGCGAAGAGCAGCGACTCGCGCGACTTGGCCCGCCGCTCGATGGCCCGCGCGACCCGCAGCCGGAGCAGGTCCGGCTCGACAGGCTTGGTGATGAAGTCCTCGGCCCCGCGTTTCATGGCTTCGACCGCCGTCTCGATCGAGCCGAAGGCCGTCATGACGAGCACCGGAAGCGTCTGGTCCAGAGCGACCGCGGCGTCGAGGACCGCGAGACCGTCGGCGCCCGGCAGCCGCCAGTCGGTCAACACCAGGTCGAACCGCTCTCCGGCCCGCAGTCGCTCCACCGCGGCCGTCCCGGTCGCCGCGCACTCGACGCGCAGACCCTCGGCCTTCAGCATCTCCTCGAGCATCGTGCGCAGCGAGTCCTTGTCCTCGACGATCAGGATGCGCGACATGGTCTGGACGAAGTATGCCGCCGGCTTGCGATATGCGCCACGCGCTAACGCGTCAGGCGTCATACGCGACCGGCGGACCCGCTCTCAGCGGCTGGGAGGCTTGGGCTGGTTGTCCGGGCTCGTGGCCCCGGGAATGTAGCCGGTCTTGCCGTCGGCAGGCGCCTGGGAGGGCGCATTCGCGACGGGAGCCGCGTAGAGCACGCCGCGCCCGTAAGGGGTGGGTCGGGGCGCCGGGGCGGCCGCCGTGCCTCCAGAGGCCGCTGTGGCCGAAGCGGGACGGGGCGTCGGGGCGGGCGGCTTCGGGGCGGCCCACTGCGGGTTGAAGCGCAGCGTGGCGACCGTCTTCTGACCCACGTTGATGGTGGTCGTGAACTCGACCGTCTGGCCGGATCCGATGGTTCCCTTCGAGATGGCCGCCCCCGCCGAATCGATCGGCTCGCCCTTTTCGTCGATGGCGGCCACTGTCATCCGAACGCTTTCCGCCGGAGTCTGCGTGGGATTTCGAAGCGTTCCCTTGACGGTGAGAGCGTCCCCTCTCAATTCCTGCGTGTAGTCCGCGACCTCGACACGCGCGGAACCCGGGGCTCCGGCCGGCGCGGCCTCGCCCTTGGCCTCCTCGGGAGTTCCGAGGTCCATCGGGTGGGAAACGTCCGCGTCGGTGATGCGTACCTTGGCTTTCGCGCCGGAGGTATCCGCAGCGGTTGCTCGGGCGGCCTCGGCCGGTGTGGAGGCCGGAGCCTCAGCCGGTGCGGGAGCGGCCGCCGCGGCCGAATGGTTGGCGGCGGCCGTGGCCTCCCGGTCGATCTCGGTCACCGGAACGGAGAGCAGCGTGCCATCGGCGCGTGTCAGGTACGCCGTGTTGCCGCGGCGCACCCAGGCCTGTTTCAGCGTCACGACGGTGCCGCCCTTGAGGACGACGACGTCGGCCAGAGTCAGACCCGCCGCCGCCACGAAGAGCGCGGCGGCGACGGCAGAGCGACGGTGGAAGCGGCTCACTGCTGCTCCTTCCAGTTCTGCTCGATCGTGTGGACGCTGCCCGGCGTCACGTCCTGACGGATCCCGCCGCCGGAGTAGAGCACGGTGTCGATTATATCGCCGTCCGGCGAGACCGACTGCTGAATGGCCGCCATGCCTTCGCCCAGGTCTTCCCGGAAATCGTCGATGTTGCCGGCCGTGCCGAAGTAGCCCTGACCCGTCAGGAAGAAGAACCGGTAGCGGTACGAGACGCCGTTGGTGGCGCACGGCGAAACCGAATCCGGCGTGAACGTGACCAGGGAGAGGTAACCCTGCGTGGAGAAGGTGGTCG
>Ga0207675_100006690_pt1 | contig 10907 bp, 7 predicted proteins | sample KBSSwiS42_FD_184305 | JGI IMG/M metagenome (GOLD analysis project Ga0207675, IMG submission 184305) | Switchgrass rhizosphere microbial communities from Kellogg Biological Station, Michigan, USA - KBS Switchgrass S4-2 (SPAdes) (version 2) | ecosystem: Host-associated > Plants > Roots >...
GAATTGGCTAAAGACATCACAGACAATGAAGAGAAGATAAATTATCACGGCAAACGTGCTGATGCTATTGTAAAAGGAATGTTACAGCATAGCAGAAGCAGCACTGGTCAAAAAGAGCCTACCGATATAAACGCATTAGCAGATGAGTATTTACGATTAGCTTATCATGGTTTAAGGGCAAAAGATAAAAGCTTCAATGCAATACTGAAAACAGATTTTGATGCTGCAATCGGTAAAATAAATATCATTCCGCAGGATATGGGAAGGGTGCTGTTGAATTTATACAATAATGCTTTTTACGCAGTGAGTGAAAAGAAGAAAAACTCCCGATCCCTGAAGAGTGATGATTACGAACCTCTTGTTGCTGTGAGCACAATGAAACTGGGAAACAAGATTGAAATAAAAGTAAAAGATAATGGCAATGGCATTCCGCAACACCTGATTGATAAAATATTTCAACCCTTTTTCACCACCAAACCTACCGGAGAAGGAACAGGTTTGGGATTAAGTCTTGCGTATGATATTATAAAGGCCCATGGGGGAGAAATAAAAGCCACTTCGAAAGAAGGTGAGGGATCAGTGTTTATCGTAAATCTTCCGGGCTGAGACATTCTTAAAGCCTGTTCAAAAATAAAAGGAAAGAACTGAATACGTTCTCCCCTTTTGCACGCTTAATTATACACTAATCTATTTTTACAAACTTCTTTGTTTCGCTATAATTTTTCTGTCTTACTTCAAGAATATAGGCCCCTGCTTTTAATACCTGCAACTGGTTTATGGTTAGAGTATTAAAGCCACTGTTTACATTATCGCTGATTTGCTTTACAACCCTTCCTGTAATATCAATAATACGGATGGTCAATGGCCCTGTTTCCGGGAATGTTGCTGACAGTGTAAACTCCTTACGGACAGGGTTAGGCGAAATAGTAAGGCCGGTTGCAGTGCGGTTATCAATTTTTATGGTATCAGAATATGTATAGCTATCATCCGTTGCCACCAGTTTCAGCCTGTAGAAATTTATTTCTTTCAAATACGTATCATCATTAAATGAATATTTCTGTTGTCCCGGAAAATTGTTTGCAATCTGTTGGTTAATCGATTGAAATTCCCCGCCATTGCCACTGCGTTCCAATACATAATATTGGCTATTCACTTCATTTTCCGTTGTCCAGCGGGCGGTGTTACCGCTAACCTGTTTTTCCACGATAAATGAATCCAGCTCGACAGGATCCAGTGGATCGCCCGGACATGCCGGGAAAATTCTGGATGAATCAATTGTGGAAAGTCCCGCGGCATCCGTTACTTTCAGCCTGATCAGAAAATAATAAGTATCGCCATTGCAACCTATACGGGATATTACTGATGAAGTGATCCGGTTAGTATCGACAGGTTCTTCATGCTGGTGTGAATTATGGCGCAATATGGTTTGCCACTCATAAGTTAACTGTCCATCGCTTTGTTCCGCGTCCGTTACAGTTGCCTTCAGTGTATAAGTTGTATCACCCGCGCCGGCCTTGTATTTTGAATTTTTAACAGGGCTGATAATATTCACCAAAGGCGGTGTATTGTTTACAGATATAATTATGCTGTCGGTTGATGACATGCTCATGTTATCCGTTACTGTAAGTTTTACAACATATTTCTTTGGGGTGTTGGCGGCTGAGGTAAAATTATGTGAAGGGTTTGCCGTAGTACTGGTGTTTCCATCACCAAAATCCCACGCGTAGGTAATAGCTGCTCCTTCGGGATCGGATGAATTACTACCGGTAAAATTCACGGATAATGTAGATGGCCCGTATATTTTATCAGCAGAAATTTTTACGATTGGCGCCTGGTTGCCGCCATATTTCATTTTATAAAGTCTTGTACCCAGGCTGGACCAGTAATCAATAGCAATTAAAGAACCATCCATTGGATTTTGCGTGATAAATACCAATGCGTTGAACCCGCTTGCGAAAGCTTCCACTTTTTGCATTTCTATAGAATTTTTCATTGTAATCACCCGTATCCAATGGTTTACATAATCGCCAAAGAAAAACGTATTTTGATATTGTGTGGGAAAGGTGGTACCTGTATACCATGTACCACCGATAGTACAGTATCCGTTAAAAGGATTTCCGGCTACGCCTGATTGCGGCGAACCAAGTTGCGCTACAGCGGCATTATTTTCAATAAAAATTCCAATTCTTGAACTATCAGGATCGGTTGAGCTGTGCGCCCAGTCTATTACAGGACGATGATGAACAAAGCGATTGCTGTTAGGGCTTGTTATTGGAGTCGAATTACTACAGGGGTTATATATTGTTGTATTGCCATCCGCGGTTATTTGCTTCAACAGATCGCCAAAGTAAAAGTATCTCTGGTTGCATCCGCCCGAACCGTACAAAGGATTCAATTCATCCCTGTTCAATACTAATTTTGAACTTGCAACATATTTGCTGTAGCTGAGGCTACCGGTTCTTGTTAATGCTTGTCCTTCATATATGGGCCATCCGCAATTCTGACCCGCTTTATCGATGATACTCAGTTCTTCAAATGTGCTATAACCTACATCGCCAACGTATATTTCTCCAAGATCGCCGGTAGCGGGATTAATAGATCCTGAATTAGGCTTCACCGTCATACGAAATGGATTTCGCAAACCCATTGCCCAAATCCTCGACCGTGCCGATCTTGGTTGTGCAGACTGGTAAAATGGATTACTTGGTATTCCATCACCTGTTCCCGGATCAATTCTCAAAATCTTTCCATTTAATGAATTAATCATCTGTGACCTGAAAGCCCCAACATTCTCTTCAGGTCGTATGATACCGTCTGCCAGTGCCTGCTGGTAATATGTTTCTGCCAGGGAACCTGTATCGTCGCCATTATAACTGGCGCCATCTCCGGCCGAAGCCAATAGTGTTCCATCAAAGGCAAAAACAAGAGAACCTACTCCGTGAGATTCGAACAACATGGGTATACCGGTCGTTTTGCTTTCACCAATTAATATTTTACGGGAAGAAAGGTCTGCGGTTACAGCATTAGTTGCATCAGTAGTGGTTTTATATCTTGTAACACGGCCGATAGTAGCACTAAAATAATCGTTGGTTGCGTCGCTATAAGCGGCGGTTCCAAAGTTTATAAGATAGTGCCTGTCTACCACGTACATCAGATAAATAAGCCCGTTACTATCAAAGTTCGGATCTATTGTAAATCCGAGGAGGCCGTGGTCCCGCCAATCTCCAACCTCAGGTGATATATCCAGGACGGGTGTAGATTGTTTTACATAAGTCTGCGATGTATTATTCCAGGTACATACAAATATTTTTCCGGCTTTTTCCCAGACAAAAAGCTTCTTTCCATCTTTTGTAAAGGCAGCGCCAACTGCCTGATTCCATGCGGTGCCTATATCAGAAATTGAAAAGCCGGCAGGTAATGATTGAGAGAAAAGGGTACCTGAAAGAAAACTAAGAAAGACAATATTAAAGATCACGGAAGCTCGTCTCATACATGTTCATTTTTAAAAAATAAATCCCGGAAATAAAAACTATTTCCCCCTGAACCCGGAGATGATCTATAGGTGGTTGGCTCGATGGTTTTCTGCTATGGGCAGCGAAAGGCAAACCGAAAAGAAATAATGGGGGTGTTTTACAAGGAGCGGCTGCTAAGCCGTCTGCAATGATAGAAAAATTATGACTAACTGCAATGAGATTTTTAAAGTTTATGCGCTTAAGGAAAAAAACTGGTACAGGGTCGTATAGTTACTATCATATCAATTAAAAACCATATTTTTTTTATTGGTATAATGTTGAATAACCGTTAAGCTATGCATGCTCCCCCTGGCGGTTTTGCCGTCAAAGTGTTTTTCGCAAATAAAAAAGTTCGATTCAAACCCCTGTTAGTTATCCAATAGTCTTTTTAAATAACTGATTTGCGTCGTATGTGCGGTTTCATGCTCTATAATTCCGATAACCAGGTGAAAAAAAGAATATTTTCTTCCGGGCACAGTGGTATTTAATTTTTCATCCGCGGCTGCGGAGATGGCTTTTGAAAGATTGATGGTCATTTCTTCAAATTCAGATTTTATATCTTCCCATTCATCTTCACCCAAAGAATTAAAACGTTTCCAATCTTCTTCCGAATGCAATGTAATATCAAAGTCTTTGTCGCCTTCCATTTTTTTGATGCAGAATTTTTTCCATTGCGTCATATGGAATACGATCTCTGCAATCGAGTTCGGAAATCCTCTTAATTTTTTTACCGCAGTGTCTGCACTTACTTCATTGATGATGGTTATAAAATTGGATGAATACCATGTATCCCCATCCAATGTGTTCCTGAATTCCTCCGCCAGTTTTTTATTGATTTCGTTTGCCATGATTATTGTTTTATACGATTGTTCTTTTTCCAAATGTAACAGAATGAAAATTGGTTTAAACGGCATCCAATTTACAAATGCTTTTTATTGTAACAGCCAATTGTGGGAAATATGCTGCTGCCAACAGGAGCAGTTTATCAGTAGTTAGTGGTAGTTTGTATGCAATTACCAATCTCCATCCTGTTTTTTCCGAATTTTATATCACTTGAACCGTGTTTTACTACATACCTGTTTTTGGGTGGCTTACCTGGTGCAGGATACTCTCCTGGCTTTTCTCTGGGAAGGGTCGAGGCTGCACAACCTGGCCATCGCAGAAAGAATGATAATGGCTTTCCAGCTTTGTGCTGTATTATTACCGCCAAAAATTCTTTTTACATACCTGCTATTATACTTTTTCCTGGACAGGATACTGAAGCCGGTTAAACGATTTTTTTATATTTTTCTTTTAGCCGGGACAGTAATAATAACCCTGTTAACGGTGAGAGCTATTGAGGCTTTCTTTATATACCCTTTCATATATCACCTTGCTGCAAATACAAGGCCCTATTTTCACGCATTTAGTTTTCTGTTTTCTTTTATAGACCTTGGCTATGTTTCCGTATTCGCTGTTGCTATTCACCAGATCCGTTTGCAGTTTGCAGGAAAAGAAAGAGAGAAAGCATTGATCAAAGAAAAACTGGAAACGGAATTGAAATACCTGCGCAACCAGACAAACCCTCATTTTCTTTTCAATACCCTGAATAATATTTATGGATTAGCCCGGAGAAAATCGGATGATACAGCGGAAGTTGTTATGAAATTATCCAAACTTCTGCGTTTTATGCTTTACGAATCGAATAAGCCTGCAGTAAAGATTGTTGATGAAATAAAAATGCTGGATGATTTTATAAACCTGGAAAGGATACGATATACCCAAAAACTTGAACTGAGTTTTAACAAGAAGATTGATGATGAATCAGAACAAATTGCCCCTCTGCTCCTGCTCCCCTTTGTTGAGAATGCATTTAAACATGGCGCCAGCGAAAACCGTTTTGATTCATTTATACATATCGCGTTGGAACTGGAAGAAGGGGTATTGCATTTTCATATCGAAAACTCGAAGGAAGACGACAACAATAACGATGTAAAAGATAATATAGGCCTTGGCAATGTGAGGCGCCAGCTGGAGTTAATGTATAAACAATATGACCTGCAGGTTTTAAATGAATTATCTGTTTTCAAAGTATTTTTAACTGTTAATCTCAGAAGCCATGCACATTTATAGCTGTATCATTGTAGAAGATGAGCCGATAGCGGCTGAAGTACTGGAAGATTATATACGCCAGGTTCCTTTTTTGGAGTTAAAAAAGAAATGCAGTGACGCCATCTATGCTATGGAGGCATTGCAGGAAGAGAATATTGATCTCATCTTCCTCGATATCCATCTGCCCAAGTTAAAAGGCCTTGATTTTATTAAAACATTAAAGCACCCGCCGAAAATTATTATTACATCCGCTTACCAGGAATATGCGTTGCAGGGTTATGAATTAAATGTAATTGACTACCTGCTTAAACCGATTGAATTCAGCCGCTTCCTGATGGCAGTAAATAAATTAAAACAGCAGGATAATTCAAAAACGCCTGTACCAGCAAATGCCAAAACAGAAGAAAGAGCGCATTTATTTTTTAATGTCAATAAGAAACACGTTAAGATATACCTGGATGACATCCTGTATATTGAAAGCCTGAGAGAATATGTCAAAATCACAACAAAAGACAAAAGCATACTGACCAAAATACAATTGGGTGAAATTGAAGAATTGCTGGCAAAGAATAATTTCCTGAGGGTGCACCGTTCTTTTATTATTTCAAAATCAAAGATTGAATCGTTTTCTCCCGCGGAAATAGAAATTAACGGTCAGCAAATTCCTATCGGCAGAAACTACAAAGAGTTAGTGATGGCAAATCTGCAAATCATGAATTCCAATTAATAGTATATCAAACCGGGATACCGTTGCATGAAATGCAGAGATAGTTGTATGCAGGCCTTATTTAAAGTTTTTTCCCGATTTCGTGTCACTAACAATGCATTTCATTGAATTCTTTATAAACAAGTGCTTTCCGCAGATACCTTAGAGTACCGGCAACACATGAGCGAAAGGAATGGTCAATTTTCCGCTCTGTTTAGTGCGCAGACGTTTGGGTGAAATAAGCCTGATGAAGTGGCTTACTGTTCTTTTATGCAGGAGGCACGGAATGCAGCAGTTCCTGTCGAGGAATGTGGTAAGTTTGTCCGTGTCTCCCTGCATAATTATTGACAAGCCCGCGTATCATCAACTATTATGAATACAGTTCCGATAAAGCAAAACAATCTCCGGATAATTTTACTGAGTGGTTTACTGGTGGGTACATTGGATATCACTGCCGCCTGCACCGATTATTATATTGCTACCGGTAAAGGACCTGAAGCTGTACTCCGATACGTTGCCAGTGGTGTATTTGGTCAGACTGCTTTTACAGGAAGTGACGCCATGCAGGCATGGGGGCTTTTATTTCATTATATCATTGCGTTTTCATTCACAATTTTCTTTTTCTGGTTGTACCCGAGAATAAAATTCATGGCAGCGCATCCCGTTTTAACAGCCATTATCTATGGCGTATTTATGTGGGTAGTTACTACACGAATTGTTGTGCCGTTAAGCAATACGCCAAAAGGAACATTTGTTTGGTGGAAGGCGTTAAAAGCCACTGCAATTTTAATTGCTATGATCGGATTGCCCCTGTCGTTTATTGCCAGGAAATATTACCGCAGAATGTATAAGGCGGTATGAATTGAGGTATCAACCCGCTTTCTTGCCCCTTGCCAGTTTATTTTTTACAAGGTATGTATAACTATCCTGTATAGCCGTAAACAAATCGGTTGCTACCTTATCCATTTCTACCACCATCCATTGTGTATGCCCGTTGGCGGCTTTAACGATTGCAGGAAAATTCTGACTGCCTTTGCCAACCGCGACCATCGGGTCAGGATTATCCGCCGGTAACGAATCGTTCCATTTCGCCGGGCCATCTTTAATATGTAATAGCTGGGCTCTTTTACCAAAATCACTTACAACTTTTGCCGGGTCGTGGCCGGCGACTTTTACCCAATAGGTGTCTATTTCAAAAAATATATCCGGTTCTGTTCTTTCAAGCAATACTTCATACACGCAGCGGCCATCCACTTTATTGCGGAATTCCCACCAATGGTTATGCAATCCAAACTGCAAGCCGTTTGATTTTGCAAAATGATTGGCTTCATTATAAATATCCGCCAGCTCTTTGGTTCCGTCCGGAGAACTATATCGTTTATCTTCCGGCCATCCATGCCATATCATTCTTTTGCAATTGAGTGCTTCTGCCGTTTCAAGAAAAGCTGCCTTTTTATCTCCGACAGGTAACTCTATGTGTGCAGACGATACGGATAGCCCTGCATCTTTCAGATATTTACCAGCCTGTTTAACAGAAATATTTTCCGGCCAGAATGCGGTTTCCACAGCTTCGAAGCCAATAGCTGCTACTTTTTTCAGGGTACCTGCTATATCTTTTTTTATTTCATCTCTTACCGTATACAATTGTAAGGCGACAGGGGCTGGTATTGGCTTCTTTGAAAAAAATGATTCCGGAATAAATGACGTTCCGATAAGACCAATGCCTGTTAGCTGTAAAAATTTTTTACGGGAAATGTATCGGGCGGTTTTACTGTAGTCTGATTGCATACCTCTTTATTTAAGTAGGAGTAAACGATAGTAAAAAGACATGGAATGAACAATGCACAATTTTACTATTAATATAAGAACGGCCCGCCATGCTTCTGAAAAATATTTATATTTAATTATTAACTGTTTAATAAAAATGCTTAAACTGAAGATTGCTCTGCCACATTTAAGGGAATTACTTTTGTGTTCCGCCATTGTTATTACCGCATGCGGTCCTGATAAAACCAGTCCTGATAAATATATTGCATGGCAACAGGCGCATGGCAACGGGGAAAGTAATAAATATTCCTCCCTGGTGCAGGTAGATACTAACAATGTTACCCAATTACAATTGGCATGGGAGTTTCATACCGGCGATGCGGATACAGCCGCACATTCACAGATCCAGTGCAACCCGATAATAGTAAACGGGGTAATGTACGCGACTTCTCCCATGTTGAAAGTATTTGCTATTGATGCGGCAACAGGAAAGCAAAAATGGGTTTACTCCCCTTATGATACCATTACAGAAAACAAGAGCGGTCATTTTAACGTAAATAATAACCGGGGTGTTACTTACTGGACAGATGGCAAAGAAGATGAACGCATTTTCTATACAGCAGGGCCATATCTTCATTGTATTGATGCAAGAACCGGAAAACTGGTTCAAAGCTTTGGCCAAAAGGGTAAGGTGGATCTGCACGATGGCCTCGAAATGGAGAAAGTAAAGGAACTGTTTGTAACGGCTACATCAGCCGCATCTGTATATAAAGATCTTTTACTTACCGGCACCAGAGTATCTGAAGGCATGGATGCGGCGCCGGGTGATGTACGTGCATTTGATGTGCGAACCGGAAAACTCGTTTGGTCGTTCCATACTATTCCACGACCCGGTGAGCCCGGGCATGAAACATGGGAAAACCCGGATGCATGGAAATCGACAGGCGGCGCGAATAATTGGATGGGTATGACTATTGATCAGGCGACAGGTATTGCTTATGTGCCCCTTGGTTCCGCTTCTATGGATTTTTATGGAGGTAAAAGAAAAGGATCAAACCTGTACGCCGATTGTTTGCTGGCATTAGATGCTGCAACGGGAAAACACATCTGGCATTTTCAATACATTCATCATGATACATGGGACTGGGATCCATCCAGTCCGCCGGTTTTAATTACGGTTAACCATGATGGTAAGAAGATTGATGCGGTAGCACAAACAACAAAAACAGGATTTGTTTTTTTGTTTGACCGGAGAGATGGTAAACCGTTATTCCCTATCGTAGAAACACCGGTAGATACAGTTACCGATCTTACTGGGGAAAAGTTATGGCCAACACAACCAATACCGCAAAAACCTGTACCATTCGTGCGCCAGGTTTTAACTGAAAAAGAGCTGAACCCATATCTTTCTAAAGAAGAGTATGAAGAAGTAAAGTCAAGATTGCAATCGGCGCATACCGGTAAAATGTTTACGCCGCAATCGAAGACAGGAACAATTATTTTTCCCGGGTTTGATGGGGGTGGTGAATGGGGTGGCCCTGCGGCCGATCCCGAAACAGGCATACTATATGTAAATGCGAATGAGATGGCGTGGATACTTCAGATGTTCGATGTTGATCACTCGAAAAAACAGGAAAATTTTTTGCAGGCCGGTCATCGTTTGTACGAGCAGAATTGCATGAGTTGCCATGGGCCTGAGCTAAAAGGCAGTGGTAACTACCCTTCCATTGTGGATGTTAATAAAAAATATGACCCGCGCAGTTTTGTTGAATTTATTAATGCAGGAAGAAGAATGATGCCTGCATTCAATCATCTCAGTCAGCAGGATAAAGATGCGATCGCATCATTTGTGCTTAACCTGCAAAATGAACAGAAGAAAAAATATACGCCAAAATTGACAGCATTAGATTCATTCCGAATGCTGCCTTATACAATGTCTGGATATAATAAATTTCTTACGAAAAGTGGTTTACCAGGTTTAGCGCCGCCATGGGGCACATTGAGTGCTATCGATCTGAATACAGGTGAGTATGTATGGAAAACAACATTGGGCGAAGACCCTTATTTTAAAGAGAAGGGAGTGAAAGAAACGGGCGCTGAAAATTACGGCGGACCAGCTATTACAAAAGGTGGGTTATTATTCATCGGTGCCTCCAGGGATGGCCAGTTCAGGGCATTCAATAAACGCACAGGCAAATTGCTTTGGGAATATAAATTACCGGCAGCCGGTTTTGCAACACCATCTACATATGAAGTAAATGGTAAACAATTTATAGTAATAGCATGCGGTGGTGGTAAGCTGGGAACAAAATCAGGTGACAGTTATGTTGCATTTGCATTGCCGGAAGCGAAGTAGTATATCACCATCATTGGATTAGGAAAGTTTCCAAGAAATATCCCTGCTTACACCCACTCCTCCGCCGCGTCTACCAGCGCCTTCCACAAGTGCAAAGCGAAAGAGCTTCGTACCATCACACGGTAACGTAACGGAGCAATATGAAAGACAATCACAGGTGCTTTCGCCATGAGTCCCTGTGAAACACTTCCAACAGGGAAGCTTTTCTCCCGGAGATCCTGCTCCCAAAGATGGGCCAGCACTTCACGGGCATTAGGTCCTTCCAATTCAATCGTAGTTCGCTGGCCGCTGACATCGAGTACGCTGAAATGATAATCATTATTCAACCTCAACGTTACAAGCTTTTGCTCAGCTTTCGTGAATCCCACCAAAAGCCACCAGTCAGGTGCCAGGTACAAACTATAAGCTTCTTCTCCATCGGGTATTTCCGCCTTCCCGATCTTGCCGGGCTTCCCGGCTAAATTGATGCCCAACG
>Ga0207675_100006692_pt1 | contig 10904 bp, 6 predicted proteins | sample KBSSwiS42_FD_184305 | JGI IMG/M metagenome (GOLD analysis project Ga0207675, IMG submission 184305) | Switchgrass rhizosphere microbial communities from Kellogg Biological Station, Michigan, USA - KBS Switchgrass S4-2 (SPAdes) (version 2) | ecosystem: Host-associated > Plants > Roots >...
CAGGACGTCGCGATGACGAAGCGCGGCTTGTGCCTCGTGGTCGGCGGGACCGGCTCCGGTAAGTCGACGACGCTCGCGGCGATGATCGGCTATCGCAACGAGAACACGCGCGGTCACATCATCACGATCGAGGATCCCGTCGAATACGTGCACCCGCACCGTGGTTGCGTCGTCACACATCGCGAGGTCGGCGTCGATACCGACAACTGGTTCAATGCGCTGAAGAACACTCTGCGTCAGGCGCCCGACGTCATCATGATCGGCGAGATTCGCGATCAGGACACGATGAACTACGCGATCCAGTTCGCCGAGACGGGGCATCTCTGCGTCGCGACGCTGCACGCGAACAGCGCGAACCAAGCGCTCGACCGCATCATCAACTTCTTCCCGGAGGAGCGGCGCCACCAGCTGCTCATGGACCTATCGCTGAACATCACGGCGATGATCTCCCAGCGCCTGTTGCCGCGCGAGAACAAGATGGGCCGCGTCGCTGCCATGGAGATCATGCTCGCGACGCCGTTGATCAGCGACCTCATCTTCCGAGGCGAAGTCGCCATGATCAAAGACATCATGGCGAAGTCGACGCGCCTCGGTATGCAGACGTTCGATCAATCACTGTTCCAGCTCTACGAGGACGGCATCATCGCGTACGAAGAAGCCATGCGTAACGCCGACTCGAAGAACGAGCTCAGGCTCAAGATCAAGCTGCAGAGCCAGCGCGAGGGCGCGGCGCAAGCGGATCAGGGCGAGAGCCTGCAGCTGGCGGCAGAAGAAAGGGAATCGCGGTTCTAATCTTCCGCCGCACCGGTCGCTGAGCGCATGAACGTCAAACCGTTGTTCAAGCTGATGGTCGACAAGAAGGCGTCGGACCTCTTCTTCACGACCTATTCGCCCGTCATGATCAAGATCGACGGCAAGATCATGCCCGTCAATCAGGTCGAGCTGACGCCGAAGATGGTCCGGCAGGCGGCGCTCGAGCTCATGAGCGAGCAGCAGCTCGAGAAGTTCACGAAGGAGCTCGAGATCGACTTCGCGATCTCGGAGGCGGGCATGGGCCGGTTCCGCGTCAACGTGTTCCACCAGCGCGGCAACGTCTCGATGGTGCTGCGCTTCATCACGCCGGAATTGCCGAAGCTCGACGAGCTCGGCATGCCCGAGATCCTGAAAGACATGATCATGCTGCGCCGCGGTTTGATCCTGATGGTCGGCGCGAGCGGCTCCGGCAAATCGACGACGCTGGCCGCGATGATCGATCACCGCAACAAGAACTCCGCGTCGCACATCGTCACGATCGAGGATCCGATCGAGTTCCTGCACAGTAATCAGAAGTCGATCGTCAACCAGCGCGAGGTCGGCCTAGACACGCTGACGTATCACCGCGCGCTGCGCAGCGCCATGCGTGAGGCGCCCGATGTCATCCTCATCGGCGAGATTCGCGACCGCGAGACGATGCAGGCCGCCATCGACCTCGCCGGCACGGGACACCTGGCCATCGCGACGCTGCACGCGAACAACTCGCCGGAGACGCTCGACCGCATCATCAACATGTATCCGAACGATGCGCACAAGCAGGTGCTGATGGACCTCGCGCAATACGTGCGCGTGATCATTTCGCAGCGGCTCGTGCGCTCGAAGGACGGCAAGCGCGTCGCGGCCGTCGAGGTCATGCTGAACACGCCGCACATCTCGGAGATGATCTTGAAGGGCGACATCAGCAGCGTGAAGGAAGCCTTCAAAGACACGAAAGAACCCGGCATGCAGAGCTTCGACCAGGCGTTGTTCGAGCTCTACCGCAAGGGCGCGATCAGCATGGACGAGGCGCTCTCGAACGCCGACTCGCGCTCGAACCTCGAAGCCAAGATCAACTTCGGCTAATTTGCGAAGCAGCGAGCGGGTCGCCGCCGGCGCGCCCGACGGCTCACTCCGTCGTAAGGACGAACGCCATCGCGACCGGGCCGTTCCCCGTCGCGAACGAGCTCCTCAGCGTGAGCTCGTTGTGGGCATCGACGTCGAACAGCGCAATCCGGTTGCGCGACTTGTCGACGACGTATTGCCAGTCGCCCGAGTAGCTGCTCACGAGCTGCACCGGATCGGTGAAGATCGAGCTGAGGGTCGTGGGTAGCTGCACGGGCGTCGGGGCCGGATAGGCGACCGTGTTGAACGGAAGGTACTGGTAGGGCGACACGGTGAACAGCGAGCTGTTCGCAACGCCGCCGAGCGCGAATATGCGACCGTGGCGCCCGTCCACGGCGATCGTGCGCGGCAACAATGGTCCGGCCTCGCTTCCCAGGCCGTTGGCGCAGTTGAGCGTGGTCACGAGCGTGCAGTAGCCGATGGCCGCAGCCGCGCCGCTGTACGTCGAAAAGAGCAGCTCTCCGTACGGATCGATCATGAGGGCAAGGGCCCCGGGAACCACGCCGCCGGCGCTTCCGAGCACGGATGCGCTGGACCTCAGCGAGCCTGACGAATCGATGGAAAACATCTCGACAACAGGCCCCGATTGCGCCGAGGATCCGGCGTAGAGCAGCAACCCGCGCGGATCCACCGCGAGCGCCGAGGGACGCGCCGCCATTGTCGAGCGCGTGTTCGCCTGCGAAAGCTCTCGGGTCGTGCGGTCCACCTCGAGACTGCTGATCGTGGCGTCGCCCGCGTTAGCGACGTAGACGAAGCGCCCGGAAGGGTCCGCCGCGATCGCGGCAGGCTGCGCGCCCGCCGACACGAGCGCCCCGACCCGCGTGAGCGCGCCGCTCGACGTGTCGACGGAGAACGCCGATACGTCGCCGCTGCTCTCATGGGCGACGTAGACGAAGGGGTCGCGCGGATTCACGGCCAGTGCCGTCGGATCGCTGCCACCGCTCGGCTGCGTGCTCGCCAGCGTCAAGGTTCCGTCGGCGGCGACCTTGAAACTCTGGATGGTCGCATCGGTCTTGTTGACGACGAGCGCGACGACCTCGGTCTTGGCCGCATAGCTCGATCCCCCGCTCACCGCAATGGTCGTGTGCGCCCAGACGTCGTATTGATACGAGGACTGGGTGAAAGCCCCGGTGGAGACGTCGAAGCGATAGCTCTCGAGGGTGCGGCTGGGCGACGTTATCGTGACGGTCTCTCCCGTCGAATCCCAGCTGTAGCCGCCGACGGCGAAGCCGGCGCTGCTCATCGTCGTCGCGCTCGGCATGAAATCCGTATCCAGGCTCCTCGCCTTCACCTGGCCCTGCTCGATCGCAAACAGCCAATGACCGCTCGGGTGCACGCGAGCGCTGGAGAGCGTCGCGGGTACAGGTTGGAATCTCTGGGTCATGCTCCCGTCGGTGGCCACGTCGACGCGGACGACGCTGTTCGCGAACACCAGGAGGGCGCGCCACCCCTGCCTTTCGAAGATCACGTCCTGAACGCCACCGCCGGTGAACGCGTCGCTCAATTGGGTGATGGGCGGGACGGCAGTTGCGTCGATAGCCAGCCGTGTCAGGGCGTTACCCTTGGGGCCATACACCCAGCGTCCCGTCGGGTGATAGAAGAGAGTCGTGAGCTGCGTGCCGGCTACCGGCATCGGCAGGCCGCCGACGGCCGCGGGATCGACCCCGGTGTCGGTGATTCGGTAAAGGGCGACTCCCTGTCCTCCCCCTTTGGTGGCGATGACGAGGTCGCCCTGCGGGGAGACGGCGTAGTGGTTGACGTCGCGCACGTCGCCGAGCACCTGCAGGCGGCCGGTGGTGAGGTTGCGCGAATAGCTGGTGATCCTGGCGTCGCCATCCGTGAGGATCAGCCGATGCGAATCGATCAGATCGATTCGCGCGGCGCGAGCCACCTGCCGCAAGTAGCCTTCCGGACGTAGCCGCCCGGTGCCATCGGTAACGGAGTACCAGCTCAGGTTGCGTTCTCCGCTTGTCGCCGCCGCGACGTATACGAAGCGGTTGACGCGCGGGGGCGTCGGGGTCCCGGGCCCACAGCTCGAAGGCCCGCAGCTCGTAAACATCGCCAATCCCGCCGCCGCGGCCCCCACACGCGCAGTCGAGAAGCGCATCACGATCTCCCCCTTCGAAGCCCGGCTACGCGAGCATTCGGCAGACGCAATGCTACTCGAACCGGCACTAATACCGGACGTCACCGCGCGAGTTGAGGTAGCGTGCGGGCTGGCTGGCGCGGGAGGGCGACTCCATGCTCGAGCAAAAGGTCAACGAGATATTCGGCGACGCGGAGCCCACCGGGTTCGGGACGGGCTGGTGGAGCGGCGTACTGTCGGCGTTCTTCGGCGTGCTCGCGTTCGGCGCCGTGGTGTGCCTGCACTTCCCCGACGTGCTGACGACTCCGGAGCTGCGGCCCTACTACTCGATGCCCGTGATCCGCATGCTGATCCAGGCGGTCATCGTGGGTGCCATCGTCTTCGGCGTCATGTCCGCAATGCTGCGCCGGAAGAAGGTTCTGGCACTGACGGGGATGTCGTTCGCCCTCGCCGCGACTCTATGGGGCGGATCGAGCGTGCCCATCAACGGCGAGCTCGGGAACGGTCCGGCGATCGGTCTCGACTGGTTCCTGCTCGACATGCTGCTCGTCACGCTGATCTTCTCGCCGATCGAGGTGCTTTGGCCGGCCTATCCGAAGCAAAGCGTCTTCCGAAGCGAGTGGCTGAACGACATCGTCTATTTCTTATCCACACATCTGCCGATCCAGCTCACTTCATTTCTCATCCTGCTGCCCGCTACACAGCTCACGGCGATCCTGAACCTATCGAGCGTGACGGGCCAGATCACGCGATTGCCGTGGCTGGTGCAGTTCTTCCTGGCGGTGCTGGTCGCGGACCTCGCTCAGTACTTCATTCATTTCAGCTTCCACAAGGTGCCCTGGATGTGGCGCTTCCACGCCATCCATCATTCTTCGAAGGCGCTCGACTGGATCGCCGGCTCGCGCGCGCACCTCGTAGAGGACATCGTGGTGCGCGGATTCATTCTGATTCCGATGATGTTGATCTTCCCCCACGAGATCAACGTGGCGTATCTCTTCTTCGTCAACGTGCATGCGACGTGGACCCACTGCAATTTCGGACCGACGGTGAAATGGCTGGAGCCGTTCCTGATCCAGGGGCGATACCACCACTGGCATCACACCTCTCAGACCGAAGCGCTAGACAAGAACTTCGCCATCCACTTCCCGTGGATCGACAAGATCTTCGGCACGCACTACCTGCCCAAGGACGGCAGTTGGCCGGAGACCTACGGCCTGCACAACGAGCCGATCCCGGCGGGGTTCATCGCCCAGTTCTTCTATCCCTTCGGGCGAAAGAAGGCGGGCTGAGCGCCGCTAGAAGTTCAGCGACGTCAGAGGCAGGTCCTTGGGCAGTGCCGCGCCCGTGTTGCTCGCCCGCACCAAGCCCAGCGCCTTCATGACCTTGACGCTCATGAAGCCGAAGTCGTACTCCGACTCCTCGTGGGAGAGGCGCAGCAAGGCTGGCGAATGGTGGTGGTTGTTCTGCAGGCAGGCGCTGAAGGTTGCCGTGACCGGCAGCCAGTCGCCGATGTTCATCGCGTTGTCGTGCTCGTCGTTGTAGCGCCGGTAGCCCCATCGCCGGTCGTGGGTCCAGTAGTTCTGGATCATGTTGACCCATAGCGCGAACAGGCGCGTCCCCAGCCACAGCAGCCCCGCGAAACCGAGGTCGCCGACCAGCAGCCAGAGCAGCCCGAAGTTGAAGAACTGCGAGAGCACGAAGTACGCGGGGTGTGAAATCAGGCGAAACGAAGGCGACTTGAGGATCTCGTCGTTGGCCACGTTGGCCACGCACTGGTAGGGGAAGCAGCAGAGATACATCGTCCGCCAGAAGCCGTCGGAAGAAAGCTTGTTGGGATCGCCGGGGTGATCGGAAAACGTATGGTGAAGCCGGTGGCGGTTGACCCAACTGACCGGATCGACGTAAACGCCGAACGTGTTGTTGAAGACTGTCAGGCTCTTCACGAACCATTCCTTGTACTCGAGCGCGCGATGCGCAATCCCCATGTGAATGACCGAGGACAGGTACAAGCCGGCGACGAACCAGCAAGCGAGCAGGTACGCCGCGCCTACGACCAACCCTAGCCACGGACCGAGATGAGCCGGCGCGAAATACAGGCACGCGGCCCCATAGGCGAGCAGCAGCAGGTAGCCGACGACGTTGTAGACCCGCACGATGATCCCCTTGAGAAGTTCTTGGCGATGAATTCTAGTAGCGGTGAGAATCAACACCAAGAAGAAGAGGAACACCGATGGCTCACGGACCGCTGCCCGCGTCGCGTGACAACGCGCTCGCCAAGATCCCGGTGGTTCTGGTCGGCGATGCGGGGCCGACGAAGACACGCAGCATCGCGCCGCCCGCGCGCAGTGACTCCGAACCTTATCGCGCCTACAAGCCGCGGCCCTTCACGCGCGAGGAACGCGACAAAGTCACGGTCCTGTTCGGCGGCCTGCACTGGCGCGCCGAACGCGTCATCCAGGGCGCGATGGAGAACCTTGGGCTTCGCACCGAAGTCCTGCCGACGGCGACGCGCGACGATCTTCTCTTGGGTCGCGAAGTCGCCGACATCGGGCAATGCTGTCCGACGAGCTTCACGACCGGCAATCTGGCCAACTATCTGCGCGGCAAAGCGAGGGACCTCGGCGCCGCTGAAGTAACCGAGCGCTACGTTTACGTGACCGCGGGCTCCTGTGGCGCGTGCCGCTTCGGCCAGTACCATCAGAGCTACGAGCTCGCGCTGCGCAATTCCGGCCTCGACTCCTTCCGCATGTTTCTGCTCGGGCAGGACGGGCTCGACCAGGGGGCCGCGGCCGGCGGCGGGCTCGACCTCAACCTGCCGTTCACGCTCGGCGCGGTGTGGGCCATCGTGCTCAGCGATGTCGTGCAGGATCTCGAATACCAGCTGCGCCCATACGAGCTGCGCAAGGGCGACACCGAAAAGGCCGCGCGCGAGTCGATCGAGTATCTACACGAGATATTCCGCAAGCGTCCCGCACGCGGCACGAAGTGGAGCTCGATCGCGTGGCACCTAGCGACGCCGTATTTCGTCAACGCCATGAAAGAGGTCCGGCGGCGCTTCGACTTAGTCGAAGTCGACCGCTTGCGCGTGAAGCCGCTCGTCAAGATCACGGGGGAGTTCTACCTGCAGACCGTCGAAGGCGAGCCGAACTACAACATCCACCGCTGGCTCGAGGCGGAAGGCGCCGAGGTCTACCCGGCGGCGATCACCGTCTGGCTCGACTACCTGATGCGCCTCGCCGGACAGGAATTCGAGGACCACATCGGCATCGAGCGCAACGCGCGGCTCAAGCTCTTAGGTATCCGCACCGGCCAGGCGCTCCTGCGCTGGACGCACGACCGCATGCGACGCGCGCTCGGCGGCACGCCGCGCTCACTGCCCGACCAGTACGAGCTGCGCCGGCTCGCCGCGCCGTACTACAACAGCCGGCTGAACGGCGGCGAAGGCGACATGCTGATCGGCAAGGCGCTGTGGGCTTATCACGAGCGGAAAGCCCACATGACCTGCGAGCTCTCGCCGTACTCCTGCATGCCGAACACGATGAGCATCGGAGCGATGGCGCAGGTCAGGGGCAAGTACCCCGACTTGCTCTATGCGCCGCTCGAGATCAAAGGCGACGCCGAAGTGCATGCGCTATCGCGCTGCCAGATGATCCTCACCGAGGCAAAGAAGCGGGCGCAGAAGGAATACGACGAGGTTCTGGAGCGCACCGGCAAGACCGCGGCGCAGCTCAGGGAACGGGAAGAGCAAGGAATGCGACGCGCCACCTTTCGTGTGCCGCGGTACGGGGTGGCGGGGACGGCGGCCAACTACGCGCTGCATCTCTCGCGATGCTGACCGTCGGGCTCGATATCGGCTCGACCACGGTCAAGGCGACGGCCGTGGCCGACGGCAAGGTGCTGTGGCAGCACTACGCGAGACACAACACGAAGCAGGCCGAGATGGTGCTCGACTTCCTCGCGCGCATGCAGGCCGAGTGCGGCTTGCAAGCCGGGCGTGACCGCGTGTTCGTCACCGGTTCCGGCGCCGGCACGATCGCTCCGCACATCGGCGCGCGCTTCGTCCAGGAAGTGGTCGCGGTCGCGGCCGCGGTCGAGAAGCTGCACAGCCAAGTCAGCTTCGTCTCCGAGCTCGGCGGCGAGGACATGAAGACGCTGTTCTTCACCGCCTGTGGCGACGGCAAGACCAAACAGATTTACATGCAGTCGGCGTGCAGCGGGGGTACCGGCACCTTCATCGAGAAGACCGCGCGCAAGCTGCAGATCGAACCGCAACGCCTTGCCGGCATGGGTTACGACGGCTACACGCTGCACAAGATCAGCTCGAAGTGCGGCATCTTCGCCGAAGCCGACTCCAACACGCTGGTCAAGGCCGGCGTGCCGGTCGAGGAGATCATCGCGAGCCTCTACGAGGCCGTCGTCTACCAGAACCTCGCGACGCTCACCAAAGGCAACACGCCGATGCCGCAGGTGCTGCTCCTGGGCGGCCCGAACCTGTTCTTCAGCGGCCTGCAGGAAGCTTGGCGCCACCATCTCGGCAAGCTATGGCGCGAGCGGCACATCGAGGCGGACCCGATCGAAGCGGTGCTGGTGCCGAAGGAGGCCCTCTACTACGCGTGCCTCGGCTGCATCGAAATCGCCGCGGGCGAGGCGCCGGCGACCGGCGCCTATTCGGGCGACGAAAAGCTGAGGTGGTGGATCGAGAAAGGCCAATGGGAAGCGAAGGCGAAGGAGGGGGCGAAGGGCCTAGTGCGCGATGCCGCCGACCTCGAGTGTTTCACCCGCGACTACGCAGCGCATGCGCCGCAATTCTGCCCTTCGGTGGACGCGACGCAGCCGGTGCTGGTGGGCTGCGACTTCGGCAGCACGACGGCCAAGGCCGTGGTGACAAGTCGACCCGGCGAGCTGCTCGCCAGCATCTACGTGCAATCGAAAGGTAATCCGATCGAGGACGCGAAGGCGCTGCTGCGCGAGCTGCGCGCTCGCGGGTTCACGCGCATCGGTGCGCTTGCGCTCACGGGTTACGGCAAGGATCTGCTGAAGGACATCCTCGGTGCCGACGTCGCCATCGTCGAGACCGTGGCGCACGCGACGGCCGCGCTGCATTACTTTCCAGACGCCGACGTGATCTGCGACGTCGGCGGTACCGATGTCAAAATCATGATCCTCCGCCAGCGCACGGTCGCCGATTTCCGCCTGAACTCGCAGTGCTCCTCGGGCAACGGCGCGTTCCTTCAGGGCGTGGCCGAGCGCTATAACGTGCCTCTCGAGCAGTACGCCGAGCAAGCTTTCCGCGCCAAGGCGATCCCGGCACTCGCCATGGGCTGTGGGGTCTTCCTGCAGTCGGATATCGTCAACCAGCAGAGGAAGGGCTGGTCAGCCGAGGAGATCATGGCCTCGCTCGCGGCCGTGCTGCCGCTGAACGTCTGGGTATACGCCGGACAGCTGCAGAACTTGGCCGCGGCCGGCCGCAAGTTCGTGCTTCAGGGCGGCACCCACCGCAACCTCGCGGTGGTGAAGGCACAGGTGGATTTCATCCGCGCGAAAGTGCCCGACGCCGAAATCGTCGTGCATCCCTACTCCGGCGAGGCGGGCGCGATCGGCGCGGCGCTGTGCGCCGGCGATTGGCTGAAGTCCGGCTCGACGTCGCGCTTTCGCGGCTACGACGTGATCGAGGCCCTCGAGTACACGAGCACGACCAACGAGCACACCACGTGCAACTGGTGCCCCGTGAGCTGCAAGCGCACCTTCATCGACGTGCGCCTGCCCGACGGCCAGGGTCGTCCGTGGAGCAAGGTGCCGCTCGCCCCGGGCTCCGAACGCGTGATCAGCGGCAACTCGTGCCCAAAGGGGCTGCTCGAGGACGTCAACGAGATGCGCGTCGTGAAGAAGAAGATGGAGGCCGTCAAGGATGCCCACCCCAACACTGCTGAAGTGGTTCGCGAAACCGCTTTCCGCCGCGTCAAGGCAAGCAGCTGAGGCGAAGCCGAAGCCGCGCGCCGAGCTGCGCGTCGGCATCCCTCGCGTGCTCAACCTCTGGTCGACGCACCAATTCTGGGTCGGTTTCTTCGAGGTACTCGGTATCGAGGCGCGCCGGCTCGAGTTCTCTTCCGACAGCTCGGAAGAGCAGGCGCGCCAGTTCGGTAAAGGACGCGGCACGGTCGACTGCTGCTATCCGGTGAAGTGCATGAGCGGCCATTACGGCGAGCTCCTCGCGCGCGACCGGCACCACAAGATCGACCTGCTGTTCTCACCGATGATCTACTCGCTGCCTTCCTACTTGAACGGCCACGTGCTCGCGTCCCTCGCGTGCCCGCGAGTCATGGCGGCACCGGAGAACATCAAGGCCGGCTTCCTCAAGGAGAAGGACGTGTTCGCCGAGCACGGCGTTCGCTACGTGGCGCCGCTCGTCTCGCTGGGCGACGCGCCGCTCGTGCCGAAGCAGCTCTATGCAGCCCTTTGCGACGTGCTCCCGGGTCTCACGCTCGCGGAGACGCGGCGCGCCGTGGAGGCCGGATATCGTGCGCTCGAAACTTTCGGTGCCGACCTGCGCTCCCGCGCACGCGCGGTGCTCGCGCGCTGCGCGGCCGCCGACAAACCCTGCGTGCTGGTTTTGGCGCGTCCTTATCACATGGATCCCGGCATCGGACACGAGATCGAGGTCGATCTGCAGGCTTACGGTTACGCGGTGCTCTGGACGCAATACCTGCCCACCGACGCCGACCTCCTCGACTGGATGTTCCGCCCCGACGTCGAGGCGGGACACATCCGGTCGCCACTCGACCTCGCCGATGTCTGGCCATCCTCGTACAGCGCGAACACCAACGAGATCCTCTGGGCCGCCAAGTTCGCAGCGCGCATGCCGTGGGTCGCCTGCGTGGTGCGCCTGTCGAGCTACGAGTGCGGC
>Ga0207675_100006696_pt1 | contig 10900 bp, 10 predicted proteins | sample KBSSwiS42_FD_184305 | JGI IMG/M metagenome (GOLD analysis project Ga0207675, IMG submission 184305) | Switchgrass rhizosphere microbial communities from Kellogg Biological Station, Michigan, USA - KBS Switchgrass S4-2 (SPAdes) (version 2) | ecosystem: Host-associated > Plants > Roots >...
GCTGACAGGCACTTAGATGAAGTTTCAGGCCAGGTAGTTGGTCAGTCATTCGCATCGGCCGGCGCGACCAATTGAGCCGGTTTATGGCCGAAAACCGCTAGGTGCAGGCGGAGGTAATCATCCCACGTGTCCATGTCCTGTGCAACGAAGGGCGACTCGACCGGCAGCCGCAAGACCTCTTGCCGGCGGCTCGCGAAAAATCTGCGCAGACCTGCCTCCTCTCCCAGGCTCATGAGTTCATGACGATAGGCGAGATCGATCAAGACGGGATGTCCACCCTTTCCCTCGAACTCGGGCTGAATCAGCTTGTGACCGGTGCGCCAATGCTCGATCAGCGACCGAATGATAGATGAGGAAACACCGGGATGATCGACGGGTGTGATCAGCACCGCTTTCGCCGCTGGAGAAATCGCGCCAACCCCAAGTTCGATCGAGGAACTCATCGCGGCGTCTGGATTCGGATTCATAACAAACTTGACAGGAACTGAGTTGAGAGCCTCCTGAATACGGTCAGCGCGATGTCCGATCACGACGATGATCTCTTCGATTCCTGCCGCACGGAGGTTGCCGACACATGATTCGATCACGGTTTGGTTGCCAAACGGAAGGAGAGGTTTGAACTTACCCATGCGACGCGAACGGCCAGCCGCCAGAATGATTGCCGCGATGTCGTGCACGCATCGAAGTTAACCACAAAGACACGAAGGCATAAAAGAAGGCTCAACGTTTCGTGGTCTTTGTCTCTTGTGGGTTAGGGCGTGCGCAACGCTTCAAGCGCGCGAATGGTGTATTGGCGCGCCATCTGTTTGCGCCATTGATAAACGAAGTCCGTATTGTCCAGTGGCCGCGCTTTCACGTAAGCAGCCTCGGCGGCGGCGTTAATATGTTCGTACTCCAGCGGCTTTCCGATCAAAGCTTGCGCGGCCTCATTGACTTGGATCGGTGACGGGGCAATGCCGCCGAGGACGATCTTGGCGTCGGTCACAGTCAGCGCCGCTGGGGGGGAGGCCCGACCATCAGAGGGGTCGGCGTCATATCGCACGTACGCAGCTACTCCTAACACGGGGAAGTCGAACGCCCCTCTGCGCCGCAACTTCTGATACGACGCTCGCCAGCCATTCGTCGGCGGCAAGTGAATGTCGACGAGCAACTCATGCGGACGCTTGTTCATGTAATCGATGCCGTCGTCCCTGTAGAACTCGCGCGCCTCCACCATGCGTTCACCGCTGGTCGAGACAAGGCGAAACTTCGCCCCGATGGCCACCATGACCGGAACGAGATCGCTGGACTGCACGGCCCAGCATTTTGCGCTGCCTGGCGCCACCCAGCACACATCGCCGTCTTTCTTCAGACAGAAGTTGATCGCCTTTCGCCATTCGTAATTCTGATCGTAGTAGTTGCAGCGGGTGTCGAGCAGGAGGTTTCCGCCAATCGTACCCATGTTGCGCAGAATCGGTGTCGAGATCGTGCGCGCGGCTGAAGCAATCACGGGATAATCACGCTTGATGATTTCGTTCTCGCAGATCTCAGTAAGCGTTACCGACGCTCCAATTACCAACCCCCGACACCCGACACCTGACACCTGATTGAGTTCCGGCACGCGCATGACCGAAATCACCGTCTTCGGCATCTGCTGCCGGCGCTTCATGTTCGGATACAGATCAGTCCCCCCCGCAACGAACTGCGCTTCTGGCCCAACGTCCGCGACAATTTTCACCGCCTCCGCGACGGTGCGCGGCACGCGATAATCAAATTTGGGAAGTCGCATCATGCGAAATCAGTTTACTTGGTGGTCGAAGGTTTCGCCACGTCGCGTCGCACGTACAACAACAAATCAACTCCGGGCCGGAGGGTAAAACCTCCTCCAGGATTTCGATCCGGGAAGATGCGCGGATCATTTAGCTTGCTTGAATCGATCTGTTGATACTGTTCGCCGAAGGTCGCTTTGATTTCTTCTTCCTGTCCGGTTTGGCCGATGATGACCGGCTCGCTCGTCGTCACAACTTTCCCGTAGTAGCCCACGCGTTTGTAATCCCGAAAGTACCAGGGCAGCGGCCAGTACTCGGGCGACACGATCGCAACGCCCGTGTCGTAACCGGTCTTCATCTGGTTCGCCACGTGGTCGATTTGCTCGAGCATGACAAGTGTCTCGCGGCGCGTGTGGGCATAGACGTAGACGTACTTATCATCGTCGTAGTGCACGAAATTCAGTTGGTACATTTGGTAGCCGCAAAACGCGACAAAAAGAATCGCCGGCGCGAGAAAGAACCACGGCTGCTGAAACTCTCGCAGCTTCCGGTAAAACACTTCGAGCGCGTAACCGCTAATTAGCGCGAGCGGCACAATGAAATTCAGCGTGATCCAGGGCGTTTTGTAACCGACAAGTGAGTAAGCGGCGAGGAGTCCGAACGCGAACTGCGCGCTGAAGACGGCGAAGCGGTTGTCCGCGCGCCAAATGGCTATGAGCGCGCCGATTCCACCCAAAAATATCAGCAGTCCTTCTTCCTGAATCAACCAAACAAGATATTGTGACCACGGGTGCTCATGTTCGTGAGTCCGCTTGCGCCACAAACTCAAAGTCAGCAACGCGTCATTCACGCCTTTCGGGTAATTCGTGAAGAATGATGAGTAGAACAGCACGTTGACGACGATGAAGACTGTAAACGCCATCAACGCGACAGTCGCCACTGAAATTGGGCCACCAAAGCGTTCGAGAAAACCTGCCGATTCCGCTTTGCGATCGGATGCTCGCCCTCGCAATTTGCCGCGCACCCAGAAATAAGCGGTTGTTGTCACCAGGGCAATCAGCAGCACCGGCCCGTTGATGATCCAGGTCTCTTTCGTGGCGGTCATCAACGCCGTGGAGATCGCGGCGAGAATCAAATACACGCTAGCGCCGCTGTCGTAGTATTTCAGCACTGCGACGATGATCCCGAGCGTAAAGAACACGAACAACGATTCGTGAATGAAGTAACGCGACAGGTAAACCGCGCCCGGCGAAATCGCTATGAGAGCGGCCGCCGACAGCGCGCCGATGCCTCCCAATCGCTTGCGCAGCATCAGTGCAAGCAGAATTGTGGCAATGCCAAACGCCACTGTAACGAGACGGATATTGAAGGTGGTGAGGCCGTACTTGTCGCGTGCGGTCACGCCGCCAAGAAACCGCGCGACCCACGGAATAATTGCGGCGAAGTAATACACCGTAGGGCCGTGGTAGTTGTTCGGATCGTATGTGTACGTGCCGTTGCGCACGAGCGACACGAGAAAGTTCCCGTTTACGCCTTCGTCGTGATGCAATGGTACCAACGAAAGATAAACGAATCGCAGAAGTGCTCCGACGACGATAATCGCGGCCGCGCAGATTTGCCATGCACGCTCGGACAACTCACCGTTATGGTGATCAAGGCCAACGGCGCTCGCTTTCCGCGGCGGCGACTTCTTATTTTGTGATTTTGTAGAGGTGGTAGTCACCAACGTTTGCGACTTCCGGATACGCCGAGAAAAATGCGACGTTCGGATTCTCGGTTGAAAACTCGTGTGGACCGATCACAACATAATCGACTCTATATTTCGCGAGCAAGGCGGCAGCAACGCCTGACCCGGCATAGATTTGTTTTATCTCCTGTTCGCGCGGTCCGTATTCCAGCCCGTGGGTCCAGATGTGACCGGGATAGCCCATGATCGACTTGCGTCCAGTCAAAAACACGGGCGTGTTATGGATCGGTGCATGCAGAATTGTGGCGGTCGGCGGCGTCTTATCCTTGATTGATTCAGCAAAGGCTACACCGTCGCGATCGAATTCGCCGTAGTGCCCTTGTTGAAGAAGGAGTGGAACGAGGTCGAGCGTGCCGGCAAGTGTCATCATCACCAGCAGACTCGCCGCTAACACTTTTTGGCCGACATGCTGTTCCCATAAGCGCGCCAGTAGCAGCGCGACAATCGGCGCCGAGACGATCCACCAGTAAAAGAGCATCTTGATGTTGTCCCAAACCCACGGCGCGAGCTTCACGAAATTAGGAACGAAGAACGCAAGCGTGAATGGCAAGTAAAAGAGGAGCAGTCGGCGGGAAACCAGGTAATCATCCGGCTTCCAAACCAGCGCGATCACCAGCAGCGGAATAAACAGGCCGGTGTTCTTGAACCAAAACCACGCGACATATGGCAGGCGTTGAAACCACTTGCGGAACGGTGGCACTGTCTCGATTGGTTGCGAGCCGGCCGGCTTCGAGCCAAACATTTCCTGCTGATCGCTGTCCCAACCGAACTGCCACGCGATGAAGCTCTGCGTCTTGATCGCACTCTTGTGCGTTGACCAGAGAACTTGCGGTCCTCCGACAATGATTGCGGCGACAAAGAAGCAGAGCCACAGCCGCATGTGTGGCCACGGCAAGAAAAAGTAAAGGTTGACCATCACTCCAATGACCAAAGCGACAAACACAACTTTGATCCAGAGCGATCCGACGGCTTCGTAATTCGCCGCAAGTAGAAACACGATTACGCCTACCAGAATCGCTAAGCCGTACACACTCCACGCACGCCAATAGATCCACGGCACCAGGAACGCGGCGACCATTAACAGCGTGAGAAAGCTATGCGCATGAATCAAAGGCAGCAGCCCCGCGATGATGCCGGCGGCGATCATTTTGCGGACGCGGAGATGGGGAGACGCGGGGACACAGAGATCGTTTTCGGATATCTTCTTGACCGATTTCTTCCCCGCGTCTCCCTGTCTCCGCGTCTCCGCGTCACTCAGGGCCGTCCACCAGAGCTGGATCACGATCACCGCCAACGGAATGCCTAGCAAGAACCCGCGCTGCGTTAGTAGCAGACTGGTGATCGAATTTCCCCACCGCCATGCTTTTTCTATCTCTGGCAGGATGGTGTACGAATGCGTCAAGCGCTTCAGCACCTGGTAGACGCCGCCATCGACTCTCCCGACATCGCCCCACAGCATCACCCAGCCAAAACCGCCATTCAGCAGAATGAGCAGCGGCGTGATGATGGCCGCGGTGCGATTGCGCACGAGTTTCTGCGCAAAACGATGAACTACGCCGACGAGCGCAACGGCGATGACGTAATTTTCGATGAACAGCGAGCCGCGCAGACTCGCGCCGGCACGCACGAACATCGCCGATACAAAATCAGTGATGAATGGATAAGTGAAGCGCACCCCGGCGAACGTGGGATCTTCCGGCGGAAAATTCTGGCCGTAAGCGAAGCGCGTAATAACGCTCAGATGAAACGGCAAGTCTCCAAAATTATTCAGGACACCGGTCGCGATTCCATCCGCGTCTTCCAGCAGCGCGCGGCGAAAGATCAGCCACATTGCAATTGCAAACCCCGCATAAAAGAGAAAGTAGATGAAGTCCCATCGATTCGGACGCGTGCTGGCGCGGCTGATCGCCCGCAGCGCATGATTGAGTTCGTTGTTAATTCGGTCGCGATAGGATTTGCGCGTAAGCAGAAAGAGCGGCCCGGCAGTTACTAACGCAGTCAGCACTAACGTCACTGTGTATAACCCGAGCACGAGCGCCAACAGAAAACCAATCAGGCCCATCAGCGCGAATCCGATGCACGAGCCGGCACACAAACGCGAAGCGAGCGGCTCGTCCTCTTCAAACATGTAAGTGAGAACGTAGCCGCTCGCAATGGCGATTAGCGTTAGCAGCAGGCTGACAAGCACGGCGTCATCTTAACAGATGGAGATGCATCGGTGAGTTTTCTGTAGCCCAGGCGTTCACGCCTGGGTTAGGAAATTCTTTGGTTGTTCGAATCTCCCAGACGTAAACGCCTGGGCAGCGGAAAACGGGCCCAGCAACAGTGGGCCATTAAACGCTCATGATTTCTTTTTCTTTTGATTTAGCCAGCTCGTCGATTTTTCCGATGTGGATATCGGTGAATTTTTGAATCTGTTCCAAGCCGTCGCGCTCAGTGTCTTCCGAGATGTTCTTATCTTTCAGCATCTTCTTCAGCTTATCGTTTTCATCGCGGCGAATGTTGCGAATAGCCGTGCGATGCTCTTCAGCAATTTCGTGGATCTGTTTCGCGAGCTGCTTGCGGCGTTCTTCGGTCAGCGGTGGAATCGGAATGCGCACGAGCTTTCCATCATTCGATGGGTTCAAACCCAGGTCGGCGCCGCGGATAGCCTTTTCGACATTGCCGAGTTGCGTCGGATCCCATGGCTGCACAGTCAACATCTGCGGTTCCGGTGCATGCACTGATGCCATCTGATTGAGTGGCGTTGGTGTGCCGTAATAATCAACCGACACGCTATCCAAAAGGCTGACGGACGCGCGACCGGTACGGACCGTGGCGAGCTTGCGCTTGAAGTCCTCGATCGCGCTTTCCATGCGCGGCCTGGTCTCTTTGATGACGTCTTTGTCGTTCATGGCGGCGTGAATAGTAAATGGTAAATGGTGAATAGACAAACGCCGTTCTGACGCTCTATTTACGATTTACGATTCACGATTTACTTGGCTTTTCGAAGCAAACAAGCGTGCCCACACCGGGTTCGTTTCGCACCACCCGGGCGATGTTTCCGGCTGTGCGCATGTTGAAGACAATGATCGGAAGGTTGTTGTCACGGCAGAGAGAAATCGCGGAAGCGTCCATCACCCGCAGATGCTTTTCCAGCACTTCCTGAAACGTGATGCAATCGAAGCGAGTGGCCGTGGAATCCTTCATCGGATCTGCCGAATAGACGCCGTCGACTTTGGTGCCCTTGAGGATTGCGTCCGCTTTGATTTCGAGGGCGCGCAACGCCGCCGCCGAATCGGTTGAAAAAAAAGGATTGCCGGTGCCGGCCGCAAGAATGACGACGCGACGCTTTTCGAGATGTCGAATTGCGCGACGGCGAATGAAAGGTTCCGCAAGTTGTGGGATGTTGATAGCTGACAGGACACGCGTGTGGATGCCGATTTTTTCGAGGGCATCCTGCAATACCACGGCGTTCATGACCGTTGCCAGCATGCCGATATAATCCGCTGAAGCCCGGTCCATGTTGCCGGCGCTGACGGATACGCCGCGGAAAATATTTCCGCCACCCACTACGACAGCGATCTGAGTGCCGAGTTCGTGCGCTTGCTTAATCTCTTCGGCGACTGAGCGCGCGACGTTGACGTCGATCCCGAATGATTGCTCACCAAGCAGCGCTTCGCCGGAAAGCTTTAGCAGCACCCGGCGGAACGGAAGGGAATTGTCGTCTGACATCAGTTTCTAGTTTCTAGTTTCGAGTTTCTAGTTCGATATGAGTGCGAGCATTTAACTCGAAACTCAAAACTTGAAACTCGAAACTGGATTTACGCGCCCGCGAGTTTCGCGACCTCGTCGCCGAAGTCGTCGTCGCGTTTGGCGAGACCTTCGCCCATTTTGTAGCGAGCGAAGCGGCGAATACTAATCTTCTCGCCGGTCTTCGCAACCTTTTCGGTCAGCAACTCGCCGACAGTCGTCTCCGGCGCTTTGATGAACGGCTGGTCAAGCAAAACGAATTCCTCGTAGAACTTGTTCAGGCGGCCTTCGACAATCTTGTCGATCACCTGTGCAGGCTTGTTCGCGTTTTTCGGATCATTCTTCGCCTGCGCGTGCGCGATGTCGCGCTCTTTGTCGAGCACGCCGGAAGTGACTTCATCACGAGACACGTAACGCGGTTCAGCCGCGGCGATGTGCATCGCGATGTCCTTCACCAATTGCTGAAACTCTTCGCCGCGCGCGACGAAGTCCGTTTCGCAATTCACTTCGACCAACACTCCGACCTTCCCGCCCATGTGAATGTACGAACCCACCACACCTTCAGCGGCGACGCGTCCTTCTTTTTTCTTCGCCGACGCGAGACCACGCTCGCGCAAAATTTCGTTGGCACGCTCTTCGTTGCCATCGGCTTCAATTAGCGCCTTTTTGCACTCCATCATTCCGGCGCCGGTTTTCTCGCGCAGCGCTTTGACCGCTGCTGCGGTTACTTCTGCCATGATTGCTTATCTGCTCCTCTTTATTTCATTAAAACGCGCAGCCCGGCGGATGTCCGCTTTCGGAAGGCTGCGCTCGCCGATTGACTTAAATCTTGTTCAGATTAACTTGCGGCGACGACCTCCGCATTCTCTGGTTCTTCCGATATCGTTCCGGCATCAGGGGTGTCTGACGAGGTGGCTTCGGTTGAAGGCTCTTCGTCGGACGTAGTTTCACCGGCGCTTTCGGCTTCGATCGTTTCCGCCGCTTCAGATCGTTCTTCGCCGCCTTCTTCTGAGCTGCCGCCCGTCGCTCCACCCTCGGTCAGCATCTGCTGTCCTTCCAGAACCGCGTCAGCGATTCGGGAAGCGAACAGTCGCACAGCGCGCAGCGCGTCGTCGTTGCCTGGGATGACATAATCGATGCCTTCCGGCGAGCAATTCGTGTCGACAACGGCGAACACCGGAATGCCGAGTTTGTTTGCTTCCGCAACTGCGATCTCTTCTTTGCGCACGTCAATCACGAAGATCGCATCGGGCAGACGGTTCATGCTTTTGATGCCCGACAGCGTCTTGTCGAGCCCCTGACGTTCGCGATCGAGTTTGATGCGCTCTTTCTTCGTTAGCTTCTCGTACCGACCATCAGTCTGCATTGCTTCGAGATCTTTCAGCCGCTTGATGGACTTCTGCACAGTTTGAAAATTCGTGAGCAGGCCGCCCAGCCAGCGTTGATTCACATAATACTGGCCGGCGCGTTCCGCTTCTTCGCGAACCGCATCCTGTGCCTGACGTTTCGTGCCAACGAACAGCATCATCTTGCCGCGATCTTCGGCCACCATGTTGCTGACGGCCGCGAGTGCGTCGCGAAACATCTTCTGCGTCTTTTGCAGATCGATAATGTAAATGCCGTTGCGTTCGCCGAAAATGTATTCCTTCATTTTCGGATTCCAACGGCGGACCTGGTGGCCGAAGTGAACACCGGCCTCCAGCAATTCTTTCATCGTAACGGTTACCAAACTACTCTCTCCTTGTTAATTGGTTTATGTACTCGCCGCGATTGCGTCCCGACGATCGGGACAACCAATCCAAATCGCGACAATGGACTTTTTCAAATCTGAGATCTCAAATTTGAGATTTGAAATCTGAGAATTACCTCTTCGAGAACTGGAAGCGTTTGCGCGCGCCCTTCTGTCCGTACTTCTTGCGCTCTTTGATGCGCGGATCGCGCGTCACCAGTCCGGCCTGTTTCAAGGTCGGCCGCAATTCGTTGTTGTATTCAATCAACGCGCGCGTGATGCCGTGACGTATTGCCCCGGCCTGTCCGGCCGGCCCACCACCGGCGACGTTTACGACCACGTCGAATTTGGCCGCGGTCTCAGTCAAATTCAGCGGCTGCCGAATAATCATTCGCAGCGTCTCGTTCGGGAAATAAGCTTCGAAAGCTTTTCGATTGACCCGCACATCGCCGCCGCCCGGCCGCAAATAAACTCGAGCGGTCGAAGTTTTCCGACGCCCGGTTCCATAGTATTGAATATCTGCCACGTCTTAAATCCTTTGTCTTATTTTTGAGATTTGCGGGAAGGAAGTTCGAAGGTCGTCGGTTGCTGCGCCGCGTGAGGATGTTCGGCGCCTGCATAGACTTTTAACTTCTTGGCCATTGCGCGCCCAAGTTTCGACTTGGGCAGCATTCCTTTCACCGCGAGTTCGATCACGCGCTCCGGGTGTTGCGCAAACATTTCCGTCACTGACTTCTCGCGCAGACCGCCCGGATACAATGTGTGCCAGCGATAGACTTTGCCGGTTGCCTTCGACCCGGTGAAGACCGCCTGGCGCGCGTTTACAACGATTACGTGATCGCCCATATCGAGAAACGGAGTCCATTGCGGGTTCCGTTTGCCACTGAGGATTTCTGCGACTTCGGACGCGAGATGCCCGACCGTTCTGCCAGCGGCATCCACGACGTACCACTTCCGATTTTGAGCCAGACCAGCGCCGCTGGGAAAGTAAGTTGACATAGATAAGTCCTTCTATTTTGAGTGCCTAAAAGGCGAACGGCTAGAATACGAACCGGTCTTGCCAATGTCAAGCGCACTTGCCCGCGAATTTGCACGTGATTCGCGTGATCTTCGCTTCACTTTTCAAACGGCGTGCTGCTACTATCTTGCCACTGATCGCGGACAGATGATTCATCCTTCGTCCCTCCGCCTTCATCCTTGCTTTCGCCGGCGTAGCTCAGTTGGTAGAGCAACTGATTTGTAATCAGTAGGTCGGGGGTTCAAGTCCCTTCGCCGGCTCCAAAACTTCTTTCTCACCTCTACGAAATTTCGCGGCCTGGCGCGCTTGCAAATCGCATTCGCGTCAGTTAGAGTTACGAGTTTGCGGCTGGGGCCGGAGTGCGCGCTGTGACGGGCTGGAAGAGATTCTCACCGGGTCCATCCGCGTTTAATCAATCGGACAGGCAGGGGTGGTCGAGTGGTTAATGGCACCGGGCTGTAAACCCGGCGGGCTTCACTGCCCTACGTAGGTTCGAATCCTACCCCCTGCACCATTGAGATTTCAGATCTCAAATTTGAAATTTCAAAGTTGGGCGGGTGTAGCTCAGTTGGTAGAGCATCAGCCTTCCAAGCTGAGGGTCGCGAGTTCGAGTCTCGTCGCCCGCTCCAAAGTAACGCAAATCGGTAATTTGCGTTTGAGACTTGAACGGATGAGCAAGTTAACAACTTGTTCTACATCGGCCCGCGTAGCTCAGGGGTAGAGCGCCTCCTTGGTAAGGAGGAGGTCATGAGTTCAAATCTCATCGCGGGCTCCAGATACGATTTCGTTTAGGGCGGGCGTTGCCCGCCGTTGATGCGAGGCAAAGAAGACACCAATGAGCAAAGAGAAATTTGATCGCAGTAAGCCGCACGTGAACATCGGAACGATTGGTCACGTGGATCACGGCAAGACGACTTTGACGGCGG
>Ga0207675_100006700_pt1 | contig 10889 bp, 8 predicted proteins | sample KBSSwiS42_FD_184305 | JGI IMG/M metagenome (GOLD analysis project Ga0207675, IMG submission 184305) | Switchgrass rhizosphere microbial communities from Kellogg Biological Station, Michigan, USA - KBS Switchgrass S4-2 (SPAdes) (version 2) | ecosystem: Host-associated > Plants > Roots >...
CCGACCGCGACCCCGACGCCACTCGACTATACCGACATGGCGGTGGCGTGCTTCGACTTCGAGTCCGGTCAGATCACGACCGACTCATGCGGTGCGAACACGCTCACCAACAACAACGCGGTGACGTCGGATCCGGACGCGCAGTGGAACGCGTCGAGCGCCCTGTTCGATCTCACGAGCAGCCAATCGTTCTCGTGCACGAATACGGACTGCGCGACGATGAACCTCGGCGGCGCGAACGCGCAGATCACGATCATGTGCTGGGCGAAACGGACCTCGACCACCGACAACCAGTTTGCCGCGATGTTCTCACACGAGCAGGACGGCAACGGCGCGTGGGGCTTCTACAAGAAAGACACTGCCGATGTGTTCGAGGCGGGGATCGGCGACTGCGCGGGTGGATTTACGACCGTGAACTCCGGAACGACGCTGACGGCGGACACCTGGTACCACCTCGCGATGACGTCCGACAACGCAGCGGCCACCGTGCCGAATCCGTTCTCGGTTGCGGCGAACTCGAGCTCGTTCCAGAACGAGATCCTGGCCACCGGCCTCGACCTGCCGACCGCGATGAAGTTCCTGCCCGACGGGCGCCTGCTCGTGTCGGAGCTGCAGGGCAAGATCCGGGTGCTCCAGCCGCCCTACACGAGCGTGGACTCGAGCCCGTTCCTGCAGATCACGAACATCGGCGTGGCCGGGGTTCAGCAGGGGATCTACGACTTCGTCCTCGACCCCAACTTCGCCACCAACCGCTACTACTACGTCTTCTACACGCTCGGGTCGCCCAACCACGATCGGGTGTCGCGGTTCACGGCGAACGCCCTGGCCACCGGCACGCTGCCGGGCAGCGAGCTGGTGCTCTACGAGGACACCAGGGACGCCGACGCCGAGCACCACGGCGGCGCGCTGAACTTCGGCAACGACGGCAAGCTCTACTTCACGACCGGCGAGCACTTCGTCCCGCAGTCGTCGCAGGACCTCACCAACCCGCGCGGGAAGATCCACCGCATCAACGCGGACGGCACCGTGCCGACCGACAACCCGTTCTACGACGGCAGCGGCCCCCACTGGGATTCGATCTGGGCCTACGGCCTGCGGAACCCGTACCGGGCTTCCTACGACAAGCCCAGCGGGAAGCTGTACATCGGCGAGGTGGGCGGGAACACCCAGTCCACCGCGATCGAGGAGCTGAACGTCGGCGCTCGCGGGGCCAACTACGGATGGCCGAACTCGGAGGGCCCGTGTTCCGGCGGATGCACGAGCCCGCTGTACAGCTATCCGCACAGCGGCGCGAACGCCGCCATCACCGGTGGGTTCGTCTACCGCGGCAGCCAGTTTCCGAGCTCGATGCGCGGCAACTACTTCTTCGCCGACTACGCCCGGCACTGGATCAAGCGCATGGTCTTCGACGCGAACGGCAACGTCGCGAGCGTCAACAACTTCGAGCCTCTCAGCGGGAGCCCCACAGAGTCCGCCGGCGACGTCGTCTACCTGACCGAGGGGCCCGACGGCGCGCTCTACTACGTCGACCTCGGATACTCGGACATCTCCGGCACGTTCGGCGTCAGCAAGATCAGGCGCATCAGCTACCTGCAGTCGAATCAGGCCCCGGTCGCGCTCGTCTCGGCAAATCCGTCCTCGGGGCCGGCGCCGCTGAACGTGGCCTTCTCGAGCTCGGGCTCGATGGATCCCGAGGGCCAGCCCATCACGTACTCGTGGGACTTCGGCGACGGCACTTCCTCGACGGCCGCCAACCCCGCGCACACATACACGCAGGCCGGCCGGTACCTCGTCCGCCTGACCGTGTCCGACGGCGTGAACTCGTCGATCTCGACGCCGCTGACCATCAACGTCGGCAGTCCGCCCACAGCGACCATCACCGCGCCGGCCGATGGCCGCATCTTCCGGGCGGGCGACGTGATCACGTACAGCGGCGACGCCACGGATCCGGACGATGGCTCACTGCCGGCCAGCGCATACACCTGGAACATCGACTTCCTGCACGACAACCATGTGCACCCCGGAACGGCGGTCACGGGCGTGAAGAGCGGCAGCTTCACGATCCCGACCAGCGGACACGACTTCGAGGGCAACACGCGCTATCGGATCCAGCTGACCGTCACCGATTCGAACGGGCTCCAATCCGTCAAGTCGGTGACCATCTGGCCGGACAAGGTGAACCTGCCCTTCGACACCTCGCCCAGCGGCCTGACCCTGTTCGTCGACGGTGTCGCGCGCACTACGCCGTTCGTGCTCGACACGCTCGTCGGGTTCAACCACCTGATCGAGGCGCGCGACCAGACCTCAGGCGGCAACAGCTACTCGTTCAGCTCGTGGTCGGACGGCGGGGCGCGGAGCCACACGCTCACCGTGCCCGCCTCGCCGCAGTCGTATACCGCTACCTACACGCTGGCTCAGCAGCCCTCCTCGCTCGCCGGCGCCTGGGGCTTCAACGACGGCATCGGCGGAACCGCCGCCGACGCCTCCGGCAACGGCAACACCGCGAACCTGACGAACGGGCCCTCGTGGGTGGCCGGAAAGCATGGGGGAGCCGTGAGCCTCGACGGCGTCAACGACTACCTGTCCGTGCCGAACTCGGCCTCATTGGACATCTCCGGTAGCGCCCTCACCCTGTCGGCGTGGCTCAACCCTTCGGCGATCTCGGGCGACTCCGTGTTCCTCGGCAAGTTCTGGAACGCCACGATGGCATCGCCCTTCTACCAGTACGGGCTCGAGCTCGACGGAGGCACGGTGCCCCACTTCTACATCGGGACCACGGGCGGGCTCACGGGCGGGGCGGGGACCGCGTTGCCGCTGGGTCAATGGAGTCACGTGGCGATCGTCTTCAACGGGACGCAGGCACTGTTCTACGTGAATGGGACGCTCGCAGCGACGAGGGCAGTCACCGCGAGCATCACCGCGCGAGGGAATCAGCTTCGGATCGGTGCCGACGCGAATACGCAGCAGTTCTACAAGGGCTCGATCGACGACCTGCGCATCTACAAGCGCGCGCTCACCGCCTCGGAGGTCCAGGCCGACATGAACAACGGGCTGTAGGGCTCGCGCCTACCGGACACCCACGTCCAGACCGTCGGACGCCGCCCCCTTGCCGGCCGATCCGGCCGCCAGCCGGAACCCGCCGTACGTGTTCAGCGGGCCCACGAATATCACGGACTCGCCCGAGACGTTGTGGTCGTTGCGAGCGACCGTGGATCCCATCGAGACGCTGACGCGGGCCACGTTGTCGTAGACCTGAGTGTTCACGCTCGCCGGGTCGGCCGACTTGCGCGTGACCTCGATGTAGCCGCACTGCGCGTTGAACGCGCACACGGTCGACGGATACCAGCGGACCGTGTTGTGACGCACGATCGATCCCTGGTCCGCGTACAGCTCGATGCCGCCCGGACGCGTCGTGTCCACGACGTTGTCCTCAAGCAGAGCGCCGTTCGTGCCGCCGTCATACGACGAGAGCGCCTGCGCGTAGTCGTTCGGGCAACCGTTGAAGCTGAAGAAGTTGCCCCGGACCACGGCGTTCCAGCCGCCGGACGGGTCTCCCGGGTCGGCGAACTGGAGCCCATCGGTGTGGTTCCCGCCGACGTCGCAGAGGTCGATGAAGCGATTGTTCTCGACGAGCACGTTGTTGGCCGAGACGAACGCTCCGTCGGAGTCCCCGCCCTGCATCAACGAGTTGCGGATCGTGACGCCCGACGCGTTCAGGCCGAGCCTGGAGTTGCCGCACGTCGCGTTGATGTTCAGGTGCGTGTTGCCGTCGAAGACGACGTTCGTCATCGAGCCGTCGAACTGCGCGCACGTGTTGAACGCGGAGTTCTTGACGGTGACGTTCGAGGCGCCGCTCGTGAACGTGCCTCCCATGCCGGTCATGCCGTCGAGCGTGAACCCAGAGTCGCCAGAGCCGAAGCTGTAGCGCATCGTGGGCGTCGCGCCCGTGGCGGCCCTGATCGTGATCGCCTTGTTCGTGCCCGTCCAGGTGCCGTAGCTGCCCGAGGCGAGACAGATCGTCTGGCCGGCGGTCGCGGCCGACACCTGCGACGCGAAGTTCGACGGGGTGGCGTTCAGATCGCAGCTCCCCGACGGGGGAGGAATCACGACGTCCGACTCGTCGGTGTCGGAGGCGTCTGTGCATCCCGGGTCCGCCGGGTAGTCGACCTTTCCGTCAGCGTCGTTGTCCTGGCCGTCGCTGCAGGCGGCCGCCGGCGGGGGTGGCGGCGGTGGCGGGGCAGGGTCGACGACCTGAAGCTGCTGGCGGGACTCGGCGGTCCGGCCCAGCTGGTCGGTGACGATCAGGTGGGCGTACTTGGTCCCGACCACCTGGAAGCTCCTCGTAAGCGGGTCGCCGGTTCCCCACGGGAACTCGTCGCCACCGGGGCCGTCCGGCCCCTCGTCCTCCCAGTCGAACGAGCAGGGGCTCGCCGCACAGGAACCCGTCCAGTCGAACGTGACCTGCTGGCCCGGGTTCGCCGGGCTCGGGCTGATCGTGAAATCAGCCGTCGGCGCCGGAGGCGGAGGGGGCGGAGGCGGAGGCGGGTCGGATGCGACCTGGACCGTCCAGGCTCGCTCTGCCGGCGAGGCGTCGGTGTTCGAGGCCGAGTCGATGGCCCGCACGTCGAACTTGTGCGTTCCGTTGGCCAGTCCGGCCTGGCTGCGCGGGGAGGAGCACCTGCCCCAGGGGGCGCCGTCGAGACTGCACTCGAACGACGAGCCGCTCTCGGACGAGGAGAAGGCGAAGGTGGCGTCGCCCGAGGTGACCGTGCCGGTGGGGCCGGAGGTGATGGTCGTCTCCGGCGGCGTCAGGTCGAGCGGGGGCGGCTGCTGACCCTTCTTCTTGCCTCGGTTCGTCGGGTCCGTGCCCGCCAGCAGCTCGACGGTGTCCGTGACCCCATCGCGATCGGTGTCCTGACGCCGTGGCGAGGTCTTGGAGCTGCGCACCTCGTAGCCGTCCAACAGGCCGTCGCGGTCCGTGTCCGCCCGGCGTGCATTGGTGTGCGAGCGGCGCTTCTCGTAGCCGTCTGACAGGCCGTCGCGGTCGGTGTCCTTGCGTCGTGGCGATGTTCCTGAGCGGCGCACCTCGTAACCGTCCAGCAGGCCGTCGCCGTCCATGTCCTTGACGCGCGGGTTGGTGTGCGAGCGGCGCACCTCGAACCCGTCGCGCAGTCTGTCTCGATCCGTGTCGGCCCGACGCGGCTTCGTGTGCGAGCGCTTCAGCTCGAAGCGGTTGGTGAGCCCGTCGTGGTCACTGTCGCGTGGCCTGCCGAACGCGTACGGCGGGACAACTGCGACCACTGCCAGCGCCGCGAGTGAGGCCATGGCGGCACGGCTGCACTTGCGGGAACGGACGTCCGGACGGTGACTGAACACGGTGGGTCCCCCTGCTGGTCTGGGCAACGGCGTGGGTTCCCTATCCGCCTGGGAGGCGGAGTGCTCACGCGATGTGGGCGCGGGGAACCCCATCGCGTTCCGAATCGGCCCCGGACGCGCTCGGTCTGAAGCCCTGCAACGACTCGTTCGACGTTTGGCTTACCCTCCTACCAATGTCCGCCAAGCTCAGCTGGGGTACCTCTAAGGCGCTGAAAGGGCAGTTTCCCGGGCGCTGGGAATAGCCGTGACAGAATGCGGCCTCTGCTCTACATGGTCGTAGAGAGGTTTGTCCGAGGCGCCCGCCCGGTTTACGAGCGGGCCGTCCAGGGTGGCCGTCTGCTGCCCGACGGGTTGGTGTACGTCGACAGCTGGGTGGACGAGCGGCTCGACCGCTGCTTCCAGCTCATGGAGACCGACGATCCCGCGCTGTTCGACGAGTGGACCGCTCGCTGGAGCGACCTCGCCGAGTTCGAGGTCGTGCCCGTGCTGGGCTCGGCGGAGGCCAGCCAGCGGGTACTCGGATAGCGGCGCCATGGCCGAGGAGCCGACCGACCTCGCGCAGCATCTCCGCGCCCGCCTCGAGGAGATCCAGGCCCGGCTCGCCGAGCTGGCGAGGCCGCTCGAGCCCGGCTCCGGCATCGGGTTCGGCAAGCGCATCGGCGACGGGACCACCGAGGCCATCACCCGGCGCAACGAGATCGGGGTCGGGAACAGCCTGGTCGTGACCGAGGAGAAGCTCCGGCGAGCACTCGCCAAGGTCGAGGAGGGCACGTACGGGCGCTGCGACCGCTGCGACGGGCCGATCGCCCCGGCGCGGCTCGAGGCAGCGCCCGAGAGCGTGCACTGCATCGACTGCGCTCGCTGACCGGCGCAACCCGCGGGTTAGGCTGGTCCCATGCCCAGGTATGCGCGCAACGGTGACGTCAGCCTCGCGTACGACGTGTTCGGCGAGGGCGAGCGCGACATCCTCGTGACCTTCGGCTGGATCGGGTCGTTCCAGAGCGCCTACGAGCACCCGGCCCATACGCGCTGGCTACGACGGCTCGGCACGTTCGGGCGCGTGATCATGTGGGACAAGCGCGGCACGGGGCTCTCCGAGCGGGTGCCCGCGGACCGCCTCCCCACGCTCGAGGAGCGGATGGACGACATGCGCGTGGTCATGGACGCGGCCGGCAGCGAGCGTGCCGTGGCGCTCGGCATCTCCGAGGGCGCGTCGCTCGGCACGGTCTTCGCCGCCAGCCATCCCGACCGGGTCGCGAGCCTGATCCTGATCGGCGGATTTGCCCGGATGCAGAGAGACGAGGACTACCCGTGGGGCGCGTCCCTCGAGGAGATCGAGGACTTCAACCGGCGCACGGGCGATACCTGGGGCGACAACGCCGGCCTCCTCAAGCTGTGGGCGCCGACCATCGCCGACGACCCCGGCGCGCAGGAGCTCTGGAATCGCACGATGGTGTTCGGCGGCACGCCGGCCACGGCGATCGCCTGGCTGGAGATGGTGCGCGACACCGACGTCCGCGCGACGCTCCCGGCGATAGGAGTGCCGACGCTCGTGCTCCATCGCGTCGACGACCGCATCGTCCCGGTCCAACACGCCCGCTACCTGGCAGAGCACATCCCGGGCGCCCGCTACGTCGAGCTGCCCGGCTGCGACCACCTATGGTGGGTCGAGGGCGACGACATCCTCGACGAGGTCGAATCGTTCCTCACCGGTAGCACCACCGCCTTCGAGCCCGACCGGGTGCTCGCCACGGTGATGTTCACCGACATCGTCGACTCCACCACCCGAGCCGCGGAGCTGGGCGACCGGCGCTGGCGCGAGCTCGTGGAGTCGCACGACCGGATGGTGCGCAACCTGCTGCAGCGCTACCGCGGCCGCGAGGTGAAGACGCTCGGGGACGGCTTCCTCGCCACCTTCGACGGTCCAGGCCGAGCGATCCGGTGCGCGGCCGAGCTGTGCAACGAGGTGCGCTCCGTCGGCCTCCAGGTGCGCACCGGCCTCCACACGGGCGAGGTCGAGCTCGCCGGCGACGACATCACGGGAATCGCGGTGAACATCGGCGCCCGCGTCGGCGCGAACGCGGGGCCGGGCGAGGTGCTCGTCTCGCAGACCGTGAAGGATCTGGTTGCCGGCTCGGGCCTCCACTTCGAGGACCGCGGCGAGCACGACCTCAAGGGCGTCCCCGGCCCCTGGCGCCTCTGGTCGGTGGCGGCGGCCGCCTGATCAGCCGCCGGCGACGGCCGGAAGGATCGTGACCTCGTCGCCGTCCTCTACCGGCGTGTCGAGCCCGTCCAGGAAGCGGATGTCCTCGCCGCCCACGTACACGTTCACGAAGCGGCGCAGGTCGCCGTCCACCGCGATGCGCTCGCGCAGCCCGTCGTAGCGGTCGTAGAGGCCGTCGAGCACCTCGCCGACCGTCGTCGCGCCGTCGACCTCGGTCTCACCGTCACCGCCGGTGACGCTCCGCAGCTGCGTTGGGATCTTGACCAGCACCGCCATCGGCCGCGCAGATTACACAGCGCCGACCGCTTCTCCGGCGAGCGCGTTCTCGAACGAATCGAAGGTCGGCTCGATCTCGTAGGGCGTGAACGTGCCCCGCACGGCGTCGAGCGTCTTCAGCCCGTCGCCCGTGATCACCGCGACGACGCGGTCGTCCGGCCCGAGGTCGCCCCGCTCCGCCACCTTGCGCAGGACCGCCGTGGTGACGCCGCCGGCCGTCTCCGTGAAGATGCCCGTGGTCTGCGCCAGCAGGGCGATCCCCTCGCGGATCTCGTCGTCGGACACGGAGTCGATCGAGCCCGCCGAGCTACGCGCCAGGTCGAGCGCATACGGCCCGTCGGCCGGGTTTCCGATGGCGAGCGACTTGGCGATCGTGTCCGGCTTCACCGGCCGGCACACGTCGCGGCCCTCCTCGAAGGCCCGCGCGACCGGCGAGCAACCGTCCGCCTGCGCTCCGTGGAAGGCCGGCAACTCGCCCTTCAGGAGACCCACGTCCAGCCACTCCTGGAAGCCGCGGGCGATCTTGGTGAAGAGCGAGCCCGACGCGATCGGCGCGACGACGTGGCCGGGCAGCTCGAAGCCGAGCTGCTCGGCGATCTCGAAGGCGATCGTCTTGGAGCCCTGCGAGTAGTAGGGCCGCAGGTTCACGTTCACGAACGCCCAGTCGCGGTCGCCGGAGATCTCCGTGCAGAGCCGGTTCACGTCGTCGTAGTTGCCGCGCACCGCGACGAGATGGGTGCCGTACACGCCCGTGGCGAGCACCTTCTGCTCCTCGAGGTCGGCCGGGATGAACACGTACGAGTCGAGGCCCGCCGCCGCGGCGTGCGCCGCGACCGCGTTCGCGAGGTTCCCCGTCGACGCGCAGGCCACCACCTCGTAGCCCAGCTCGCGCGCCTTCGCGAGCGCCACCGCCACCACGCGGTCCTTGAACGAGTGCGTCGGGTTGGCGGTGTCGTTCTTCACGAACACCTCGCCCACGCCGAGCGCCTCGGCGAGGCGCGGCGCCCGCTGCAGCGGCGTCAGGCCGACCGGAAGGCCAGCCGCCGGCTGGCCGGCGAAAGGCAGGAAGTCCGCGTAGCGCCAGATCGTCTGCGGCCCGGCCTGGATCTTCCTCTTTGCCTCAGCGGGATCGAGCCCGGAGTGGTCGTAGGCCACCTCGAGAGGCCCGAAGCACTGCTCGCACACGTAGCGCGCGTCGAGCGGATAGGTCGTCTCACATTCTTTGCACTGAAGCGCCTGGACTGGCATTTGATGCCCCTTTCAACGTAGAAAGCCTCCGCCGGTGCTGTGACGGAGGCCTTGTCCAGGCGCCCTGTCACATCTCGATGGAATTGGCACCTTTCCCTGCGCTTGACTGCACGCCGGGTGGTTGCCGGGGCTTCATCGGGCCATGTCCCTCCACCCCTCTCGATGCAACGGCAATATGTGCGAGGCAGGATAACACGGGCCAGGGCAAGAACCAGGGCTCTCACTGGGGCGATCGCACGCCGGATGCGCGACGCTCATGAGGTGACCGTGGTCGCGGCCCCTCTCCACCAGATCGACGCGGGCGTGCTCAGCGTCGGCTACGCCCAGGCAGGTCCCGAGGATGGGCCCGCCGTCCTCCTCCTCCACGGCTGGCCCTATGACATCCACGCGTATGCGGATGTCGCGCCGCTGCTGGCCGCCCGGGGCTACCGGTCGATCGTCCCCTACCTGCGCGGCTACGGGACGACGCGCTTCCTCTCCGAGGAGACCCTCCGGAACGGCCAGCAAGCGGCCCTCGCCGTCGACGCGATCGCCCTGATGGACGCTCTCGACATCGACAGGGCGATCGTGGCCGGCTTCGACTGGGGAGCGCGCACGGCCGACATCGTCGCCGCGCTCTGGCCCCAGCGGTGCAACGGGCTCGTCTCGGTGAGCGGCTATCTGATCGGCAGCCAAAGAGCCGGCCAGGTCCCCCTGCCGCCGGAGGCCGAGCAGCAGTGGTGGTACCAGTACTACTTCGCCACCGAGCGTGGTCGGGCCGGCTACGAGAAGTACCGGCGCGAGTTCGCCAAGCTGATCTGGCGGACCGCTTCGCCGAGGTGGAATTTCGACGACGCGACCTTCGATCGCACCGCGGCCTCATTCGACAACCCGGACCACGTCGCCATCGCGATTCACAACTACCGCTGGCGCCTGGGCCTGGCCGAGGGCGAGGCCGAGTACGACGACCTGGAGGAGCGGCTTGCCGAAGCGCCGCTCATCACCGTCCCCACCATCACGCTGGAGGGCGACGCGAACGGTGCCCCTCATCCCAAGCCGGGCGCCTATACCGAGAGGTTCTCGGGCCCATACGCGCACCGGACGATCGAGGGCGGCATCGGCCACAACCTCCCCCAGGAAGCCCCGCAGGCCTTTGTCGACGCCGTCATCGGCGTCGACCCGCATTAGGAAAGGAATCCCATGTCAGACACATCCACCGGCACCGCCCCGCTCACCATCGTTCTGGTCCACGGCGCCTTCGCCGACTCCTCGAGCTGGAACGGCGTGATCGCCCAGCTGCGCCGGGACGGTTATCCGGTGATCGGCGTGGCCAACCCGCTGCGTGCCCTACAGAGCGACGCGCAGCTCCTGCGCGACGTCCTGGACAGTGTGGACGGGCCGATCGTCGTCGCCGGCCACTCCTACGGCGGCAGCGTGATGAGCCAGGCCGCCGACGGCCATCCGCGGGTGACGGCGCTGGTGTACGTGGCCAGCTTCCTGCTGGACGACGGGGAGAGCACCGGCGAGCTGGCCGGGAAGTTCCCCGGCAACGAGCTGGGATCGGCGCTGCGTCCAGTGCCCGTCCACCGTGCCGATGGGCAGACCGTCGACGACTTCTACATTGAGCAGGACAAGTTCCGGCCGATCTTCGCCGCGGACGTGCCGACGGACGTGGCGACGAACACGGCGATGAACCGCACCCGTCCGAGACGCTGCGGGATCTCTCGGTCAGCTTCCCCGGCTCGCTGCGCGAGCTCGACACCCTCGGGCTGCCCGAGCTGCGCCG
>Ga0207675_100006701_pt1 | contig 10888 bp, 8 predicted proteins | sample KBSSwiS42_FD_184305 | JGI IMG/M metagenome (GOLD analysis project Ga0207675, IMG submission 184305) | Switchgrass rhizosphere microbial communities from Kellogg Biological Station, Michigan, USA - KBS Switchgrass S4-2 (SPAdes) (version 2) | ecosystem: Host-associated > Plants > Roots >...
CAGGATTTACATTCAGAGTCAGGGTCACAACAGAGTCGCAACCTTTGGAGCTAACTAATGTATCCTTATAGGTTCCGGCGGCATTGTATGCGTTACCGTTCCAGGTATAGGGCAATTGGTTGTTACAGATCGTTACAGTATCAACTTGCGTCGGGCGACCAAAAAACGTTTGCGCGTATCGCGCCGGCGACAAACAACCTTCCGCAAGGTGACAGCGTTCGCGCCATCGCCAACGTCAACGGCACAACTTACATCGCCACCTACGGATACGGCGTTGAGAAACTTCAGGGTTCACAACGTGCGCTGGTGTGGCCGGAGTCTTCCGCCGACAACCAATTGCGCGAAGTCAGCGCGCTCGGTACCGACGCCAACGGGCGATTAGTGGTCGGCACTGCGAGCGGTGGCATCTTTTTCTGGGACGGAAAGCTCACGAGTACTGATGCGGCGCTCGATAAAGTGAAAGGCGATGCCGTCTGGTCATTCCTCGCCGACAGTGGTGGTTTGTGGGTCGCGAGCGCGCGCGGACTTTATTTCTTAAAAGACGGTCAGCTTCGTGAAGTCGCGCCGGCCGTGAACGCAAAGTCGTTATACCCCAGCGCTGACAATTCGCGTTCAGGATCCGTCTGGTGCGCGACCGTCGGCAGCGGACTCTTACGCGTTGCGCTTGACGATCAATTCGGCGCCATTGTTTCGCGTCTCGACGTCGAACAGGGCTTACCATCGCAACGCGTGTTCGCAGTCATGGCGACGCGGCAATCCGACGGCAGCGAAGAAGTCATCGGCGCTACGAACCGCGGAATTATTCGTTACGAGCCGGGTCCCACGAAACCGACGGTTTTACCTGCACGCATCATCAGCCGTCGTATTCATTCATCAAGTGAGCTGGCCTCGGGGCTGCATCTCGATTACCCGCAGAACAGTCTGCTCCTCGATGTGACGGCGATCAGCAGCCGGACTTTCCCGGAGCAGTTTCAGTATGCGTTTGCGCTGTACGACAGCGCCGGCAAGATTATTCGCCAGAAGCTGTCGCACGACTCGCAATTTCCGATGGAGCAGTTGGGTCCGGGAAAATACAAGGTCGTCGCACGTGCCTTCACGAAAGACTTAACGCCGGCAAATCCTCTCTCGTTTGAATTCACTGTGGCGCGCGCGCCGTTTCCATGGACGTCGACGGCGCTTGGCGTTTTGTTGTTGCTGGCGTTGATTGCGCTCGCTTGGGGCTACGTGCAGAACCGCCGGATCCATCGCACGAGTGCGGAACTCGCCGTCACGAATCGCGAACTTGCCGATGCGCGTCTGCAACTGGCGAATGAGACGGAAGCTGAGCGCCGCCGCATCGCGCGTGACCTGCACGATCAGACGCTCGCTGATTTGCGACATCTCGCGTTAGCGGTCGATCAAATTTCGATTCAAGGAGACGGCGGGCAGCGCCCGCCTCAAAACGCGCCTGCGGATGGCGCCACGCCCGCCGCCTTGCGCAGCGAAATCGAATCAATCTCGCAGGAGGTGCGCAGGATCTGCGAAGACCTGAGTCCGTCGGCTCTGGAAAACGTCGGGCTCGCCGCCGCACTCCAGTTCGCGCTCGCGCATGCCGTCGAGCAAGCCGCGCCCGACTGCAAGTTCGATTACAAATTTACTTGCGACGATTCTTTGGACGAGAAACTGCACCTGCCGCAGAGCACGCAGATTCAGATTTATCGCATCGCGCAGGAAGCACTGAGCAACGTCTGCCGCCACGCGGATGCGAGACTCGTGAAGGTGAATGCGACGGTTTCTGCCGCAGACGCTTTCGAATTGCGGATTGAAGATGATGGCCGCGGTTTTGAGGAGTCAAACTCTCGCCGAAACGCTGGTCGCGGAGTCGCGAACATTCGCGGACGTGCGAGCATGATTGGCGCGGACGTGTCCTGGCAGAAACGGGCGGGCGGCGGAACCGTCTTCGAACTGCGCTTGACCCAGCACCCCAAACCGGCATAACGGTTTCCACTTGAGTTGCGGTACTATTTCGCCAACTTTGGAAGCTAGTTGGTGAAACGATGGCAGAACGAACTGTGACTCAATACCGTTGGCACGATATGCCGACTGAACTCGTGTCCGCCAGTCTGGCGCGCCGATTGATTACGGGTGACCGCATGATGCTGGCACACGTTTACATCAAGAAAGGCTGCATCGTGCCACGTCATTCGCACGAGAACGAACAGATCACTTACATCCTGGAAGGCGGCTTGCGTTTTTGGATCGGCGCCGATGAATCACAGACGCTCGACGTGATGGCCGGCGAAGTTCTGCACATTCCCTCGGGAGTGCCGCACAAAGCCGAGGCACTGGAAGATACGCTTGACGTCGACATCTTCAGTCCACCGCGACAGGATTGGTTGGATAAGACTGACGACTACCTGCGAACCAAATAGCAGATGACAAAAGAACACCCGAGCACGATCGCAATCGATTGTGCCCGGGTGGTTTTCTAACTCAGCGACTTGTCAGTGAATGACGATCCCAAAACCAAGTCGAAAATTATGCTGCCATTCGCCTTCGAGGTGAGTGGGAACGTAGTCGGCCTGAATCACGCGAATGTCCACGCGCTTTCCGGCGCGAACGTCAACGCCACCACCAAACACGCCGGCAAATCCCGTCGAGCTGTCGGTGATGCCCAACCCGCTGACACGTCCATTCGCAAAGCCAGCCATGGCATGAGCGAAAGGCTTGATTGTGGTCTCAGTCGAGTTGTCTTTGATTTGCAGTCCGCCAACCAAACTGTGCAGGTTGGCAGTTGCAACGCCAAAGTCCTTGCGATGCCATGAGTAGTCGCCTTTGATTCCGACGTAACGGGTTAAGTTACCGGTACCTTCGGCAAACAAACCATTGAATCGCTCGCGGTCTCCACTGCCATCGTCGATCCAGCCGAGTGAAAATCCGCCTGCAAACTCCGCCTTGTGATAGTCATCCTTGCTCTGCGCCCATCCGTACGATGCCGCACAGGCAATCATGATGGTGGCAAACAAAAGTTTACGCATTGAATTAAAAGAATCCTCTCTCTTTTTTGTTGGGGTGTTCTGAGGAGAAGGAACACAGATGCGCCAGTCGATCTAGCGGTTTGCTCCGCATCCGAAAAAGGTTTTGGCAATGATGATGCCATTCGAATTTGCGTGGAAAATCTGAACTGTTTTTATTCACGGTAAGGCTTGACGCCGGAATCGTCCGACAGGAGCAGTAGAGGAATTTATTTCTTCGCGAGTATCATTGATGAACTATGGCAAACGAATGTACTCATACAACAGAAATTCATGAAGTAACACCAAGCGCGGAAGGCTGTGAGGACTGTTTGAAGATTGGCGACACGTGGGTGCACTTGCGTCTGTGCATGACCTGCGGTCACGTGGGTTGTTGCGACTCTTCAAAGAATAAACACGCGACCAAACACTTCCACACAACCAATCACCCGATCATCAGGTCGTTTCAGCCGGGCGAAGATTGGGGCTGGTGCTATATCGATGAATTGATGTTCGATGAGTTGTGAAAGTTTTTTTGTAGCCCAGCGCTTCAGCGCTGGGTCACGTGTCAAACCATCAAACCAGAGCCCGCGAAGCGCGCGACAGATACAGAACCGCGAACGATAGTGAGTGGGTTAAGGGCGCAACCTTCGAAGAGTTCAGTAGATTATTCGCGCCTAACGTTGAATCTTTATCCCGCTCGCTACCGCTCGCGGTTCTGTAACTCTGCGTCCGTTTCACGGACTTGCGATCGTTTCACACTCTAAGGTCGCGCTAGTGTCCAGGCGCCGATTCCGCCAGCAGTTCTTTTAAGTACTGCTGCCAGATCTTCGCAATCGTATGAGTTCCGTGCCCACGTGTTTCTTCGCTGATCGGAATCATCACAAAACGCCCCCGCTTCACGCGTTTGATTTCGCGCTCGATGATTCCCAGCTCGGGCGGATTAATGAAATCGTCGGCTGAGTTCACGGCGATCAGCGGCGCTTTGATCGTTTCGAGTTTCGGCGCCGGGTTGTAATCGCGTGAAGCATCGAGCTGATAAATCAGATCGTTGGCGTCCAGCCGCGCCACGGCCGGTTTGAAGCGATCAAGATAAAACTTTTCCGCCGCTTGACGCGTGGGCGCGACGGCTTGCCAATTCAAAGGCGCGCTGCCGGCTAACAGCAAAAGGTCCTGGGCGGTGGTTAGCGCGCGCATCGGTTGCGTTTTGTATTCGCCGCCCATCCAATCCGGATCACTCTTGATCGCATCGATCGCCATGAAGCGCCAGACGCGATTGCGCCCGGCAATTTCCACCGGGTTACTCGCGAGCGGCATCAGCGCATCCATGAAATCGGGATACATTTCGCCCCAGACCCACGTCTGCATACCGCCCATCGACGTCCCCATCACCAGGCGCAGACGATTCACGCCGAGTCCTTTCGTCAAAACTTCATGCAGCGCCGCGACCATGTCGTCGTAGGTGTAACGCGGAAACTTCATGTGCAGACCGTCGCTTGGCTTGCTGGATTTTCCGTGACCGATGCCGTCGGGCAGGACGATGAAGTACCTGGTCGCGTCGAGAAGTTGTCCCGGCCCGAACAGCACATTCGCAAACGCCGGGTTGAGCAGACTGGCGCCGGAACCGCCTGTGCCATGACCGGCGAGCACCGCGTTAGTCGCTTTGCCGGACGCGTCCTTTTGCAAAGTCCCGATAGTGCGATAGTGCATCTTCAATTCCGGCAGCGTCTCGCCGCTGCGAAAGTGAAAATCTTTGATGACGTAGTCGCCTTCGACGGGCACCGGGTAGTTTCGCTGCGGTTGATTTGGTTGAGCGGCAGCGATCCATGCGACAGATAACACGACCGCTATTGAGCAAAAGATTCGCATTAGTGCGACTCCAGTCTGAGATTTGTAAACGGGGTAGCTTATCACTTCGCAAACTAATCTCACGAGTATCATTCGTGTATGATGTGCGCGCTCTAAGATCGTTCCGCTTGTTTCGGAGACCCTATGATCAGTTCGAAAACTCTTCGCCTTCTCTGCGCCTCGCTCTTTGTGATCACGTCCAGTGTTTCTTTCGCGCTGGCTCAGTCACCGCGCGGCATCACGCCCGAAGATTATTTCGCGTTCGAATTCATCAGCGATCCGAACATTTCACCTGATGGAAAGCTGGTCGCGTACGTCGTCACGAAAATCGATCGCGCCCAGAACCGCCGCAACTCTTCAATTTGGATGGTGGCGACTGACGGCAGTCGCGGGCCGTGGCAGTTCACGACCGCGCCGCAGAATTCGAATTCGCCGCGCTGGAGTCCCGACGGAAAGTCCGTTGCGTTTCTTTCTTCACGACCGGAATCCACCGCGCCCACGAGTTCTTCGGCCGAGCAGCCACGCAGTCAGGTTTGGTTGCTGTCGATGGCCGGCGGCGAAGCGAAGCGCGTCACGAACTTGAAGAACGGCGCCAGCTCGGTTCGCTGGTCTCCGGATGGAGCTCGATTGGTTGTTGTCAGTCGCATCGGCCCGAGTGATTCACGCACTGGCGACGCGAAGGATCGCAGCGATGTCAGGCACTACAAAAATAGTACTTACAAGTTCAACGACTCTGGCTGGTTCGACGATCGACGGACGCATTTGTGGGTGGTCGATCTGAATTCGGGAAACGGAAAGCAGATCACGGAAGGCGACGATTGGAACGACAGCGATCCGCAATGGTCGCCCGATGGAAAGCGCATCGCGTTTGTCTCGAATCGCACGGGCAAGGAGTACGAGGAGAATCGCAACAGTGACGTTTGGATAGTCAACGCAGACGGCAGCGGTACGCTGACAAAGATTTCTGATCACGAAGAATCCGATAATCAGCCACGCTGGTCACCGGACGGCAAGTCAATAGCCTTCACTGGCGAAGTTCACGAGCGAGATCACCCGAAGATCTGGCTCGCGCCTTCGTCGGGCGGCACAGCTTCCGTGCTGGCTGCGAACAATCTCGATTTGATTCCGGGACAATTGGAATGGTCAGGCGACGGCAAGTCGATCTATTTCGAAACGGGAGTGAAAGGTGAAATCCATCTTTTCCGTGTCGATGTGCCGACTAAAACTGTCACCCAGGTCACTTCCGGCCCGCGCGCCGTTCGCAACGTCGATTTCAATTTCACCGGCGGCAAGATGGTTTATCTCGCCAATGACTTTAAGCATCTCGACGATCTCTACATCTCGGATCTGAACGGCAAGAACGAACGCAAACTGACGAACTTAAACGAAGCGCTTTGGAAACAGATTCAATTCGCGGACGTGGAACGCTTCACGTACAAGAGCGCGGACGATTGGGACATCGACGGCTTTTTTGTGAAGCCAATTGGCTGGCAGCCGGACAGAAAGTATCCGCTGGTCGTCAGCATTCACGGCGGTCCGGCGGGCCAGTACGGCGTCGATTGGTACCACGAGTTTCAGGTTTATGCCGCGAAGGGCTACGCAGTGCTTTTCACAAACCCGCGTGGCTCGACCGGTTATGGTCAAAAGTTCGAACGCGGCATCGTTAATGAATGGGGCGGGAAGGATTACCTCGACATCATGAACGGCCTCGACGCTGCGCTGAAGAAATATCCCTGGATCGATCAGGATCGAATGGGAGTGACCGGCGGCAGCTATGGGGGGTATATGACGAACTGGATCGTGGGGCACACGAACCGTTTCAAAGCTGCCGTGACTTTGCGCAGCGTCGTTAACTTCATTTCCGACGATGGCACGAGGGACGGCGCGTATGGACATTCGTCCGACTTCGGGGGCGACATCTTTCAGAAATTTGATCTTTATTGGGACCGTTCACCTTTGAAGTACGCCGCCAGCGTCAAGACGCCCACGCTAATCCTGCATTCGGACAATGACTTTCGCGTGCCGATCGAGCAGGGCGAGCAGTGGTTTCGCGCATTGAAACACTTCGGTGTGACGACCGAAATCGTTATGTTCCCGCGCGAGAACCATAACCTGACGCGCACCGGCGAACCGAAGCATCTGGTTGAAAGTTTGAATTGGCAGTTGTATTGGTTCGATCGATTCCTGAACGGAAACGACAAGGCGGTGCCGCCGGACGCGAGATAAGTGGCACGCGCATCTTGCGCGTGATTATCACGGGCGGGACGCCCGTGCCACTTTCAACTGAAGCAGTATGTCAGTTCGTCAGTTCACTAACTAATAGCTCTACCTGCATTCGCGGCGTGGCTTGGGAGGTCTTGATTCCAACATCGGCTTCGGCAATTCTCACCATGTGTCCCGCGAGCCTGCGGCCATCGACGCGATTCAGCATCTGCAAATAGGCGGCCTGGCGAAATGGTGGCATCGGCACCTGGCGAAATATTTCTTTCGTCGCTGCGCCCTTTGAAAGCAGCGCCTGCGCGAGCGCCATACGCCGGTACGTGCTGGCAATCAATCCAATCAGCATGACCGGTTGCGCGCCGTCATCCAACAGATGTTTCAAAGTGCGGAGCGCGCTCGCGCGATTTCGTGACAACATCTGATCGGTCAATGCCCAATTCATCAATTCGCGCGAGCGGCCGACAAGATCTTCGACGAGATCGTCTGTGATTAGCCCGGACGGCAAAGCTGCCGCCGCCAATTTGTTGAGTTCGTTGGTGAGCATGCGCACGTTCGGCCCGACCAATTCCACTATGCGACTGAGCACAGGCTGTGACGCTTCCGCTTTTAACTCGAGCAGATACGACTTCGCCCAATTCGACAGTTCAGCATTCGTCAATGGCGCGAATTCGAAAGCGGCGCTGCTCATCAACTTCTTCGCGAGTTTCTTCCGTTTGTCGATGTCGTCCGAATTGAAAATCACGACAGACGTTTCGACCGGTCGTTGGAGATAATCGAGCAGAATCTCTTCGTCCCTTTCGGTGAGCTTACCAAGGTCGCGGATTCGCACGACGCGGCGCTGCGACATCATCGGCAGTTGCTCGGCGGCGGCAATCGCATCGCGCGCGTCACCGGTTCGCAGGCTAAACGTTGAATCGTTGAATTCGCGCAGTAGCGTTCCAGTCAACGCGGCATTTGCGATCGCGTTCGCCGCTTCATCACGCAGAAAATCTTCCGCGCCGAAGAGAAAATAAATCGGCTCAACCTGACCTTTTTTGAGAGATTGCTGGAGATCTTTGCGTGTGCGAACGGGCATCTTTTCGAGTGGATTCAGTGAGCCGATGGAAAGCGCCGTCGCCGCTTTGCTCGGCCGGCGCACTCCAAATATTCATTCCTTCACGCCAAATCCATTCACCAGCGTCGAGACAATCGACTCAGCGAAACTGCGCGCCATGCGCATTACCGCCGGATCTTCTTCGTTGAAAAAGTTGCGCGGGTCATTGGCAAATTCAAATTCGCCGCGAAACACGAAGTTCTGATTGTCGTACAGCACCCGGTTCTCGTGCTGATCGCGCACTGTGACGGCGGCGGTGATGGTCACTTCGAAGATTCGCGCGCGGCCCTTGTCATCGAGCAGCACGCCCGAAAATGTGAAGCTCTTTATGACACCATCGATGACCGCATCGGCTCCTTCGCGTTCGCTCTGCACGCGCAGACCGTGACCGCGGCGAATCAGTTCGGTCATCACCGCCTGCGTAAATCTTTGTTCGATCTTGAAGCGCAGCCCTTCCGGGCCCAACTGGAACGCCGGTACGGCAACTGTTTTGATGTGCGGCGGCAACTGCGTTTTGCTCACCGGCTTGTAACATTCGGTAAAACCGGACAGCAGAAGCGCAGAGGCGATCAGGGCTGCAAAGCGGAAAAACTGTCTCATCAATAGCCTCGGTGAAAGAGCGTTGATAATACGTTACTCGGCGTGATATACGAAAGCCGCTTCGGGTTCAAGGAGAGTCGACTATGACCGCGCCCATTCCGATCGGCCCAACACTTAATCAGATCGGCCAGATCTTTGTGAACGTGAAAGACCTTGACCGCGCGATTGCTTTTTATCGCGACATTCTGGGCATGACATTCCTCTTTCAGGCGCCGCCCAACATGGCGTTCTTCCAATGCGGCGATGTGCGCGTCATGCTGGGAATTCCTGACAAACCCGAACTCGCTCACCCCGCGTCGGTCATTTATTACAAGGTCGATGACATCGAAAAAGTCGCGGAAGTCTTCAAGGCGCGCGGCGTCGAATTCATCATCGATCCGCACCTGGTCGCGCCGATGCCAACTTACGATTTGTGGCTTGCTGATTTCCGAGACTCAGAAGGCAACATCCTGGCGCTGATGAGTGAAGTGCCGAAAGAAGTCGCGTGACTTTACAGAACCGCGAGCGGTAGCGAGCGGGTTAAGAACTCAACGTTTCTCAACCGACTTGTTGCTTTGTCCCGCTCGCTACCGCTCGCGGTTCTGTAACTGCGCTTGTCTCCACACAACCAAACTCATACCCATAATCAAGTACAAGATCATTACCACTTCAGAGTCACCCCAGTTGTAGTGCACCACTCCGCTGATCATGAACCCGACCAGTCCGCCCAATGCGCCCAGCGCGACGCCTCGCTCAATCCAATTCTCTTTTGTGAGTTGCCGCTGCGAACGCCACAACATCCGCGCATACAACGCCATGAGGATTAACCATGCGAGCAAAGTGGGAACGCCACGCTCGAGCGCAATCTGGAGATAATCCGAATGCATGTGGCCCATCGGCAGACGGCCGTTGTCGAATAGCCCCCACGCGCGCCAGTGCGCTTTGATCGAATCCATGCCGACGCCGACCAGCAGATGCCGCGGATTGCTGACGAGAAGATGTAGTCCTTCGCGTTGCACAGTTTCGCGCCAGCGAATGGAGTCATCGTGCGAATCGAAAAAGCCAACGTTCCGCTTTTGATGAAGGATGAAGGTTCCCGCGAGCACCAGTGGCAACGCACAAGCGCCGATGACAATCAGTGTGCGCCAACGAAGACCAAGTACGGCGATAAGCGCGCCTGAAATCAAGAACGAGAGCCATGAAGCGCGCACTACGGTAAGCAATAAGGCGCCGCTGATCGCGAGGAGCACAACCAGTAGAATCAATGACCACTTGGAACGCTTGAGCGGCAGCGCGACGAACAGCCCAAGCGCCAGCGAGCCGAGCAATTGCAAACTCTCGCTGTAGGTCGTCCAGTGATTGAAGAACCCGATGGCGCGTCGATCGCGCCCGCGGCTCCACGACGCGATGCCGAGGCGCTCTTCCGGGGTCACGCCGGGCAGCAATTTTCCGCGAGGAATTTCCAGAACCGGATTCCACTCGTACCGATAGATTTTCAGTTTGGCTGTCTTTTCTGATGATGGCTGATCCAGTTCAGCGACCAATTGCTCGCAATTCGAGATTCTTTGTCCGTCAACTTCTTCGATCGTGTCTCCGTCAAGAATTGGGTTGACTTCGATCTTCGCGCGCGTGATAAATCTCGCGGCCTTCAGGGGACTGTCCGCGCGCACGCCTTGAACTTTCACGCCGCGGCCAATCGCGTACTGTGCAAAAGTGAATAGCGCCGACAGCATCGTGGCCGCCATCAGCACTACGACCAGCAGTCGTAAAATCCGTGCGGAACGAATGTTCTCGGCAAATAGGTACGCGATCGTGAACAGCATCGCCGCGCGCAGCTTGCCGATAGAAACCATCGGCTCGTAGGAAAGGAACGACGAGATGCCAGTGAGAATGAAGAACGCGAACATCGCATAGTCGAGCGGGGTGCGATGCAACATCGGACGCGGGAAAACAAAAAACCGCAGCAGCCAGAACAAGAGCCCGAGTGCCCAGGCAAATTGCGCGGCCGCAATCGAAATCGGCGCGGCGAAGGTGAACAGAAAAAGCGCCGCGAGAATCACGCGGTCCAGCCAAAGCCCGAGCGGTCCCGGGGCAATCTCACGCGACGTTTTTGCGGTTGAATTCAAGAGATGGTGAATCGTTGACGCTTGCGAAT